>ENA-OVGE01002275-OVGE01002275.1-human-gut-metagenome-genome-assembly--contig:-NODE-2275-length-12877-cov-3.231711_pt1 | contig 12877 bp, 14 predicted proteins | sample MGYA00237769_ERZ505417 | MGnify/ENA primary metagenome ERZ505417 (study PRJEB26158, sample SAMN06016403) | human gut metagenome | biome: human gut; feature: ankylosing spondylitis patient; material... | reverse complement strand
TGGACCCCCATGTGGAGCCCGAAGCGGTGGCTCAGGTAATGGCCGACCTGATCCAGGAGGGAAAGATCACCCACTGGGGCGTCTCGGAGGCAGACGAGGACTATCTGCGCCGGGCGCACAGGGTCTGCCCGGTGACGGCGGTACAAAACCGCTATTCGATGATGGCGCGCTGGCATGAGGCGCTGTTTCCCGTACTGGAGGAGCTGCACATCGGCTTTGTGGCGTTCTCTCCCATGGCCAACGGCCTGCTTACCGGAGCCTATCGGAGCGGCGAGCGGTTTGACTCCGGGCTGGACTACCGCAGCGCCCGCCGCACAAAAAACGAAACCTGGCGTCGGTGAACGCCAGGTTTCGTAAAGCATGAAATCTCCAATATTACCCGGGAATTATGAGAGCCTTGCACGCAACGCCTATTGCACATCGTTTGACCATTCACCCTGCAGCATTTTTTCCACGAAGGGTCTCACAAGGGCATGGATGGAATACTGGGTGCAGCTCACATGAGCCGCCTCCATGGCTTCCAGCTGCTTGTCCGTGTGGGAGGTATAGGGATAGACGCCGAACAAGAAGGGGAAGAATGCATAGAGAAAGCCCTGAATGCTGCCCGCCGTCATGCGGGGAAAGAATTTCTCCAGACAGCGGGTGACAGCCTGCAGCGCGCCGGCGTATGACCGCTTGAAGGACACCAGATTTTCCAGCCGGCTGTTTCCCTCCATGTCGTAGAGGTTCATGGACATCAGCTTCAGCATACAGCCCCGCTTCTCCAGGGTGCAGGCCAGCGCGTCTGCAAATTGTTCCGTGGACAGCGGCGCCTCCCGCCGGGCAAGTTCCTCCAGATCCGAGATCCACAGCTCATGCTCCCGCTGGAGCAGAGCCAGGAAGATCTCCTCCTTGGTCTGAAAGTAATTGTAAATCGAGGTACGGGTGAAGGAGGTTTTGGCCCCGATGTCCCGAATGGTGATGTCCCGAAACCCCATGGTCTCATAGAGCGCGGCGCAGGCGTCGATGATCTCTTCTTTTCTGGCGTTGGTCAGTTCTTCCGAGCCCTTTGGCATGGCCGCCTCACAGCCCCAGGACAGACCTGGCCCAGGCCGCCGCGCCGCTGTTCACCAGCTTGCCCCGCTTCCAATCGGCCTTGGGGCAGTGGTCCTCCAAGCTCTTCTCCGCTCTGCTGATGCCGCTCCCGCCGGAGGTGGCAAAGGGGATCGCCGTCTTGCCGGAGAAATCATAGCTTTCCAGGAAGGTATCGATGATCCTGGGCGCTACGCCCCACCAGATCGGATAATAAAATGTAGCCCGTCCTCTCCAGCCCTTGAAAACACTGGGCTTAACGGCTTACACAAGTGTGTTTTCTGTTCTTTTTAGTAGCATATTGCTCCGACCTTTCCCATTTATTGTACTCTGGTTTACCCGTTTATACAAATACCTATATTTAATGCTTTTCCATACGTTTTGTGAATGATAAGAGACAGCGGTTGGTTGATCCGCTGTCTCTATGTATTTTCCTATATTTTATTTTTTACAGGTTTCGAAATTCACTCCGGCTTTTCTTGCTGATAATCTTCTGCAATCTCTGATTTTCAGCATGGAGTGCCTGATTTTCCTGCCGGAGTCGGAAAATTTCTTCTTGAAGGAGATCTATCCGTCCTTCCATTGCTTTGTCTAAAATGCCTCTGCGGGGATTTATGGTTCCGGCCTGCTGTTCCATAGCCCGGTCAATCTCAGCCCTCACGATGGGATTCTTATAGAAGAATCCTCTGGAAGCTCCTGTCATCTTTACGAGCTGCGGAACCGATACCCTCTCTCCCTGATCCAACAGTTTGCGGATTGCCAGTTTCGCCGCAGCAATCTTTTCATCGCTTCGTTCCCGGTTTATTTCAATCATCCTGTCGTATTTGTTCATATTCTTCACCCCATCCATCTAAATTTGCGAGCAGGATTCTGGTCTGTTGTTCCCGTGCTTTTCGGGTTTCTTCAGCCAGAAGTTGATTACTCATTTTTCTGTAATGCTTTACTGCGCTTATGTTTTTATGCCCCAGAAGTTTTGCTATCGTCCAGTCATCCAGATGCATTTCTGTCAACTTAACTCCGTAAGACCGCCGGAACATATGGGAACTGAATTTAAACAGTTTCCCATCATCATCCCGCAGATCTTCACTTTTTATCAACCGCAGCACCTTGTGCTTTATGGTTGTATATTGAAGCGGGCGGCTGGGAGCTTTGGCATCCACGAAGATATACTCGGTTTTACCATACTGATCGTAAGTACAATCGATAGCTTTCTGGATCAGAGCTGCCAATTCTGCACTGATAGGCTTTTCGAATGTTCGTGTTTTTACCTGATCAATCCGGATAATATCCAGCCCGTTTCTCTTTGACAGGCAGTCTGTATGCAGTGTCAGCGTATCAGAGATTCTTGTACCAAGCATTTGGTGGATTACCATACATCGTGCCAACTGGATATCCAGTTTTGTGATATGAGCGTTCAGCCGCTTCAGTTCCTCATCGGAATAAGCTCGGAATACTGGCTGCACTTCCGGCGGGATATCTGTGTTGATGAATAAGGATTCCAGATGGCTGTATCCATATAGTTTGCCGATACTTTCCAATACTGCCCTCAGTTTCAGAATGTCATCGCTGTTTCCTCTGCCGGATGAACCATTGGTGTTGATATAGACAAGATATTCTTCCAACAGATCCCGGTCAACATCGGCGCAGGAATTAATCTTTACGCCTTTCTCCATCAGGTATCCGGAAAACTTCCGGATGGAAGTCAGCTCCCGTTTCACGGTTCCGATTTTTTCATATTTTATATGCAGGAAAATTGCCTGTTTCACTTCCTCCCTTAGACCTTCCTGCAAGATTCCGGTAAAATCCAGAGTTTCCGTTTTATAAATCGGATTTTCTTTAATAGGGATATCCAGTTTTTTCAGAGCCCATATATCCTTTTCCCGCTCCGGTCGCATATCCTCCGGCTGAATGAAACGCAGGAAGCGTTTCAGGTGCTGAAGCACAGGAGCATCCGTCCGGCATATCGTTCCATACAAAGTTTCCTTCTCTTTATAAAATGGGATACCATTCTGCAGCATCCATATCTTTAACAGTTCGATCCATTTGGATGGCTGCCAGCCGAGGAAGCTGTCAGGTATGTTTTTTCGCAATTGAAGGGCTTTGCACACCTGATGGTAATATGTCTTATCATGGCAGATGGTGTTCAGCGACACCTGGCTGCCCCTGTACAGGAAGTAGCATCTGTATTCTTCCCGCATGGTTTCTTTGGGAAGAAAGGAAAGGTCAATAAAATTACTTTTTCCGATGGCTCTTTGCGGCAGATTTCCGGAAGTTTCATAGCATGCCAACTCCCAATAGTTCAGTCTATTTTCCATCTCTGCCTCCTTTCTTTCTCAAACCAGCCGCCAGATTATGTTCCGGCTTTTGGAAAAATCCCATATTCTCTTTTGCAATCTTTTTGGGCATGTAGTCTATATACTGTTCTGTCATTTCCAGATAATCATGTCCCAGGTAATCCCGTACTCCCTGTATGGATACGCCATTGTCATAAAGCATCGTTGCCACTGTATGGCGGTAATCATGGGACTGGAACAGGTAATCCCCGCCGTCAATCTCATGGTCTTCGCAGAACTTTTTCATCTGATGACGGAAAGTCATGCTCCGGTAAGGGCCGCCGTTTTTGTTCGTAAACAGGTAGTCATCCGGCCCGATCTGGTGGGTTTTGATATAAACTTCCATGATCCTATACAGGCCCTCTGCTATGGGAATCCGCTTATAATTCTTCATCTTTACCTGATACACCTGAATCCAGGTATCATGGTTCTGGCGATAATAGGCATTTCCCTTCAGGGTACATATCTCGCTGATCCGCAGGCCCAGACACCAGAGATGGAGGTACATGCAGCGAAGATGATCCGGGAGCAGATGCAGCTTACCCAACACTTCTTCGCAGACCTCCGGTGAAACGCTCCGGTCATGATGTTTGACGATTATCTTTTTTTGATAAAGCTCTGGCTGGAACGGCATCGTTCCCCGATAATTTCGGGCGATGAGGAACCGGAAGAAATGATTCAGCCCGGATATATATGCATTAAAGGATTTTGCGGAAATCCCGCTTTCCTGCAATTCACCGAGGTAATCTTCAATCTGTTTTGTCGTACAGCTTGCGGCATCCTGACCTTGTTCCGATAAACGTACCAGGAAACGCTCCAACAGGCAGTATCTTGTCGTTATCGTGCTGATGGCCTGACCGGTAACGCCGATCTGGTATTTCATATATTCCTTGGCGTACCTGCGGTTTTCCTTGTGACTGATCTCTGTGAAGGACACACTAGTCACTGAACTGCTCCGATTCAGCCGATGCTCCGCAATTCTCAATCCATCCAGGTACCAGATATTCGCCTGCCAGTTAATCTGTGCATTATGCAGGAAGACTGTTTTCCGGCATAAATTCAGGATCGCAAGCATCTGGTGTTTATAAGTTTCGCTGGGAGCGTGTTCGGTCAGATAAGAGTTGAACATCTGCTCCTGTGTCAAGTCCATATCCTCAATATCCTGGATCTCCTGCTCGGTACAAAAGTCGTACAGATATTGGAGTCCAGTCAATCGTTGCCTCCGTTTGATCGGATTTTTCGTAATGGCAAGGATTTCATTCAATGTTGTAAAAACCTGTTCTTTTACATGCCATGCACAGGGTTTTGTGAAATCCCAGACCATATTAGACCGGTTCCTGACGGAATCCAGTTCCATCGCCAGTTCCTGATCCGGATGATAGGGAAGGAACAGAATTGTTTCTTCCAGCCGCCACCGGCATTGGTTCTTTCCCGCCAGGGTTTTCATTCGTCTGCGGATATCCGCCTGTTTTGTCCTGTCATACGCAAGGAGATAACGGTCAGCCGATTGGATCTGGCAGGCGGAGAACAGATAGTTCTGATATGCTTTCCGCAGTGGATAGTCCATCTCCAGAATATCCTGAATCCCCATTTCTGCCAGGAACTTCTTCAGCCGGCTTTTGGCGGTTTTAGCTGCATCTTCGCAGGAATCAATGGTTTCAATGATCTGCTCCGGCAACGCTTTTGGCTTTTCTTCCTGTCGCCATTCCCGTATTGCGTAGGCAGGCATTTTCTATCACCTCCCCTATAAAAGTTCTTTCACACCATACAGAGCGGAATGCTTGGCGTAGAACTCCTGGCTGGCTTCGATCAGCTCATCATCCATGATGTTCAGATAACGTATGGTAGTATTCAGATGCTTATGCCCCAGTGCCTGCTGGATCAGCTCCAGCCGCCATCCGTCTTTCCGGCGTATATTGGCAAAGTACCGCCGAAGCATATGCGGAGTCAGATCAATCCCTGTCTTTTTCTCCATCCGTTTCAGCATGTCATAGACGCTGTCCACTTTTAAAGGCTGTCCGGCGGTCTTTCCCGCGATATTGATGAACAGATAATTCTGATGCTGCAATAGTTTTCTGTACTCAGCCAGATAGTACATCAGGAAATCGAAGGAGTCATCGCTGATCCTGGCTTTTCGGTATTCTGCGTTTTTAGCTCTGGCATCATTTTCGTTATCTTCACGGAAGTAGACGCCAATCATGCGATTCCGGTAATCAATGTCGTGGACATAGTCTACACCAAGGATTTCCCCGATTCGGAATCCGGTTTCCGCAAGCAACAGGATGAGGAGTTGATCCCGGCAGTTGGTACACGCCTGAAGGACTGTGATAATTTCATCGTGTTCCGCAGGCCGCACGTTCCGTTCTTCTTCCTGCAGGTAACCTTTGAACGCCTGAAAGCGGAGTCTCTTTTTTACGCCTACCGCATTGACTGCGAAGTGGTAATTATAGGACAGTACCTTCAGGCTCCCAAGCTGTTCATACATTCCCTCGATATAAAGAAAGAACCTGAACACATCTTCCAGATATGCGTTGCAGGTTCCGTTGTGTATTACTTTTAAATTGTTCTTTTCTGTATGGTTCCCGGCTTTCAGCCAGTACAGGAAATCTACAAAGTGTTCATTCTGCCTTTCCAGATCCAGCTCATAAACCTGTGGGATTTCCATATGGATTTCATTCAGGTACTCCAGATAGTAGCATATAGAAAAGGCCGACCGTTTCACCGTATTAGGCGAACGATTGGCCTTGATTTTATATTTCAGATATTTGGATGGCAGCGGAACAATGTCATACGTCTGGCAGTCCTGGATGTAATAATATTTTGTACGCCCTTCTGTAAGGTTTTCTACCTTGTACCGTCTCAAACCGTTCGCCTCCTTTCCTCTACGCAATACACAGTATACCGTGTTGTTTCACAAATAGCTACCACAAAATCCAACCAAAAACGGGATTTTTTCTCCGAAAACCGAAGCACTACCAACAGGCTGTTTACCCGCTGGCAGCGCCATCTGGATCTTCCTCTTTTTCTGTTGGATTCAGCATCCCGTCCAAACCAAAACTGACAGCAACCGCATGATCTATCTGCGATAGTAATTCAGGAGTGATCGGCAGATTCTGATCTGTTGGTTTCAGGTCTTCCTTTTTATTCAAAATTTTTCCTCCCGCTTTCTCTTTGAAAACAAAGAAACTGTGCTGATATTCTGTATTATCTTAATCCAGAAGCACTGTTCTGTTCAATCCCGATGCTGATTGCAAGGGCTTCATTTACCGCCTCCATTGCGTTTTCATCCAACCGGCCTATGTAATCGCCAAGCCTGCTGCGGTCAATGGTGCGTACCTGTTCCAGCAGAACAATGGAGTTACGCCGCAGGCCCTCTGTACTGATTGGCAGAAAAACATGGGTAGGCAACCGGTGTTTTCTTTGTCTGCTGGTAATGGATGCCGCGATCACAGTAGGGCTGAAATGATTTCCAACATCATTCTGTATGATCAGCACAGGCCGGACGCCGCCCTGTTCACTGCCGATAATGGGCCGTAGATCCGCATAGTACAGATCCCCACGTTTAATTTCTTTCAATTCCATGCCACCTCCAGACATTTTCAGAGGCCCATTTCTAAGGCTGCCTGCTGTTCCTCTCTTGCAAGTGCGCCCACTTCCGCACGGGCGACCATTTCTTCTTCCATATCGATATAAGCCTGGAACAATTCCCTGGTCACCATAGGAAACTTTGCAGGCGGCATGTGACCTGTGCGGATAGCATCCAGCAGAGAAACCACCTGATCTTTCAATTCCTTTGTTTTGCACTGTGTAATACATCCGCTCTCCATTTTCAGAAGTGGGCGATCCAGCATGTCCGTCAGCAGAACCTGTCCGGCACGGTCTTTCCATGTATAGAGGAATCCGGAGATGTTCTCCGGAGTCATATTAAAAACATATTGCTGTGTACGGATTCCTTTCAGAGAGCTGACAGTTGCATATCCCACATAGAATCCGTCCATAGCACGTTCTACTTGATTGATCTCATCCATTGTCATGATCCTCCCTCCAATCTGTTTTACTATGTAAAAGGCCGGCAGCCTGGTTTTGGGCAGACTGCCGCCTTGTGATATCAATCGTTTTGTGCTTGCCAGTATTTATCCCCGATTTCCCCTGGCACGGGAACACACCAAACGGCCATGGCTTTGGCCTCATAGGAATCTCACCTCCCCGTGGATCTCACGGGGCCGCCCTCATTGGCTGCGACGGCTCACGGCAGAACAAGAAAAAGCCGCTTCAACGCTCGGCCTGTGACTGGACGGAAGTACCATTATAACCCTCTGCCTGTCATCGCCTTCGGTGCGGTTGCCCCGCATCGTCTGATCCATGAACCGGGAAATCTTCCTTCTTTCTTCTGCGGTGTAAAGAAGTTTCCCTGATTCCAATCATGTGGCTTGCCAGCTCCTGCCGACAACAGAGGGGAAGTATCTGGTATGCTGCATATGCGGTTTTCAAGGTGCCAGAGGGTGGATAGAAAATCCCCCTCACTTTACATGCCGAAAAGTGAGGGGGCCTACAACCGGAAATTTTTAAATTTCTATCATTTTTTTGATTTTGTCATAGAGTTTCCGGAGCCGCTTGCTGATCGCCTGCTGGGAAACGCCATAAATCTCACCGAGTTTCTGCTCGGAAAGCTCCTGGCCATGCCGAAGCCAGAGCAGCTTCTGGTCTTCCGCATCCAGCAGAGGAAGGACTTCTCTGAGCTTGTCCAAAAAGATGTTATTTAGAACTTTCTCAGCCACATCCTGATCCGAGTCGAATAAAACATCACGATCACGAAACTCCTGCGTTGGCAACATATCAATGGAAATGTCCTGATTGTTGATTGACCGTTCCTCCAGATACTTCTGCCGCCGCTGATTCCGGTAGAACTCCTTAAAATCATCCTCTGTCACTTCCATCAGCATCCCGTGCAGAGGAATAAAACGCTTATCCTTATAGGATGAATCACTTTCGCAGAGCGCACAGTACGCTTCATATGTAAGCTCCTGATACCCTCCGTCTTTTATAATAAATACCTTTTTGGGTGCATATTTCACCTGTAGATCCTCCGTTTCGTCTGAATTTTCGGGAAAATCCAGACGGACGGAGGCCCCCTACAGGAAGGGCGGCGCTGCCTGTCAAGCGGCAGCCATCGCCATTTTCCGACAAATAGAAAATGCGCTCGCCAAAAGACGAGCGCATGAAGGCGGCAATATGTACTGTTTTGTGAAAATGGATGTAGAAAAAGAAAAAATAATGTCGAACTAAAAAATACCGCAATCCCTTGGAGGACTGCGGTATGTAATGAATGTGATGTTTGACTGACTCCAGGCGGACAACCGCCATATGCTATATATTTCGTTGCCATGGTTTCCCCTTACGGGGATAACTGACAAGAAATGTGTGTTTTCCCCCTCATCAATTTTTAATGAGGGTATTATAATAGGGAAATTTTAGAAACCGAGTAGGATTCTCTTAGCTTTTGTCAAGCATCGCTAAAAAATTCGACAAGCCATAGCAAAATTTAAGTTAATTTGTAAATATGCTTATTTCTCTTATTGTATTTCAATGCGTGATTGTTTATTTTTGCTGTGTAACAAGTCTAACAAGACTTTCTATATCTTATTTTTCTATTCTACCAAGGGTACACTATACTTGTCAACAAATTTATTTAAGCAGGAGGGTTGGCAAGTGGAATATGGAACCATTCGGATCAAGCTGGATGATCTTTTGAAAGAATCCGGCCTTAGTAAAAATATGTTGAGCCATCGGGCAGAGATGCAACGGACACAGATCAACAACTACTGCAGAAACCAGATCACTCGATTGGATATAGACGTTCTTGGAAGGCTCTGTACAGTGTTGAATTGTGAGATTGGTGATCTGCTGGAATTTGTACCACCAACAGAAAAAGAAAAATAAGTCCCGCGGGAAGAGATTAATCACCCTTTCCTGCGGGTTTTTCTCTTTATAAAATCCTGTAATTGTCAGCTTGCGAAATCCAAAATATTTTTCTCTATTTTGTACAAAAGACACACTAACTCCACCAAAACTCCACCTTCGTATGGTACACTACCCTTGGAGGTGCAAGCAATGTCAAAAATGATTTTGATTATAGAGGATGAAGAATCCATTCAGAATATTATCAAGGCGTTCCTGGAGGACGCAGGCTATACGGTGGTTCTGGCTGCTGATGGCCTGGAAGGTATTGAACAGTTCCGGGCGAACAAGCCCGATCTGGTGCTTCTGGATTTAATGCTCCCGAAAATTGATGGCTTTGCCGTGTGTGAGATTCTGCGGAGGGAGAGCCGGGTTCCCATCATCATGCTCACCGCATTGGATGATGAAGATAGCCAGATGAAGGGCTTTGACGCTCTGGCAGATGATTACATCACCAAGCCCTTTTCCATGCCGGTTGTGATGAAGCATATCGAAGCGGTGCTGCGTCGGGCCGAACAGGGCGGCACTGCACCCAATAACGTGATCCGCTATAAGGAAATCACGGTGGATACGGACAGCCTTACCGTCCTTGTGGGAACAGAAAGCGTTTCCCTGACCACCAGGGAATTTGAGATTTTGAAACTCCTTCTGGAGAACCAAGGCCGGGTGGTGTCCAGGGAAAGGCTGCTGGACACGGTTTGGGGCTACGACTATATTGGCGACGAAAAAATCGTAAACACCCACATCAAGAACATCCGTAAAAAGCTGGGTGTGGATTACATCGAAACCATGAGAGGGGCGGGATATAAAATTGAGAAGGAAGATTAGTCAAAGCATCCAGGCCAAAACCTTCCTCAGTATGCTGGCGCTGCTGGTGGTCTGCTGCATTATCATTTACGGCATGGTGATGATTTTCCTGCCGAGAAATTACCACACGGAATTGGAAGGCCAGGTCACTTCCGATTTTTATGACTTGGTGGAGGTTCTGGAGCGGAATGGCTGGGAGGCCAGTTCGAACAGTCTGATGGAATTTTCCATGACGAATAACGCCTCAGTGGAAGTCAACGATAATTATGGGAATAATCTGTTCTCCGTGAATTTTGCCGACATGGAGAACCTGGACACTTCTGCTCCCTCTATGAGCTGTTCCGCAACATTCCAGCAAGGCGGGCAAATCTACCATGTATTTGCCAATGCCGCCCTGGTCGCGGTGGCGCAGTCCTATGACATCCTGCTAAAGCTCATCCCCTTTATTGCCGTTGTGATTCTGTTGATCTCCATCATTGGGGCGGTGGTTTGTTCCCGGTACTATTCCAAGCCGCTGGTCAATATCAGCAACGTGGCAAAGCGGATGACCACCCTGGACATGACCTGGAAGTGTGAAGTCAACCGAAAAGACGAAATCGGTGTGCTGGCCGCCAGCCTGAATGAAATGGCGGATCAGCTCAGCAATGCGCTGGCCAGCCTGCGGTCAGCGAACTGGCAGTTGAAGAAAGATATTGAGCGGGAGCGTGAGCAGGAAAAGCAGCGCGTGGAATTTTTCACCGCCGTCTCCCATGAGCTGAAAACTCCCATCGCCATCATCAAGGGGCAACTGGAGGGCATGATCTATCAGGTTGGCGAATACAAAGACCGCGATACTTACCTGCGCCGGTGTATGAAAACCACCAATGACATGGAGGCGCTGGTCAAGGAGATTTTGTCGGCGGCTCGGATGGGCGGCAGCGATTTCCACCTGGAGCGCACCGACCTGGACATCAGCCAAATGCTGCGAAAGGTCTGCCAGCAGTTCCGTGGCCGGATGGAGGATAAGCAGATGGAACTTCGCATGGACATCCAGCCGGAATACCACTACCAGGGGGACCGGCGGCTTATGGAGAAAGTGTTCACCAATGTGATCGGAAATGCCGTGGCATATTCGCCAGCGGGGGCTGTGATTACTGTCACACAAAAGGACGAGGTGTTTTCCGTGGAGAATACCGGCGTCCACATTGCAGAGGAAGATTTGGAGCGTATCTTCACTCCCTTCTATCGGGTGGACAAATCCCGGAACCGGAATAGCGGCGGCAGCGGTCTGGGGCTGTATATCACCAAAACCATCCTCGACCACCACGAAATCATCCACAACATGGTCAATACGGAAAACGGTGTGAAGTTTACGGCGTTCCTATGGTGATGGCACCATATTATTATCCAAAAGCGTCGGATGCGTATCTCATGGGGTGGCACATCCGGCGCTTTATTATGGATTATCTATGCCTTTGGGTGGATAACAAGTTTATTTTCCGGTGCCATTCAGCCTAATTTCTTATGCTCGCAGCGCCTTTTGAATGTAAGCCTTTCTTTTACGGGAAGTTGCGTTATTGTTAATCTGCGTTGCTTGCCGTATGAGGGCTAATGTGTTACTTTGGATTTATCAAAGCAAAGGAGTGTAACGCACAATGTTTGGAGAAAACTTAAAAACTCTCAGAAAGCAAAAAGGCTTTTCACAGGAAGAATTGGCAACAAGGCTCCATGTAGTCCGACAGACCATTTCTAAGTGGGAGAAAAATTTATCTGTTCCCGACGCCGATACCCTTATCCGATTGGCTGAAATATTGGAAGTATCTGTCAGCGAATTGCTGGGGGCAAAAATTGAAAATGAAAATACCGCCAGTGATGTCGCAGAGCAGTTATCAAGGATAAATGAGCAGCTTGCAATCAAAAATCGCCGCTCACGCCGTATCTGGAAAATCGTTGCCATTATATTGGCGGCTATCGTTTTAATAAACATTTTCATTGCCGTGTTTTTCAGCGTTCCAAACCTCAATGAAGGCATTCAGAGCAATCAGCCAGAGATAACCGATCAAATACAAAACATAGAGGAATGAATGGCAAAGCCAGCCGAACTATTCAACGATAAAATAAACACCACCTGCAAAACAAGCTGATCCGGGCTATCCTAAAGGACAGCCCATAAGAAAACGCCGGACGCGGCGGCCTGCTGGCCCTGCGCCCGGTGCTTTCTTATGGATTTTCCTCTACGCATTTAGAAGCCTTTGCTGGCGGGGATTGGATAATCTGTCCTGCTTACCTGCCGACTACGCCGGGAAAGTCTTACTACGGATGCGCTTTTAACGTCCTAAATGAGTAGACAAGAACGGGATTTTTTGTACCAGAATGGCTTTGCTTGCTGCTGCTTTAGATATGAAGTACAATAGATTTAATTGCTTGTTTCCTGCAGGTTGATTTTTCTTCAAGAAGTTAAAATATGCTCCATTGTTTTTTGGATTCCAGTTTTCTATACTATTATCAGGAGGTAGGGATAATGAAAGAAATCAATCTTGGCCGTATCCTGGTTGAAAATCGCCATAAGCGTGGGATTACACAGGATGAGCTGGCCGCATATATGGGAGTATCTAAAGCCGCTGTTTCAAAATGGGAAACAGGGGGTTCACTTAGATAAAGATACCACATCAATAATCCCACGCTGACTTTTGCTCAACCGATACAGCCGGAGGGCTGGATAACAAGAA
>ENA-OVGE01002259-OVGE01002259.1-human-gut-metagenome-genome-assembly--contig:-NODE-2259-length-12936-cov-3.104107_pt1 | contig 12936 bp, 8 predicted proteins | sample MGYA00237769_ERZ505417 | MGnify/ENA primary metagenome ERZ505417 (study PRJEB26158, sample SAMN06016403) | human gut metagenome | biome: human gut; feature: ankylosing spondylitis patient; material... | reverse complement strand
AGGGCTTTTGCGATCTTTTCCTGATTTTCCAGGGTCAGAGAATCCGGATGATTGAAATATCTGGAGATCGTGGTCTTGGAAAAACCAGTGTATTCTGCAATATCGGCAAATGTTACCTGTTTTTTAGCCATAAAAAAATAGTCTCCTTTTAATAGCAGAAAGTTATGATACGGAATGCAGATGTGATCATATAAGAGAAATCTGCAGACCGTACAAGATAATTGGATTGATGTAATTAAGTATAACAATACAGACGTTAAATAGCAATAAAAAAATAACCAGTTAAGTTACCGGTAACTTTTCTTAAATAAATTAACAAAAAAGGTTGACAGAAGCTATGGCATATAGTAGTATCAAATTATAAAGTAACCGGTTACTTTACCGGTTACTAAATAAGAACGAAAGAACAAAAAGGGAGGAAAAGAGAATGAAAAAAGGTTCTGCGAAAGCTGTTCCGGCAGGAAAAAGAACTGCTGCAGAAAAGCTTCAGTATGTGAAAAAGAACTGGCAGCTGTATGTGTTTTTTCTGCTGCCTGCACTTCTTCTGACGATCATCTTCAAATACGTGCCCATGGGTGGCGTACTGATCGCTTTTGAGGATTACAATGTCATTGATGGTGTATTTGGAAGCAAATGGGTAGGACTGGAATACTTCCGGAGATTTCTGGCATCACCGGACTTTATGAATTATCTTGTGAATACTCTGAAACTGAGTATTTACGGACTGCTGTGGGGCTTCCCGGTACCGATTCTTCTGGCATTGATGTTGAACGAAGTAACAAATGCAAAGTTCAAGAGAGCGATCCAGACTGTCAGCTACCTTCCGCATTTCATTTCCACCGTGGTTGTCTGTGGTATGGTAATGAACTTCTTGTCTTTGGATGGAATCATCAACCAGATCATTGCAGCATTCGGTTTTGATAAGATCCAGTTTATGGTATTACCCGAATGGTTCCGTACCATATTTACCGCATCCGGTATCTGGCAGACCTGTGGCTGGACTTCCATTATTTATTTGTCTGCTTTGACCTCTGTGGATCAGGAGATTCTGGAGGCGGCAATGATCGATGGAGCAAACCGTTTCCAGAGAATTAAGTCGGTAACGCTCCCCTCCATCGCACCGACCATCTCCATTATGCTGATCATGCAGATTGGACGGCTGATGTCCCTGGGATATGAGAAGATCATCCTGTTGTATAACGGATCTACTTATGAGACTGCGGATGTCATTTCCACTTATGTATATAGACGAGGTATTCTGAGTGCAGACTTCAGTTATTCTACAGCGGTGGGTCTGTTCCAGTCAGTCATCGGTGTGATCCTGCTGGTAGCATCCAACCAGATATCGAAAAAACTCAGTGACAGCAGCTTGTGGTAGGAGGACAGAAATGGCTAAGAAAGTAAAAATAAAAAGCAAAAAACCGCAGGGAATCGGCAGTAAAATATTTGATGTTGTGAACTATCTTCTGCTGGCAATTCTCGGATTCATTATGTTCTACCCGATGTTTTATGTATTTATTGTGTCTATCAGTTCTTCTCAGTATATCAATCAGGGACTGGTAACACTGTTCCCCAGAGGAATCAATTTCGATGCCTACAAGGCGGTATTCGAGAATCAGAGAATCTGGAGCGGCTATAAGAACACCTTTTTATACACAGGCCTGGGAACCCTGATCTGCCTGGTACTTACCGCATTGTGCGCCTATCCTCTTTCCAGAAAAGATTTTTACGGAAGAAAGGCATTTACCGTGCTGATCATGATCACAATGTTTGTAAACGGTGGTATGATCCCAACCTATCTGGTGATCAACAAGCTTCATATGATCAATACTATGTGGGCTATCGTTCTGCCGCCCGCCATCAGTACCTACAATATGATTGTTATGAGAACTTCCTTCCAGGCGATCCCGGATTCCTTGGTAGAATCTGCATACCTGGACGGTGCGAACGACATTACGATTTTCAGCAAGATTGTCCTGCCGCTGTCTAAACCGATTATCGCAACCATGACATTATACTATGCCGTGTACCATTGGAACAGCTACTTCCCTTCCATGCTGTACCTGAATGATCAGAAAAAATATCCTGTACAGGTTGTCATGCGTGACATCGTAATACAGGGTGACACTTCCGAGATCACGGGAAGTGTCAATATCATCGCAACCAACTATAAATATGCAGTGATCATTATTTCCATCGTACCTATTCTGCTTGTATACCCTCTGTTACAGAAGTACTTCACAAAGGGTGTTATGGTCGGAGCAGTTAAGGGATAAAGAAACAAACTATAAAGTAAGAATGTATTTAAGAAAAGGAGAGGTTAAATGAAAAAGAAAGCATTCCAAAAACTGACAGCCTTAGTGGCAGTAACAGCAATGAGCGCATCTCTGTTGACAGGATGTGGTTCCGATGCTTCCGGCAGCAATGATGCCGCAACAAATAATGCACAGGAGAGCGCTGCAAGTGTAGGGACACAGGAAGCAAACAGCGAGCATCCTTCCTGGATCAGCGAGGATCCTCTGGAGATTGGTATTATGGTCATGGACTCCAGCCAGCAGCCCATGGCACAGGACAGCAAGTCCCACGAGGCAATTTTTGAAGCAACCAATGTAAAGCTGGATTTCCAGATTGTTCCTTCCAGCAGCTATGATGAGAAGAAAAACATTGCGCTGTCTACACAGAATTTCCCGGATATCATTTATCTGAGAAGCGCAAGTGATATTTCCGATTTCGCATCCGAGGGTATTTTTGAGCCTCTGAGCCAGTATATCAACGAAGAGACCATGCCGAACTTCTACAAGTTCTGGCAGCAGTATCCCGAAATGCAGAGATACATGGTAGACGGCGAAATGTATGTATTCCCTGTAGTACTGCGTGATGAGTGGGCCAACGGATTCGGCCCCGTAATCCGTACCGACCTTCTGGAAGAGAACGGCATCGCAACCCCGACCACATGGGATGAAGTACTGGATGCACTGGCACAGTTAAAAGAGATCTATCCTGACAGCACTCCATGGGCAATCAGAAAGGGAACTGCGAACCTGTTAAAGACCACTTCCTATATGTTAGGTTCCGGTTTCGGTTCCGTATCTGCAAGCTCAGGTATGTACTGGGATGAGGATCTGGGCAAGTATGTATACGGTCCTGCAGATACCAATTTCAAAGAAGTGCTGAAGTTCCTGAATAAGGCATATACCACCGGTGTTCTGGATCAGGAATATGCAACGACTGATTCTGATTCGATGACGACTAAGTGTAGCAGTGGTCAGTCCTTCTTCTTCGTAGATAACAGTGGCTTCGGTCAGAACTACACTAACGAATTACGTAAGATTGCCGGAAATGAGAATGCTACTTTCCAGGTACTGCCGATTCCTGAGAACAGCCTGGGTGAGAGACGTGCCGTATCCTACGATACCAGATTTGGTAAGCTGTATGCAATCAATGCAAATGCTAAGAACAAAGATCAGATCATTAAGTTCATCGACTGGATGTACTCCATGGAGGCTTCCGACATTACCAACTACGGTATCGAGGGTGAGACTTTCCAGTACAACGCAGACGGCGAGGCAGAATATATTTCCGATTATGTAATGCAGTTCAAGGATGCATCACCTTCTGACTATTATGCATGCTGGACAGATATTGGTGCAGGTAAGCTGGACTTCTCAATGTATGCATGTAACATCAAGACCCAGCGTGAGATCCAGATGATCACCGGAAGTTGGTCTGATCTGACAGAAGATTACTGGAAGATCATCAATGATGATGACGCTTATGTACAGCCTCACATCGCACCTTCCTTTACTACCGAAGAAGCAGACCGTGTGAAAGAACTGACAACGGATCTGGATACTTTCTTTACGCAGGAATATGATAAGTACATTACCGGCAAGGAATCTATCGACAACTGGGATGCACTGATCAAGAAGGCAGAAGATATGGGTGTAAGAGAACTGGAGCAGCTGTGGAATGACGCAGAAGCCCGTGCTGTAGCAGGAACCAAATAAGTTATTGAACAAAAGAAAGTAACAGAACATAACGCAGAGTGAACGGGCATGTTACCCGTTCATTCTGCTAAAAAGAGAGAATCAGGCAATGGAAGGTGTGACTGACAGTATGAAGATTACAAATTATACACAGGAATTTATCACAGATGATAACAAACCCTTTGACAGTGCCCATGCCTCAACACTGCTGGAATTAAAGGACGGTGGCATTCTGGCGGCATGGTTTGGCGGTGCATGGGAAAAGAACCCGGACGTAGCGATCTGGACAGCGATACGTGATAAGGACGGCTGGGGACAACCGGTAAAGGCAGCGGATGTAAGAGGAATTGCCATGTGGAATCCCGTACTTTTCCGTAAGGAGGATGGAAAAATTATCCTTTTCTATAAGGTCGGCAAGCTGATCTCGGAATGGGTGACCTGGTATATGGAAAGCGAAGATGAAGGACACACCTTTTCAGAGCCGCAGGAACTGGTACCCGGAGATATCGGAGGAAGAGGTCCTGTCAAGAATAAACCTATCCGGTTAAGTGACGGCACCGTACTGGCTCCCGGATCTCTGGAAGGGGAATTGTGGGACGGATTCGTGGATATCTCCAAAGATGACTGCCGCACCTGGGAGAGAAGCGATCTGGTGCCGCTGCACAGACTGGCGATCACAGATAAGGGCGTTCATAATGTGCAGGTGATCGACAGACCTTATGACAGACATTATATCTACGGAAAAGGGATCATTCAGCCTACCCTCTGGGAGGATCGGGATGGAAAAGTACATATGCTTTGCCGCAGCAGCAGCTCCCGTATCATCCGCAGCGATTCCGAGGATGGCGGAAGAACTTGGTGTCTGGCATATGATACCGGACTTCCCAACAATAACAGCGGTATCGATCTGGTCAAATTAAAGAATGGAGATCTTGTGTTAGTCTATAATCCCAGAGAGAATCTGCCAGGTTATTACAAGGGACCGAGAACCCCGCTCAGCGTTGCGTTGTCCAGAGACAACGGAGAGACCTTCGAGATCATCTGTACATTAGAGGATCAGAGAGGCGACTATTGTTATCCTTCCGTAATATGCAACGATGACAATAAGATTATGATCACTTATACCTGGAAACGGGAAAAGATCGTATATGTAAGCTTTACATTAGAGGACTGATTATGAAGGACAGCAGGACAAAGGAAGATATCTACAGAAAATTTCAGAATCCGGCAAGAGAATACCGGGGAACACCCTTTTGGTCCTGGAATGCGGAAATGACTCCGGAAGAAGTCAGACGGCAGGTGAGAGAGCTTTATGAGCAGGGGGTCGGAGGATTCTTCATTCACTCTCGGGATGGTCTGGAGACTCCCTATCTTGGCAGGGAATGGATGGACTGTGTGGAAGCAGCGGTGGATGAAGCAAAACAGCTTGGTATATCGGCCTGGCTATATGATGATGACCGCTGGCCCTCAGGGAATGCCGGAGGAATGGTGGCAGCCGGAGGAGATGCCTATCGCCTGAAAGGATTGACCCTGCAGGTATGTGATACCTGTGATCCTGCGGTATGGCAGGAAGAACACCTTATTGCAGTTTTCACCGCCTTGGTACAGGGAGATGTCATTTATTTTCTTGAGCGACTGGAGAATGACATGACAAAAGTTCCGGAGCCGGAAGAGAATACACAGTACCCTGGATGCCGGCAGGTATTTCTTATTTTACGTTTGGAAATATCGGCGAAAAGTGAATGGTTTAACGGGGAGACTCCGGTAGATAATCTGAATCCTGATACAGTAAAGAGATTCCTGCATCTGACCCATGATAAATATCTGGAACGGTTTGGAGAGGAATTCGGGAAAACGATTCCGGGAATTTTTACAGATGAACCCAGTCTGGCAGACACACATTCTGCTTTTGGGGCAGACCGGAGCTGGATTCCCTGGACTTACGGATTCACAGATTATTTCCGGGAGAAGAACGGCTATGATCCGATTGACAAAATCCCACTATTTTTCTTCGAAGGAGAGGGCAGTGCGAAGATAAGGCATGACTATTGGCATGCCATCGCACTGCGGTTTAGCGAGAATTATTCCGGACAGATCGCCGCATGGTGCAGAGAACATCATCTTCTCATGACAGGACATTTTCTTCAGGAGGATAAGCTGGGACTGTCTACCAGAGTCAGCGGAGCAACGATGCCGCTGTATGAATATGAGGATATTCCCGGAGTGGATATCCTTCAGGACAAGACGGACGAATTTCTTACCGTGAAGCAATGTGTCAGTGTGGCACACCAGATGGGGAAAAAGAATGTCATCTCCGAGACCTATGGCGTGACCGGATGGAATTTTACCTTCGAAGGACAGCGGCATATCGGAGACTGGCAATACGCACTGGGCGTGAATAAGCGTTGCCAGCATCTGGCGTTATATTCCCTGACGGGCGGCAGGAAGAGAGACTGTCCTCCTGGCTTCGGCTACAATATCCCCTGGTGGAGTAAAGATCATGTGGTGGAGGATTATTTCGGGCGGTTGAGTGCCGTGCTGGAAGAAGGTTCTCCCAGCCAGCAGTATCTGTTGCTGCATCCGGCGACTACGGCATGGAGCATGATGGGGGCCAGTCCCTATGGCAATCCTGTGCGCCGCAAGGAACGGGATCTGCAGAAGGTCAACGAATACGGATGGGAATATAATACGCTGCTGGAAAAGCTTTGCAATCATCATCTGGATCCCGATCTGGGGGATGAGATTCTGTTGGCCAGGCACGGATCTGTAGAACAGGGCAGACTGATCCTGGGGAAAATGCAGTACCGGGCAGTGGTGTTGCCGAAGATTGGCACCATGCTGAGCAGTACATACCGACTTTTGAAAGAATTTGTGAAGCAGGGCGGTCAGTTGATCGTGACTAATCCGGGACCGGTTCTACTGGATGCCATGGAAAGCGATCTTCCGGCAGAACTGTTTACCGCGAAAAATTGTGTGGTGGTAAATAGTGATGAGGAACTTATAAAAGCACTGGAAGATGTGGGAGCTCGGACTGTAAGTATCCGGAACGGAGACAGGGAAGAAACCCGCTGTATCGCCTTGCAGAAATTTCTGGAAAAGGGACAGCTTCTGTTCGTGACAAACTATCACCGGACGGAAGACTGTGAGGTAGAGATTCACGTACCCTTGGAAGCTTCTGTAGAAGAGTGGGACGCACTTACTGGAAATCATAAAACGTTGGATGTCGTGACCGGACAGGGACAGACCGTTTTTAAAACTCGGTTTGAGGCACAGACTTCACGTCTGTTTTTCCTAGAAAAAATCGAAGGGAAGACAACCGGCACAAACGTAATGCATACAGAGGCTGATGAAACAGAACTTCAGAGATTGCCGAAAAGGACGGCAATCCGGCTGACGGATCCTAATTTGTATACTTTGGATAGTTGTAGATATCAAATACGGGAAGGACACTGGTCGGAACCGATGCAGGTCTGGGAGGCGCAGGAACAGATCCGTACCGGACTGGGAATGCGCTCCATAGCAACCCTTGGAAAAGAACAGCGTTACCGTTGGGTAAGAGAACCTCATCCTGCGGACGGAACGGAAGTCTCACTGGAATTTACATTTGAGACGGTGAAAAAAATTACAGGCTACACGGAACTTGCAATCGAACATCCAGAAAATTTTCAGATCTATCTGAACAGACAGCCGGTGGAACAGCGGATCACGGGATGCCTGTATGACAGAGGGATCAAGAGGATTCCACTTCCGGGCTGGGCAGAAGGAGAGAACAGGCTATTGCTGATCTGCCGTTATCGTAATTCCATGGAACTGGAAAACTGTTATCTCTGCGGAGAGTTCGGTGTAAATACGGAACGGAAGATTACAGAACAGCCGACAGCACTGCAGATCGGAGACTGGACGGCTCAGGGATTGTACCATTATGCAGGCAGCGTCAAATATCTGTATGATTTCCGATGGAATCCACACTGTAAAAAGAGACCGGATAGCCGGATTTATTTGAAATTGAAAGATTTTAAGGGTACCTGCGCTACGGTCAGACTGGGAAGGGCTTTCTATGAAATTCCCTGGAGAGCAGCCGGAATGATTGATATTACAGAGGCATTAGAAGAAGGTGACAATCACCTTGAGATAGAAATATACAGTTCTTTGCGGAATTTATTCGGTCCTTTTCATCTCGCAGGAGGCAGACCGGAAGTGACGAATGATTCTGTATTTCGTACCAGCGGTGAAAAATATACACCGGAATATAAGGTGGAACCCTACGGAATCCTTAAGGCACCGGTACTGATAGAAAGGTAAGATACAAATAAAGAAGTCCGCGGGGCGGGCAGATGGGAGCAACAATGAAAAATGAATTTCCTAATGGAGTATGGCCGGTGATGCTGACTCCTTATACAGAGGACAATAAAATTGACTATCCAGCGCTGGAGAAACTGACCGAATGGTATTTTGAAAATGACTGTGATGGATTGTTTGCGGTATGTCAGTCCAGCGAAATGTTCCAGCTGACACTGGAAGAACGCTGTAAAATCGCAGCGGCTGTGAAGAAGTATGCCAACGGAAAACCGGTGATTGCATCCGGACATATTTCTGATTCCATGGAGGATCAGGAGGAAGAACTGAAGCGCATGGCAGATACCGGAATCGACGCACTGATCCTGATCTCCAACAGACCTGCTGCACAGCAGGAATCCGATCAGGTGATGATCGAAAGGCTGCAGACATTGATGGAACAGCTTCCGAAGGATATCCCACTTGGATTTTATGAATGTCCTTATCCCTACAAGAGAGTGCTGAGCAAAGAAGTGGTGAAGTTCCTGGTAGACAGTGAGAGATTCTACTTTCTGAAAGATACCAGTTGCGATATGGCGAGCATGAGCGAAAAATTGCAGCTGATCCAGGGAAGCAATCTGAAGCTTTACAATGCCAATACTGCGACCTTACTGGAATCATTGCAGGAGGGAGCCGCCGGATACAGCGGAGTCATGGCGAATTTCCATCCGAGACTGTACAGCTGGTTGTGCAAAAACTATGCCGCACAGCCTGAGAAAGCCCGGAAACTGACAGATCTGCTGACCATGTGCTCCCTGATCGAGAACAGCAACTATCCCGTGAATGCGAAATATGCATTACAGAAGATGGGAGTTCCCATGACACTGCACAGCAGAAGAGTAGACTGGAAGAGACTGACGGTCGCACAGCGGATGGAAGCAGAGCAGCTTATCCGCCTGTCAGCAGAGGTAGAGGATGAACTGGGAATTGCCCGCTAGGAGACCTTAGGACTGCACCGGCGCTGCTACCGCAGTCCCATGGCAGAGGCAGAACAAGGAAATGAAAAAGAAAGAGGCAGCGCAGAAAAGAGGACAATATGGCTGAAAACAGATACATAGGAAAATATCCGGTGATCGGAATCCGTCCCGTGATCGATGCGAGACGTGGTTACCTGAATGTAAGAGGCTCGCTGGAAGAACAGACCATGAATATGGCTTCTTTTGCCAAAAAACTGTTCGAAGAAAATCTTCGTTACAGCAACGGAGAGTCGGTAAAGGTAGTGATCTCACCTACCACCATCGGACGCGTGGCAGAAGCGGCAGAATGTGCGGACTTTTTTGAATCGGAAGGCGTTGCCATTACTCTGACCGTGACCCCCTGCTGGTGCTACGGTGCGGAAACCATGGATATGTCTCCTAACACGATTAAGGGTGTCTGGGGATTTAACGGTACGGAGAGACCCGGTGCCGTATACCTTGCATCCGTATTGGCAACACATGCCCAGAAGGGACTGCCTGCGTTTGGCATCTATGGACATGATGTACAGGAAGCAGATGCTGTCGAGATTCCGGAAGATGTGCAGGAGAAGCTGTTGCGTTTCGGCCGAGCAGCCGTGGCCGTGGCTACCATGAGAGGAAAATCCTATCTGCAGATCGGTTCTATCTGTATGGGTATTGGTGGATCCATTATTGATCCTGCATTTATCGAGGAATATCTGGGAATGAGAGTGGAATCCGTGGATGAAGTGGAGATCCTGCGCCGTATCCAGCAAGATATTTATGACAAGGATGAGTTTGAAAAGGCTTATAAGTGGACGAGAGAACATTGCCCGGATGGTTTGGACAAGAACCCTGCGGAGATCCGGAAGACTCCCGAAGAGAAGGAAGAGGACTGGAAATTCGTTGTAAAGACCATGTGCATCATCAAGGATCTGATGAACGGTAATGACAGATTACCTGCCGGAAGAGAAGAAGAGATGGTGGGACACAATGCTATTGCCGCAGGCTTCCAGGGACAGAGACAGTGGACGGATTATTATCCTAATACGGACTTTGCTGAGGCAATGCTGAATACCACATTCGACTGGAACGGCGCAAGAGAGCCTTATATTCTCGCAACGGAGAACGATGTATTAAACGGGCTGGGAATGTTGTTTTTGAAGCTTCTGACCAACCGTGCTCAGATTTTTGCGGATGTACGTACTTATTGGAGTCCGCAGGCAGTGAAGAAAGCAACCGGCTATGAAGTTGAAGGAGTGGCGAAGGAAGCAGGCGGATTTATCCATCTGATCAATTCCGGTGCGGCATGTCTGGATGCCAGCGGACAGGCCAGGGATGCAGAGGGGAACTCTGTCATGAAGCCATGGTATGAAGTGACGGAAGAAGATCAGAAGGCAATGCTGGAGGCAACGACCTGGAGCGAGGCAGATTTCGGCTATTTCCGTGGAGGCGGTTATTCCTCTCGTTTCGTGACAGAGGCACAGATGCCTGTGACCATGATCCGTCTGAATCTGGTCAAAGGAGTTGGCCCCACTTTACAGATCGCAGAAGGTTGGACGGTGAAGTTGCCGGAAGATGTGACAGATGTCTTATGGAAACGCACCGATTATACCTGGCCTTGCACCTGGTTTGCACCCAGATGCAATGGAAAAGAGGGTCCCTTCAAGAGTGCCTATGATGTTATGAATAACTGGGGAGCTAACCACGGTGCCATCAGCTACGGGCATGTAGGTGCGGATCTGATTACCTTGTGTTCCATGCTGCGTATTCCGGTAAGCATGCACAATGTACCGGAGGAGAAGATATTCCGTCCGGCATCCTGGAATGCATTCGGAATGGATAAAGAGGGACAGGATTATCGTGCTTGTGCTGCATACGGTCCCATGTACAGATAATACCACCGGAAGGATACACAATGGTCAAAGGATATATGGACGCTCTGCCGCAGTATTCCCAGGTCGGAATACCGGCAGAGTGCATAGAGAAGATAAGCGAATATGTAAACTCCTGGGAACTGGCGGCTCTGCCCTGCGGAAAATATGTGATCGATGGGGAGCGGATCTACGTCAGCATCCAGGAGTATGAGACAAAGTCCTATGGAGACTGTCGTTTTGAGACACATAAAAGATATGCGGATATTCAGTGTATTCTGCAGGGAAGGGAGCAGATCTGGGTAACAGAGCAGCCACTTCTCACACCGGACACCGAGTACGATCCTAAGGCAGATATCCGGTTCTGGAAGGCTGGAAAAGCATCTTTGTTGGATTTACACGCAGGAGAACTGGTCATACTCCTTCCGGGAGAGGCACACAAGCCCTGTGTCCGGTCGGGCGATGTTGGTAAAGTGAAGAAAGCTGTATTCAAGATTGCATTGTAACAGAGAGAAAAACAGAAACAGGACAGGCATTTGCCTGCCCATTTGCCTGCCCTGTTTTAAAATTAAATAGAAAAGTGTACAGAAATTGCCAAATATATGTTGGAAAAGTGTACAAAAATAACTTAAAATATTGTGGAAAAGCGGAAAATGTGGCATACTGATATCAGAAAAGCTTCAAAACGTTATGGTGAAGAGGTGAAGGCTGATGTTAGAGAGACGCATAAAGCAAGAAATTCGTGATTTTTTGGACGGTGATCGGAAAGAAGCGCTGATGGTAACTGGGGCCAGACAGGTAGGGAAGACCTATATTATCCGGGAATGCGCCAAAGAGATTTATAAAAATATTGTAGAGATCAATTTTGTGGAGAATCAGCAGGCAGTAAAGTTGTTTGCAAATACCACGGGCAGTAAGGATATTCTGCTGCGGCTTTCCGCATTGACGGATGTACCGATGATTCCTGGAGAGACTCTGATCTTTTTCGATGAAGTGCAGGAATGCCCGGAGATCGTAACGGCAATAAAGTTCCTGGTGGAAGACGGACAATATCGTTATATACTGAGTGGGTCGCTGCTGGGTGTGGAATTAAAAGATATCCGTTCTGTACCGGTGGGTTATTTATCTATTCTGGAAATGTATCCATTAGATTTTCGGGAATTTTGTGAGGCAAACAGGGTGTCACAGACAGTCATGGATAAGCTGAAGGAGTGTTTTGAAAAAAAGCAGCCGGTGGATGAACTGATCCATGAGAAAATGATGGAGCTGTTCCGGTTATATCTGATCGTGGGCGGAATGCCGGCTGTGGTAGATGCTTATATACGAACCAATAATCTAAAAGAAGTGCTGCGGATCCAGCAAGGTATTGTACAGCTGTATTACAAGGACATTGCAAAATATGATAAAGATAATAAGCTGTATCTGGATGAGATATTTAGTTTGATTCCCAGTGAACTGAATAATAAAAATAAGAGGTTCATCATGAAGGATCTCAATGAAAATTTCCGATTCTCCCGATATGAGAACAGTTTTATCTGGCTGAAGGAAGCAGGGGTTGCGCTTCCCGTATATTGTGTGCAGGAGCCGGAGATACCGTTGCTTTTATCGAAATCTACGAACCTGTTTAAATTGTTCCTGTCTGACGTCGGATTGCTGGCATCCATGTATGTGGATGGGTTACAGCTTAAGATATTGAACAGGGAAAAAGATATTAACTTTGGTGCCATCTATGAAAATGCTGCGGCACAGGAGCTGAAAGCACATGGATTTGAGCTGTATTATTTTAATAGTAAGAAACAGGGAGAA
>ENA-OVGE01002254-OVGE01002254.1-human-gut-metagenome-genome-assembly--contig:-NODE-2254-length-12999-cov-17.505794_pt1 | contig 12999 bp, 13 predicted proteins | sample MGYA00237769_ERZ505417 | MGnify/ENA primary metagenome ERZ505417 (study PRJEB26158, sample SAMN06016403) | human gut metagenome | biome: human gut; feature: ankylosing spondylitis patient; material... | reverse complement strand
TTGTTTGCATAAGAAATACAGATTGTTAAAAACACAACAATATTATATGAGCCATTACATTTACGACCAATAATGTAGTTTATACATTTTCTATATCATTTCATACAAGCCATCTGCAACGATTTGCTTATAGCATATACATAGCCTAATTTTGTATAAAAAAGCAATGAAGAAAGTATTAATAGTTATTGGAGTGTTAGTTTTGGCTGGTATGATTTTAGTTGGTGTCGTATGGTGGTATTCTCGCACAAGCAACCCATGGAATTATTGACAAACAATATAATATTATTCGTTTTTTGGCGTATATATTATATGACCTTTTGAAGTAATAACTATGTACAATTTGTAAGGATTAAATGGAAAGACTTAAAATTATCACATCCGTTGGACTGTTTAGGGTGCCAACGGACGACATTGCCTATATAGAAGCTTCTGGCAACTACTGTGACGTGCATCTCTTCAACGGAGAGTCGGTGACGATGACGTTCCAGTTGCACTATTTTGTGGAAGCCTTTAACAAGCTGAAGCAGAATTTCTTTACACGTGTTGGCAAGAGTCTGATTGTAAACACAAATTATGTTTACGCCATCAACATTACCAACCAAGATTTGAAGCTCATGGATCATCGCATGAATCAAGGGTTCAGGTTAAAAGCTTCGAAGGAAGCTCTCAAGGAGTTAAAGACAATTTTGGAACAGGAAAAGTAAATGATTATGAAATATACAGAAGGTAACGACATACAGGAGAAGCCTATTTTCGCGATAGAGAATGATGATAACAACACTTCTTCACAAGAGCTTCTCGACGAACCCACGATTATTATAGAGAGTAATGGCGATATGGAGTACAATGCTTCGTCGGATCCCATCAAAAAGCGAGGTGGGTTGCCGAAGTGGAGTTTGGCTATCATGTGGTTTGTGGCAACCGTGGTGCTTGTATTTGGCTGCTACAAAGTCATACGCCTCTACAACTACTATTATAATATAGGTGTGAGTATTTCTGTATCGCCGAAAGAAAATATCAAGAAGTTAGACGATATGCAGGCGCAGAACGGTTCTTCGTCTGTCGTGCTTAAAACCGACTCTGTGCTCGGTGTTGCACTTAACATCTACGAGTTGCACAACGTGAAGGCAGAACTAACGCTTGTGGAACCCGACACCGCCGACCATAGTGTGCTGATGTACACCCGTACTGCCGACTATACCGCCATGGGCAAGTATATCGGCTCGTTGGTTGTCGACGGCGAGCTGAAACGGAGCGATGTGTCGCGTCTTGGCTATTGCGCCATAGCCAAGGGCAATATGATCATCGGCATATCTCGTTTTGACGATATGTGCGAGCACATGGTAGAGCGTGACGGCTCTTACTTCCGCCAGTTTGTGCTTGTATCCAACGGCGAACTGCCCCAGCGTTTCTTCCTGCATGGCAAGGTGGAACGTAAAGCCCTTGCACGTACCGCGGACGACCGCCTTTGCATCATCGCGACCCGCCACCCCGAAACACTTTGGGACTTCGCCGATGCTTTGCGCGAATATGGCTATGTGGATGCCATATACCTTACCGGTGGCAACGAGAGCGGTTTCTACCGTGCTCCCGACGGCACCGCCTACTTCACGGAGAAAGCCGCAAAGTATCGTACGGATAAGCACCACGGTGTAGCTCCTTGGCTGGTGCTTAGAAAGCGATAATTGCCAAGATATACAATAAACCCGGCATCTTGTACAAGTCACCTCGGAAAGTTTCTCGGTTCAGAAAAGCCACACTACCTTTGCATTGTCAATAAGACAAAACCATTAAAAAACAATAGAAGACAATGAAGAAGTTAATGATTATGCTGCTGATGGTTGTAGCAACCAGCACAGCAAGTTTTGCAAAGGGTAGTAACTTGAGTGTCGCCATGTGGGCTTTAGTTTTTTAATACATTAATGTTGAGTGTCATATGCAGAAATTTATTAGAATTGCCTTGCCATGCGTTTGCTTTGCGGTAATTATATGGTGGTGTTGGGGTGGAGGCTTCGATTATCTGGATTGGAAATGGTTGGTTGTTGCAGGTATCGGTGCTGTTTGTCTTGCTATATTGTTCGTGAAAGAACATAATATGCTCGGCAAACGTGAAGAATATTATAATCAATTGAAGATGCAGGCTGAAGAGGCTGTTGCGCCCGAATTGGAGAAGGTAAAGGGCAACTGGCTGAAGAAGGAGATGATAAAACGCCGTATGGTAAAAGAATATCTTGAAAAGAACACCGACTATTATGCGAATGCTTATGACAACAACGCTATTAGTAAGGTGCAAGATTGGATATCTTCTCTTTGGTGGAGTCTTTATTGGCTTTGTTTGCCTTTTGCGTCCATAATCATTTGGGTAATTGTTGCCATACTAATGGCATTGTTATTTTATTGGTCGTTCTCAACCGAAATGGCTATATGCTGCGCATTTTCCGTTGCTGCAAGCATCATTTTGGTATGGCGGCGCTATTATGTGTTGGCTCCTATAGCCATAGGTCTTGCGGTAATCCTTCTATATGGGCTTTTAAATGCAGGATTAGATGGTGTGGAAATGCGTGCTTACAACATGGTGCTTGAAAACGAAGGAATTATTTTCCTTAGTCCATCCCATGCAGAATACACCATGTGGGGGAGCATGGTGATACTGGCTATCACCAGTATTTGTCTTGCTTTATATCCGTTATTAAAGAAAAAAACGTTGGTGATTTACGCGATATTGGTCTTACTGGTTGTAGAAGTAATACGTTACAATGTTCAAATGAACATGACGCTCTATATTCCTACATCATATTTGTACTATCCATATGTCTTGTTGTGTGCCATCAATGCCGACTTAGCGGTTATGCTTGGTATTTCGTACAACGCTGCATTTATAGTGATATTCGTTTACTTGGCATGTCTGTTCCCCGTAATCTTCGCTCTGCCTGCTTTCATAAGGTCGTGGAAGGGAATGGACGAACTTAAAGAACGGTCGCCGTTGTATAAAAAAGCCAAATATAGACGTCTATACTATGTTTGTCTTGCATGGCTGATAATGAATGCCTTGGCAACAACTTTAGTATGGGGACGATTTATCGGTATATCTACGGAAGAATGTGCATCGATTTGGGTAAAAAACACTCAATACTTATCAGTGGTTACTGGCATAGGGTTTTGTGCAACGAACTTCATCGTCTATTGTGCGCCTATCTTGACCAGCGCGCTTTTCAGTTGGATATTATTCGCAATAACAAAGAGACAAATTAAATTGAAGGATGACATTTCATAAACCAAACATACAAGAGAACGATGAACAAGATATATATCATATTGCTGGTTGTCATAGTGCTGCTGATTGTTAGCATCCCTTTTGTGCCTCCCATTTATAACAGGTACACTAAGCCATTGTATAAGAATTACGTCAATGCCAAGGAATGGTATGGCAAGGTGGATTGCGAGAATCTCTCGCAAGTACGGGACTATTGCGAGCGACGAGGGTATAGCACGGACTATTATATCCTGGTGGATTTCTCTATTCCATCGGGCAAGAAGCGGTTCTTCATCTACGACTTGCAGCATGGAAAGTGTGTGTTGAGCAGCTATTGTATGCACGGCAGTGGCAAGGGGAACACGGATGCCACTCCGAAGTTCAGCAATGAGGTCGGTAGCGGCTGCTCCAGTCTTGGACGATATGTGATGGTAGGAAAGGGAAGGAAGTTTAATAAGAGCATCCGTCTTCGTGGGCTTGACAAGACCAACTATCTTGCCGAGACTCGTGGTATCTTGATTCATTCGGCGGGAAAGGTGACGAGATTTTCGGGTAAAAACGATTATATCCCGATAGGCTCTGAGAGCCGTGGTTGCTTCACGGTATCAAGAGACTGTATGACTAAAGTGATGGAGATATATCGTGGAGCTTCTAAACAAAGACCTGTTATGCTTTATGCTAAATATAAATGATATAGTCTATGACGAACTTGGCGATCTCTGACATCCGTGTTTTGGTGCAAAGTTAGTGTAAAACCAGAGTAAATTTTCTTCATTCTAATGGTTTTATACTAACTTTGTACAATAAATAGGATATTATTTCAATAAACCAACTATTAGAAAGTTATGAACACAGACAACCAGGGCATATATGATGCCCGCCAACTGGGCAAGCCCAAGTTTGCAATTCTCGGCATCCAGCATCTGTTCGCCATGTTCGGAGCCACAATTCTCGTTCCGCTCATCACCGGACTCGATGTGAGCGCCACATTGCTTTTCGCCGGTATCGGCACACTCATCTTCCATCTTGTTTCTAAGTTGCAAGTGCCGGCATTCCTCGGTTCCAGCTTCGCTTTCCTTGGCGGCTATGCCTCTGTAAAGCAGTTGTGCGTGGCGCAGGGTCTGACAGACGAGGTGGCGCTCAACTATGCCTGCATCGGTGTGGCTGCGGCGTCGCTGCTCTATTTCGTGATGGCGTTCCTGCTGAAGATGTTCGGCACGGAGAAGGTGATGCGCTTCTTCCCGCCGGTGGTTACCGGTCCGATGGTTATTGCTATCGGTCTTACGCTCTCCGGATCGGCTATCAGCAACTGTCAGCAGAACTGGCTGCTTGCCGTTACGGCCATCGCTATCGTCATCGGAACATCTATCTGGGGCAAGGGCATCATTAAGATTGTGCCAATCCTGCTCGGCGTTGTCGGATCGTATATTCTGGCTGCAGCAATGGGCGAGGTCGACTTCTCCAAACTCAGTGAGGTGGCGTGGATTGGTCTGCCTATTGATATGGATCGTACGGCAATCTCTGTAATGAAAGACCCCAACTTCGACCTTATCGTGACGTCTATCATCGCCATATTCCCTATCGCCTTTGCCACAATCATGGAGCATATCGGTGATATGTGTGCCATCCAGAGCACCGTGGGCAAGAACTTCATCAAGGAGCCGGGCTTGCATCGCACACTCTGCGGCGACGGACTTGCTACGTTCCTCGCCTCAATCTTCGGTGCGCCTGCCAACACTACATACGGCGAGAACACCGGTGTGCTCAACCTCACCAAGGTGTTCGACCCGGCTGTCATCCGCCTTGCAGCCTGCTTTGCCATCGTGCTCAGCTTCTGCCCTAAGTTTGCCTGCCTCATCGGTCTGATGCCAGCAGCTACAATCGGCGGCGTGAGCCTCATTCTCTATGGTATGATTTCGGCTGTAGGTGTGCGCAACCTCGTCGAAACATCTGTCGACTTCTCGTCGTCGCGCAACGTGTTCGTAGCTGCGCTCATCATGGTTGTGTCTATCGGCGTGCAGTACGGCACAGACGGTGGCGTTAAGATTGGTTCGGTAGCCTTCTCTGGTCTGGCTCTCGCTGCTCTCGTCGGCATCTTCCTCAACGCTATCCTTCCCGATCAGCTCGGCATGAAGGTGAAGAGCTTCAACGGTAAGGAGAAGAAATATAGAAAGTAATCGGTTTGTATGAACATTGAACAAGTTAGAGATTTTACGTTGTCGCTGCATGGCGTGACTGAAGACCAGCCGTTCGGTGACGACAACATCACCTTCCGTGTTGAGGGCAAGATATTCCTGTGTCTTTGGCTCGGTGACGGCAAGTGCGACGTGTGCGGCAGCACGTCGCGCTTTGCCTGCAAGCTGCTGCCCGACCGCAACGAGGATCTGCGCGACCGTTACGACGCCGTCACTCCTGCTTTCCATTGGAACAAGAAACACTGGAGCGACGTGTATTACGAACTGCTCGACGCCGACCTCGTCACAGCGTTGATAACCGAGTCGTACCGACTTATCGTCAGTAAGCTGTCGAAGGCGGTGCGAGGGAAATATGAGTAGTGGAGTACAGGCTCCTTTTACAGTTTAATTATACGTTTTCCTTTTTTAGTAAGTCGATCATCTTCTTGGCTCTATTCTTGATGACTTTTGTTGCAAACGTACAGTAGCGTTTTGCTTCCTCAAAGTACTGCTCGTCTGTCATGTTCCAACTGTTCCAGTAGAAATAGCCTTTAGACGAGATTATTGGTTTGTAATTCTCGTCTACATAGTCATTCAGAAAGTGTAGGTCTATAAATCGTTTCCAACCTTCTATGCCATAATAGATGTTGAAGAAAGCCTCGTTAGCCTTTATTAAATCCACGAGTACTTTGTCTTTTGGCTCGCTGTCTGTTAGGATAAGGAACAGGCCGAGTAGAAAACGATCTTCATAGTCGTGCCAATTGTCATGGCATCCACGATATTTGTTTATTGTTTCATTATTGAAGTAGATGTTTGGCAAGACCGTCATATTTCCCATAGTCCAGCAAATGCGATAAAAGTCTTCTACAATCTTTACCATCTCTGCCGATGGATTATGTTGGTCGAGACCGGGATGAACCTCCGGCCGGTAGTTGCCTCGTATCTTGCCGAACATAGTGGCAAATGTGTTAAGTGTGTCGCCGCGCAGCTTGTATGATTCAAGATTCTGCTGGATGTCAGGCCATGCATTCCTGAATACCACGCAATAGATTGCTCGTATCAGCTCTGTATCATCAGAGTCGTAGTAGCGTCCTGGGTTGCCATACATTTTGTTGTCTTTAAGAGAACTAAGTTCGTATGTTGCAAGTGCGTCTATGTTGCCGTCAAGATGCTTATCGACAAAACTGCGTATCAATGATTTTGGATTGTTCATTTGTCTGTGCTGTTTCTGAATGCTATTTGTTTATCAACGATTCAACCACGCTGAATGCAAGCTCCACTCTGTCTGCTGTGTCAACGCCATGCTCGTTTTGTGGAATCTCTTTCACAATGTCCACTGTTTCCTGGCTCTCGCCAAGTTCGTTAGTTATAGCATGACATACGTATAGCTTGTCGTCGGTGAAATACAGGTATTTATCCGCAAACGTCAGTTCTAATACGCTTCCATTGCCAGAGTAGGCGTAGTCGCCGAGATATATACTCAAGTCGGGGTAATCAGTTCTCGTCTTTTCGTACAATGCTTTCAGAAAGATGTTGTGGTTTCTTCCGCTGATGCTCTTTTCTGTCCACATCATCAGAATAGAGTAGGAAGCCTTTTGGCTTTCTCTGAAATCCTCCCAATAGTACATGCCGTAGCGCTCAGGTCGCATGGATGCATACTTTATCAAGTAGTGTCGCCAGTCGTATTCGGATGTTGACTTTAGATAATCGTCGATGATGTTGTTCAGCACATCGTCTGTGAACTTATTGCTTCTTGACAGTAGTTCAATGAGTATTCTCTTTGTTTCCTTTAAGTCTTCCTTATTTGTCTTAAATATCGACTTCCATGAACTTTCGTTGTTTGCTGAACCTATTTGATAGCGCCATGATACGAGCTGAGAATAGTCGCCGATGGTGAGCAGCGCTCTGTTCACAAGCGCCCAATCGCATTCGAATAGCGAGTAGAATCGGTCAGTCAGATCGATGTTCTCAAGTCCGACGACTCTGACAGCACCTTGCAGGAGGTTGTGGTTCTCCAGTTTGCACAGAACGTCCTCTTTCTCAGGATTGTTTTTCAGCCATTCCACCTTCTCGTGTTCTTCAATCAGCTGGTTGGCATTAAAACTGAGATAGCCTTCCTCTATGTCGCCATTGTCCAGAACATACTCCGTCTGTCTGATGAGGTTGGCCAAATTGTTTTCGCGCAATTCATACTCTGATCCCTTTATCAGATTGCTTACCATTCTTATTCTTCTTGCAAACTGCGCTTCCTCTATTGTATCCTTATGTTGGAGGTAATAGACGAAAGCATAGAGCAGCACGGTGCGTCCTAATGGGAACTTTCTGCGATGTCCAGATATGATGTCGCCATTGTTGTGACATGCTTCAACGAAGATGTTTACAGGCTCGTCGACGATACACTTGCGAGGTTTGTCTGTGGTATGTGTAGTAAGTACGCTGCCGAAAAGACTTTCTATATCGATGTTCAGCCAGCAGTCGAATCCTCGCTCAATGGTTTTCACATTTTCTATGGCATGTGGATTGTTGCTGCCGAACAGTTCTTTGGTGATGGTGAAGATGTCGTTCGACGAATTGAGGGGTATACTATTCTTGCAGTATATGATATCTGCGAGAAACCTGAAGTATCTCACAAACTCGTCGTCAATGATGTCGTCAGCAGCTGTTCCTGTTCCGCTATTGCGGTATGGCCATAGCAGGTCGGTCCATGCGACGTCTATCTTGTGACCAATGGTTTGCGACAATGTCTTCTCTCCGTTGTTTTTCTGTTCTTCCGTCAGTTTAGGTTCAATCTCCTTTATATTGCCTTCCCATTCAGCTTTGAAGTGTTCGAACTCTGTAAGAGGTTTGCCTCTTGAGTTCATCTTGATGTAAAGTTCGTCGGTTGCTCCCAGTTGTTTTATTGATAGGAAGTAGAATGAAACGCAACCCTCTTCGAGTCTTTGCCACAGTCCGTCGGTCTTATTGAACTTGCGATGTATGTCGTCAAGCATGTTAAGCATTGCGCCGATGGTTGGGTCGTTCTGCCAGTCGCGTGGCATCCAGTTCTGGTCGGTGATGTCGTGAGACAGCACGTCTGTATTGAAATTGGGTGTGTATGTATTAGCGACCAACTGTTTGCAGAACTCTCTTGCGCTGTATCTTGTGGCGTAGGAGAATTTGGAGAGGAAACCGAGTCTTTCCTCTTCTACGCATTCGTGTCTTGCTATGTACCAATGCAGAAGGAACAGCGTTGTAAGGCGTTGCTGACCATCCAATGGTATGAGCGTTTTTTTATCGTTTATCTCGCCGTACACGAAGTCGAGAGTTATAGGTTTGAGGGTTGTCAGAGCTATGTATAGTGCGTCGAGAAATCTTGCACGTATGCGATTCACCTCAGGCTGATTTCTGCCTTGTGCATAATCGCGCTGTATTATTGGCACTTCTATATTGTTCAGCGGAAGATATTGGCTTTCTTCGTTGTCAGTAGCCTTAAACAGGTCTATGAGAGTGTATTTCCTTGAATTGATCATATCCGTTTCTATTCAAATTCAATTAGTTGGTAGTATGGTTGCAGTGTTTCTTTGATAGCCTTGAGGTAGGCATCTCTGTCGTTCTTTCCCCAGAAGTGCACCTGGGTGTCCGACGATTTTGTATAATACTTCAAGAACACCATCTTTGTACAATAAGGTATGAACGCCCCCTGCTTGTCCATTTCGATGATTATGTTGCGCTTCACGTCAAATGTGGAGTTGTTCAGGCTCGCGTTGTCCTGACATGTAAGCAGAGCCAAGTTTGAGAGCGTGTGGATATACTCAGTGCCGGTACTTTCCGACAGTTCGTTCACAACCTGTCGGAAGATATCGTCGAAACTGTTTCTTCCAAGTTTTTCGGTCTTGATTACTTGCTCTATTGTGTTGATGAGCTCGTTCCGCGTTTCTCCTTTGTGTATGTCTTTCAGTGAAGCCAGATGGCTCTTCAGCCATTCAATCTGTACAGCGACCGTGTTCAGACCTTCCGAATTCTGCGCATGTATGTGCTCCAGACTCCATTCTGCCGAGTTGTATTTGCTGAAAGGAAAACGCTGATAGGCGTTGCATTTCAGAATAGATTGCACGTTGAACAGCAGCAGCAGTCGGCTGATACGGTTGTAGTCCTTCGTGTAGTCGAGCTCCCAGTATTCGTCTCTGTTCTTCGTGTTCCAGCTTACCGACTCGGCTATGAGTAGGTCCAGAGAGTTCTTGAATTCGCTTTTCTTTTTGCCTTTTGCTTCCTTGAATATGTCAGCCATGGTCTTGTGACCGGAAGCGATAAGGTAACCTATTTTGTGATAATACTCGTTGTCAGTATACCATTCTTTTATTTGCAGATAGCTATTTATCACTTCCTGCCATATTACGTTCTTGTCGGAGCGTTCGAGTCGCTCCTCCATCTTGAAGAAGGTAAAGTAGGTATCGCGTTCCGAGTCCGACTTTTCGAACATCATGTCGAACAGCAGTTCTATTCTTGTAGGGTAAGCTTTCGGACTCTTGCGTGTAATGAACGACCAGAATTCGTTGTTGTCTGTACGCAGCTGTTTCTCTATATTGTCCCATTGTATTGACATTTCGTACTGTCGGCGCTTGGCTTCCTCTTCTTCCGTGCTTGTCAGGAGCAAGGCTCTGATGAGTTCGGCGTTTGTTAGCTGTATCTTTCCGATGTTCAGACGTGTGAAAAGTGCTATCGGGTCAGCATCATCTCCTACTTCATACCATATCACCTTGACATACCCATCAATGTACTGGTGGAGATTGAAAAGCGCAATCGATTGTTTGTTAGGTTCATCGTGGAAGGTCTCCTCCAACCATTCTTTGATGGTTTGATGAGCATTGTAGATATGGAAAAAATCTATGTTTGTTTGAGCTGTAGATTCATCCATATTGTTGAGAAAAACCTGTGTGTTCATTCTCGTTTCGTATGTGAGGCTGAAGTTCAGTTGCACAAACGGGAAGAACTGTCTGATATAGTTCAGAAGAATATATATAGTGGTCAGTCGCTGCTGCCCGTCTATCAGGTCGTATTCTCCTTCTCCCTTTCTCAGCACTACAATAGGTTGCAGGCAGTAGTCTTTCTTTGTGCTGTCGTTGGCCTTCTGATACAAGTCGTTCAGAAGCGTTTTTACCTGCAGTTTGCCCCATCTGTATCCACGTTGGTAGGCGGGTATGTTGAATACACCTTTAATGTCGCCTATAGGTTTGGCTTCCAGTATAACGTTCTTTTTCATTTGTTGATGTTTTTTTCGGTAGGCTTTATGTTTTGATTGAACAATTACAAAATTACTAAAAAATAAACAGATAACAATCTTAAAAGTCCGTGTTTTTATCTCCCATCTGCCAGTTTTCCGGCTTTTACAGCCGTAACTTCTTGATACACAACAATAGGATAGGCTGGTAGATTCTCCGCAAACGGGGCGAATCTACCAGCCTATCTCCCAGCCGAAGCCGCTTATCTTCCAGCTGATTTGTCGTTATGCCGATTTGTTTATAAAAAACTCTATAGCTGCAAGCAAAGTGTCCAAATCGTTTTTCACGACATCAAGCACCATTTCGCCATCAATATCGAAATAGCCGTGAGCGATATGGTTGCGGATGCCAATGACATCTTTCCACGGAATTTCTGGGCGTTTAATCAGCAATTTGCCCTCTGTAGCTTTGTCAACCTGTTTTATGCCCTCTCCGATAGCCTCAATCAGCATACAGCTGGCAGCAAGATTCTTCATGCCGTCAGGTGAACAATAATAATCGTCAGAACAATGGATGCCTTTATTCCAGTCTTTCAGCTGAAATATAGCCTCTCGTATTTGTATTAACAAACCGCGCGTTCTACTGGATAACGTAAATTCCATCTTTGTTTATTTCTTCGAGTAAATACGGATTTATATGCTTGTGCATTCTGACTACGTCTACAGAGCATTGCAGCAGATTCTCCAGAAAACGCTTCAGTCGAACAACCAAGAAGGCTTTGGGTTCCATGTCTACACACACGTCCACATCGCTACCTTCCTTGTGCTCATTTCGAGATACAGAACCGAAGATGCGCAACGATCTTATGCCGAACATTGTTTTCAGTTCTTCGGCATGTGAACCGATTAACGATATGTACTCTTGAGTTGTTTTCATATTAAAACGTTTAGATGTTACAAAAATAGGTGTTTTCTGCGAAATGGCAAAGGAAACTGAAAAAATCCGATGGCTAAGACATATATAAAGTTGTTTAATTCTTGAGCCTGTTCGCTCTTCTTCTCAAAAAATACCTACCTTTGCAACTATGATTACAAAACAACCGATTATACTTCTCAACTTTACGGGCGTGTACGACTACGAGGCGTTTGCTTCGAGCCCCTACATCACGCACGTCGACTGCCGCGACATCAGCGGCGTTGACTGCTATTGCGACGAGGAGGCGAGGGCGGAGCTGCGCCGCCGATTGGCACCTTACCCTGCCAAGGCACTGCACTTCATCGATTCTGGCGATTTCCATTATCTCACGGAGTATTGGGTGTCGCGTCTCTGCGAGCCGTTCTCGTTGATAGTGTTCGATCACCATCCTGACATGCAGCAGCCGCAGTGGGATGGTGTCGTGTCTTGCGGCGGATGGGTGTCGGACGTGCTTCGTAACAACCCGTTCGTGCGCAACATCATCGTTGTCGGTGCGTCCGACGAACTGATAGCGCAGATTCCCGACGCGCTTAGGGAGAAGGTCGTGTTCTACAGTCAGTCGGAGATCGACCACCATCGTGCGTGGCCTTCCAAGGCTGGCTATCTGATTCACGAGCCGGTGTATATCTCCATCGACAAGGATGTGCTCAGAAAGCAGGATGCCGTTACCGACTGGAGCAACGGCGATATGACTTTCTTGCAGTTGCAGGCGGTGCTGCGCATCATCTACGCTCACGAGCGAGTGATCGGTGTAGACATCACGGGCGAGTGTTCTGCCTCTCTCGACTATCTCTCCGAACTGAAAAGCGCTGCTGTAGACAACCGCGCCAACGAGGAGCTGATGCGGATGATTTGCCAGCACGACTGTGGATAGAAAAACGCTGCGTTTGCAGGGCTGATAGTGATACCGGTATCAATAAAAACACTATAATTCAGAGTTTCTCGTTATGCATAGATCCAAGAACTCTTTCCTTGAGTGGCTTGTCTACTCGCTTATCTTCTTCTTCCTGTACGATATCATCTGGATATTGGTTGACCTGCCCGACTTCCTACAGTCGGTAAGCGGACTGTATCCTGAGTTGCTTGTTGACTTTGCACTCTGTGGTTTGTTCTCGCTTTCGAGTTTGTATCTCAACCGATGGTTGTTCAAACAGCGGCGCTTTAGGCGCGAAGGGCAGGGACACCGTGTGTTCGTGCAGAACGGACTGGTGGTGTTGGGCTTCAACCTGCTTATTGCTGGTGTCTGCGAACTGCTGCTGAGCCTTGTAGCACCTAAGCTTATGATGCAGGATATCTGGGGAACGTCTTTCCTATTTGGACTGATAGCGAGTCTTGTAGCACTCATCCACCTTTCGATGCACTTCTCCGACATGATTGTTCTGAAAGGCAAGGAGAA
>ENA-OVGE01002249-OVGE01002249.1-human-gut-metagenome-genome-assembly--contig:-NODE-2249-length-13014-cov-39.079790_pt1 | contig 13014 bp, 8 predicted proteins | sample MGYA00237769_ERZ505417 | MGnify/ENA primary metagenome ERZ505417 (study PRJEB26158, sample SAMN06016403) | human gut metagenome | biome: human gut; feature: ankylosing spondylitis patient; material... | reverse complement strand
CCGAAACAAGTGAACTATAGCAGTCTGTGCTACTGCCATTTAGAGTCTTGTAAAGGCACAAACACGGATAACTAATTAGGAATCTAGCCATACGCTATTAAAAGAACGAGTTCCGTGCTATTTTGTAACAGAAAAATCATTTTTGACCATTTCTGCTACCGATATTATAGTGCCTGCATGTTCCAAAATACCTCTTTTGTATTTATTAACACAAAAAGTTACTCAAAAATTTGGCTATGTCTTAGGAATCAAATGGCATTGGATTCTTTAAATAAATTACGGAATACTGCGACCCTTGCTGGTCATGCCACTTATAATCATTATCTATTTTGCTTGGCTGATGCTCAAAATAAAGCTGGGGCAAAAGTGGTTGCACCTAATATTTTTCAGTCAGTAGTTACGTATTATGAAAATGCTGGGACAATCTATGACCAAGTACGGGCTTATTATCTGATGGGTAGTTCCTATCGTGATGCTGGTGAAAGCATAAAAGCCTTAGAAGCATATAATAAAGCTTTAGAGTCGGCAGAGTTTGGACAGAAAGATGAGATAATGTACTCTCTTCTTTCAAGGATTCATGGACAGATGGCACAGATATATATTGCTCAGAGATTACCAGCGCATGTTGTGAAGTCATGCGAAAATGCATGTAAGTATTCTTTGTTGGCAAAAGATACAACATCTGCAGCCATATTTCTAGGAGGTGCTTGCTTTGGTTATAAGATGCAGAATGACAATCAAGCTTCAGTTGCCATTATTCTTAGAGCTCAAAAGATATTAAGACAAGTAAAGAACTATCAATTGGCTGCCATGTGTTCGTCTGTTATTATTGAACCTTATTTAAAGTTGGGACAGTATGATAAGGCAAAAGATTGTATTCTTTCTTATGAAAAATATTCAGGTGTTTTTGATAAGGATGGTAATATTGAGAAAGGTCGTGAAGTCTTTTATTATGATAAAGGGTTATATTTTATGGCTGTAAACCAGTTAGATTCTGCTGAATGTTATTTCAGAAAGGCCTTAAAAAATAAGAATGATGGAGATTGCCAGGAAGGCGGGCATCGGAGTCTTTATTTATTGTATAAGAAGATGGGTAATAAGGATTCTTTGGCAAAATATGCAGATTTGGCTTATCAGATTAATGATAAGCGGGTACTGGAACTTTCTACCCGTGAAATCCAGAATATGCAACAACTTTATAATTATACCCGAAACCAGGAAATAGCTAAGCAGGAACAGATGCGTGCTGATGGATTGAAAAGGTGGTTAATAGTTGTTGTGAGTTTTTGTCTTCTTGGTGTTATGTTCGGAATTTTAGTCTATAGGCATTATGCAGCTAATAGGAGTAAAGAACGTGAGAATTATAAGGCAAAACTCGAAGAATTGGCAGAGGCAAAAAGAAAACAGCAACTATTGGCAGATAATAGAATAGAGCAGATGAGTTTGGATAATGAACGCCAAATACGCATTTTGGAAAAGCAACTTGTTGATTATCAGAATGCGAGGCAGCTATCTGTTTCGCAAATGAAGGAAGATGAAGTACAAGCAAGTTCTATCTGTCAGCATTTGCATCGTGTGGGGTGTGGACTTTCTACTTTGGAAGTTAATGATTGGAAAGAACTGGAGAAATTGCTTTTTGATGAGTTTCCTTCATTTAAATTGAAAATGATGGCAGTGAAAAATTCTATTTTAATAGATGATTATCAACTCTGTCTTTTAGCTAGAGTTCGTTTCACTCCGTCTGAAATTGGAAATATTCTTGGTGTTAAACCTTCAAATGTAACGATGAAAAGAAAAAGAATGCTCAATGCTCTTTTTGATAAAATTGGTAATGCCAAGGAATTTGATAAACTTCTTCTGTCTCTCTGTTAAATGTGTAGACGTTTCGCTTTCTGCCTTACTATGGCACAATATTGCCCCTAGGCGGGCAACTTTTTGCCATTGGCAGATAAGAAATAATACGTCGGGAGAAAGATACCATCAGGTCTATCTCTGTCATTTACTAGGTGCATTCTGGCAGTAGGTTGAGTAGTTTTGCTTGCGTAAAAAGCTACTCTCGATTTTACCCTTCACCCTTCACCTTTTCGCTTGAAACCCCGATAAACACTGGGGGTGCGAGGGGTGAAGGGTTTCGCCAACCCTTCACCCACCCTTCACCACCCTTCACCTCAACTGAATTTTGAACTGCTTGAAAGGAGGATTCTGTTACTCTGGGAATTGGAATAAGACTTCAACTAAGCCCCATGTAAATTTCAACTAAGCCCTACGTAACCTTCAATTAAGCCCCACGTAAACTTTATCTAAGACTTAAACCAGTTTCAAAGAAGGTTTAAATCAACTTCAAAGAAGACTGAAGTCAAGCTTAATAATAGCTTAAAGCCACTCATAATAGAAGACTAAGGCCACTCATAATAGAAGCCTTGGAGCAAGCCTTAATGGAAACCCAAAAGCAGAAAGGTGAAGGGTGGGTGAAGGGTGGTGAAGGGTTGGTGAAACCCTTCACCGCTATAAGCTCCTTATATATAGCGTTTTAAGTTATATCGGTGAAGGGTGAAGGGTGTTTTTGAGATTGTTGGGAAATCTGTCGGAATGGCGAAATCCAAATGTACAAAAAGCATTATAGAGCCTCTACTTTCCAATCATCGATGCTCTTGCGGTCTTCCGAGAAGTTGATGCCAACCTTGTATTTTTTTCGCTTATCATCAGCGAAGGCTGCGGTGTAGTCCTTGCTGTTGATTTGTTCTATTGCCATTTCGGCATCCTTCTTGTATTTTAGTTCTAATACGTAAATGCTACGCTTGGTCTTCAGTACCATGTCGATTCTGCCATCAGATGTCGGTACCTCAGGTGTGACATCGCATCCCAGTATCAGCAAGATAGTATAGAGCACTGCTTGGTAATGACGCTCGTTGTTGTTAATCAGCGTATATGGGAACTTTTTGTAGAATATCTGGAGATGTGGGAGGAAAGCCTCCATGTTATCCTCGGTGCTCAAGACGAAGTTCTGAATCCATGCCATGCAGATTGCATCGCGGTCGTCCATGCCATTTGGGGCGTAATAGCGGAAGAGGCTGTTGGATAATCCCTTGCGTACCTCTTCGTTAGGGATGGCTAACTTATAAGTATCTGCCAACTCTATATAATCCTTAATGGTAAGATAACCGCTTTGGTATAAAACGGGTATTGGATCTGTAATCTCTTTTGTTGGAGTATCAAAACGGTCGGAACTAGTCCATATATCTTCCAGCTGAAGCAAATCTATGCCTTTTTCCTTCAACAGTTCTATCAGAAATGTTGGAGTTCCTGTCGAGAACCAGTAGCTGTTAAACTTGTTGGCTCTAAACGTGTTGAAAAGACTGTAGGGGTTAAACATGTCTGCTCCATTTCCGCTGAAGTGATAACCATCATAATGATATTTAAGTTGGGCGACAGCTTCGTCGAATGTCATCTTTCGGGCCTTTGCCAAATCCTCGATGTCATGATGGAAGTTCTCCAAGAGTTCTTCCTTGCTGATTCCACAGAGACTACTGTATTCATCCTCCATACTGATATTGGTGATGTTGTTCAGTTCGCTGAAGATGCTTAGCTGGCTAAACTTCGAGATGCCTGTCATGAAGACAAATTGCAGGTTGTCTTCTTCGGATTTTAAAGGGCTGAAGAAGTTGCGCATAATGTTGCGTATCTGTTCGTGCATCTTCTCGTCTTTCATAGAGTCGTGCATAGGAGCATCATACTCGTCTATGAGTACGACAACGTTTTTGCCAGTTTGTTGCTTGGCAGCTTTGACGATGTTGATGAGCCTTACATTGAAGTCATCAGACTTGTCGGGCGTCAGATGATAGAGTTTTTCGTATGGGGAGAGCACTACGTTGAGTGTTGACATCAGGTTTTCAATACTGTAATATTTGCCTTTGCTGATGTCAAGGTGGATTACGGGATAGGTAATCCATTCTGTCTCCAAATGGTCTATAGCCAAACCCTTGAATAGTTCTTTCTTTCCCTCGAAGTATGCCTGAAAAGTAGTGACAAGGAGCGACTTGCCGAATCGCCGAGGGCGACTCAGAAAGCAATATGTACTCTCATGTGTTAAATTATAGACAAGTTCTGTCTTGTCTACATATACGTAATTTTCTTTTATTATTCTCTCAAAAGTCTGTATTCCGAGAGGATATCTTCTACCTTTCATAAGCTTTGTCGTTTTATTATGATGGCAAAGATAAGGTATTTTTCCTTATTATCCAAACTTTTTGTGTTTTTTCCAGCTTTAGCAGATACTTTTTCATGAAAGCAGGGGGGATGGATAATGTATATGACGAAAGAAGGTTGATAATCAAAAGACTATCAACCTTCTTGTTGTACCCAGACCCGGGATCGAACCGGGATGGATTGCTCCACTGGTGTTTGAGACCAGCGCGTCTACCGATTCCGCCATCTGGGCAAATAGCACTTGGCTTATTTGCGGTTGCAAAGGTACTAATAATTTTTGAACTGGCAAACTTTTTGAGAACTTTTTTTCGAAAAAAGTGCATTTCGCGTGCCAAAAGGCTAAAATATTGTTGTATTTGCCCCCTCCAATCTTAAATTAAGAGAAAAACTTTGGCGCATTCAAATATATTTTCTAATTTTACAGTTGGAAATTTAATTTAAAAACTGCAAACATATGAATCAAAATATGACGGTTAACGTAAATAACTATTATTGTGTGATACTTGCAGGAGGAAAAGGACGTAGACTTTGGCCTTGCAGCCGCAGTAACTATCCGAAGCAATTTATCGATTTCTTTGGAGTAGGGCGTACTCAGTTGCAGCAAACCTACGACCGAATGGCAAAGATTGTTCCTGCTGATCATATATATATCAATACGAACGAGGAATTCGTACATTTGATTAAGGAGCAGTTGCCAGAAGTTTCTGTGGATAACATTTTGGCAGAGCCTATTCATCGTAATACGGCTCCGAGCATGGCATGGGCTAATCATCGCATTTCCATGATAAATCCCAATGCCTGTGTGATTGCCACTCCTTCAGACCAGGCCATCTTCAATGAGGAAGCTTTCCGGGAGAATGTGCTGAAAGGCTTGGATTTTGTAGCAGAGAACGACCGGTTCCTTACTATGGGCGTGAAGCCAACCCGTCCTGAACCGGGTTATGGATATATTCAGATGGGCGATGTCTTTTGTGACAATATGTATCAGGTTCAATCCTTTACGGAGAAGCCGGAGCGTGATTTTGCCAAGATATTCGTTGAGAGTGGGGAGTTTTATTGGAATACTGGTCTCTTCCTGAGCAATGTAAAGCATCTGAGAGAGTGTTTCTGTAAGATTCTGCCTCCTGTGCTCCGTGATTACGACAAGCAGTATCCGGAGTTTAGCATCGAGACGGAGAATGCCTATATGAAGGAGAGTTTTTCTTCTTATCCTAATATCTCTGTGGATTTTGGAATCCTGGAGAAGCCTTCGGATGTATGCGTGATGAAGTGTGATTTCGGATGGGCTGATCTGGGAACATGGCATAGTATCTATGAGGCGATGCAGAAGAGCGATGACGATAACGTGGTGATTGACAGTGATGTGATGATGGAAAACTGCCACAACAATGTGATTAAGTTGCCGAAGGGCAAGCTTGCCGTATTGAACGGGCTGGATGGTTTTATCGTTGCCGAGAAAGACAATGTGCTGCTCGTCTGCAGGAAGGAGGATTCTTCCGCATTGGTCCGCAAATATGTGAACGAGGTGCAGATGAAGCGAGGTGATGACTTTATTTAATGGGCGATTTAGTCAAATAAATATGTATGAAAAATGAGCTGCAACCCTCTGCAGCTCATTTTTTGTTTTATAACCGGATGTGTAGTTTACACACATTCTACAATTTCTGGAATTCAGTATAAATCTTATCAGCGATTTCCTTGAACTCTTCCTCAGAGAGCTTGAGGTGCTCCTTGCGGAAATTGACATCAGCTTCGCTGTTCATAGGGATGAGGTGGATATGAGCATGAGGAACCTCAAGGCCCAATACAACCTGAGCCACTTTCTTGCATGGGAAAGCAGCCTTGATGGCCTTAGCAACCTTCTTGGCGAATACCTCAAACTCTGCCAAGTCATCATCCTCCATATCGAAGATGTAATCTACTTCCTTGCGAGGAATTACCAATGTATGACCTTTGCCGATAGGGCTAATGTCGAGGAAAGCATAAAACTTGTCGCTTTCTGCACACTTGTAGCTAGGAATCTCTCCTGCTGCAATCTTTGAAAAAATGCTTGCCATAATCTCTAATCAATTTATAATTAATAATTTATATTTTATTTCTGGGCTTACATATACCATAAAAGGAACCGTCATACGGACATCGCTGCCAATATGATAGTTCCTTTTATTTCGTTTTATTCAAATGAAATCTTGTCGATGCGAAGTTTGATGGTGCCGCGAGGAATCTTGATCTCTGCTACTTCACCTATCTTCTTGTTGAGCAATCCCTGTGCAATAGGAGTCTTGATGGAAATCTTGCCTTCCTTCAAGTTTGCCTCGCTTTCGCTCACGATGGTATAGGTCATCTTTGCCTTGTTTGCCATGTTGGTCATCTCTACCTTCGACATGATCTGCACGCTGTCGGTGCTGAGCTGCTTAGTATCGATGATCTTAGCCTCGGCAATGGTGAGCTTGATGCGATTGATCTTATCTTCTAGATGAGCCTGAGCCTCTTTAGCGGCATCATACTCAGAGTTCTCACTTAAATCACCCTTATCGCGGGCTTCAGCAATTGCGGCTGATGCCTTAGGGCGCTCTACAGTTACGAGCTGTTTCAGCTCAGCTACGAGATTGTCGTAGCCTTCTTGTGACATGTAAGCCATAATTTTCTTTTTGTTTATTGTTATTAATTAAGTTGGCAGGAGGCATAAAAAATAAAGAATTCCAGTGCCTGTTGAGCACCGGAATCCTATATCTTATTGTGTCTCTTGTTTATCCTTTTGTTTGTAATCCGATTGCAAAGATAGGACTTTATTTCTGAATCACCAAACTTTTTCGGTGAAATTTTGAAAATATCCTCCTTTTTCTTTCACATAGTCCATTAATTGGCTAAAAATCTGATTATTGCGCAGTATCTCCGGATTACCGGTCATAATCATCTGTTTCCGGGCTCGGGTAATGGCGACATTCAGCTTGCGGTCAATGATGGCTCCGTCTTCCACAAAGCTGTTGCCGGCAAGAAAATCGAGCTGCCAGATGTTCTGGATGGTGAAACTGTAGATGATGACATCACGCTGACTGCCCTGATAGCGCTCCACGGTGTCGATGCTGATCTTTTCCAGTTCCGGGATGCCCAGCTTTTCTATGCCTTTGCGCACCATGGCTATCTGGTTGCGATAGGGTACGATGACGCCCACCGTCTTCTGGGCATCAAACCTGTCGCCGTAGAAACGGTGGATGCGGCGAAGCATATCCACTACGATTTCTGCCTCGTTGGCATTGATCTTGTCCGACACATTCGGTTCCTTACAGAATCTGGAAGGGAGGAAGATCATGCGGTGTTCCTTCAGCAGGTCATCAAGTGCATCTTCTGATGGGAGGGTGTACGACAGTTCCGACTCCAACTGATGCGGACAAGGTACGGGTTCCAGTTTCTCCCGGCGATAGAACATCCGGTTCGGAAACTCGGCAATCTCCGGATGCATCCGTCCCTGTCGGCGCAGGATGCCGATGAATTCGGTGCGCTCCTCGTGGTCTTCCCATCTGATCAGGCGCTCGAAGAGGGAGTTGCGGCAGTTGGTGAGGCAGATGTCCTGCAGGATACTCATATCGATGACACCCCCTTTCTGACTGTCGTTGATGGTAGGGATGCCCGAATCCTTCTCGCTCTGCTGCACCACGGCAGGCAACTGCTTGTAGTCGCCGATGAGGATGAACTTATCTACCGCCGATAGCAGACCGATGAGATTAGGCTCCAGTATCTGGCTCGACTCATCGATGATGGCAAGCTTGAAGTGCTTCAGCGTAAAGATGAAGGGCTTGGAGGTCATCATCGAAGTGGTGCCCACAATCACGCGCGTACCTATTATATATTGCTTGATGGCTTCCAGCTTCGGACAGTCGCTGATAGCCTTCTCTATCAGATAAGGGCGAAATCGCTCATCGCAGGAATACTCGCTGCCGAGGCGCAGAAATGGAATGCCGGAATCTACCAGCATCTCGCAGATTTCATCCACGGCACGGTTGGTATAACTCATCAGGAGGATGGAGGATGCAGGCTGCTGAGCCGTCTTGCCTCCCGAGGCGATGCTTTCTGCTGTCGGCATTCCCGTTCCATCGTTCAATGCTTCTTCTACCATAAACTTCAGGGCACGACTGGTCTTTCCTGTTCCAGGAGGTCCCACGAGCAGGAAGTAATCCTGTGCCTGCTTGGCACGGAGGATGATGTCGTCCAATACATCGTCATAGTGTCTGGTCAATTCCTGCGAAGTGTCTCTCTCTGGAACACGCTGGCCCAGAAGAAGGTCGCGTTTGTCCTTTGGTGCACAGATAAACTGGTGCAGGTTGCGGATGCTTCCCCCCGTAGAGGCGTCACTCGTTCCGTGTTCGATGGCATACGGCAGGTTCGTCTCAAAGATGTCGGCGTTCTGCTGTCCATCGGTCAGGTGAACCACGATTTCATCGCTGTGAATCTCCTGCAGCACACCTTTATATAATATAGCCTTTCTCACATCCGGTTCTTCCTTGAGCTTGTAGGTATAGAGATACACCATATCGCCGATGCGGAAGTTGGGCAGGAAGTCCTTGCCCTGGTCGGGTACGCTCAGGGTGATGGTATCATATCCGCTTCCGGCGCAGCTCTGTTCCTTTCGGATGATGTGCAGGTCGGTATAGATATTTCCGGCATCCTTCTTCTCGCTGAGTGGCATGGTCCAGAGGTCGCTGCTCGATGTGTTCGTTCCTTCCTGTGCACCCACCTTGCTGATCATCTGTTCCCGTAATACGAAGGTCATCATGCGACAGAAGTAGGCTTCCTCCAGGGGCGATAGGGTATGGAGCGGCTTGGTGATGGCTTCTATCTGCGGTTTCAGATACTTGTTGTAGAAGAAGTCCTGGGTGCCTGCCACATTCAATACCTCGGGGGTAAACTCGTTTAGCGCATGTTCGAAACCCTCCTTGGCTATCTCGAAGGAGGCGGCTACCAGCTGGTTGCGGTATTGGATGGCTTCCTTGAAGAGCTTCTGGTAGTAGGCTACCACCATCAGTCCGTCCTGTGGACGGTATTTGGAGTAGAGCAATCGGATGTTCACGCGGTCGTTGCTCAACTTGAAGTTGTGCTGCAATACACCATAGTAGAGCAGGAGCTGCACATAGTGAGGCTCCAGCTGATAACTGTGATAACCTGGATCCACCTGATGGGTTTCGATATTCATGTTGCGTCCCGATTTCTGTTCCACCAGCAGTTTGCAGTCGGTGGTCATCAGATCCACACGTCCCTGAATGCCGAGGGCTTCGCAGACGAACGAAGGTTCCAGAATGGCTTTCTTCCGGTCGTAAAGACTTTCGCCACGTAAAGCCGTCATCTGTGCCTGAGATGCGGTGCGGGGAAAGAGAATATCCACAACCTGCTGCAGATTGAAAGCCTGCAGGCTGGCATCGGTATAGAACTTCTTGGGGTCAAACCAGGGACAGGTGCAGAATTCCAGGGCTTTTTCCCGGAAGTTTGTCTTCACCGTTTCGTTCATCTGGTATTTGCCGTGGCTGTTGATGATGTCATCCAGCGCAGCTCCGGCAAAGTTACCCAGCAGGGTAGCCTGGGTGTTGGCTCTGGGCTTCATCAGGTTGAGAAGATAGAGCAGGGGATGATGACCGAAAGCCGTAAAACAGGTGGCGATGCTACTGATATCTACCAGATAATCCGGTTCCACCACGATGAGGCGGGGAGTGATGATGGGCTGTTTCACCTGACAGTCGAGCAGGTTGAGCTGCATCCCTTCCTTCAGGATATCCCAGAGATAGGTATGGTCGATATGATTCTCCTCATCCTTCAACTGCACGAGATATTCCTCCTCATCGGCATCCTGGTCGATGTCCACACGGATGAAATCTCCGTCCCAGTTCTTTACGATGCATCGGATACGGCGGTTGTTGATTTCCAGTCCCTTCTGATAAGGTCGGGGTGTATGCGGAATGAGCACGTTGAGTTCGTGGGGAACATCCACTCCGAAGACCGCTGAGATGAAGAGGGCGAGGGCACGTGCATCGTATTTCAGGTCTTCGCCCGAAAGCGGTTCCTGCGAGTTGCTGTGTCGGCGCATGGTCTGGATGGCAATCTTGTCTGCCACCTTGATACCGCGTGCCTTGCAGAGATAGTCCACCTGTGAGAAAAGGTTACCGAAAGCCTGTTTCGTATCCTTTACTCCTTCGTGGCAGCAGAGGATGAGCGTGTCGTGCATCATCTTGTTGCGAGTCTGCGGTTCCAGTTCTGGGAGCATCAGGAGTTCCCTTACCCTTTGGAAAAGTTCTGCGGCGCTGATATTGTTCTGATTCATGAGATATTGCTAATTCTTGAAATGTAGGTACAAAGATACATCAATTTATAGATAAAAGCAAGAAAATAGAGATAAAAGAAAAAAGCCGCAGGCTTTTTCTAAAATATAGGTAAGAAATGCTTGCCGTATCATTTCTTTTTTGTATATTTGTAGCCCCCAAATGAAAGATGGGATATTATTAATCTAAAAAATTAAACGAATGACAAAAGAAGAATTGATGCATAGAGCCATTGAGCTCTCAAAGAATAGCGTTAAGACCGGTGGCGGACCTTTCGGTGCCGTTATCGCCAAGGATGGAATCATCATCGCTGAGGCTTCCAACAGTGTAACCATCGACCTCGACCCTACTGCACATGCCGAGGTGAACTGTGTGCGCCAGGCTTGTTTCAAGCTGAAAACCTTCAATCTTGAGGGCTGCGAGATTTATACCTCCTGTGAGCCATGCCCGATGTGTCTGGGTGCTATCTACTGGGCACATCTCGACCGTATCTATTATGCCAACGACAGAAAGGATGCGGCAAAGATTGGTTTCGATGATGAGTTTATCTATGAAGAGATTGACCGCAAGATAGAAGACCGCCATAAGCCGATGATTGCCCTGATGCGCGATGAGGCGCTTGGAGCCTTCCGCATGTGGGAGGAAAATACTGAAAAGACAGAGTATTAATGAGATAAGATAAAAAGGGAAGGTTGCCGATTCCAGATAGGCGTAACCTTCCCTTTTTGTCTTATCTTTTACTTTTGTAGGAAGAGTGATAGAGAAAAATGGAGAAAAAAAACGATTTTTCAGATTTTCTTTGTAATTTTGTCGCCAAATTCAGAAAGCCCCTGAATTCTCGATGATGGAAATTCTCTAATTATTATAACGACAATGGAACAGTCAATAGAAAATCTCTACAAATTAGACGGCAGAGTGCCCGTAGGTAAAGCACTCCCATTTGGTCTTCAGCATGTGCTGGCGATGTTCGTCAGCAATATTGCGCCAATCATGATTCTCGCTGGTGCGATAGGTCTGGACAGTTCGGTGAGCGCCGTGCTTATCCAGAACTGTATGGTCATCGCCGGTATCGGTACCTTGGTGCAGCTTTATCCGGTATGGCGTATCGGTTCCCGTCTGCCTATCGTGATGGGTATCTCCTTCACCTTCCTTTCGCTTGCCATCGCCATTGCCGGTGCTCATGGTATGGGTACGCTGATTGGTGCAGTCATCATCGGCGGTCTGGTAGAAGGAACGCTCGGACTTTTCGCCAAGTATTGGATCAAGCTCATTCCGCCTGTTGTGGCAGCAACCGTAGTAACAGCCATCGGTTTCTCGCTGCTTCCTGTAGGTGCCAACTCTTTTGCCGGTGGTCAGGGTGCTGCCGACTTCGGTAGCATGAACAATTGGGTCGTGGGTTCAGTAACCTTGCTCGCTTGTCTCCTCTGCCAGATTTTTGCCAAGGGATTCCTCCGCTCTCTGTCGGTATTGGTTGGTCTGCTGGTAGGCTATGTCTTGGCTCTCTTTATGGGAATGATAGATTTTAGCGGACTTTCCGGCCTTTCTATCGTTGCCTTGCCAAAGCTCCTTCCATTTACTCCGGAGTTTAATGTCGGTGCCATCCTCTCGGTGATAGCTGTTTATCTGGTTTCTGCTACAGAGACCATCGGTGATACTTCTGCGCTTTGCAACAGTGCCTTGAAGCGCGATCCTAAAACGAGGGAGATGGGTGCAGCTGTCTGCTGTGATGGTTTTGTCAGCTCAGTATCGGGTCTCTTCGGATGTACTCCTATCACTTCGTTCAGCCAGAATGTAGGTTTGGCAGCCATGTCGGGAGTTGTAAACCGCTTTACCATTGCCTTGGGTGCCATCATCATGATTATCGGTGGTGTATTCCCGGCTATCGGATATGTGCTCACCACCATTCCTCAGGCTGTATTGGGTGGATGTACCATTATGATGTTTGGTAGCATCCTCTTTGCCGGTTTCGGTATGATGGCTCGCACGGGTTTCTCTCAGCGCAACATGGTCATCGTGAGTCTTTCACTCAGCGTGGGTCTCGGCTTTACGTCAGCAACAGGTATGTTCAATATCTTCCCAGAGATTGTGCGCACCGTTTTTGCAGATAACTGTGTGGCAGTAGTCTTCCTGCTCGCCGTGATCCTGAACCTCGTATTGCCAAAGAATCTGGATAAGGCATAAAATTACTGTCCTCCCAGTCTTTCGAAGAAGGTGATGATTTCCTCGAAGGTCTTGAATTCATCACTGCCATACTCGATGGTTGTACCCATGAAACCATCGCATGGGCGAGGGTCGATGAAGTAATCGCCGTAGAGCAGGTTCTTCTGATTGCAGAAGATGATGTGGTTGTAGGCTGGGGTAGAGAGATATTCCTCTACCCAGGTCTGTACCTTCGCCATATATTCATGGTCGTTGGTAGGAGCCGGGGCTACGATATATACGTTGTAATGCTCTATCAGCATCTCGTAAGCCTTGTGCATCGAACTGGTTGCCTTCATGT
>ENA-OVGE01002243-OVGE01002243.1-human-gut-metagenome-genome-assembly--contig:-NODE-2243-length-13051-cov-4.367421_pt1 | contig 13051 bp, 10 predicted proteins | sample MGYA00237769_ERZ505417 | MGnify/ENA primary metagenome ERZ505417 (study PRJEB26158, sample SAMN06016403) | human gut metagenome | biome: human gut; feature: ankylosing spondylitis patient; material... | reverse complement strand
CGCAGCGCGCCGGACGACCGCCGCCGTCCGCCGCAGGCCGCCCCGGCCCCGGCCGGCAAGCACGGCCGCAAGGCAAAGAAGGCCAAAAAGCCGAAGAAGAAAAAGAGTCTCGGCCGCCGGCTGCTGATCCTGTTCCTTGTGTTGGCCATCCTCGCGGGCCTGTACCTGACGGCAGTGTATTCCGACATTCCGTTCATCGCCAAGTGGCGCACGGCCTATATCCAGACGGCCATGAACACGCTCAGCCACCAGTGGCTGGCCACGGCGTTTATCCCACGCAGCGTCATCGACAAGGTCGTTGCCGAAATGGAGGCGGCCAGGGAGGCGCAGATCGGCGTCAACAGCGAGTGGGGCGAGGGAGAGATCGAGTCCCGCAACCCCACGCTCACGGACACCAAGGGCATGAGCAAGGAAGAGATCACGTTTTATAACCTCTTCTGGGAGGTGGATGTGCCGAGCATGCAGGCGTATGTCAAGGAGCATCCCGACGTCCTCGCCGCCGGCTGGAGCCGCATCAACATCGACCATTCCGCGCTCACGGATAACGGCACCAGCATCCGCACCATCCAGGGCGAGCAGGTGCTCGCGATCGACGCGCAAAATGAGATTATGATCGCGCGCGTGAAAGGCAGCACCTACCGCGGCGTTCTCGTCATCATGAAAGACCCGTCGCGCCTGAGCCTGCAGGCCGCGTCCACGCTCGGCAGCGTCGGCCAGGTCTGCGGCAAGATCGCCGAGGCCCACGGCGGCGTCATCGGCATGACCGGCTCGGGCTTCATCGACCCGGGCGGCAACGGCAACGGCGGCACCCTTGCGGGCTACGCCATGTGCAACGGCAAGTCCTACGGCAGCCATATGGGCTATGGCTACAAGCGCCTCGAGCTGCATAAGGACAACCGCATCTACATCCGCGACTGCGATTCCGAGGTCTCACCCGACACGACGGATGCGGTCGAGTTCTCGCCCGCCATGATTATCGATGGGGAGACGGTCGTCAATGCCCGCAGCGGCTTCTCCGATCTGCAGCCGCGCGCCTGCCTCGGCCAGTCGAAGTACGGCGAGATCATCGCCCTGCTCGTCGAGGGCCGGCTCACGACGTCGGTCGGCATCAGCGTGCCGGACTGCGCGGCCATCATGGCCAAGCACGACTGCATGCAGGCCATGAACCTCGACGGCGGCACCAGCGCCATGATCTGGTACAAGGGCAAGTACATCATGCGCAGCTCCAACCCCGCGCTCACCGCGGGGCGCACGCTGCCGAACGCCTTTGTCTACGCTGGAAAATAACGTCACAGACAACGTCCCTGACCGCCGGTCAGGGACGTTTGTGCGCAATGCGCAAAAGATTTTCCGAAAACCGGGTGCAGATTCGTGAAAATGGGGCTTGCAATCCGGCACGGGAAGTGGTAGAGTAACACCATCGAGAAACCGATGACCGAGAGGAGTACCCATTCACGAAGCTTTCAGAGAGCAGCGGACGGTGGAAGCGCTGCAGCGGACGAATGGCGAATGGACTCGCGAGGGCAAACCGATTGCAGCAGCATGAGGGGCGACGGTGGCCGCGGCCGTTATCCGGCGGAGCGTATGATCGTACGTGCAAAGTGGGCGCATGAGCGCCAACATGGGTGGCACCGCAGGAGTTACAGTCTTGTCCCATGAAACGGGAGGAACCGTTTCGTGGACGAGGCTTTTTTTATTGCGCAAATCACCGCAGGAGGGATGCATATGACCCGCAAAACCAGACGATGGCGTGGCGGCCGGAGAATTTTTGCCGCGTCAGACCGTATCCGAACAGCTTAAATCAACGATTATCAGATTCAAATAGAAGGAGAATATATTATGAATAAGACTTTCCAGAAGATCGTCGGCGGCGTGCTCGCCGTCACCGCGCTCATGGGCCTGTCCGCCTGCGGCAGCAAGACCGAGAACAACAAGGCCGAAGGCAAGACCTATAAGGTCGGCATCGTGCAGTTTGTGGACGATGCGTCCCTCAACCAGATCGAGGCGGCCATCGAGGCCGAGCTCGATGCCAAGGCCGCGGAGCTGGGCGTGACCTTTGACTACACGCTCTACAACGGTCAGGGCGACGCCACGACGCTCAACCAGATCGGTGCCGAGCTCGTCGGCAAGGGCGTGGACCTCATCGTCCCGATCGCGACCCCGGCCGTGAAGATCATGCAGTCCGCCACCGAGGACACCGAGATCCCCATCGTTTTCTCCGCCGTGTCTGACCCTGTCGGCGCGGGCATTGTCGATTCGCTCGACGCGCCCGGCGGCCGCATCACCGGCACGAGCGACGCGCTCAACACCAAGGGCCTGCTCGATCTGATGCTCGCCCAGAACCCGGACACCAAGACCGTCGGCCTGCTCTACTCCAAGAGCGAGGATTCCTCCAAGCAGCCGATCGAGGACGCGAAGGCCTACCTCGAGGGCAAGGGCATCCGCTGCGTGGAAAAGACCGGCACCACCACCGATGAAGTTTCCTCCGCCGTCGACGCGCTCATCGCCGAGAAGGTCGACGCCGTCTTTACTCCGACCGACAACACCATCATGACCGCCGAGCTCGCCATCTACGAGAAGTTCCTCAATGCCAAGATCCCGCAGTACTGCGGCGCGGACTCCTTCGCCCTCAACGGCGCGTTCGTCGGCTACGGCGTGGATTACACCAAGCTCGGCACCATCACGGCCGACATGGTCGTGCAGGTGCTGGTCGACGGCAAGGACCCTGCCACGCTGCCCGTGACCACGTTCGATAACGGCATCGCCATGATCAACGCCGAAAGCTGCGCCGCCCTCGGCTATGACATCGCTGCTGTCAAGCAGGCGTTTGACGGCAAGTGCAGCTCCGTGCTCGAGACGACCACGCAGCAGAATTTTGACTGATATCTGACATCCCGAAGGAGGGAGCTCCATGCTGACCGTTTTGCAGACGGCGCTCGAGGTCGGCCTCATTTACGGCCTCGTCGCGCTGGCACTGTTCATCAGCTTTTCCATCCTGAATATCGCCGACCTCTCCACGGACGGCTGCTTCACGCTCGGCTGCGCCGTGGGCGCCATGCTCACCATCGCCGGCCACCCGATCCTTGCGCTGTTCGCGGCCATGGCGGCGGGCATGCTCTCGGGCTACGTCACGGCCTTTCTGCAGACGCGCCTCGGCGTTGAGAGCATCCTCGCCGGCATCATCTCGAACACCGGCCTCTACACGATCAACCTCGCGGTCATGGGCTTTTCGTCCAACGTGTCCATCACCGGGGTCGACACGGTGTTTTCGCTCTTCAAGGGGATCGTCGGCGGGCAGTGGAGCCGGCTGATCCTGCTTGCGCTCATCGCGGCGGTGGTCGTGATCGTGCTCATCCGCTTTTTCGGCACATCCCTGGGCCTGTCCATCCGCGCCACGGGCGACAGTCTCGATATGGTCAGCGCTTCCTCCATCAACCCCAAAGCCACCATCACGATCGGCCTGTGCCTGGCCAACGCCCTCACGGCGCTGTCCGGCTGCCTGATCGGGGAGTACAACAAGTTTTGCGACATCAACCTCGGCACCGGCATGGTCACGATCGCGCTGGCGAGCCTCATCATCGGCGAGGTCTTTGCCGGTCACCGCGGCGGCGTGGGCAAGCGCATCGTCTGCGTCGTGCTCGGCAGCATCGTCTACCGCTTCATCATCGCGCTGGCGCTGCGGCTGAACATCTCGGCCGAGTATTTCAAGCTCGTGTCCGCCGTCATCGTGGCCGTCGCCATCGCCGCGCCGAACATGAAGGGCTACGTCCATCTGGCGAAGATCAAGTCCAACGCCCGCAAGCTGCGCGCCCTGTCCGGAAAGGGGGACGAGACCGATGCTTGAAGTTTCCCACATCTCCAAGACATTCAACGCCGGCACCGTGAACGAGAAGCGTGCCCTGTCCGATCTCTCGCTCCGGCTGGCCGACGGGGAGTTTGCCACCATCGTCGGCTCCAACGGCGCCGGCAAGAGCACGCTCTTCAATGCCATCGCCGGTGTGTTCTATGTCGATGCCGGCACCATCACGCTCGATGGGCGGGACATCACGTTCCTGCCGTCGTATAAGCGCAGCCGCCGCATTGGCCACCTGTTCCAGGACCCGCTCAAGGGCACCGCGCCGCACATGACCATCGAGGAGAACCTCGCCGTGGCCTATCTCCGCTCTTCGGACCGGCACGTGCTCTTCGGCCGCGTGAGCCGCCGCGACCGCGACTTTTTCCGCGATGCGCTCGCTCAGCTCGACATGGGGCTGGAGGACCGCATGAACACGCCCGTCGGCCTGCTCTCCGGCGGCCAGCGCCAGGCGCTGACGCTGCTCATGGCCACCATGGTCACGCCCGAGCTGCTGCTGCTCGACGAGCACACGGCCGCGCTCGACCCCGTCACGGCCGACAAGGTGCTCGCGCTCACGCGCAGCGTTGTGTCCGAGCGCAGCATCTCCTGCCTCATGATCACGCACAATATGCATCAGGCGCTCGAGCTCGGCACGCGCACGCTCATGATGGATGCCGGCCGCATCGTGCTCGATGTCTCCGGCCCGGAGCGCGCGGGCATGACCGTGCAGGGCCTGCTCGACGCCTTCGCTGCCAAGGCGGGCGAGGCGTTTGATAACGACCGCGTCCTGCTGTCCACGGCCGAGGACAAGGAAAACTGAATTCCGGCAAAGAAAAATCAGCCGCCCACCGGGCGGCTGATTTTTTGCGTTTATTAACTTAATAGAACGTGGCCACCGGCTCCTCCGGCTTTTCGACCTCCTGCACGGACTGCACCGTGAACACGGGGCCCTTGCGGCCATAGGCGCGGTGGAACTTGTAGTCCAGCCGGGCCGTGATGACGGCCCACTCGTCGTTGCGGATCTCGTCGGCGCGGTCCCACACGCAGATGATGCCCGCGAACTGAATGTCCTGCACGCAGCAGGTCATGATGTGCCGCCCGGCGATGAAGCAGCCCTTCGGCACGTTCTTGCGCACGAGGCAGCGGCACTTGACCTCAATGGTCTTGCCGTCGTATTTCTTCGGTTCCTCGGACATGTCGCGGTACCAGATGGCGAAGTCGCGGTCCTCGATCTCGACGACCGGGGCGTCAAGGTCGAACGGCAGCGGGTCCTCAATGTCGTCGTACACGACCTTGCCGTCGGTGTATTCATACGCGATGTCGCACCGGCGGGAGATGGCGCGGATGATGCGGTGCATCTCCATGCGGTCCATGCTGTCGTTGTAGCGGTTGAGCACGACGAGCTCGGCGCTCTTGAGCTTGTCCACCATGAGCTGGCGCATGTTCGCGTTGTAGCTCAAAAACGACGTCGCATCGCAAAACAGGAATTCCTGCGCGACCGCCCAGCCCTCCGGCAGGTTGCCGTAGAGCGAGTCGAGCATCCACATGCCGTTGAATTCCACGAGCACGCGCTCGGGCCGGATCTCGTCCTGCAGCGCCTTCAGGTGCTCGACCGTGAGATCGGACTCCTCGTCGATGTTGCGCACATAGACGTTCCCGGCGCAGAACTTGTCCGGCTCGTAGACCTCCTCGCCCTCTTCGCACAGCAACAGCAGCGTGCGCTCGCCCTTGTGGAAGCGCTCGTCCTCGAGCGTCTCCTGGATGAATTTCGTCTTGCCGGCCTCCAGAAAGCCGGTGAACAGGTACACCGGCAGATCCGGTGCCTGCTGTTTCGTGTCAGCCAATGTGGAACAGCTCCTTCAGTGCATCCTCGGCCAGGTGCGACCCAATCACGCACACGCGGCCGGTGACCTGTGCGCTGCCGCGGCGGACATCGGACTCGCCGGGCACGTAGTCGAAGTGGATCCAGCCGCCGTCGGTCGCGGGCACGATGCCCTTGGCGCGCAGCACGACGCCGTAGCGGTGCTCGTTGATGAGCGCGTCGAGCGCGGTGCGGATCTCGTCGTCGGTGTATTTGCGCGGCGTCTCGGTGCCCCAGCTTGTGAACACCTCGTCCGCGTGGTGGTGATGGTGATGGTGGCCGCAGCAGTGGTCGTGGTCATGCTCGTCATGGTCATGGTCGTGGCCGCAGCAGTGATCGTGGTCATGCTCGTCATGGTCATGATGATGTTCATGCTCGTGGTCGTCATCATCGTCATCCTCATCGTCATGGTGATGGTGGTGGCCGCAGCAGCATGCGTGGTCGTCATCGTCGTCGTGATGATGGTGATGGTGCTCGTGCTCGTCCTCATCGTCGTCCTCAGCGGCCTCGGCCTTGAGGTGCTCGAGCTCGGCGGACAGCGTGTCGCGCCGCTCCATCGTCTCGAGGATCTGCTTGCCGTCGAGCTCCGTCCACGGCGTGGTCACGATCGTGGCGGTCGGGTTCTTCTCGCGCAGCAGCGCCACGGCGGCGTCGAGCTTCTCGGGGCGGATGCCCTCAGTGCGCGAGAGGATGATGGCGCTTGCGTTCTCTACCTGGTTGTTGAAAAACTCGCCGAAGTTCTTCATGTACATCCTGCACTTGTTCGCGTCCACGACGGTCGTGAAGCCATTGAGCACCAGCTCGTCGGACTGCACGCCCTGCACGGCGCGGATGACGTCGCTCAGCTTGCCGACGCCCGAGGGCTCGATGAGGATGCGGTCGGGGTGGAACTGCTCGAGCACCTTCTGCAGCGCGTCGGCAAAGTCGCCCACGAGGCTGCAGCAGATGCAGCCGGAGTTCATCTCGTTGATCTGCACGCCGGAGTCCTTGAGGAAGCCGCCGTCGATGGCGATCTCGCCGAACTCGTTTTCGATCAGCACGATCTTTTCGCCCGTATAGGCCTCGGCGATCAGCTTTTTGATGAGCGTGGTCTTGCCGGCGCCAAGAAAACCGGAGAAAATATCAATTTTTGTCATAAAAGAAAGCACTTCCTGTCTGGGAGCACGCGCCCCCGAAATTTTGTCTACGATTATAGCACGAAATTGTGAACGAAACAAGTCCGCCGCGTCGATGGGATGTGGTTGCGTTTTTGCCGCCGCTGCGGTAAAATGGAGGCATGAACCGAAATGATTTTTGGACAATTGCAAAGCGAAACTGGCGCGCACTCGTCTACCTGCTCGTGCTCACGGTGCTGGCGGCGGTGCTCGTAGTTGTGTGCGTCCGCCGCGGGCAGGAGGCCGCACAGCCCACGCCTACGCCGCGCACCTCGGCCGAGGTGCGCAAGGATGCGGCGCAGACGCTGCTCGACGGCATGACCACGCGCGAGAAGATCTGCCAGCTGCTCATCGTGCACCCCGAGGTGCTCACGGACGGCGGCACCGTCACGGCCATGACGGACGAGCTCTCCGCCGCGCTGCGGGACTATCCCGTCGGCGGCTTTCTGCTCTCGGCGGGCAACATGACCTCCGGCGAGCAGCTCGCGGCGCTCACGTCCGCGCTCTCGGCAGCCGATGCCACGGCCCCGCTCGTCACCGTGGACGAGGAGGGCGGCCGCGTCGCGCGGCTGATGAACACCGTCGGCACGACGAAACTCAACAGCATGTACAGCTACCGCAGCCTCGGCACGCAGGGCGCGTATGACAATGCGCAGACCCTCGCGCACGACATCGCGGCCTACGGCTTCAATACGGACTTTGCGCCCGTGGCCGACGTCTGGACGAACAAGCGCAGCAACGCCATCGGCGACCGCGCCTACAGTGATGATTACGACGAGGCGGCCACGCTTGTCGCTGCCGCCGTGAGCGGCTTTCGCGACGCGGGGGTCGTCTGCTGTCTGAAGCATTTCCCCGGCCACGGCAGCACGGCCACGGACTCGCACAACGGCGCCGCCACGGTCGACAAGACGCTCCCGCAGCTGCGGCAGGAGGACCTCAAGCCCTTCGTCTCCGGCATCGCCGCCGGGGCGGACATGGTCATGGTCGGCCACCTGACCGTGCCGACGATGGACGATGTGCCCGCGTCCCTCTCACACAAGATCGTCACGAACCTGCTGCGCTACGACCTCGGCTTCCGCGGCGTCATCGTCACGGACGGGCTGCAGATGCAGGCCCTCGCGCAGTACACCGACGGGGAGAAGGCCGTGCTTGCCCTCGCCGCCGGCAACGACATGCTGCTCGAGATCGGCGACGTGCCCGGCGCGGTCGCGGCCGTGGAGCAGGCGCTCGCGGACGGCACACTCACGCAGGCGGCGCTCGATGCGAGCGTGCTGCGTGTGCTGCAGCTCAAGCTCGCGCACGGCATCGTGCCGCTGCCGGAGACCGGCTGACACTCATGATTTTTTAAGAAAGGTGTGGTATCCTCATACTGGGCGCGGCCGTCCGGCCCGCCCGGCATCCTCCCTTTCTTTTTTCCCCCAACAGATCAGCCGCTGTCCTTTGACAGCGGCTGATCTATTATCATTTCCGGTTGTAGACCGGCGCAAAACGTGGTATCCTAAGCTATCATGACCAGAGAGGCGACCACCCTTGCAATTTGTTGACATTGAAAAGAAGGACGGCGGCGCGTTCCTGCACCGCTACGACCTGCACTATATCGACCGCACCGGCTGCCCGCGCACGTATGAGATGGTCAGCCGCGACCGGAACATCGACTCGCTCGAGCACCTGCAGCACCACCGCACGGACGCGGTTGTCATGGTGCTCACCGACGCTGCGCGCGAGCACATCGCGCTCATCCACGAGTTTCGCATGGAGCTCGGCCAGCGCATCTACGGTCTGCCCGGCGGCCTCATCGAGCCGGGGGAGACGCCCGAGCAGGCGGCCCGCCGCGAGCTGCGCGAGGAGACCGGCCTGCGCCTGACGGCCATCACGCACGTCCTGCCGCCGGCAGCGTGCACGGTCGGCATCGGCGATGAGCGCACGGTCTGCGTGTTCGGCACGGCGGAGGGGACGTTCCGCCCGAGCACCGACCCCATGGAGGAGATCGAGTCGGCGTGGTACACGCGCGCGCAGGTGCGCGCCCTGCACGAGACGGACCTCTTCGGTTCCTGGGCGCTGGCCTACAGCTGGATGTTCGCAAACGGCTGTCTGCCGGGCGTCTGAGGGCACCAAATTCACGATCACGGAGCAATCATCATGTTTTATTCGGAAATTTATCAGCCGGGCGTCGCCGATTTCGACCGCAGCGGCAAGTTTGGTTACGAGGCGATTCTGCGCATTTTTGAAAACACGGCCAGCCGCCACTCCGACAGCTCGGGCGACGACATCATTGCGGAAAGCCGCAACGGCATCACCTGGGTGCTGACCGACTGGCGCGTCCAGATCGTGCGCCGGCCGGACAGCAAGGCGCCCCTGCGCGTCACGACCTGGGTGCGCGACAGTGTGCCCACCGGGCGCATCTTCCGCGACTATACGCTTGCGGACGAGACCGGCACGGAGCTCGTGCGCGCCGAGTCGCGGCTCATTTTGTTCGACCTGCGCGCGCAGAAGATCATCCGCATCGACCAGGCGCGGTTCCGGTCCTACCGGCCGGAGGCGCGCGGCGTGTTTGCGTCCGCCGCGCCGCGCCTGCGCGCACCCGATGCGTTCGATGGGGAGACAGTGCTGCCCCTGCGCCGCAGCGACATGGATTTTAACGGCCATGTACATACCACGAAATATCTTGACTTTGCGCTCGAGGCTCTGCCGGACACCGTGCCGCGCGACGCGTTCACGGGCTTTCGCATGGTCTATCCGAAGGCGGTCAAGGACGTGGAGGCCGTCACGCTCAAATACACCCTGACGGACACCGGCCCCTTCGTGTGCGTCTACAGTGCGGACACGCTCTGCACGCTCATCCGGTTCGAAACATGAAGATACCCCCGCTGCAAAAATGCAGCGGGGGTGTTTTTCAGCTTTCCGCGAACCGGTCGACATACGCGCGCATCTCCTGCCGCGAGTCGATGCCGTGCACGCCCGCAATGAACGCGCGCTTTTCCTCGTCCGTGAGCGCCGAAAACTTTGTCAGCGCCTGCTGGTTGTGCACCAGCGCCATGCCCAGCCCGACCGGGATGGCCGGCTGCGTGCCTGCTTCGTGCAAAGGTTCCACCTTCCTCTGTGTCCGGTTTCGGAGCGGGTGCTCCCTAACCATAGTATGGCACAGATGGAAAAATAGAATACATCAGCCCAGATCGAGCACCTGGCGCGCGGCGTAGCCATCGGCGCGCAGCGCGCCGTCGAGCAGCTCATAGCGCGTGATGTCCAGCCGCACCGCGTGCAGCATCGCGGGCATCTGCTGCAGCTGCTGCAGCTGCACGCCGCGCGCCTCGATCACGCTGCGGTACTCGTCGCTCAGCGGGTCGATGTACACGGCCGTGCCCGTCATCTGCAGCCCGGCGAGCGAGTCCATGCCCGCGTAGCTGTCGTACACGGCGGCGGAGATCGCCCCATTCCACCAGATGCCCTTGAACTTCAGCCCGCCCTCGGTGAGGATGTAGAGCTTACCGTTCACGCGCAGGTATTCCAGCGGCGTACACCGCACCCACTTGCCGCAGCCGGTCGCGAGCGCGAGCGTGTTGTGCGCTTCCAAAAAAGCATCGATGCGCGCCCTGAGCGCGTCCGTCGGCATCGGGGCCTCCGGCGGGCAGAAGGCCTTGGCGATCAGCTCGGCCGCGGCGACGGTCTCGTCCTCGCCCTTGGGACGGAAGGTCACGCGCTTTTGCAGCCCGGCTGTCACGACCGGGCCTTCCTCGCCCGCGGCGACGGTGATGACGTTTGCATATCCGCTCCAGTCGCGCGGGGCGCGCTCGGCGGGGAAGAGCTTGCAGTTGCCGATGACCGTGCCGAGAATGTAGGCCGTGCGGCGCGCGTCGGCGTCATAGATGATGGCGGTGATGTTCATGGGTTTCTTGCCTCCGGAAGAATCAAAATATGAGATATTGTGAGTATAACACGCAAAGAATGGATTGTAAAATCGAAAGCCGGATGTTACAATGAGAAAAAACCGAAACAGAAACGAGGTTTTGCCATGCTCTGCCCGAAATGCGGCGCGCAGCTTTCCGACAGTGCCGTGATCTGCCGCGCCTGCGGCGCCATGCTGCCCGAGCAGCCTGCCGTCCCGCGCACCTGTGCCCAATGCGGTGCCCCGCTTGAGAGCGGCGTGCGCTTTTGCACCAACTGCGGCGCGCCCGTACCGGAACCGTCTGCACCGCCTCAGCAGGGGGCGGCCCCGGGTGTCTGCACCGGTGCGGCGGCCCCGTTCGGCCCGGGCGTCTGCCCGCGCTGCGGCAGCCGGTTCGCACCAGGTGCGCGTTTTTGCACCGTCTGCGGCATGCCCGCGCCCGAAGTGCCCCAGGGTCAGGCCGACTGGTACGCGTCCGCGCCCGGCGGCACGGTCTCCTCGCCGGAGATCGGCCCGAAGCACAAGCCGAAGAAGCTGCTCATCGGTCTGCTGTGCGGCTTTGCCGCGCTGGTCGTGATCGTGGCCGTTGTGGCCGGCATTTTCGCCGCCCGTCAGGCGAGCGCCCCCAGCACGGCCGGCGGCGCGGAGGTGGACCGGCTCATCGACCGCTACTTCACCTGTTTTGAAAACGACGATCCCGATGCCATGCTCGACCTCTTCCTGCCGGAAGTGATCGCGTACATGCAGGACGACGATACCGTTGCCGGCCGCGAGGAGGCCCTCATCCAGCTCGACGACTGGTATTATGACTACGGCAAGGCCATCGACGACTATTACGTCTATGACGATGACAGTCTCGACGCCAGCGACGTGCGCGAGCTCCAGCGGGAGCTCGGTGTGCGCATTGACGACAATGTGATCGTCGCCTGCGACGTGGAATATCAAAACGGACAGGACAACGACTTTTATTTTGAGTTCGTCCAGGTCGATGGGCAGTGGTATCTGCTCTTCGTCGTGGACTGACACCGTTTCAGCAAATGCCCCCGGCAGCTTTGGCTGCCGGGGGCATTTTTCTTATGCCTGCACCTGCACGCGGCTGCCGCCGCTGCGGTCCTTCGTCACGATGATCTGCCGGTCGATGCGGTCCTTGAGCTCCGCCACGTGGGAGATGATGCCCACGATGCGATTGCCGCCCGACACGCCCACGAGTGCGGCGAGCGCCTGCTGCAGCGCCTCACTGTCGAGTGAGCCGAAGCCCTCGTCGACGAACATCGCCTCGAGCTGCACGCCGCCGGCGGTCGCCTGTACCTCGTCGGACAGGCCCAGCGCCAGCGACAGAGAGGCGGCAAACGTCTCGCCGCCGGAGAGCGTCTTGACGCTGCGCGCCGTGCCGTTGTAGTGGTCGATGACCTCCAGCTCCAGCCCGGTCTGGCTGCGGTTGTCGCCCGCGCGCGCGCTGCGGCGCAGCTCGTACTGTCCACCGGACATGATGAGCAGGCGCGTGTTCGCGCGGCCGAGGATGCGGTCGAAGTACGCGGTCTGGATGTAGGTCTCGAGCATGATCTTTTCCTTGCCGGGCACAGCGCCGTTGGCCGTCGCGGCCAGCGCGTGTACCCATTGCCAGCGCGCGCGCACGGCGGCGTGCTGCTGCCGCTGCGTGTTGATGGCGGCGCGGGCGGTGCGGTTTTGCTCCAGCCGCGCATCACAGGCGCTGATCTGCTTTTGCAGCTGCTCCACGCGCGCGGTCAGTGCGTCCCGCCGGGCACGCAGGGCGGCGATGTCCGCCGGGGGAGCGGCCTGCAGCTGGGCGCGCAACGCGTCGCGCTTTCCGGTCAGCCCGGCGAGCGCGGACTGTGCCGCGCTGCTGCGCGCATGTGCCGTATCCAGCGCCTGCTGCAGCGCATCGCACTGCGTGCGCGTCTCGTCGAGCGCGCGCTGTGCCGCCGTGCGGTCTGCGTGCGGCAGCTCCTTTGCGCGGCGAAAGGCATCCGCGCCCAATTCCGCACACCGCGCCTCGAGCGCGGAGATTTCCTGCGCGCGGTCCTGAATATCCGCCTGCTGCTGCCGGAGGGCCGCCTCCTGTGCCGGCAGGCCGGCTTCCAGCGCCTGAAGTGCCTCCAGCGCCTGCTGCTGCGCCGTGTGCTGCGCTTTGAGCGCTTCAGCGTCGCGCGCGGCCGCCGCGCGCAGGGCTGGGAGGGTGTCTGCCAGCGTGTCCGGGTCGAGCGGCGGCGTCAGCGCCCGGCACGATTGTGCCAGCGCGGTGCGCACGGCCTCCAGCTGCCCGCGCAGCCCTGCCGCCTGTGCGCTGCGCCCCGCGG
>ENA-OVGE01002232-OVGE01002232.1-human-gut-metagenome-genome-assembly--contig:-NODE-2232-length-13103-cov-3.570815_pt1 | contig 13103 bp, 12 predicted proteins | sample MGYA00237769_ERZ505417 | MGnify/ENA primary metagenome ERZ505417 (study PRJEB26158, sample SAMN06016403) | human gut metagenome | biome: human gut; feature: ankylosing spondylitis patient; material... | reverse complement strand
GGGGGAGATCCTCTCGGACGCGACCTCCTGTCCCATGTGCCGCCGCCACATCATCAACGCCGGGCTCGAGCGCGTCGTCATCCGCCAGACGCCGGAGAAGTTCGAGGTCGTCCGCGTACAGGACTGGGTCGACGGCGACGATCTGAGCCTGCCGGAAAAAATATAAAAAAGTCTCACAGAGTTCGCGGCGCCGCAGCAGCGCAAAAAACACTTTGCGCGCAGCGTAGTGTCGCAGGCCAGCAAAGCTGGCCGAGGCATGGAGCGGAGCGAAATCTATTTTTCCCAAAGGGCATAGCCCTTTGGAAAAATCAAAAACGGATGGATGCACATTTTGTGCATCCATCCGTTTTGTCCGTTTTTTGTGTTTATTCCGCCGTGGGGCGGAGGATGTCACGTGCGACGGGGGTGTAGAACAGCCGCTCCGCTTCGGCAAAGCCGCGGGTCTGGCCGAGGATCCACATGAGCTTGGCAACGGCGGCCTCGGTCGTCATGTCATAGGCCTCGAGCAGGTTCATGCTGCTCTTGAGCCGCCCGCCGACGTGGTAGACGGTCAGGTCGCTGCCCTCATTCGGCACCTGCGTCGTCATGACGACGATCTTGCCGCGCGCGACCGCGCCGCGCAGAATCGCGTCGAGCCGCCCGCCCTCGTAGTCCGGCAGGCCGCCGACGCCGAAACTCTCGATAATCAGACCGTCATAGCGCTCAAGCATGAATGCAGCAAGCTCGTCCTCCACGCCGGGGATGAGCTTGAGCAGGCCGACATGCGGGTCGAGCCGGTCGTAAAACACCGGGCGCTCGAGCGACTCGCAGCGGATATACTGCAGCAGGCGCTCGTCCTGCAGCACGGCGAGATCGGGGAAATTCACGCTCGAAAATGCCTGAAAGCTCTTGGAAAACGTCTTGCGGGCGCGGGTGCCGAGGATGACCTTGCCATTGAAGACGATCTGCACGCCGCCGCAGCCGCGGCAGGCATAGACAAACGCGTCGGTGAGGTTGCGCTTGGAGTCCGTCCCGTCGAACCAGATCGGCTTCTGCGCGCCGGTGAGGACGATGGGCTTGGGACTGCCCTGAATGAGATAGCTCAGCGCGGCGGCGGTATAGGCCATGGTGTCGGTGCCGTGGCTCACGACGAAGCCGTCGTAGTCGTCATAGCGCTCGCGGATGGCGCGGGCGAGTCCCTGCCAGTGCGCGGGGCGGAGGCTCGTGCTGTCGAGACTGTAGAGCTGCAGGCAGTCGACCTCGCACAGCTCACCGATGCGCGGGACGGCGGCGAGCAGCTGCTCGCTGCTGATCTCCGGGGTCAGTCCGTCGGGCGACATCTCGGAGGCAATCGTGCCGCCGGTGCCGATCATGAGAATATGCTTCAAATGTCCTCCTTACAGGTCGCGGTGATCCATCGCCGCAAGGCCGAAGCGCACCGCCTGTTCAATGGCCGCGCGATCCTCCGGGGCGGCGGACTCGAGCTGGCGGTGCATCTCCTGCAGGAACAGACCCCGCAGGGAGTCCTCTCCGCAGCGCGCCCAGAGATCCTCCGGCGCGCGTGTCTCGTCGCGCAGCTCCAGCTGGAAAAAGCGATCCTCAAGACAGCTCTGCAGCGCGGTGAGCGAGAAGTCCTCCGTGCGCTCGCCGGTGAGGATGATGCGGTAGATGTCCTCCTGCGTCCGCAGCGGGAGCAGGCGCTCAACGGCGTCGAGCGGTGCGGCATCCGTGACGTCGGCTCGGAGAATCTGGTAGTGCCGCCGGGCGAAGGGGACAAACGCCATGTCCGCCCCGTTGGGTCCGACCTCGCCGAAGAGAAAGCCCTTCTCCCCCAGCTCGTCGAAGCCGCGCCCCTCCGGACAGCCCGGATACGCAAACGTTGTCCGCCCCGCGTGCAGCACACCGGAGAAGGCGTGCGTGTGCCCGAGGGCGAGGTAGGAAAGTCCCGTCTCGCCGATCTGCGCGGGCGTGATGGGGCGGTAGCGGCTGTCGGGCGCGCTGAGGTCGGCATGCAGCACCATCAGGTGCGTGCGCCCGTCGTCGGGGCAGCGCACCGCCGTGAGCGCGCTGCCGTCCGCCTCCTCCGCCGCAGTGAAGGCCGCGCCCCAGACGGCGCAGCCCAGCTCCGGCTCGTCCACGCAGACGGGGCGGCCGGAGGTGAAGATGTGGACGTTTTCCGGCCACGCCGCCGCGCCCCACGGGCCGTGCGCGGCGTAAAAATCGTGGTTGCCGGGGGCGATGAACACGCGCCCGTGGAAGCGCCCGAGCGCGTCCGCCAGCTCCTGCGCCGTCTGGCCGTAGAGATTGTCGGAGTCGAAGAGATCCCCGGCCAGCAGCATCAGCTGCGCGCCGTGGTCATTCGCCCACTCGACGAGCCGCGCGGGAATCCCGCGGCTCTCCCGGCGGCGCAGACGCGCCTTCTCCTCGGGGAGCGCGCCGAAGGCGCTGTCGAGGTGGAAATCCGCCGCGTGAAGAACCTTTACCATGTTACTGCTCACTCTGCCACGCCTTGCACACATCGACCCACGCGGCGAAGTTTGCGCCGCAGCAGCGCTCGAGCTCGTCACACGTCAGCTCAATGGCGCTCGCGGCGCTGCCAACGGCGGGAAACACCGTCTCGAAGCGCCTGAGCGACACGTCGAGATACGTCTTGACGTCCGCGGGCAGGGCGAACGGGCACACGCCGCCGACGGCGTGGCCGATGCGCTCGATGGCCTCGTCGGGCGTGAGCATTTTGGCCTTCGTGCCGAAGAAGTGCTTATACTTGCTGTTGTCGATCTTCGCGTCGCCCGCGGCGACGATGAGGATCGGATCCTCGCCGATCTTGAAGCTGAGGGTCTTGGCGATGCGCGCCGGCTCGACGCCGACGGCGACGGCGGCCAGCTCCACGGTGGCGCTGGAGACCTCAAATTCGCGCATGCGGTCGGCCACGCCGAAGGGCTCGAGATAAGCCCGGACTTTTTCTACGGACATGTGGGTTTCTCCTTCTCTGTCTGTTTGTTATTATCGGATGTCGACGCGCTCGACACCGGTGCAGAGCCCGGTATCGCTTTCGAGCGTGAAAATCGCGCCCTGCGCCTTGCAGGGGCCGTCCGCCGCGCGGTAGCGGCCGGGCAGCCCACCCAGAAATGTCTCGACCGACTGCTCGGGGCGGATGCCAATGACGGACTCGATCGGCCCGGTCATGCCGAGGTCGGTGATATAGCCCGTCCCCTGCGGCATCACGCGCTCGTCGGCGGTTGGGACATGGGTGTGCGTCCCCCAGACGGCGGACACGCGCCCGTCGAGATAGTAGCCGAGGGCGAGCTTTTCGCTCGTGGCCTCGGCGTGGAAGTCCACGAGCGTGAACGTGGGCTTCTCGCCGCCGGAGAGAAGGCGGTCGTAAACGGGTTCTCGGCGTGGAAGTCGAGGTCACAGCGGCCGATGAGGTTCATCACGCCGATCTGCACGCGGCCGCAGTCGTACATGCCCCAGCCGCGGCCGGGGACGCGGTTTGTGAAGTTCGCGGGGCGCAGGATATAGGGGCAGTCGTCGAGGTAGTCGGCGATCTGCATGCGCCCCCACGTGTGGTTGCCGAGGGTGATGACGTCGGCGCCGGCGGCGAAGAGATCCTCCGCCTGCTCGGGCGTTAATCCGACGCCGGAGATATTTTCCCCGTTGACGACGGTGAAGTCGATGCCGCAGAGCCGCTTCAGCTCCCGCAGCCGGCGCGCGAGGTGGCGCACGCCCGTCTCGCTCGTCACGTCGCCGAGGGCGAGAATGTGGTATTCCATCGTGCTCCTCCCTGGTCAGTCAAACGAGCGGTCGGAGCGCAGCTCGACATCGAGCCGCAGCGTCTGGCCGTCGCGCTCGACCGTCAGGTGCATCACATCACCGATGCTGAGCCCGCGGCGCGCGGCCATGAGGTCGCTCGTCGTGCGGATGGTCTGGCCGTTCGCGGCGGTGATGATGTCGCCCGCCTGCATCCCGGCCTCGTCCGCGCCGGAGCCGTCGATGACGGAATAGACCTCGAGCGCGGTGCCGCTGCCGACGGCGACGGTCGTGACGGTGATGCCGAGGGAAGGCGTCCCGCGGAACTCACCGTAGGCGATGATGTCGTTTACGACGAAGCAGGCGCTCCCCATCGGGATGGCGAAGCCGAGCCCCTCAACGGTGGCCTCGTTTTCGTCGCTGCCGGTGCCGGACATTTTCAGCGTGTTGATGCCGATCACCTGCCCGCAGGCATTGATGAGCGGGCCGCCGGAGTTGCCGTTGTTGAGCGCGGCGTTCGTCTGCAGGAGGGTCATGGTCTTGCCCTCAACCTCAACCTGGCGGTTGATGGCGGAGATGATGCCGTCCGTAAACGTCCCGCGCAGCTCCACGCCGAGGGGGTTGCCGATGGCATAGACCGTGTCGCCCACGCTGCACAGGTCTGAGTTGCCGAACTCCGCCGTTGGGAGGTCGGTCTGCGTCTCGGCATAGAGCACGGCGAGATCCTCTTCCTCGTCGTAGCCGACGAGCTTCGCCTCGAGCGTCACGCCGCTGCTGAGGGCAACGCGGCAGCTCTTGCCGCCGGAGATGACGTGCGCGTTCGTGACGATATAGCCGTCCGCCGTCATGATGACGCCGGTGCCGACGGAGGCGGTGCCCTTGCTCTCGTCCTCCATGGCGATGACCGTGACGACGGCGGGGTTGACCTTGGCGAAGACCTCCTGCGCCGTCAGCTCGCCGCCCTGCGCATCGACGCAGGTCATGCGGACGGACGGGTCGCCGGCGATGCGGGGGATGCTCGTCTGCTTGTCCTGAAAAATGTCGATGATGCTGCTGGCCGAGCCGTCCTCGGGAAGGTCGCCGCCCGGCGCGTCAGATCCACCGGAGACGGCGAGCCCGATCCCCACGGCGACGGCAATCGCCGCAAGGCAGCCCAGGAAAATCCACAGGCCGAGCCGTTTTTTCTTCTTTTGCTGCTTCTGCGGGGGCGCGCTCTGCGGTCGGGCATGGCCGGGGAGGGGCTCGTCGTGCTGATAGCTGCACACGACCTCCTGCGGCTCGTCGTCGCACCGGTACCAGGAGACAATCTCCTGCGGCTCGTCCGGGCAGTTGCGGTTTTCGCGGTTGTCCTCATTCATGGGCATGCTTCCTCTCAGTTTCTGTGCGTACCTAAAAAACGGGTGCATACATATGTGATGCGATGTCTATTAGTAGTAAAATACCTCAATTTAATCTACATCAATTATATAATTCGCATTGCCCGATAGGCCGCTTACTTCTTTTAGCAATTTTGATTTTGTTTCCGACAAAAATAGCATCTGTCCAAACATATGTGGCCTTGTTCTGGGCCGAGTATTTACGAATATAATTCTATATAATTCGTCCAATTTCTCTTGAGGAGTAACGACCTTCCGGGTATCAGAAACATCCTTCGAAAAGGTTTCCTTTGATGAGAGCAACCAATTCATAAATTGGGGAATTTTGTCATAAAGTTTTCCAATTTTCTGAATTGCGTTGCCATCTTGGCCAGATATGAATTGAAAATATACATCTTTGTCTGTCATTCTTAATGCTATCAAGAAAGGTGTAAGGATTAACTGACAAAATGCAGTGCCGCGGTCTTGCCTAGACACTATCTGCCCTGCAGGGAAATGCGCTACTCGATACAAAATAATCTGTGTTATATTGTGGAAACGAGATCTCTCCCGCATTTGTAAGTTAAATAGTTCGGCAATATCCCCACAAACAGAAGTATAAATATTATTTTCTATGTTCAGTCCTACGCTCTGATAGAATCTGCTCATATTTATGGGCGGTAATTCGATAGTCAAATCAAAAAAACGATCCAAATATCTTGATGCATCGAATCCTACCCCGTAATGGTGCTTTATTGTGTGCTGCAACTGATGGGAATTAATTGCGAAAACAAATGTGATATTTTTGTTTGAGAAATAGTGTTTTATTCTTTCCAGCAGACGTACCGTATAGTCCGGATTGCAGCGATCCAGTTCGTCCACAATGATTACGAGCCGATTCCCCTTTTCCTGAAACAGCTTATTGAAAAAGTCGTTTACGCGGGATCGGATACTATGACCATCCTTAATGGATTCGAGATAATCCTCACACTTCATAGCATCAGCCAACTGTGCTGTCTGCGTACCACAAATTGCGTCTACTAAGCCCGCCAGTATCTTTGCTACATTTTTGGATTGCATGTCTTCTTTGAAAGAATCTGTACTGCTGATTTCTTTCATAATCGAATGAACCAGCGACAATACCGGCTCGTCGTCATTATCATTTTCCCATGCATCATAGTATACGCATAACTGCGGGTGGTCGCTGAATTCTTGGCATTGGTATGCTTTTTCGCATGCGTTTGTTATTTCAGTTTTGCCTGAATCTGCAATAGAAGTCGTGAAATTGTTATAGGCATCCAGAACCATTTTGACCTGCTTAACAAAGAATGTTTTACCGGCGCCCCATAAAGCATCGACTGCGATGGAACAGTTTTCATCAATACTGTTCAAAAGGCTGACAAATTGCAGGACATCAATGTTTCTGCCGATTGAGTCATTGCAAAACTGCGCAATAACATTCTCATCGGTCGGCTCGAGGTTAAGGCGTTTCATTCCGGAACCTCCCTTTCGTCATGCTTCCTCTCAATAATTACGCGGATTCTGCGCGAGGTGGACGGTGAAGCTGAAGGACGTGAGGCCGTTTTCGCTTGTCACCGTGATTTTTTCCTTGTGCTGGGCCAGAATCGTCTTGACGACATAAAGCCCCAGCCCGTAGCCGTCCTTGTCGGCGCTGCGGGATTTGTCCGACTTGTGGAACCGCTCGAACAGGAGCGGGATCTCCTCCGGCGGGATGGTGCTGCCGTGGTTGCGGACGGTCACGACCGCCGTCTCCGCCCCGGTGGAAAGACCCAGATAGAGCTTTGAGCCGGGGGTGGCGAACTTCGTGGCGTTTTCGAGCAGGTTATAGATCACCTGCGTGATAAGGTCATTGTCGCCGAGCACCATGACGGAGTCCTCCGGGATGTCGGCGTCGACGTCAAGCCCGCGCTCGTTGATCTTCTGCTCCATGGACAGAAGCGCCAGGCGCATGCTTTCGCAGAGGTCGAACTCCTCCTTCTTCATCTCCTTCGACTGAATCTGGGAGATGTCGAGCATGCGGCGCACAAGGCGCGAGAGACGGCGGCTCTCGTCGGAGATGATCTGCAGATACTGCCGCTCGCGTTCGGGCGGGATCGTTCCGTCGAGGATGCCGTCGGTATAGCCGGCGATGGTCGTCATGGGCGTTTTCAGCTCGTGGGAGATGTTCGCGATGAAGTCGCGGCGCTGGCGCTCCGTTTCCTGCAGCGAATCCGCCATCGCGTTGAAGGACGCGGCCAGCTCACCGATTTCGTCGGTTCGGTCGCTGTCCTGCATGCGCACGTCAAACTCGCCGCTGCCGTAGGCGCGCGTGGCCTGCACCATCTCGCGGATGGGCTGGATCTGGCGCATGGACGTCAGCGAGCTGACGACGAAGGCAATCAACAGAATGATGGCCGAGGTCATGAAGAACAGCCCGATAAACGAGCGCCACATCTGCATGAGCGAGCGGTTTTCCATCACGGCGAGGATGATGCCGACAAGCTCACCGGACTGCGAGTCCACCGCCGGGACGCCGACGACGTACTGCTTGAGCTGGTACATGGACCCCAGACGCGTCCGCCCCTCGTAGCAGCCCTCGCTCACGATCTGCTGCGTGACGTCCGCGGGCAGGGTAATCGTTTTGTTCACGAACTGCTCGTCCGTGGTGAGCAGGATGTTGCCGTTTGCGTCGCCGATGAGGAAGTTGACGTTCGAGACCATGGATGCCACGCGCGCCATGCTCATCAGGTTCTCCTCCTGATCGTCCGACTGGCCGCTGTCCGCTGCCTCGAGAAACGGGACGGAGACGCTGGCCATGAGCTTCGCGCGTTCGTTCATCTCGTCGCGCTTTTCCGAGACGGTGTAGTTATAGCTCAGCGCAAAGAACGACACGCCGAGCAGCAGCATCGTCAGCAGCACCATCCCGGCTGTCAGGAAAAACTGCTGCCAGTAGAGACTGCCAAAGCGCTTTTTCAGGGATGCAGACATCGTTTTCATTTGACTTCAAACTTATAGCCCACGCCCCAGACCGTCTTGAGCTCCCACTGGTCGGAGACGTTTTCCACCTTCTCGCGCAGGCGCTTGATGTGGACGTCCACGGTGCGGCTGTCGCCGAAATAGTCAAAGCCCCACACCTCGTCGAGCAGCTGGTTGCGCGTGTAGACGCGGTTGGGCGTGGACGCGAGGTGGTACAGCAGCTCCAGCTCCTTCGGGGGCGTGTCGATCTTCTTGCCGTCGACGATCAGCTCGTAGCTGTCGAGGTCGATGACGAGCTTGTCAAAGGTCAGGCGCTTTTTTGTGTCGTCGGGGATCTCGCTGCGGCGCAGCACCGCGTTGATGCGCGCCATCAGCTCCTTCATCTCAAAGGGCTTGACGATGTAGTCGTCCGCGCCCATCTCCAGACCCGTGATGCGGTCGCCCACGTCGCCCTTGGCGGTGAGCATGATGATCGGGGTCTTGGCCTTCTCGCGGATCTTCGCGCACACGCCCCAGCCGTCGAGTACGGGGAGCATGATATCGAGCAGCACCAGATCCGGCTTCTGCTTTTCAAACTCTTCCACGGCCTTGCCGCCGTCATAGGCGATACGGACCTCGAAGCCCTCCTTGTCCAGATACATACGGATGAGATCGGAGATATTCCGGTCGTCCTCCACCACCAAAATGTTGCGTGCCATAGGAAATCCTCCCGCTGAATGTTTATTTTCTATCTATTATAGCCGGTTTGGCGCGCGTTTCCTGAATATTCTGTTAAACTTTCGCGCGCGGCGCACCGGCGGCGTCTGAACTGAAATATTATAACATATTCCCCATGGCTTGACAAATGGTGATTTGGCGGCAGACGCGCGCAAATGCGGAAAAGTTTAGAACAAACGTTGCAATTTGCACAGGGGCGTGGTATACTCAGAGTATATTGGAAGGAATCCACCGATCACAGGCGGAAAAGGAGCAGAAACGATGGAAAAGCTGACCCGGATGCAGCAGCGCATCTATGACTATATCGCCGAGACGATCCGCGAGCAGGGGTATCCCCCCTCCGTGCGCGAGATCGGCGACGCCGTGGGGCTGAAGTCGCCCTCGACGGTGCATTTTCACCTCAAGCATCTGGCCGAGCTCGGCGTGATTGGCAAGGAGGCGGGCAAAGGCCGCGCCATCACGCTGACAAATCCCCTCCCGCGCGAGGATCAGGTGCCGGTGGTCGGCAGCGTCGCGGCCGGTTCGCCCATTCTGGCGCAGGAGTGCATCGAGGACTATCTGACCTTCGACACCGGCGGACGGCCGGGCGAGTTCTTCGCGCTGCGCGTGCGGGGCGAGTCGATGATCAACGCGGGCATTCTGCCGGGTGACCTCGTCGTCGTCCACCAGCAGAAAACGGCCAACAACGGCGAGATTGTCGTCGCCCTCCTCGGCGAGGAGGCGACCGTCAAGCGCCTGCAGCGCCGCGGCGGCGAGGTGTGGCTCCTGCCGGAGAACGAGAATTACCAGCCCATCGACGGACGCGAGGCCGTCCTCATGGGCCGCGTGGACGCGGTGATCCGGCGGTATTAAAAATTCTCCAAAAGAGCCGGGCTCTTTTGGAGAAAAAGTTTACGTTGCGCTCCGTGCCTTGACTGGCTTTAGCCAGCCTGCGACACTCCGACTCCGCGCAAAGAGTTTTTTGCGACGTACACGCCGCCGCAAAAAACGGATTGGATTTTATTCGCGGCCCCAGAGCCGCGAACTCTGTGAGACTTTTTGAAGACTGAGCAGGGGACAGCCTTTGGCTGTCCCCTGCTTGTTTTTGTTCTGGCGGGGAGTGGTGATGGAATCGGCTTGTCCGTGCCTCCGGCGGGTTACTTTCCCGCGCGGGAAAAGTAGCCAAAAGCGCGCCAAAACACAAGGAGCATGCCCCGCCAATTTTCCACCGCCGAAAAAAACGGACGGAAGCGAGAGCTTCCGTCCGTTTGCATATGCTGCGGAAAATCAATTACCCCTGTATGCGCTCGCAGAACGCGCGGACGCGGGCAGTGGACTCCTCCTCGCCGAGCACATGGATAATCCCGTGCAGGTCGGGGGTGTTCAGCCGCCCCGTCAGCGCGAAGCGGACGAAGGACGACACGTCGGCGATGGAGCCGTTGTAGTTCTCCGGGTGCTTCTTATAGGGGCCGGTCTTGGCGGCGTAGTTGAAGGAGGTCGCGATGGTGCGTAGCTTCTCGAACCAGACGGACGAATCGTCACCGTAGTCGAAGCCCTCCAGATACGCCTGCAGGATGCCGGGGATGAAGGCGCGGTGATTCCCGAACTTCTCCGGCACGGGCTCGTCCGCGATGCGGTAGGTGCGGTCATAGAGATAGGGGTACATCTCCATCAGATCCGACCACTTGGCAACGTCCATGCGGTTTTCGTGCCAGAGGTCGATCGACGCGCGGAAGCGCGCCTCATCGCGCCGGATCTCCTCGAGCAGGGCGGGCTGATAGCGCGCGGCCCAGTCGGAGACGGCGGCAAAAACCTCATCCTGAGTCATGTGAGCGACGCGGCTGCGCGCGACGCTCGCGAGCTTATTGAAGTCGAAGAGCGCCCCAGCAGCGCCGGTCTTTGTGATGTCGAGCGGGAAGGCCGTGACGGGCTCGTCCATGTGCTCGGCGCGCCACGGCTCATAGTCGGCGCTGCTGATGGTGAGCAGATAGTCCGTGACGGCGGCGATGGGATAGCCGACCTCGTCATAGTAGCGTACGCGGGCCTCGGGATCCTTGCGCTTGCTGAGCTTGCGGCGGGAGACGGAGCCGCCCTCCTTCTCCTCGAGCTTCATGATCGGGCTGAGGTGCGTGTAGCGCGGGACGGGGAAGCCCATCGTCTCAAACATCTGGACGTGTACCGGCAGCGACGAGAGCCACTCGTCGGCGCGGATTACGTCGGTCGTGCGCATGAGGTGGTCGTCGATGACGTGGGCGAAGTGGTACGTCGGCAGTCCGTCGCGCTTGATGATAACGAAGTCGAGGATGTTCTCCTGCATGGAGATGTCGCCGCGCAGCTCGTCATGGAACGTGCGGAACGTGCCGAGCTTTCCGTCACACTTCAGGCGGATGACATAGGGCTCGCCCGCCTGCAGCTTTTCGAGCACGCGCTCGTCCGGCTGGTCACGCCAGACGGCCCACTTGCCGAAGTAGCCCTTCTGCGGCTCACCGGCCTGCTCCTGCTGCTCACGCAGAGCCTGCAGCTCCTCCTCGCTGCAGAAGCACGGATAGGCGAGATCCCGCTCGACGAGATCCCTGGCGTAGGTCTGATAGATCTCCCGGCGCAGGGACTGGCGGTAGGGGCCGTAGCCACCGTAGTCCTCCGTCTCGTTCGCGGGACCCTCGTCGAAGCGGATGTCAAAGTCGCGCAGCGAGGAGATGATCTCCGACACGCCGCCCTCGACCTGCCGCTTCTGGTCGGTGTCCTCGATGCGCAGGAGGAACACGCCGTCCTTTTCACGGGCGACGAGACAGTTCAGCAGCGCCGTATACAGCCCGCCGATGTGCATGAAGCCCGTGGGGCTGGGGGCGAAGCGCGTGGTGCACGCGGCGGCGCGCGGCGGATACTTTGTCTCGAACTCCGCGGGCGTTTTCGTGATGTGGGGGAAAAGCGCGTCAGCGATGATTTTGCTCATGTGATAACCGACTCCTTGTATTGAACTGGGCCGCGCAAAGCGGACGGCGCGGCCTGCCGTTGTTTTCTCCTTAAGAGTGTACCATGCGGCGCGGAAAAACGCAAGAATTGTGCGTACAATTGCCGCACACTAGGTGCGTTTGCCGCGGGCTCCGCGGAGCGGCCCTTCCAGTAATTTCCATCGCCATTCCCCACAGAATCGTACGGTGCGACGGCCGAATTTTCTGATATTTTGCTAAAAATTTCTGCAGATGCGAAAAATCGGTTGACGGCCGCGGATCCCTGTGCTATGCTGAGCCGCGAAAATTGAATCGCTGAGAGATAGAGGCGCGGGATTCATCAGTACCCGTCGGCAAGGCCAGGCTGCCGCCGTCGGAGAAAGGGGAGACCGCCGAAGTTCCGGACAAGCGGCCTGGCTTGCCCGGTGCTGGGTCGGCAGAGAACATCTGCCGGACTGTCACAAGTTTTTGTGGAGTGCTATCAATGGCTGTATGGAGCCGGCCCCGTTTTACTGCGGGCTGTTGCTTCACATGTTCCATGGACCGCCTCCGAAGGCGGTTCTTTTTTTGTCCCCGGCGCGGACAGAGCGCCGAACACTTCATCTCAGAAAGGACAAGAAAGACATGAACATGAAGAGAATTCTCCCCCTGCTGCTGTCGCTGGCCATGGCGCTGGCGCTGTGCGCCTGCGGCTCGCAGAGCAGCTCCGACGGCGCGCAGACCTCCGTTTCCGGCTCCACCGGCGTGGAGGACGGCGTGCTGACCGTCGGCATGGAGTGCGCCTACGCGCCCTACAACTGGACGCAGATGGACGACTCCAACGGCGCCGTCCCCATCTCGAACGTCCCAGGCTCCTATGCCAACGGCTATGACGTGATGATCGCCAAGAAGATCTGCGAGGCCAACGGCTGGGAGCTGGAAGTGGTCCGCACCGACTGGGATTCTCTGGTGCCCGGCGTACAGTCCGGCATCTATGACGCGGTTATTGCCGGCCAGTCCATGACGGAAGAGCGCATGGAGCAGGTGGATTTTGCCGGCCCCTACTATTATGCTTCCATCGTCTGCGTCACCAAGAAGGACAGCCCCTATGCCAGCGCTGCCAGCGTGGCAGACTTAAAGGGAGCTACCTGTACCTCCCAGCAGAGCACCATCTGGTATGATACCTGCCTTCCACAGATCCAGGATGCAAATATCTTAGCTGCAACAGCAAGTGCACCAGATATGCTGATGTCCTTAAATGCTGACAAGTGTGATTTGGTTGTAACTGACCAGCCAACCGGTAAGGGTGCTTTAGTTGCTTATCCAGATTTCAAGCTTCTTGAATTTGGTGGCGGCGAAAATGATTTCCAGGTAACAGTGTCCTGCCTGTGAAGCACCGGCAGTTTTCAGAGAAATA
>ENA-OVGE01002218-OVGE01002218.1-human-gut-metagenome-genome-assembly--contig:-NODE-2218-length-13154-cov-4.040308_pt1 | contig 13154 bp, 10 predicted proteins | sample MGYA00237769_ERZ505417 | MGnify/ENA primary metagenome ERZ505417 (study PRJEB26158, sample SAMN06016403) | human gut metagenome | biome: human gut; feature: ankylosing spondylitis patient; material... | reverse complement strand
CTCCATATGCCACTATCAATCCTAACATGAATCCGTAGCATACTTGTCTAAGCGAGTGCTGTCTTAATATCATTCGGCTTGTGCCAACCATACCGGCAAGTATCAGTACCAGACAAGTCCAACCTATAGGGTTGAATCCGAATATAACGGCAAATGCTTGCAGTGCTCCCGTTACGCCTCCAATGGCAGCCGTATGTGTAGATATTTTCCACCACACGTTTATCAGGGCGCATAGTATCTGTATTATCAGAGCAGCCATAAGGATGTTGCTCATAAAGTGGGGTATGTTGAATCGGTGCATAACATAGTAGCACACAAAGTAGCTAACTATAGACAGCAGGTAAGGCACAACGCGCCTTTCCTTCTTGCCCAGTTCTATCAGCGTCCAACCGTGATAGTTGCGATAGAAATGTATTAGTAGGGTAGGGATAAGTATTGTGAACAGATAGACAAGTATGAGCACCGTGAGCTTGTATGCCCACGGCATCAGACTGAGATAGCTGAATGTGAATAGAGCTATCAAACCAACAAGCGACAGATAGAATGGTGTAAATACCATGCTAAGCACTCGGGCTGCTAAGATTATATTCTTTTCTTTCATATTTTGTCTGACAATTCCTAACTCCTAATTCCTAACTTCTAACTACAAAAGTTGCCCCCGCCTGATTGCGGCTTCAGGCGGGGGCGATGGGGTATCGTTTTGGTGTGAGGAGGAATCATGTTCCACGGCAACGGTTGCGGCTCCGTTCCGTGTGATTATAGGATACCCAATACTTGAGAAAAATATATTATAACGGTGTGAACTTTCTGTTAATTTCCCCCACGCCGGGAGCACGCCGTTAAAAAGTACGAAATATAGTAAAAATTATAAGATTATAGCTCACACTGCACCGTAAATGCCGTGCACGCTCACTTCGCCGGTAAACACATGGGTGCTGCCCTCAGCCCCCTGCACCACCAAGCGGCCCTCTTCGTCCACATCCAGGGCGGTACCTTCGCCGCCGTCAAAGGTCACATGCCTCCCCAGGTTTACACAGCGCGCCTTATACGCATCCCGGATAGCGGAAAAGCCCTCCCGCTCAAAGCCGTACAGCGCACGGTCAAATCCAAAGTTCGTCATGCTCTCCGCCAGGGCGGCAGCATCCGCCGCCGGGTCCACGGCAATGCCCTGCAAGGCCAGGCTGGTGCCGTGGGGCAACTCCATTGCATCAAAATAGCTCTGCGGCTGGGCCAGATTGATGCCAATGCCACACACAATGGCATGGTGGTCCGGCATCCCCTCGCACAGAATGCCTACGATCTTTTTACCGTTCAGCAACAGGTCGTTGGGCCATTTGATCTGGCACTGGATGCCGTACCGCTGTTCCAGCGCATCCGCCACGGCCATGCTGGCAAACAGCGGCAGGCTTTCGGGTTGAGCCAGCTCAGTTTTCAGCACTACCGTGTAATACAGCGCCTGCCCGGACGCATTGATCCAGGTGTGCCCGCGCCGCCCGCGGCCCGCCGTCTGGCTGGTGGTATACACTGCCCCTACCGGGCCGAATTTATCCAGGTTTGCCTTTGCCCAGGTGTTGGTGCTGTCCACCTCTTCCAGATAATACAGCTCGTTCACGCTGTTGTGGGATACTACTGCATTGTTTACCATTGTTCCGGCACCTGCTTCCATTCAAAACTGCACTGTCCATCCGTGATGGTGATCACGCCATAGCTGTGGGTATCCCGCAGGCTGCCGGGGTTGAACAGTGCCGGGGAAAACGGCGTACCGTGGCGCAGCGTTTTATAGTGGGTGTGGCCAAACAGCACCACATCCGCCCCGCGGTCCGCTGCGTATTCGGCGATCCGCTCGTACCCGGATTTTACCCCGAACAGATGCCCGTGGGTATAAAAGAACAGCACACCGCCAAAGGGTGCCAGCCCCTCTGCCGGGTCATCGGAACCAATATCGCAGTTGCCGCGCACCCGGTAGATGGGGTAATCCGGCGCAGCGCCGTTTGCGGCAATGGCCTGGTCCAGGTCATACAGGCCGTCCCCCAAAAAGAACAGGGCATCGGCAGTTTCGTTTTTCAGCAGCCAGCGCAGCGGGGTCACACGCCCGTGTACATCGCTGACAACCAGCACTTTCATGGGTTGCTCGGCCATATCATTCGCTCTCTTCTTCACGGTCATCCTCATCTTTGGCCGCGATCAGTTCTTTGTAAATATCGCCCTTGCTGAACGGCGTTCCCTTGGCAGCCTGTTTTGCGGCTGCGGCGGGCGGGGTGCCCTGCGCCATCAGCAGACGGGCAGTGGCAACGGCGTCCGGCAGGGTCACTTCCTCCGCCGCAGCCTGCGCCGCCGGGGCACCGGCCATGACCAGCACATACTCCCCGCGGGGATCGTTCTGCTCATAGTAGCGCACCGCTTCACCGATGGTCGTTTTGGTGATTTCCTCGTGCAGCTTGGTCAGCTCCCGGCACAAGGTAATGGAGCGCTCCGCGCCAAAGGCGGCGCACAGGTCGTCCAGTGTTCCGCGCAGCTTGTGGGGGGCCTCATAAAAAATCACGGTGCGGGTCTCCCCCTGCAAAAATTCCAGCCGCTCGCGGCGCTCCTTTTTGGGCACCGGCAAAAAGCCCTCAAACACAAACCGGGCGGTATCCTGCCCCGAAACCGCCAGCGCCGTCACGCAGGCACTGGCACCCGGCACCGGCGTTACCGTAATGCCGCGGGCAATGGCGTCTTTCACGATCTGCTCACCGGGGTCGCTGATGCAGGGCATACCGGCGTCAGAGCAGAGCGCGCAGCTCTCCCCCGCTTCAATGCGGTCCAAAATTGCCGCGCCATGGTGCAGTGCATGCTCATAATAGCTCATCATCGGCTTTTTTAAGCCAAGATGGTTCAGCAGCTTCAGGGTCACGCGGGTATCCTCGGCGGCAACAAAATCCGCCGCGCCAAATGTAGCCGCCACCCGCGGCGGCATATCGTCCAGGTTGCCAATGGGCGTGGCAACTATATACAAAGTTCCGGGCATGGGGTTCTCCTTTTATTTTTTACCGCGCCAAACGTGTCAAACGCGCCGCGTGGTTTTGCTTCTGTGTTCATTATAGGCATTTTTGCCCCTGGGTGCAAGACGGCAGAAAAATTCAAATTTTTTTCTTCAGCTCATTGACTTTCTCGATTTAATGCGTTAAAGTCAGCGATGGTGCCATCGTCGGCAGCGCCATCATCAAGCTCTTTGCCCAATACGGCCCCGCCGCCGTGCCCCACATCGAAGCCTTTGTGCGCGATATGGCACAAGCGGTACATAATGCGTAGTTAGGAGTTTTTGGGCTGCCGGTTATTAAAACTCCTACGTAACTTTCCATTATAATCTGCAGGGAACGGTCTTGACCGTTCCCTACAATGCTTTTATTCGGTTCACGGCAGCCTTTATCCCGCCGCCCAACTCCTAACTCCTAACTTCTATACAACTTGGCGACAACTCTGTGCTATACTTAAGATAAATAACGATTGGGGGCATTGGATGAACCGCATTTTGATTGTGGAGGACGAAATTACCATTTCCCGGCTGATTGCGGTCAGCCTGCGCCGCGCGGGGTATGACTGCACGGTTGCCAACGATGGCAGCACCGCGGCGGACCTGATTGCCGAGCACGACTTTGACCTGGCCCTGCTGGATATTATGCTGCCCGGCCTGGATGGGTACGAGCTGCTGGGCTACCTGCGCCCGCTGGGGGTGCCGGTCATCTTTATCACGGCCAAGGGCGCCACTAAGGACCGGGTCAGAGGCCTGCAGCTCGGCGCCGATGATTATATCGTAAAGCCGTTTGAAATCGAAGAACTTCTAGCCCGTGTGGAAGCCGTACTGCGCCGCACCGGCCGCGGCGGCCAGACCCTGACCGCCTTTGATGTAACGATGGATATTGTGGCCCGCACCGTGACCCGGCAGGGCAAGGCGGTGGAGCTGACCCCGCGGGAGTTCGACCTGCTGGAGCAGCTCATGCGCAACCGCGGGGCGGCGCTGTACCGCGATGTATTGTACGGGCGGGTGTGGGGCGGCGATCTGCTGGACAGCCGCACCCTGGACCTGCACATCCAGCGCCTGCGCAAAAAACTTGGCTGGGCGGATAAGATCGAAACCGTCTACCGTGTCGGTTACCGCCTTAAATCCGACCAGAAATAACCTCAAATTGCTGATTTCTCATTTCCAATTTCAAACTTACTTACGGGTTTTTCTATGAAATTTTCTCAAAAACTTGTCTGCATCATGCTGCTGGTCATCGCCGCGTTTTTTGCCGTGGGCGGTGCGGTGCTGGTCAACGGCAGCTTTATGGACCGCCTGAGCGCAGCCGCCGAGCAGGAACAAAGCATGCACGCCATGCTGTGCGGCGTGGTGGAGGATTACTACCTGGACCAGACCGGCCGCGGCGAAGATACCTGCGGGGATGATTTTATCACCGCCGCCACCTGGCGCGCAGGGGATCTGGCCCGTGGGGTTTATTCCCAGGGGCTGTTCCGCGCATCCGCTGACCCCGCCCAGGACGAAGCCTATGCCATATACGGCCTGCAGGACGGCCAAAGCATTTTGCAGTACGGCCCCAATGTGACCCGCACCTACCGCAGCGATCTGCTGGGCGGCCTTGTGATGGTAACCACCTTTGATGTAACGGAGATTTTTGCCGCGCGCAACCGCAGCCTGCAGCGCTTTTTCCTGCTGGAAGCTGCCGTGGTGGCCGGGGCTGCCGTGGTGGTCTGGCTTGTCAGCCGCCGCCTGACCCACCCACTGACCGTGCTGACCGCCGCCAGCGCCCGCATTGCCGCGGGTGATTATGCCTTGCGCACCAGGATGCACACCGGGGATGAGCTTGAAATCCTGAGCCAGGGCTTTGACCAGATGGCCGGTGCCGTGCAGGACAAAGTGGAAGCTCTGGAGCTTTCGGTCCAGCAGCGGGATGATTTTGTGGGTGCGTTTACCCATGAGCTCAAAACCCCCATGACCGGCATCATCGGCTATGCCGACCTTTTGCGCAGCATGCAGCCAGACCCCGAAGAACAGCGTGAAGCCGCCGGGGCCATCTTCCATGAAGCCCAGCGGCTGGAAGCCTTAAGCGGAAAGCTGCTGCAGCTGATGGGCCTGGGTGAGCACGCCCCCCAACTGGTACCCGTGCAGCTGGATTCTGTTTTTGCCGAAGCGCGCCGCGCCGTTGCCCCCGCTCTGAACGGCTGCATTTTGACCATGCAGTCCAACGGCCTGACCGTGCAGGGAGATGCCGATCTGCTGTGTGATCTCGTCATCAACCTTGTCACCAACGCCGCCAAGGCCAGCACCCCCAGCAGCGCCATTGCGGTCTGCGCCGAACAGGCAGATGGTTCCATCCGGCTGACGGTTCAGGACCACGGCCAGGGCATCCCGGCGGACAAGCTGGCCCGCGTGGTGGAGCCGTTTTATATGGTGGATAAATCCCGTTCCCGCCGCCAGGGCGGCAGCGGCCTGGGCCTGGCCCTGTGCAGCCGCATTGCCCAGGCCCACGGCGGAACGCTTGCCATGCAAAGCGAGCTTGGCAAAGGCACCACCGTAACCGTCACCCTGCCCGCACCGAACCAAACCGCCGCCGAACTCGCACAGGAGGAACCCGTATGAAAACCACAAAACGCGGCAAGCTGCTGATGCTGGCCTGCGCCGCCCTGGTGGCTGTGCTGGCCTGCCTGCCGCTGCTCTGGTTCCGCGCACAGGATGCCCGTATGTTCGGCACCGTCAATCAAAGCTCTGGCCTGTATGAATCCCGCGAGGTCAGCGGGGATGATTTTTATCTATTACAGCAGGTCAAAAACCGCACCCAGATGAACCGCACAGACTGGATGGTTTCCGCCGGGCTGGACGGCACAGCAGCCCTGTATACCCCCGCCGGGAACAGCCGCTACAACATGACCTCCAGCGATACCGCCGCTGATTTTGCCGCCAGCCTGCTGACCCAGCTCCATGATGCCGAGGTATTGCCGGACACCTGGTACCATGTGGCAGCCGATAACCTGAGCAGCTACAGCAGCGGTGAGCTGTATACTTCCAGTGATTCCCTTGGCATTACGCGGCTGCTGCGCTACCCCCATGCCGCCTATGATGAAAGCGACCCCGAATACAACGAATCCCCCACATTCGCCCTGGATTATGATAATAAAACCGGCCGCCTGCTGAACCTGTGGGTTCAGGCCCCGCTGGACGATCCCACCCTGCTGTCCGGCAGTCCGGTATCGCTGAATATCTCCGACCTGCTGAACGCCTGGGTGCAGTGGGAGGGCCTTACCGACCTGGGCGACTGGACCGTGCCTTACGGCAGCGATTACGCCGAAACCGGCCTGTACAGCGCCAGAGGCAACGCCCTGCTGACCTGTGTGTACGGCTCCTTTACCCTTGACGATGTTCCCCGCGCCTATTACAGCATGCAGCTGACCTGGCAGCCCTATGCCCCCACCCCGCAGCCGGGCAGCACCGATCTGCTGCCCGCCGAGCCGCTGCCAGAAACCAGCGATTATTATTACACCGACGTCATCGCTTACCAGTGGGACGATGACCGTGCTGCCGCTGTGTTTGATTATGATGCCAACCTGATCCTTCGCACTAACCTGAGCACCGGCGTACAGACCGTGTTCTGTGATGTGCCCGGCTGCACCCATACCACCAGCAGCTGCCCTGCCCGCATCACGGACCAGATGTATTCTCTGGTTCCTGCCGGGGATTGCGTTTACCTTGTTTACGGCACCTATTCGCCCACAACGGCAAAGGGCGCTTCCGGCGCGGATATCAACGCCATGTCGGACGATGAGATCATGCGCTGGGCGCGCGCGGCAGATGCCGGGGTTCCGCTGGCCCTTTATCCCCAGGAGCTGGAGCCTTACACCCAGGAGGATGTTACCGCCGCCCGCCGCTGGATGCAGAACGCCTTTGGCCAGGGCCGCATTGAAATGCTGGACGGCACCACCCGCACCGAGCTTGTCCGGCTGGATCATGACGCCGTATATATCGGCGGCTGCGATTCCACCTATTTATACGGCATCATGCGGAGCCAGCAGGGCGAAGAGCCCACCCGCTGGTTCCGCATGGAGCGCACCACCGGCCAGTACGAAACCATGCCCATCCCGGATACCGACCACCTCTGCGGTGTCTGGAACAACCAGCTTGTGCTGTTCCGGGAGCGCTGCGCCGAACCGTTCACTTCCGATAAAATGTCCGATTACAGCCTGGCCGGCAGTTATTCTTCCCGGTTCCAGAACACCAGTTATGACGTTGTGCTGTACGACCCCGTCACCGCCCAAAGCCGGCGGTTATACAGCCTGAACGAAAATTCCGGTTCTTTCACCTATGCCGCGCTGTATGGGGATTCTCTCTATCTGGATACCATCCTTTGGGAGAATCCGGATGATACCCAGTTCAACGCCATCCGGCTCAACCTGCGCAACGGGGAGCAGACCGCGCTGGAATCCCTTTTGGGGATCGACCGTTCCGATTATCCTTACGGTTATCTGTTGGATTCTTCCACGGTTGCCAACCTCTACTCCCAAAAATGGGGCACCATGAAGCTGTTTCGTTCCAACAGCGGTCAGGGCGGCGAAAGCCTGCTGCTGAACTTTGCCGCCGGCAGCGTGTTTCACACCAGCTGGCAGGCAGGTGAAAGCACCTATATTGCCGCCGAATCCCCTGTGGGCCAGTTGTTGCTGCTTTCCTGGGTGTATGATGATCTTTCGGACAACTGGTTCCAGACCTACCAGCAGTACCTTGCCCCCGCCAGTGATCCCACCATCATGACCCCCGTTGCCATGTGGGAACCGGGGCAGTAAACCTCCGCCCCGTAGACGATCGTAACCAATTTTTTACCAGTGTAAATTGATGGTTTGTTCACGGTTTGTTTACGTCGCGGCGGTTGTTATTGCCGGGGCAGTGTGGTATACTCACCCCCAAGATGTATCTGAAAGCAAAGAAACCGACAAATTTTTCGCCTTTTCAGCTACACCCTAAGAAAGGGGGAATCTGCATGAAACATCTGCGTTCCTTTTTTGCGGTGCTACTGGCCGCAGCCGTCTGCGCGGCGGTGGTGCTGTTTTCCGGCTGCGGGGCATCCGTTCAGGTGCAGCAGCTTACCATCCCTGGCGAGCGCGGCAGCATCCATGCCACGCTGACCACCCCTGCCAATGCCGAAAACATGCCTGCCGTGGTGATCTGCCACGGCTTTACCGGCAACCGCCAGCTGGACGGCCACGCCAAGCCGCTGGCCAAAACGCTGGCCCAGCACGGCATTGCCAGCATCGCCATTGACTTTGCGGGCAGCGGCGAAAGCGAGGAGCCGTTCACCGCTTACACCCCCGCCAACATGCGGGATGATATCACTTCTGCCATCACCTACCTGACCGACACTGTGGGTGCCGACCCGGAGCGCATCGGCCTGCTGGGCCACAGCATGGGCGGCCGCGCCGTCAGCGTCTACCTGAAAGATTCCATCAAAGCCGCCGCCCTGTGGGCACCGGCGGATAACACAGGGCTGGACGGGCTGGAATTTCTGGACCACAGCGCCGAGGGCCGCCAGGCTATTTATGACGGTGCCATACAGAACGGCGTGCTGGACCTGCCCAAGTGGGGCGTAACGATCAGCGCCGATTTTGTGCAGCAGGTTGCCGACCAGGACCCCACCGCCAGCCTGCGCACCTACAACGGCCCTCTGCTGCTGGCTTATACCGCCGGGGATGCCGAATTGCTGAGCCAGACCACCATTGACCTGACCCGCCAGGCTGCCGCCGAACACAGCGGCCCTCTGGTGGACCTGACTGGCCAGTATGAGGACGCCACTCACAATTTCACCGCCGCATCCGGCAAAAAAATCGACGATTTCTCCGTCCGCCGCCGCATCGAATCTGCCACCGCAGAATTTTTTGAAGAATATCTATAACCCATCCCTATTTGCCGCCGCCCCACCGGGCTGCGGCATTTTTTATGATAATTTTAAGGCAATACCGCATAATTTCTAATTCCTAATTAACCCCTACCTCCTCCCTCCTAACTCCTAACTACTTCCTTCGCCCTACCGCAATTTTACAACTCCGCCCCCTTTCCGCCGGGGGTAAAATGTGATATAGTATAGAGGTATAGGATTTTGTCAAAAAGGGAGGGCTGAAATGGCACCCATTATCCATACCGTCAACCTGTGCAAGGTGTATGCCGTGGGCAAAGAACGGGTCGTTGCCCTGAACGATGTTTCTATCTCCATTGAAAAAGGGGAATTCTGCTGCATCGTGGGCCAGTCCGGCAGTGGCAAAAGCACCCTGCTGAATCAGCTGGCCGGGCTGGAAAAACCGACCCGCGGCAAAGTATTCATCGGTTCGCACGAGATCAGCGCTATGACCGAAGATGAGCTGGCCAAGTTCCGCCAGGCACACCTGGGCTTTATTTTTCAGAGCTACAACCTGCTGCCCACCATGACGGCGGCCGAAAACGTTGCTCTGCCGCTGATGTTCAAGGGCATTTCCCGCTCCCGGCGCCTTGCCATGGCCCGCAAAGAGTTAAAAAACATGGGCCTTGGCGGCCGTGCCGAACACATGCCCACCGAGATGAGCGGCGGCCAGCAGCAGCGCGTGGGCATCGCCCGCGCCTTTGTCAGCAAGCCGCGCGTGATCTTTGCGGACGAGCCCACCGGCAACCTGGACTCTATCACATCCAAACAGGTGCTCTACCGCATGCTGCAAATATCCAAGCAGATGGGCACCACCTTTGTCATGGTCACCCATGAACCGGAGCTGGCCTCCTGTGCAGACCGCATTATTACCATTCTGGACGGCAAGGTGCAGTCCGATGTGGTGCAGGATCCCGCCACAAGGGAGCGCAACCGCGAAGCCCTGTTCGCCAGCCTGGAGGGCAACATGCGGATCGGCGGCGACTCTGCCAGCGGCGAAGTTCACCAGAAAACCGCAGCCGAGCTTGCCTCTTACGCAGCCCCTGCTGCCGCAGCCCAGCAGCCCGAACAACCCAAACCGTAAATTTTGCCCACTCATTCAGGAATATCAAAGCCATAGAAAAAGATGGAATCAATTTAAGGAGGACCCCGGAGTGAAAAAAGCTTCCCGTTTTGCCGCCCTGCTGGCGGCCGTCATGCTCTTCGGCAGCGTGGCTGCTACGCCCGCCCTGGCCGCAAATGATGATGCCCCCAATTCGCAAGTGACCGCTAATGACCAAGAAGCCTCCGACAACAACAACTCGGACAAAAATCATGACGATCCCGATTCGACGCCACCCCCCCGGCCCAACAACAGCGGCTCGGCCTATATCATTGCTCAGACCGTGACCGATGCCGCAGGCGGCGAGATCACCACCATTGACCGGGACAGCCGGTTTAACCTGATTCTGCGCGTGGCGGATTACGGTGCTTACAACAACTTCATTCCCGCGGATCAGATCTCTGCCCGCATCAACTCCTCCGTGTTCACCTTTACCGGCAACGCCGAAGTTGGCCAGCTGTACGAGGAAACCGACGCCAACGGTGCCGGTTACTACAGCTATGTACTGCTGTTCCGCGATGTGATCTACAACGGCGGCGGCAACAGCGTGCCCATCAACCTGAGCTACCTGAATTCCACCATGGCGATGCAGCAGCTCAGCGTTACCCTGGGCCAGTGTGTGGACGAAGACCCCGATACCCCCAACCTGATGATCCGCGCTTCCAGCTACGGCAATGAAGCGGTTGTGGCCGGGACGCCCTTTACCCTGACTCTGACCTTGTACGCCACCGGCGGCCAGGAGAACCTGAACGATGTGGTCATCTCGCTGACCCTGCCGGACGGCATCACCATGACCAGCGGCAGCCTGAGCAGCTACCTGGGCACCATGGCCCCCAAGTCCACCCGCGATGTCAGCTTCAGCCTGACCCCCAGCGCCGGCTTTACCGGCGGCGTGGCCAACATTACCGTGAACAGTGTGGGCACCGGTGCCGACACCAACAAGGCCGTTACCGGTATGTCCACCACCATCTCGGTTCCGGTATCTCAGCCGGACCGCTTTGAGTTGGGCCAGCTGGAACTCAGCGACAGCATTACGCTGGGCGATTCCGCTTCCGTCACACTGAACTTTGTCAACAAGGGCCGCGACGCCCTTTCCAACCTGGAAGCCACCCTTTCCGGTGACAATCTGGGCGCCGACACCACTGTGCAGTACATCGGCAACCTGAACGCCGGTTCCTCCAACAGCGTGGATTTTGACATGACCCCCACCCAGGAAGGCACCTGCAACGGTACCATCACCCTGACCTATGAGGACACCAACGGCACCCTGAAAACCGTCAGCAAAGATTTTTCCTTCTCTGTTCAGCCGGCCATGGACTACGGCGATTCTGGCGATATGGACTCTAACATGGATGACATGCAGCCCCAGCAGACCGGCCTGCCCCTGTGGGCCTATCTGGCAATCGGCGCTGCTGTGATCGTGGTGGTAGTTGTGATCGTTGTGGTGGTACGCAAAAAGAAGAAGGCCGCCGCACTTGCCAAGCTGGAGGAAGGCAACGATGAAGATATCTGACCAGATCGGGCTGGCTGTCACCAACCTGTCCCGCCGCAAGGGCCGCACGGCACTGACCGTTGTGGGCGTCGTTGTGGGCATCTGTGCGGTTATCGTTATGATCTCCATGGGCATTGCGGAAAGCCATAACAACGACGAAATGCTCAAAAATATGGGCGGCCTGACCAAGATTGAGGTATACAACTACGGCAGCCAGAACATCAATGGGCAGGAGGTCAAGCTGGATAACGAAGCCGTCCAGCGGTTCCGCAAGATCGACCATGTTACGGCTGTCACCCCCTATTACCAGCCGGACCTGAACCTGTATGTAGAAGCAGGCAAAAACAACCGCTACCGCGCCAGTTATGTATGGAGCGTTCTCGGCCTGGACCCGGACACCATGCCCCTGCTGGACAACAAGCTGGAAAGCGGCGACTGGCCCAAAAGCGGCGTGAATTACGGCAAGGATGTGATTCCCGTTGTGGTGGGCAAGGAGTTTTTGTATCAGTTTGAGGATACCCGCCGCAGCCAAAACAGCTCCAAACGCCAGCGCTGGAGCGGCGAAACCGATGCCAACGGCAACCAGCTGCCGCCCTTTGTGGATGCTACCAAGGATACCTTTACCCTGACCCTGACCAATGGTGACACCGAGAGCCCCAAGACCCAGAGCTACAAGCTCAAAATCGTTGGCGTTGTCTCGGAAGAATCCCAGGATTACATGCTGCAATACGGCATTACTTTCCGCCTGAACGACCTTTTGATGCTGAGCGAAGCCTACAGCAAGCTGGCCAAAACGGATTTTAACCCCAAAAAAGTGACCTATAACGAAGTGTACATTAAGGTCGATGACATCAAGAATGTGGATAAGATCTGCGATACCTTAAAAGAGGAAGGCTACCAGATCAGCTCCATGGTGGATTACCGCAAGCAGATGCAGCAGCAGACCGCACAGCGCCAGCTGCGCCTGGCGGGTCTGGCGGCCATCAGCCTGTTTGTTGCCGCGCTGAACATCGCCAACACCATGACGATGGCCATTTACGAGCGCACCCGTGAGATCGGCGTGATGAAAGTTCTGGGCTGCGAGATTGGCAACATCCGGCGGATGTTCCTGATTGAAAGCGGTATGATCGGCTTTATCGGCGGCGTAGCCGGTACGATTTTAAGCTACATCATCAGCTTTGGCATGAACAACATGACGATGATCGTATACGGCCTGAACACCCTGCTGATGAAGCTGGGCATCAACGCCACCATCGACCTCAGCTCCCTGATGGGCAGCAGCGATTCGATGTATTACGGCGGTGGAATGTACATGTCTGATTCCGGCAGCGGAACCGTCATGTCCATCATTCCTATCTGGCTGGTGCTGGCTGCCATTGGCTTTGCCGTGGTGGTGGGCCTGCTTTCCGGCATCGTTCCCGCCAGCCGCGCCGTTCGCATCAGCGCCCTGGAGGCCATCCGGCACGATTAAATCAAATGCGCCTTCCCGCAAGGGAGGGCGCGTTTTTGTTTGAATGAAAAAAGAATAAATAATAAAGAATAATTTCAGTGGACCGCGCCGCTCAAAAACCGCAGAGTTCTGCATTCTATGTATTAAGGCAACACCGCACAATTCCCGCCTTGCGGCTTAAGCACCGCTCCGGCAGCT
>ENA-OVGE01002214-OVGE01002214.1-human-gut-metagenome-genome-assembly--contig:-NODE-2214-length-13194-cov-7.054038_pt1 | contig 13194 bp, 8 predicted proteins | sample MGYA00237769_ERZ505417 | MGnify/ENA primary metagenome ERZ505417 (study PRJEB26158, sample SAMN06016403) | human gut metagenome | biome: human gut; feature: ankylosing spondylitis patient; material... | reverse complement strand
GTGTATTGAATTTCAAAGAGCTCGACGGCGGCCGGTATGATACCGATTGGGCTACTATCGAAGCAGCCGGGCTTTTTTTGGAAAAATACAGCATAAAGGAGTAAAAACACAAACTTATCAAATGTAACGTTCCCAGGAGTATAAAATCCTGGGAACGTTACATTTATTGATTTCCAGAATATATATAAGGCAGTAATTTCCGTTTTGCCGGGTCAAAGTGCAAACATTGCAATAGGTCAGGCAATGAAATTGTATTGGTTGGGTGTTCAGACAAGTCTCTGTTATAGACAATGGCGCAGATGTTTTATTTGTCCGCGTTTTTCGGGCGGTTTTCAAAAGGGTTTCCGTGGGGCGGAAAATATGTCAGACATATTTTAAAATACATCGGACATATTTTTTCTTTGCTCCCATGTAGGGTAAACGCCCTGAAAATCAGTTTTCACTTTTCCCGCCCTGAAACAGACATTTTCCCGCTCCGGTTTTGCGGTTGGGAATGTGTTGTTACGTTTGTTTTTGCACGGTTTGTTTTTTGTTGCCCCGCGGGGTGCGGCGGCGGGGTATTAAACCCAAAACGGTCATTAGGAAATTAAGTATTAACGTCAAGTGCGGTCTCTTCGCCAACTTACGCACTTCTGCCGTCATCTGTCTTTACGCCAGGCTTCGCCGTAGCCCGCTACGCCTTCAGCCGTGAGTAAAGCTATCTGCCGGGCATAAGCACGCAATTTGACGAAGCCTAACTACCGATTTGGGTTAAAGAGTAAACGCGCGAATCACTTCGCGCGTTTACGGTCCGGCCTTTGCGGCCGGAAAGTATGAAAACGTAAATGGTTTGCCCTGCCCGACGGCCTCAGGGGCTTTTTGCCCCGGCAAGGAGGTTGCGGTTGTGGTTTTGGGGAAGTGTTGTTGCGGGGCTTACTGTTTTGCCCTGTTGCTTATGTCGAGCATGCGTTTTATTGGCCTCACGGCTTTTTCGGCAACCGAGGGATTCACATCCACGGCGGGCCATTGGTATTTTAGGCAATTATATAGTTTTTCCATCGTTACGAGGCGCATGTATTCGCATTCGTTGCATGGGCATGCGCCGTCTTCGGGTGGAACGGGGATGAACTTTTTGTCGGGGCACGACTTGTGCATTTCGTGCAGTATGCCGCTTTCGGTTACTACGAGGAATTCTTCTGCGTTGCTTGTTGCGGCGAACTTGAGCATTGCGGCCGTTGAGCCGGTGTAGTCGGCCAGTTTCAGTATTTCCGCGCCGCATTCGGGGTGTGCAAGCACTTTGGCCGCGGGGTGTTCCTTTTTCATTTGTGCGAGCTTTGCCGGCGAGAAACGCGAGTGCACGTGGCATGCGCCGTCCCACAGCAGCATGTTGCGTCCGGTTACGGAGTTGATGTAGCTGCCGAGGTTGCGGTCGGGCCCGAAGATTAGTTTCTCGTCTTTGGGGAAACTTTCTACTACCTGCACTGCGTTGCCCGACGTTACTACCACGTCGGTGAGCGCCTTTATCGCGGCCGATGTGTTTACGTATGAAAGTACGGTGTATCCCGGATGTTCTTCCACGAATTTCGCGAACTTGTCGGGCGGGCAGCTTTCTGCGAGCGAGCATTGTGCGTTCAGGTCGGGGATGAGCACTGTTTTGTCGGGGCAGAGTATCTTGTTTGTCTCGGCCATGAAGTGCACGCCGCACATTACTATGATGTCGGCGTCGGTTTTTGCGGCTTTTTGCGCCAGCGCAAGGCTGTCGCCCACGAAATCGGCCACGTCCTGCACATCGCCCGGCGTGTAGTAGTGCGACAGTATTATTGCATTCTTTTCGCGGCACATCCTGCGTATTTCGGCGGCGAGGTCGGTGCCTGCGGGTATGGGTTCGTCTACGAATCCTTTCTGTTTCCAGCTTTCCTTTATCATCTGTTATGTTAGTTTTACGGCCTTGTGCGTGAAACACGGCTCTTGTATGTTGCAATATTACTAACTTTTTTCCTAAAGTGGTATCCTTTGGTCGCACAAACGGCATAAAACAAGCATTCCGGGATGTTAAATTCATATAAAAGCCGTAATTTTACAACCTGAAAAATATCTTTTTGAATGGAAAGCAAGAATTTCAAGCGTACATTGGTAACCGCCGCCCTTCCGTATGCGAACGGCGGGGTACACATAGGACACCTTGCCGGCGTTTACGTGCCTGCCGACATTTATGTCCGTTACCTCAGGTTGAAAAAGAAGGACGTGCTATTTATCTGCGGCAGCGACGAGCACGGAGTGCCCATCACGCTGCGCGCAAAGAAGGAAGGCTGCACGCCGCAGGACGTGTGCGACCGCTTTCATGCGCTGATAAAGAAAAGTTTTGCCGATTTCGGCATTTCATTCGATATTTACAGCCGCACTACGTCGGACATGCACGCCAAAACGGCGTCCGACTTTTTCCGCACGCTTTACGACAAGGGCGTGTTCGTCGAAAAGGAGAGCGAGCAGTACTACGACGAGGAGGCAAAGACGTTTCTGGCCGACCGTTACATCACGGGCGAGTGCCCCCACTGCCATTTCCCGAAGGCTTACGGCGACCAGTGCGAGCATTGCGGCTCGACGCTTTCGCCAAACGAGCTGATAAACCCCAAGAGTGCCGTGAGCGGCTCGAAGCCTGTGCTTAAAAAGACGAAACACTGGTATCTGCCGCTCGACAAGTACCAGCCGTGGCTCGAGAAATGGATTCTCGAGGAGCACAAGGAGTGGAGGCCCAACGTTTACGGCCAGTGCAAGAGCTGGATAGACATGGGCTTGCAGCCGCGCGCCGTGAGCCGCGACCTCGACTGGGGAATACCCGTGCCCGTCGAGGGGGCTGAAGGCAAGGTGCTTTACGTGTGGTTCGACGCTCCCATAGGATACATAAGCAACACCAAGGAATTGCGCGACGATTGGGAAACGTGGTGGAAGGATTCTTCCACGCGCCTCGTGCACTTCATAGGAAAAGACAACATAGTGTTCCACTGCATTGTGTTCCCCACCATGCTCAAGGCCGAAGGCAGCTACATACTGCCCGACAACGTTCCGGCAAACGAGTTCCTCAACCTCGAGGACGACAAGATTTCCACGTCGAGGAACTGGGCCGTGTGGCTCGACGAGTACCTCGTCGATTTCCCCGGCAAGCAGGACGTGCTGCGCTACGTGCTCACGGCAAACGCACCCGAAACGAAAGACAACAACTTTACGTGGAAAGACTTCCAGGCGCGCAACAACAACGAGCTTGTGGCCGTGTACGGAAACTTCGTGAACCGCGCCCTCGTGCTTACCGACAAGTACTACGGCGGGGTTGTGCCCGAGCAGGGAGAGCTAACCGACTACGACCGGCAGACCATATCGGAGTTCACCGGCGTAAAGGCCGACGTGGAGAAGCTCCTGGACGAGTTCCGCTTCCGCGACGCGCAAAAGGAAGCCATGAACCTGGCCCGCATAGGAAACAAGTACCTGGCCGATAGCGAGCCGTGGAAACTGCAGAAAACCGACCCCAAGCGCGTTGAGACAATATTGAACCTCTCGCTCCAGTTAGTGGCCAACCTGGCAATCGCTTTCGAGCCGTTCTTGCCGTTCAGCAGCAAGAAACTGCGCCACATGCTCAACATGGAAGAGTTCGACTGGAACGACCTCGGCTCCACCACGCTTATTGCCGCCGGCCACAAGATTAACAAGCCCGAACTGCTGTTCGAGAAGATAGACGACGCGCCCATACAGGCGCAGGTGGACAAACTGCTCGCCACCAAGGCCGCCAACGAGGCTGCCGGGCGCAAAGCCGAGCCGCAGAAGGCAGACATGCCGTTTGAGAACTTCGAAAAGATGGACCTCCGCGTGGGAACGGTAAAGGAATGCGTCAAAGTGGAAAAGAGCGACAAGCTGCTGCGCTTCGTTATTGACGACGGGTTAGAGACGCGCACCATAGTGAGCGGCATAGCCAAGTTTTACAAGCCCGAGGAGCTCGTGGGCAAACAGGTATGCTTCATAGCCAACCTGCCGCCGCGTAAGCTGCGGGGCATAGAGAGCCAGGGCATGATTCTCAGCGCCGAAAACCCCGACGGCACGCTCAGCCTCCTCACGCCCGACCGCAAATGCGCCGACGGCGCGTGCGTGAAATAGCAAAGGTGATACATTATATATTAAGGTGTGCCGCACTCCCGCCGGGGGTGCGGCATTTTTTTCGCGTGCCTTGCCGGTTGTAAGCCCCGCGAGGGGAACGTGGCGTCGTTGCACGGGGAAAGTGTGCTGCGGCGGGGCAGTCGCCGTCGTCTTTACGCGGCCGCGATTATTCGCGCCTCTGCGTTTTATACGACGATTGGCATTGTCGTTTCGGGGTGCGGAAAACGAAAACTTTTGTGTGTAAAACAAACACCCCCCTTGGAGCAAATAAAAAATATGTCTGACATAATTCAAAATATGTCAGACATATTTTAAAATACAAGGCACATATTTTCAACCCCCTCCAAACCCGCATGAAAACTGGGCTTTTGCGTGCAGACAAACACGGACACGCGGCTGCCTTACTGTTGTTGCCGTTTCGGGAAAAGGCTTTTTCTGTATTCGGTGGGGTAAAGCCTTGTGCGTTTCTGTACATACCGGCTGAAGTAAGACACGGACGAGAAATTCATGCGCGCAGCCACGTCCTTTAACGTCAGTTCCTTTTGGCAAAGCAGCCTGGTAGCTTCCTGTAGCGTGAAGCGGTCTATCCAATATGTGGCCGGCCGGCCACTCACCTTTTTACAGATTTCCGACAAGTAGTGCGGGGTAATGCAAAGTTCCGAGGCATAGTAAGGCAAATCGCGGTGGCGCATATATTCTTTTTTGTAAAGCATTGCAATGAACCGGCCGAGCAGTATGAAAGTGCGTTCCGAAGGCTCATCCGGTATATTGGCGCGTGCATGAATGTCGTACAGGTCGAGTATGTGCGCCGCGAGCAGGTGGCTTATCATCTCCTCCTTGAAAAGATGGTTGTTGTCGCTTAACCTTTCGCGGATACGCAGCAAGTCAGTACGGCATTTTATGAAATCTTTGCCCGAGAGTTTCATCACTGGGTTTTGCAAAAGCGAAAGATGTCCGATTATACCATAGTTGCTGCGCAGGGCCATGGGAGTTACGAACGATTCCGGAAAAAACATCGAAACGGCCTTGAAATCTTCCGACCGTGTTAGGCCCGATGCAAATGATACATTGGTTATTATTACGTAGTCGCCTTCCGCAACATTGTAATGCGTGTTACGGAAATCGAAACTCATCGAGCCACGGAGGCAAAGTATGTGTACCACCTTGTCGTAAAGCTCCGCAATGTCGTAATTGTCAATCGAATCAATGAATGACACCTTGTCTTTGTCCGCCTCTTCCATATTAAAATCCGTTTCATTGTGCCGTTGCCGTAAAATTAACGATAAAACCACGAAAAGTGAATAACCGGCAACGAATTTCACATCTGCATTTTAAAGCATGTACCATAATTTTGCAACAAAACCTGAAGCAATGAAAGAAGTAAGATTGAACAACGGCGTTATGATGCCTGCCATAGGCTTCGGTGTATACCAGATTCCGGCGGCGGAAACCGAGCGCACGGTAAGCGAGGCCCTCGAAACGGGTTACCGCATGATTGACACGGCGGCTTCCTATTTCAACGAGGAACAGGTGGGCAATGCAATCCGCCACAGTGCCCTGAAACGCGAAGAAGTGTTTGTTGCCACCAAACTATGGGTGCAGGACTACGAGTACGACGACGCCCTGCGCGCTTTCGACAAGTCGGCAAAGCTCCTCGGGCTCGATTATATTAACCTGTACATGCTGCACAAGCCATACGGCAATTATTATGCCGCCTGGCGTGCCGCGGAGCGGCTTTACAAGGAGGGCCGCATACGTGCCATAGGCGTTACGAGCTTTTCGAGCGAGCGGTTGCAGGACCTTTTCCTGCACAACGAGGTAAAGCCCGCTGTGAACCAGCTTGAGACGCACCCGTTTTTCCAGCAGCAGGCTGCCAATTCCTTCCTTGCCCAAGAAGGAATACAACATGAGGCGTGGGCACCGTTTGCCGAGGGGCAGAATGACATTTGGAACAACGCGGTATTGAAAGCCGTGGCCGCAAAACACGGACGCACGGTAGGCCAGGTAGTGCTCCGCTGGTTGAACCAGCGTGGTGTGGTGGTAATTCCCAAAACGGTGCATAAAGAGCGAATGGCCGAGAACCTGGACATCTTCGGCTTTACGCTTTCGGAACAGGAAATGAACGCCATTGCCGGATTGGAAACCGGGCGCAGCCCAATCTACGACGATACGGACCTGGCTACCACAAAATACATAGGAACGCACCGGATTCACGACTGACACGTATGTGCCGGCACACGTGAACCGTAACTAACAAAAGCACACAACTATGAAAAAGACAATCACATTGAACAACGGCGTCGAAATGCCAATGATTGGCTACGGCGTATGGCAAATTGCCCCTGCGGAGTGCAGGCACTATGTTGAGGAAGCCCTGAAAGCAGGCTACCGTTCAATCGACACAGCCCAGGCTTATTATAACGAAGAGGGCGTGGGCGAGGCCATAGAAGGGAGCGGCATCCCGCGCGGGGAGATTTTCCTTACCACCAAGGTGTGGATAAGCAACGCGGGCGAGGAGAAAGCCGCGCGTAGCATTGACGAGTCGCTCCGCAAGTTGCGGACGGACTACATTGACCTGCTGCTCATACACCAGCCGTTTGGCGATTACTACGGCACTTACCGCGCCATGGAAAAGGCTTACCGCGCGGGAAAGGTGCGCGCCATTGGGTTGAGCAATTTCTACGACGCGCGTTTCGTAGACCTTGCGGAGAACATGGAGGTGAAACCTGCGGTGGTGCAGTTGGAGACACACGTTTTCTCGCAACAGGTGAAAATGCGCGCACTGGTTATAGAGTATGGCACTCGCCTCATGGCCTGGAGCCCGCTTGCGCGCGGGATGAACAACCTGTTCGGCAACGAAACGCTGAAAGGCATAGCCGCGCGGCACGGCAGGGACATAGCGCAAATATGCCTGAAGTTCCTAATCGACGAGGGCATAATAGTCATACCCCAATCCACCAAACCGGAGCGCATAGCGAGCAACTTTGACCTCGACGGCTTTGAACTGGCCGGCGACGAGCGCGAGGCGATACGCGCCTTAGATACAAGGCATACCCTTGCAGCCGATTTCAACGACCCTGCACTGGCGAAATACCTGCTGGACTACGACAGGCAGTTCAACCCGAAACGTTCATCAGGAAATTAAGCAATATTGTCAAGTGTCGTTACTTCGCCAACTTACGCACTTCTGCCGTCATCTGCCTTCCCGCACGGTTTCGTCGTAGCCCGCTACGCCTTCAGCCGTGCGGAAAGCTATCTGACGGGCATAAGCACGCAATTTGACAAAGCCTAATACCCGTTTCGGGTTAATCCCCTTTATAAGGCCGGCTGCCCGGGGCGGGGTAATGCTTCGAAGCGTCGTCGATTACCCACACCCAATCCTCGGCCTCGCCCGGCGCAGGGGGCACAAGTTCTATCGGTTTGCCGTCGTTGCGCAGCGTGCGCACCTTTTCGGCCTTGCCCGTGCGGGGGTTGAACAGCCACATCTTGAGTTTTTCGGCCTTCAGCATGTCGCCGCGCACCGAAAATGCACGCCCGGCGGGCGAATAAACCATTGCATAAGTCCCGTCGCGGTCCATGGTGGCCACAATGCGGTAACGCCCGTTCCCACCCGGCACGGCCGATTGCACCTCTCCGGGAATGATGAGCTCCGGTGCGGGCACGCGCGTAAAGTACGGGCGCGATTCGATGAGCCGCCGCAGGTAGCCCGCCTGCCTCGCGCCAGGCTGTGCAAGAGCCTGCCGCCACGGCATGAGCGGGCGGTTTACGGGGCCGCGCTTACTGTCGGGGTCGTACATCTGCCAGACGGAATGGTGGCCGTAAGTAACGCCGCACGCGCCGTTGAACACATCCCAGTACAACGCCCGCCGCACGTGTGTCGAAACGGAGTGCCCTTCCTGGTCGGGACGGAACTCTATCGGGTGGTCTTCGTACAAAGGTTCAAGGTCTACCACGGGTTTGGCCGGGGCAAGGCGGTAATCTTGCAAGGTGTTGTTATACGACTCATACCTCGGCGTGTGCCCGTTCTGGCGTCCGTTGAACGAGAGCCAGCCGTCGTTGTGGAACCATTTTGACGAGCCGTTCCAGCCGGTTGGATGGAAAGTGATGAGGTTTTCCTTGTCAACGCTGCGTATGCCTTCGGCCATGGCGCGTATCACGGCCAGCTTGTCGGGCGTGTCGGGGTTGCGGTCGCCGCCGAGAATCCATATAACGCCGCAATCCTTGTAGCGCGCGGCGATGAAACGCCCGTATGCGGCTGCGTTGTCGCGGTTGAACACCGCTCCCCCGTCGTTCCAGTGGCAGCCCCAGGTAGGCAGAAGCCCCACGTACAGCCCTAAGGAGTTGGCCTTGCGCACGATGTAATCCACGTGGTCCCAGTAATCGTTGTTTTCCCCCTCGCGCGTGTCGGGCTCAAGAGGATTATTGTCTTTCAGCGGCCTGTGGCCGTAGGCATTGGGCGTGTTCAGCCCGTCGAGCTCGGCAAGGGCCACGGCCTGAATTACGGTGAATCCTTTGGCAGCGCGGTCCTCAAGGTAAGCGTCGGCTTCCTCGCGCGTAAGGCGGTGAAACAGTTCCCAGGCCGTATCGCCGAGGTAGAAGAACGGACTTCCGCCGGCACATTGCAGGAAATGGCCGTCGGCCGAAGCCGAAAGGCGCGGCAGCACGCCCAGGCTCCCGTCTGCGGCACGCACTTGAGTAGCCATTCCGAGCACAGCCGCAAGCATGATTGTCAGAAGGTTAGTTTTCATGGCTAATATTTTTATCTGCTGCCCAATATAGTAAAAATTGAAAATAATGATAAATAATCCGGCAAGGTTTTGCGTATGCGGACAACAGGAGACGGGAAACCGCCGCCGAAAATTGTCTGTTTTCAAAGGCAGAAAACGGAAACTAATTTTCAGCGCATTATACCCGCATGGGAGAAAAGAAAAAATATGTCTGACATATTTTGAATTATCTCAGACATATTTTAAAATACAAGGCACATATTTTTCGCCCCCTGAAAACCGGAACAAAAAACACGCTGCGGCGGGTGTAAAAATCGGCAGACAAAACAAGCACTCCGGCAGCGGGTAATAAACCCGAAACGGTCAGCACTCGGGTTTTGAATCATTTCAGGTTTATCCTAAGCCACTGCCCCGACAGTTCGGGACTGACGGTGAACGTTAGCACGCCTTTCGACACTTTCGAAGGCACGACGTTGCCGCCGCACAGCACTTCGGCCTTCTTCGCCTTTGAAGGCAGGGGCAGCGAAACCTCGGCCGCGCCCGTTATCTGCGCTTCGTACACCATAGGGTCGCCCGCAGTGGGCGCGAAGAACACGTCGGCCGCCGTCGAAGCGAGGTCGTAGCGCGTGCCGTCGATTGTGATGTCCTTGCAGCCTTTTCCGAGGAATGCCGTAAGGCGGCCGTCCTTGTCCAGACGGTATGCCATGTTCATGCGCCCACTGTAGTTTATGCGGTTGCCGTTAACCTGGAAGTCCACGAGCTCGAGCGAGTCGGAAGGCAACGGGTTGGCTTCGAGGGCAACGCTGTCGGCCTTCTGGTTGCGCGAGAACCCTCCCGTCCACGACTCCACATGGTGGCGGTAATGCTTTACCACGCACGTCGTGCCGTTGGGGAAGGTGGACGCGAAGTAAGGCTTGGTGCGCGAAACCACCGTGGGATTATCGTTCAGCTTGAACTTGCCCGACGGCGGGTAGGAGCCTGCCCGGTTGAGTATCTCGAAAAGCGTGCGCGTCTCGTAGCCGAGCGACGCGCTCTGGTCGTCGCGCGGACGGAAGCCGAAGTACCAGGCCGTTCCCTTGCCTAAGGTGTGTTTTATGCCCAATATGTCGTTTCCGCAACGGGCCACCACCTCAGAACTTTCACCTGCGGGCTTCACGGGGTAAATACGGTCGACGGTAAAGTCGGTAAGTATCGTCTGCGGCTGTATGCCCGCCATGCTTCCTTCGAACGTCACCTGTTTTCCCGCAGCTATATACCCGCGATAGGGGCTGTATTCGTATTCCAGGCCGAAAAGCTGTTGCCATTGCCCGGAGCAGTCGTTGTTTTCCTGGCTTATCATTGCCGGCATGCTGAACCACACCACACGTCCGCCCGCACGGGCGAAACGTTCGAGGAGCGCGAGGAACTTTTCCGACGGCAGAGGCTCGAACATAACGACTAACGTATTGTATTCCTTATCCTTGACTTTCAGCCGGCCGTCGGCGGTGACGGTTGCAAGCTCGCAAATCTTTTCGGAAGTAAGGTAGTTGGCGTATCCGTACTGTGTCATCCAGCTTCCGAACCTCTGGTCGGCCGCCACGAGGTTCATGGGATAAGCTATGAGCACCTCGATGTCGCGGTGCACGCCGCCGGTCATCATTTGCATGGGCTTGGAAGGCCGGCAGCCGTATGCCTCGTTGAGCGCCTCCTTCCAAATGCGCGCCTTGTCGGGAATGCCCCACACTGCGGCATAGGCCGAAGGGTCTTTGTTTATCACGCCTATCGACGCCGCCATTGCCGCGCCGTAATAGTCGCGGTCGGCCCATCCTCCCTCGGCAAAGTCGTTGCCCGTGTGTATGAGGTATTCTCCCCATTTGAAGTAATCGTAACACGCGGCGGCGGCCTGGTGCACGGTGTTGCTCGCAACGAAGTTGGAAGTGTAGTCGTACAGATAAGAATACTGGTTTATCCGCTCGGTGCGCACGTCGTCAATCGTAGGACTTTGCGCCCACGAGGCATGTGCGCCTGTAGGCAGCTCGCGGCCGAATACCTTTTCGGCGTGTTCCTTGGCATTTTTGAACAGGTCGACCACATGGTTGTTCAGCAGCTTGTAGTAGCGGTCGCGGAAAAGGAAAGTGCGCTGTATGTCGGCGGGCGACGTGCCGAAAACGTACTGCACGTTGTCGACAGAGCGCGTGGTGCCCTCGTAGTAAGGCGCACCGTAGGCAAAGTAAAGCATGTATTTGTCGTCGATAGGCATGCCGTATTTCTCGCGGTACACCTGCTGCATGTTGCGTGTGAGGTAGCGTTGCGCAAACTGTCCGTCCTCGTGGTGGGAAAAGTAAGCCCAGTCCTGCTGTATGTGCATTTCGTCGGAGTAAAGGGCAGTGAGGTTTATTCCGGCGGCCTTGTACTTTTCCACCAGCCCGGTGAGGAACCCGGGTGCCTTGGGACTGAAATAATCCATTTCGGGCGTGGCGTATTCGAGCACAACGAGCACGTGGTCATAGCCGTCGGGTTGCTCAGGTCCGTCGTAATACACATGTGTCCTGCAAGCGGGGAATCCCATATCCTGTGCGGGCACTCCGCCTGCGAGGTGTACGCTCAGGTCTACGGTATCGCCAACGGTGTATTTCACGTTTTCGAGCTCTACTATGTTGTCGGGGTTCACGGCTATGTATCCCGACCCGCCTATGTACTGCTGTTTGAAGGCGTATGCCTTGACGCCGGTGAGCCTTACCTTTACCCGTCCCTTGTTGTTCGTCCAGTAAAGGTGCTGCCAGATGTCCACGCCGAAGTGTCCGTTGTTCGCGTTGCGCAGTCCCACCTTGTATGCCAGCCAACGCCCTCCCTCGCCCGTTTTGTTGACAAAGGCGGGTCCCAGTTCAAGCGGGCTGAGCAGGCTCAGGCACAGGCCGAGGCCGTAGCCTTTTGCAAAGTCGCTTATTTTCTTCATTTCGCCTATGTACTCGTCCATGTCGGGCGTGAGGCGGCGCTCCGTGCCTACCTGCATGCGGTATTGGCGGAAAAATTCGTCGAAAGCCACAATCAGCTGCGTCGAGCCCATGCTCTTTCCCCATTCGCACACCTGGCGGAAGCTCTTGCGGAAGGGCTCGTTGCCCACCGAGAGGTCCACTATCCTGTCGGGGTCGGTTATGTCGTGCAGCTGCTGGTCGCTGGTAAGTATAACGCTCTGCGCCTGCGTTGCGGGACACACAAGTATCGACGCTGACAAAAACGCTGCCAGAGTTTTTCTAAAGTTCATTGATTTGGGTTTTATGTTTCCTTAATTGTTTTTACACAAAGCGCATTGCGCGGGTCAGAACGTGCACGGAAGCGTCAGGAGCTGGTAAACGAGCGTAGCGCCAAGGCGCGAATGCCCTTTCGGGTTGAGGTGCAGGCGGTCGGTCTGCGCATTGTTCAGGTATTGCGAGTTCGACTCGAGCAGCGGGTAAATGCCCGACACGGCGTAGAGGTCGATTACGGGCACCGACCACACGCTACCGGCCTGCCTGACGGCTTCAACATAATCGGAGAACCACTCGCCGCACGAGTTCTGGTATTCTTCGGAGGGCTGCACGTTGGTGTCGCCGAACATGGCGTAGGCGCGGTGTATGGGAGTAAGAAGAACCACCTGCTTGTCAGGGAACATTGTCTTTATCTTGTTCATCGCAATGTTTATGCGGCCGCACAGCGTGGATCCGTCCATTACGGGCACGCGGCGCTTGCGCGTCTTCATGCTGCGCTGCTCTCCCGTGGCGGCTTCCACCTCCTCAATGCTCTCGGTATACCACGTGCCCACGGGAATACCCGCGTTGTAGTCGTTAGTCCCCATGAAAATCATTATGGCGTCGAAGTCGCGGCCATGCTCCTTTTCGAGCTGTTCGGCCTGTCGCGGTATGTCGTTCCATTCCCTTCCATTCACGGCGTAGACATAAGGAGTTATCCCTAACTGCTCGCGCAGCACGTTCCAGTATTTCTCGTTCCCTGCGGGTGCGGCTGGGTCGGTTAAGGAATCGCCGAAGTAAGCCACGCGCTTGCCCTGCCACGGGTGGGTGAAAACAGTTTGCGCGCATGCCGGCAGCAGTAGCAGCGAAAGCGCCGAAAGGCAAAAGATTCTTTTAAGTAGCTTTTTCATCGCAAAGTTTTTTATGTATCCTACAAAAGTAGTAAAAACGTCATGAAAGGCAAAGCCCGCCGTTGCAAAATGAAAAAACGCGGAGGACTGTTCCCCGAACAGGCGTAGCGGTTCGGCTTTTTCATGTCGCCGCCCGGCGGAAACGAAAACCCGCGTCGTTTTTTGTCTGAATCGTAAAAGGCGTTTTTTGCACGCTTTCTGGAGGGGCAAAAAATATGTCCGACATAT
>ENA-OVGE01002212-OVGE01002212.1-human-gut-metagenome-genome-assembly--contig:-NODE-2212-length-13195-cov-4.497412_pt1 | contig 13195 bp, 7 predicted proteins | sample MGYA00237769_ERZ505417 | MGnify/ENA primary metagenome ERZ505417 (study PRJEB26158, sample SAMN06016403) | human gut metagenome | biome: human gut; feature: ankylosing spondylitis patient; material... | reverse complement strand
ATTGCATGGTTCATATTGATTGTTTTCTCATTCCTGACAACAGCAAGTTTTACGTCATTGATGGAGAATATAGTGACCGACTATGATCTGTCAGGCGGCAAGGAAGTATCTTTGAGCGGTATCTGCTTCTTAGGTAGTTACGGCTTTTTGTCCTCCGTCGTATCAAACATATACATCTATATTCCATTGTTGACAATGGGACTCATCAGTCGCGAAACGGCATCGGGTTCAATCAAACTGGCATATTCATCCCCAGTCACCAGTGGTCAGATCGTATTAGGTAAATATCTTGCAGCCATCGGATTTGGTTGCTGTCTGATGCTTGTCCCGATAGCCAGTGCTATTTATGGCAGTTTGGTAATCCCTTCTTTTGATTGGGCTCCTGTACTAGTCGCCCTTCTAGGACTCTATTTATTAATATGCGCCTATTGCGCTATCGGGCTCTTTATGTCCTCACTCACGACTTATCAAGTAGTAGCAGCAGTTGGGACTCTTATTATATTAGCTATACTGAATTTTGTAGGAAAGATCGGCCAGGAATACGATTTTATACGCGAACTGACTTATTGGCTGTCAATAAACGGAAGAACAATCGATATGCTGAATGGAGTAATTCGGAGTGAAGATGTGATTTATTTCGTGGTCGTAGTAACCCTTTTCCTGACATTTACCACTTTCAAACTTACATCCGACCGGCGCACTATCAGTCGTTTCCGGCAAGCAATCAGCTATCTGGGATTTTTTGTCGCAGCAATGGCAATTGGCTATTTCACTTCACGTCCGGGAATGATTAAGGTATGGGATACAACACGCACTAAACTAAACTCACTTACCGAAAATAGCCAACACGTATTAGCAAAATTGACAGGACCGGTAACTATTACCAATTATGTTAACCTACTTGATAACAAATCATATCGCTACCTCCCTATCATGAAGAAAGCGAATGAAACAATCTTCGAACCTTATTGTCTCGCTAAACCGGACCTGCAAGTGAAATATGTCTATTATTATGATTTCGCCCCCAACGGCGTTGCAAATAATCCTAAGTTTCAAGGCAAAACAGTAGATGAGATGCGTGATTATATGACCATGATTTATAACTTGAATCCTCATTTATTCAAATCTCCGGCAGAAATCCGCCAAATCATCGACCTGCGTGAAGAACAAAATACATTTGTTCGCATTATGGAAACGCAAGATGGAAAACGTACCTTCATCCGTGATTTTGAAGATATGGATGCAACGCCATCCGAAGCGGAAATTACAGCAGCCATCAAAAAGATGATTTCAACTCCTCCCACTGTTGCCTTTATCAAAGGAGACGGTGAACGTGAGGTGTCCAAATCCGGTGACCGCGATTATAGCAACTTCTCCATTGAGAAATATTCTAGAGCCGCCTTAATCAATCAAGGCTTTGATGTATGCGAGATCGATATTTCTCACGGAGACACCATTCCTTCCCTAATCAATATTGTGGTTCTTGCAGAAATGAGAACTCCGCTTACTGAAAAAGGGAAAAATCAACTGGAAACTTACCTGGCTCGTGGAGGTAATTTGTTTATTCTCACCGATACAGGCAGACAAGAAGTTATGAATCCTTTTTTAAGCAAACTCGGTATCAAGATGGAAGAATACCAACTGGCACAATCTTCCGCTGATTTCTCTCCTAATCTGATTCTAGCCAAGGCAACCCGTGAATCGGGAAAACTTACATTCGGATTCAAAGATGATTTTCCCAAATATGATTTACGTGTCTCTATGCCCGGATGTGTAGCCCTTACATGCTCCGACAACGATTACGGCTTCCAATATACTCCGATTCTTGAAACAAATGCCAAAGGTGTATGGATTGAAAAAGAACAAACAGATTTACAGGAATCACCAGTAGAATGTAATGCTTCGGCAGGAGAGAAAGAACAAACCTATATCACAGCCTATGCCCTTTCACGCCAACTGAAAGATAAAGAGCAGCGTATTATCATCTCTGGTGATGCGGATTGCATAAGCAACACCGAACTGACTCTTTCACGCGAAGGATATAGATCAGGAAACTTTAATCTGATTATCGAAAGCTTCCGCTGGCTTTCCGGAGGAGAATTTCCAATCGACATACGCCGTCCCCATTGTACCGACAATAAACTTTCGATCGGAGTGAAAGATATTGGTACAATGAAAACTATTTTCATAATCATTATACCAGCTATCCTCTTACTTATAGGAGTTGGCATCTGGTTTTTCCGCAGAAGAAATTAATAAGAGAAAAAGATGAACTTAAGACTTATACTTAGAATAGCCCGTACCGAACTAGCGGTACTCTTTTACTCACCGGTCGCATGGTTGCTGCTGGTCGCATTTACATGCCAGGTAGGATTCGACTTTATGAATATCCTGACGGAAATAGTAAAAATAAAAGCATTGGGCAACACGATCACTTTTAGCGTCACAGCCGGTTTTGTCCTTGGTCTCAAAGGAATATATGAAGTAATACAAGAAACCATTTATCTGTATATTCCTTTATTAACCATGAATTTGATGAGTCGTGAATATTCATCAGGCTCTATCAAACTACTTTATTCATCACCGGTAAGCAGTGTTCAAATCATTACCGGCAAGTTTGTTTCAATGGTGGTATTTGCCCTAATCTTTGTCATCATCCTTGCCCTACCGACAATCGTAATGTTTATCTCCGTGCCGCATGTCGATATTACACTTATCTTGGCGGGATTGTTATCCATGTTTCTGTTGATACTGACCTATTGTTCTATCGGTCTCTTTATGACCACACTCACATCTTACCAGGTTGTGGCAGCTGTTGCCACCCTTTCCGCATTAGCATTTCTCAATTATGTGGGAGGAATTGGACAGGAGTCCATATTCTTTAGAGAAATTACTTATTGGCTATCCATTAAAGGACGTGCCAGTGAGATGGTTGGAGGATTGATATGTAGCGATGACGTTATCTATTTCCTTGCCGTAATTTTATTATTCCTCTGGCTATCGGTCATTAAACTGAATAATGAAAAAACACGTCGCTCACTCTTTTCAAAAACAATGCGCTATGCCTTAGCTGTATGTACCATTATAGTTATCGGCTTTGTCAGTTCCCGTCCGGCAATGATGGGCTTTTATGATGCTACCCGCAGCAAACAACGTACACTTTCAGAAGAAAGCCAGAAAGTAATGGAGCAATTGTCCGGACCTATGACGATCACAACTTACGTCAATATTTTCGATAAAGAATTTGATGTCGCTTCTCCAAGAGAGCAAAAAGAGGATATGGCACGCTTCAAAATGTACACACGTTTCAAACCAGAGATAAAAATGGAGTATGTTTACTATTACTCTACACCGAAAGACAGCACCCTTTATCGCCAATATCCGAATAAAAACATTCGTGAGATAGCTTATGAAGTTGCCAAGAAGAAGAACTTCAATCCTAAAAAGCTTAAAAGCGCCGAAGAACTGAAAGAAAAAATAGACTTGGCTAAAGAAAATTATCGATTTGTGCGGGTTGTTGAACGTGGCTCCGGTGAACAAGCCCGCCTTCGTTTGTTCGACGATATGGAATATCACCCTTCTGAAACAGAAATCTCCGCAGCATTGAAGAAAATGCTTGTTACTCCTGTGAAGGTAGGCGCCATCACAGGACATCAGGAACGTTCCACCACTAAAAAGGGAGATCAGGATTACTCACTTTTCGCCACACATGGACGCTTTCGTTATTCCATGATTAATCAAGGTTTTGATTTGGTGGAACTGAATCTAAAGGATATGAATGATATACCAAGTAATATCAATATATTACTTATTGCTGAAATGCGTTCTTCCATGAGTTCCAAAGAACAAGAAATCATAGACCGTTTTCTTGAACGCGGAGGTAATATGATGATTATGGGCGACGTCGGACGTCAGGAAGTAATGAATCCTTTACTCCGGAAAGTTGGTTTAAAACTGTTGCCGGGAATCATTGCACAACCTTCTGATGTTAATCCCGGAGACCTCGTTCTCGCGAAAGCTACCCAGATAGCCGCCGACAGTATAGGAGGCTTCTACAAACGTATGGTTGACAGGCAGAAGCATAGTGCAGTCACCATGCCATCGGCTGTTGCTCTGGAAGTTGTCGATACAACAAAATTCCATCCAATAGTTTTATTACAAAGCAACGCCCAACAGACATGGATTGAGTATCAAACAAAAGATTTTTTGAATGACTCCCTTTCATTAGACTCTCTTCAAGGTGAAAAGTTAGGAGCCTATCCCACGGCAATAGCGTTAACCCGCAAGATTAAAGCCAAAGATAAAAAACAACGGATCATTGTGTTGGGGGATGCAGACTGTTTCAGCAATGCCGAACTACAAAAAAGCTCAAGACCGGGTATCTATTCATTCAACTTCAATATGATTCCCGGTTCATTCCGTTGGCTATGCTATAATAAATTTCCGGTATCTTCTTCCAGAGCCCCTTATCTCGACAAAGATATCAGCCTGACTCCTATGGATCTATCTACTATCAAAATTATCTATTGCTATGGCATCCCATTTATTATTGGTCTGTGTGGTATTTGGATATGCTGGAGGAGAAGAAAACGATAAAAAGAGAGAACAGAGAAACTTCCGGCAAGCAGATTTCATGCCTGTCGGAAGTCTAATTCTTTCATAGACTCCTTCAAAACTATGCCTTCAACCGCATCACAAACCGACTCCCCTTACCCAATTCGCTCTCTACCGTCAGCGTACCGCCATGAGCTTCCACAAAATCCTTGGAAATAGATAACCCCAAGCCACTACCTTGCACTTTCGTTCCGGGTACACGGAAATAACGGTCGAAGATACTTTTGTGATAACGCGGATCAATGCCTTTGCCAAAGTCCTGGACATACAATTCAATCCAGTTTTCATCCTGTTTGGCACCAATAACCACATGCCCGTTTTCTTTTGAATAACGAATAGCGTTACTTAACAGATTCGTCAATACCCAAGCAATCTTCTCGCTGTCGACAAACAGTTTACCGATTTTCTCCTCCGGATACTCCACTTCTATCTGAATATTAAACTTATCCGCTTGCACCTGATTAGCTTTAATCGCATACTCAATCAATTCAATCGGTTTGGTGATCTTCGGCATCAACTGTAATTTACCAGCTTCCACCTGCGTCATGTTAAGCAATTCTCCGGTGATGCTTAACAAACGTTCGCTATTCTCCTTGATACTCTTTGAAAGCTGTTCCTGCTCATCATTCAGTGCACCGACACGCTTATCCTCAAGCAGTTGTAGACTCATCATAATAGCAGCAATCGGAGTTTTCAATTCATGAGAGATCGTTGAAATAAATGTAGTCTTGGCAGAATCCAGTTCTTTGAATTCCGTGATATTCTTAAGTAAAATGACATCACCCAGTTTGCGAGGTTCCCCTTTTTCAGCCTCCGTATTAATGATCGGGACATAAGAGACCTTAAAATAACTTTCCTTATTATCCGCATAAATTTTTAAAGCCTCTTTCTGATCGCTTGGCGTCACCAACTCACGAATTAGTCGACGGAGCAGGTCATTCTTCAAAGAAAGTTCCTCTGCCGATTTACGAATCACATTCTCCCGTTTCATATTCAGAATACTTAAGGCTTCATCATTGATAAACAAAACCTCACGTTCTGTATTCAGACCGATAATCGGGTCGTTAATACTGTTAACAATAGCTTCTATAAACTTTTTAGCAGAAAGAATATCCGACAAAGTACTGGCACGATATTCAGTCAAACGCTCCGCCATCCGGTTGAAACTGTCAGCCACTTCACGGAACTCTTCATTGTCACTCATGTCGAGACGCTTCTCATAGTTATGATTGGCTATTTCAAGAATTCCTTCTTTCAGTTCCTTAATCGGCTTGCTGATAGAACGAGGTAACCAATAAAGCAATATCAGTCCGGTCAAGATACAGATTCCCCCTGTTATGGAGATCCATAGCAATGCACGTTCCAAGGCAGGCATAGCAGCAGGACTATCAGGCTCTGTCGCAGTCAGAGTTTGAAGATTCACTACTGAAAGTGTTACCAACAAAATAATCATTCCTGCCAACATCCCAATGCCAAGAATCAGTTTCGTTTTAATATTCATAACGTTCATACGATTAATATTATGCAAGTATAATCAAATCTACATTAGCTTGCGACAAATTATTTAAAAACTTTCTATATCCCAGTATAGAACAAATTGCGTACGGCAACCTCAAATTAGGAGTTCCCATACACACTGTCGATATCTGTTTCTCTTTACAAACCTTGACGATGCTCCCCAAAATGTCTTTCGACTGCACCTGGACAACTTCTCCCCCAAGTTCCGCCACCAGTTTAAAATGATTCAACAAATACCGTTGACTGGCCAAATCAATTCGATCCATACTCTCTCTCGGAGTCTGAACATACAAAGCTATAAAAGTAGTATTATACCGGGTTGCCAACTTTGCCGCCTTTCTGATAATTCGCCGGGGTGTTTTCTCGTGACTACTGATACAAGCCATAAACTTCTCATGCCGAAGTCCGACGGCTACTCCCATCATCACTTCATTCTCCACCTTTTTTTCTACCCGCAACGCCACTTCCTTCAGAGCCAACTCACGCAATTGAAGAATATTCTCGGTTCTAAAGAAATTATCCAATGCTGTCTGAATCTTTTCCGGACGATAGATCTTTCCCGCTTTCAAACGGGCAATCAGTTCTTCTGCCGTCAAGTCAATATTCACCACCTCATCCGCTTCCTGAAGCACACTGTCGGGCACTCGTTCTTTCACTTCAATCCCCGTAATCTCCTGCACTTCTTCATTCACGCTTTCGATGTGCTGAATATTGATTGCCGAAATCACATTGATTCCTTCATCCAACAATGTCATTACATCTTGCCAACGTTTCTCATTCAGACTTCCTTCCACATTGGTATGTGCCAATTCATCCACTATCACAATTTCGGGATGAAGGCGAATAATAGAATCTAAATCCATTTCTTCCAATTCCTTTCCCTTATAGAAGATTTTACGTCGCGGAATGACAGGAAGTCCTTGTAGCATCCCTTCCGTCCCGACACGTCCATGAGTCTCGATATAGCCGATTTTCACGTCCACACCATTTTCCAACAGTTCATGTGCCTCCTGAAGCATACGATATGACTTTCCCACACCGGCTATCATACCGATATAGACCTTAAACTTACCTCGCTGAGATCTCTTTATCAGATCCAGAAAATGCTGTACACTTTGTTCTCTATCATCCATTATGTTGCTCTGTTATTTTAAACATCCTAACCCGTAGCAATCATCACGATCACCACGGGTTCACAAAAATTCATGAGTTTATTTTATGGCCTTAAAGTTACGCCAAATACTAGATGGGCATCCTCCAAACGCGGATTCCATATAGCTTGCACAAATATAGGCAATGAAAACTTATCATTAAAATTGATAGCTTTCGTTGCTTTCAAAGCAAGGTTCGTCACTGCAAAACCATTCACATTATACTGCGGAGTTTCATAAGGAACCACTCCACAGGTAGCATTCAAGTCTACCCCTTTTACGCTGAACGGATAATTCAATTCTACGTAAGAAGAATATGCCTGTTTTTCTTCCCCCTTGTCAGTCATCTTTCTGTCAGCACCGGCAAACATGGTATACCATGCAATAGACAACGGAAATTTTTCAACAGGAAGCGTATAAGCTAATCCTGCTTCAAAATGATGTCCGGTGTCGCCACTCTTAAAATGGAAATAATCATTTGTTAGTTCTCCATTAGCTACATCAGCTTGTCCGTTCCACCAAAGACTGGCTACTGAAAGTGTCGGTCCTGCTTCACCAAACTTATAAGCTGCAGTGAGGTCAATTTCTTTATTACTCTCACTCAAACTGGTTGATCCCCATGCAGTAAGTGAGAAATTACCTACGCTAACTCCCAAAGTCGGTTGAAAAGAAGCGGCCCCCCCCTGATAAATACCACGCCATACATACGAACTTACCAAATCACCTTGTATAGTAAACTCTTGTGCTTGTGCATTGCCAGTTCCCAACATACATACGGCCGCTACAGCCATTGTTCCTAAAATACTCTTTTTACTAAAAAAACTTTTCATACTTCTTATCTAATTCTATTTTATGTTCCTGTAAAAAAGCAGCGCCCCATCCCCCCCTGTTTATTTGAACCGCTGGTATCACCCAAACGATTCGGACAGGAACGCTGCTCCTGATCTTCATCTACTTATTACTTTCTTCAAGAGCTATATTCAATTTCAGCACATTCACCTTTTCTGTTCCCAACAATCCCAGGAACGGTTTTTCGATGCTTTTATCAACAATCGCTCTTACTTGTTCTTCTGTTAATCCGCGTGCTTGTGCCACTCTCTTCACTTGTACGTATGCACATTGGGGAGTAATATCAGGATCTAGCCCCGAAGCACTGGCTGTAACCATTTCGGCAGGCACATCCGCACGGTCTAAATAAGGATGATGTACAAGGAAAGTATCAATACGCGCTTTCACTTCATCCAGATATTCCTGATTCGTAGGACCTTTATTACTACCTGCAGAACTCGTAGCATCATATCCGTCACCGGCAGAAGACGGGCGTCCCCAGAAATAAATATCTTTTGTAAACATCTGGCCCACATTAGCTGCTCCCACTACTTTCCCATCCAGCGTAGCTACCTCGGCATTTCCCTTATTAGGACCTGCAACCTGCGCAAACAACCACAAGATAAGGATATAGAACACGGAGAAAAAGACACAAAAAGCAAGTGTTATTTTTAATGACTTCAATAAAGTTTTCATTGCTATTGTTTTTTAATTAAAAGAATAAACCTACCAATAAATCTATCAACTTGATTCCCACAAAAGGAACAATCACACCACCCAAACCATAGATCAACAGATTACGGCGAAGTAAAGCACTTGCACCTATCGGTTTGTATTGCACGCCACGCAAAGCCAGCGGAATCAGAATCGGAATAATAATCGCATTAAAAATGACCGCTGAAAGAATGGCGCTTTCAGGACTATGCAGATGCATGATATTCAGAGCTGCCAGTTCAGGAATAGCAATCATAAACAAGGCCGGAACGATCGCAAAATACTTCGCTACGTCATTGGCGATAGAGAAAGTGGTCAGAGTGCCGCGTGTCATCAGCAATTGTTTACCGATTTCCACAATCTCGATCAGTTTCGTCGGATCGTTATCCAGATCGACCATATTACCGGCTTCCTTCGCAGCCTGTGTACCACTATTCATGGCTACACCTACATTGGCTTGTGCCAGAGCAGGAGCATCGTTCGTTCCGTCTCCCATCATTGCAACCAATTTACCAGCCTGCTGTTCCTTCTTGATATATTCCATCTTATCTTCCGGTTTAGCTTCAGCGATAAAATCATCCACACCGGCTTTTTCGGCAATATATTTTGCAGTTAATGGGTTATCTCCTGTCACCATGACCGTCTTCACTCCCATCTTACGCAGACGTTCGAAACGTTCCTGAATACCCGGTTTGATAATATCCTGCAACTCAATGACACCGGTCACTTTCTTGTTTACACATACTACCAACGGCGTACCACCATTACTGGAGATAGAAGAGATGACCTCTTCCACTTCTTTTGGGAATTCATTTCCTGCACCTTCCACCATCTTACGGATAGCGTCGAAAGCACCTTTACGAATTTGAGTTCCATCTGCCAGGTCTACTCCCGAACATTTGGTTTCAGCCGTAAACTTAATCATTCGTGCTCCCGTTGTATTCAGGTTACGCATACGGATGCCCGACTCGCGTCCCAGTTCTACGATAGACTTACCTTCCGGCGTTTCATCGGACAAGGAAGACAACAGACAAGTCTCTACAAAATCGTGCAAATTGACACCCGGAGCCGTATGGAAATGAGTTGCTTTACGGTTACCGATGGTGATAGTACCCGTTTTATCCAGCAACAACGTATCAATATCACCAGCAGTCTCTACTGCTTTACCGGATTTAGTAATCACGTTGGCACGGAGCGCGCGGTCCATACCGGCAATACCGATGGCAGAGAGAAGTCCACCGATAGTTGTCGGAATCAGACACACAAATAAAGAAATAAGCGAAGCAATGGTGATGACCGTATGACTATAGTCGGCAAACGGTTTCAAGGTAACACACACTATGACGAAAACAAGCGTAAAACCTGCCAGCAGAATAGTCAACGCAATCTCATTCGGGGTTTTCTGACGGGAAGCACCTTCCACCAATGCAATCATCTTATCAAGGAAACTTTCTCCCGGTTGAGCAGTCACCAGTACTTTTATATGATCGGACAATACCTTCGTGCCACCCGTTACGGAACTCTTGTCGCCACCTGCCTCACGAATAACCGGAGCAGACTCGCCGGTGATAGCACTTTCATCAATAGAAGCCAAGCCTTCAATAATCTCACCATCGGAAGGAATTACGTCTCCGGCCTCACAAACAAACACATCTCCTTTCTTCAACAGTGAAGAACTGACGGTAACAATTTTATTGCCTTCCACTTTCTTTGCCGGTGTCTCTTCACGAGTCTTACGCAAGCTGTCGGCCTGTGCTTTACCACGCGCTTCGGCAATAGCTTCGGCAAAATTGGCAAACAACAAGGTTACAAACAGAATGATAAACACAGCAATATTGTAAGCAAACGAACCTTGTGAAGAATTTACAATGGAGTAGAGCGTTACGAGTAGCATGACCACTGTAGCCACTTCTACTGTAAACATAATCGGGTTCTTTATCATCATCCGCGGGTTCAGTTTCACGAATGACTGTTTCAAACTTTCTATAACTTGCTCCTTTGGAAACAAAGAAGCTGATTTATTATCTTTCATATCTTCTCTAATTCAGTATTACAAACTTAAATGTTCAGCAATTGTACTCAATGCATGTACCGGGAAGAACGACAGCGCAGCAATAATGAAGATAACCACAAATGTCATGACTCCGAAAGTCAATGTATCGGTCTTCAATGTGCCGGCACTTTCCGGAATGAATTTCTTCTGTGCCAGTAATCCGGCAATGGCAACCTGCCCGATGATAGGAATAAAACGGCTCAAAATCAGAACAATACCACACGTATAATTCCAGAAATAAGTATTATCTCCCAAACCTTCAAAACCGGAACCGTTATTGGCGGCACAAGAAGTGTACTCATAAAGTTGCTCACTTAAACCGTGGAATCCCAAGTTGTTCAACCATCCACCTTCACTTTCCACAAAATCAGGATGGTACACATAAATATAACTTGAGAGTGCTGTAAATACCAAAATGACAAACGGATGAAGCAGAGCTACAATCGTAGCGATTTTCATTTCGCGGGCTTCCACTTTCTTGCCGAGAAATTCCGGCGTACGTCCTACCATCAAACCGCTGATAAACACTGTAATGATAATAAATGTATAGTAATTCATCCATCCTACACCTACACCGCCAAACCAAGTGTTAATCTGCATATTCAGCATCTCCATCATTCCGGACAGCGGCATAGTAGAATCATGCATACCATTCACAGAACCATTAGAGGTTACAGTAGTTACAATACTCCATAATGCTGTTGCTCCGGCTCCCAAACGAACCTCTTTACCTTCCATCGCACCATTATCCTGCGCAATTCCCAATTCATCAATGCGTGGATTACCACCCATTTCCTGACTGACATTAATACATACGCCTACCAGAAAAGCGAAAAGCATTACTCCGAATATACTGTAAGCCAACTTCTTTCTGCGGGTATAAAATCCCAGCGCAAGTACTATTGCCATCGGGATAATCAGGATAGACCAACATTCTACCATATTAGTAAGATAAGTCGGGTTTTCCAACGGATGAGAAGAGTTTACACCAAAATAACCACCACCATTTGTACCCAATTGTTTGATAGGAACAATCGCAGCCGTAGGACCTTGAGAAACCATTTGTTCCTGGCCTTCCATCGTAGTTACCTTCATCTTACCGTCAAATCCCATCGGAGTTCCCTGGAGAATCAGGATAAAACCTACAATCAGAGAAAGAGGCAATAAAATACGTGTACAGCTTATTACCAGAAATTGCCAGAAGTTACCAATCGTTTTGGTTGTTTTTGCAGCAATACTCTTCATAATACCTGCCATAGCAGCCATACCTGTTGCTGCGGTAATAAACTGGAAAAGCATGATGACGAACAGTTGAGTAAAATAAGTCAGTCCGCTTTCACCGCTATAGTGCTGCAAGTTACAGTTCACCATAAAACTGATACAGGTATTGAATGCCTGATCCGGAGTCTGCGGTCCGTTGCCGTCCGGATTTAAGGGCAACCATCCTTGTGAAACCAAGAGTACCATTCCCCAGAAAAACCAGAAAGCATTCAAAATCAACAATGCTTTCAGGAATTGTTTCCAGTTCATTTCTTCATTGGGGTCGATTCCACAAACTTTATAAATGACTCTTTCGATAGGAGCCATAAAATCAGACCAAGTCTTTTCTCCTCTGTAGACCTTGGCAATGTATTTTCCCAGTGGATAAGCCAGAATCACCATCAAGGCTATCTGAACAACCACGCCTAAAATTTCTATATTCATATACTTTTTACCTTAAACTGTGTGTGTTACTTTAAAACTTTTCGGGTTTGACGAGCACGTACATCAAATAACCGAAGATCGCAATACCTAATACGAATAATGCTGTGTACATAATCAATTCTCCTTTTTCTTTAAATATTCTCAAACCAGTCTACACATTTCCAAAATAGCCAGAAACAAGCGAAACCGCTTAACAAGCAGAAAATAAATGATAGTGTTATTCCCATGTTTTTACCTTTTAAATGATTAATAATCCTAATTATTTGCCATAAGTAATGCTAAAGGTATGCCAGAAAAAGAGAAAAGTAAGTAAGCTATTGATTTTCAAAACAATAAAAAAGAACTAAAAAGAATAACAAACGGAAAACACCCTACCATTTTGAAATGGATTATGCTATTATGAAAAACAATATAATAGAGAGGTGAAAATAAAAAAGAGTAGTAAAAGAGGAAATACAAGTATACCAAAGTATCATTGATAAATCAAAAAACAGAAATTTTGCAAAGTACCCAAAACAGAAAGCCCCTTGATTCGTTGCTGAATCAAGGGGCTTCTTTAAAACGGCGGCTACCTACTCTCCCACTGTTACGCAGTACCATCGGCGTGACGAGG
>ENA-OVGE01002203-OVGE01002203.1-human-gut-metagenome-genome-assembly--contig:-NODE-2203-length-13258-cov-3.339165_pt1 | contig 13258 bp, 8 predicted proteins | sample MGYA00237769_ERZ505417 | MGnify/ENA primary metagenome ERZ505417 (study PRJEB26158, sample SAMN06016403) | human gut metagenome | biome: human gut; feature: ankylosing spondylitis patient; material... | reverse complement strand
ATTCAATGGAAACATATGGCTGGAATGAGAGATCGGTTGATTCATGACTATATGGGTGTTAATTATCTGATTGTTTGGGATGTGGCAAAGAATATTATTCCAAAATTGCAACCTCAAATAAAAGCGGTGATAGAGAAAGAACAGAGTTGTTGAGAGAGTTGTCGTGTTAGATATGTTTAGAAACCCTGCTATTTCGTAGGTGCTTATCTAGCATGGAACAGTTTTATGTCGTATATTTGCGGCGAATATAAAAACGAAATAATAAGAAATATTAGTATTTGCTATTTATTTCTTAATGTAGTAAAACGACCAAATAATAAAGCTCAAGAAGAAATAAGTTCGATAGTGAGTACACCCAAACGGGGTGTGTTCCTAGTGCTTATTTGGTTTGGGCTTGGGTGCTTGGTCGTACCTTCTACGTTCTGAATAAGTAGGGTTCACACCTTTTTTGTGTCCTTATGTCTCTTATTTATTAACCTTATAATATTATAGCCTATGATTTAGAACCATTCTTTCCTTATTCCTTAATTTATGCTTCGCCGCATTTCTCCGGAAGAAAAACGACCAATTTTATTCTTAAAGCCCAGAGAAAGGTAAAGGTGAATGCGCCCCCGTTTTATTTTGTTTCGAAATGGGTGCGACACGCTTTTGCATTCTTTTCCCTGTTGGATGGAGATGCAGAGCGTGGCGCACTTTTAGTTTCAAACAATTTAAAACGAATCTTTTTACGATGACAAATGATGAGTTGCAATCGAAGACGATTGCCTTTTTGCGCTTTCCCTTGATCGTGGGGGTGGTATTGATACATTGCTATTATAAAGAATTGCCGATAGGTGGTGTTAAGGTTCCCGTAATGGATGAATATCCCATTTATAAATTAATAGCGGACCTGTTTTCTCAAGTGCTGGCACGTACTGCCGTACCCCTTTTTTTCTTGATATCTGGTTATCTGTTCTTTTATAAGAGTTCCTTTAGTTGGCCTATGTATGGCTCTAAATTGCGAAAGCGGGCACAAACCTTGCTGTTGCCTTATCTATTTTGGAATGGAGCATTGGTGGGTTTGCACCTCTTGATAGAACTTTTGTTTCCATCTGTGCTTTCCGGTGAGGTTAAACCTGTGCTGGATTACGGATGGTGTGATTGGTGGGATATCTTTTGGGCGAGAGAACCTAGTGAGCCGGGAGGAATGCCGATGCCGATCAACTATCCGTTGTGGTTTATCCGTGATTTGATGGTATTGGTGGTATTCTCGCCATTGGTGTATGCTATGGTACGCTATTTACGGCAATATGCGTTAGCGCTACTTGGCTTTCTTTGGCTCATTTACGATGGGGCCAGTACACCGGGTTTAAGTCCAACCGCTTGGTTCTTTTTCTCGCTTGGTGCTTTCTATAGCGTGCATCGGCGGAATTTTGTAGTGGAGATGCGTCCTTTATTACGGGGGGCGGCATTGCTTTATGTGGTTTTGGCTTTAGCGGATCTTCTTTCAAAGGAATTAGGATGGAATGTTTATGTGCATAATGTAGGCATTCTTGTGGGCTGTGTCTTTGCGATCTCTCTTTCTGCGTATGGATTGGAAAAAGCTCTTTGGCGGACTAACTCCTTCTTGGAGGGGGCTAGTTTCTTTGTCTTTGCGTCCCATGTAATCGTGCAGATCTTTATATATCGATTGATATTATGGTTCTTTCGGTCTTCTACGGAATGGGCGATTATTGGGATTTACTTCGGGGTTGCTTTGGGAGCTATTTTGATCTGCTTGGCTTTCTATGCCATGCTACAGCGCTTCCTGCCTTGGTTTCTCTCTCCAATCACGGGAGGCCGATAGCTTTCCGTGGAGCGATGACTTGTCAGTGGGAGGCGCTTTGTTATGACTATTTGGTCAGGATTGGCGTTTTACGCTGACAATGCCTTTTTATAGGCAGGGTGAACTGGAGGGAAAGGAGAGCGAAAAAGGTCGGTTTTTACCGGTTTTCGGGTCTGCGGATAGGCATTGTAAGGTTGTTACGATCCAGTTGTAGGGTGTTTACGGCGGCGTTGTTAGTTGCTTTCGACTGCGAATGCTATTGTTTTCGGAGCGAAACACTATTGTTTTCGAGTGAAAAGTCTATTGTTTTCGAATAAGAAGTCTATTGTTTGTATGTTTGAGGGTGATAAGAGACGGGAATCCTCGCTAGAATAAAAGCTCCAAAAATGATATGTCCTTGAAAGATAACTAATTGCTGATTTTTATTCTCAAATATGGAAACCGACTGTACTCTGGGGCGAAATATTCGATTCTCTGGAGCTTTAGAATACAAAATGTCAGAATGTCAAATTGGGCGATCTTCTATTATTAACAAAGGAAATCTCATTATCTTAGGGCAATGTCATAGGTTGTAGAGATGGGGCGTGCCCCGTCTCCCGTATCATGTGCGATGGATTCATGTTTCTTTGGCTATGGATGAAATTTGGTATGGTTGCCTTGTTTTTATCTGAATAATAAGGCTGGATTGGAAATAAATATCTACTTTTGTGCTCTAAAACATTAAAGTAAACGAAAATAGAAAGATGGCTGCAACGAAACGAATGAAACGTGCCTTGGTCTCTGTGTTTCACAAAGACGGGCTGGACGAAATCCTAAAGAAATTGCATAGCGAGGGTGTGAGCTTTGTATCAACAGGTGGTACTCAATCATTTATCGAGTCATTGGGTTTGCCTTGTGATGCGGTAGAGGACTTGACTTCTTATCCGTCTATTTTGGGCGGTCGTGTGAAGACGCTTCATCCGAAGGTGTTCGGTGGTATCTTGGCTCGCCGCGAGAACGAGAATGACCAGAAACAATTAGCCGAATATGAGATCCCGGAGATCGACTTGGTTATCGTTGACCTATATCCTTTCGAGGAGACTGTCGCTTCCGGCGCTGAGGAACAAGCGATTATTGAGAAAATAGATATAGGCGGTATCTCTTTGATACGTGCCGCCGCGAAGAACTTCAAGGATGTGGTAATCGTAGCTTCCAAGGCTCAATACCAGCCGTTGATGGATCTTTTGAACGAGAAGGGCGCTGAGACAAGCATCGAGGATCGTAGATGGTTCGCCAAAGAGGCGTTCGCCGTTTCCTCGGGTTACGACTCCGCTATCTTCAATTATTTTGATGGCCGCGAAGGTTCCCATTTCCGTGCAACGGTAGATAGTCCGATGCATTTGCGTTATGGCGAGAATCCTCATCAAGCCGCTAAGTTCTATGGTAAGTTTAACGATATGTTCGATCAAATCCATGGAAAAGAGATTTCTTACAACAACTTATTGGATATCGACGCTGCCGTGAACTTGATCGATGAGTTCGACGAGCTGACGTTCGCTATCTTAAAACATAATAACGCTTGCGGTATCGCTTCCCGCGGTAATGTGGTTGAGGCTTGGAAAGAGGCTTTGGCCGGTGACCCGGTTTCCGCTTTCGGTGGCATCTTGATCACGAATACTACGATTAACAAGGAAGTGGCCGAGGAAATCAACAAGATTTTCTTCGAGGTGATTATCGCTCCGGCTTACGACGCTGACGCGCTGGAGGTACTTCAACAGAAGAAGAACCGTATCATCTTGATCCGTAAGGATTGCAAGACTTGCCCGATGCAGTTCCGTTCTTTATTGAATGGTGTCTTGATGCAGGAGAAGGACTTGAGCATCCAAGGTAAGGCTGATTTGGAGCCTATGACGGATAAGCAGCCGACAGCCTCGGAGGTTGAGGACCTGTTGTTCGCCAACAAAATCGTGAAGAACAGCAAGTCCAACGCGATCACCTTGGTGAAGAACAAGCAGCTTTGCGCCAGCGGTATCGGGCAGACCTCTCGTGTGGACTCTTTGAGACAAGCCATAGAGAAGGCTAAATCATTCGGCTTCGACTTGAATGGCGCCGTGATGGCTTCCGACGCTTTCTTCCCGTTCCCCGATTGCGTTGAGATCGCAGACCAAGCAGGTATCACGGCCGTAATCCAGCCGGGAGGCTCTATCAATGATAAGTTGTCTGTCGAGTACTGTAACCAACATGGTTTGGCTATGGTGAAGACAGGTGTTCGTCATTTTAAACATTAATAATAAGACTAATGGGATTGTTTTCTTTCACACAAGAAGTTGCCATAGATTTGGGTACCGCCAATACCATTATCACGTGTAATGATAAGATGGTGGTAGACGAACCTTCGGTGATTGCTTTGGATGCTCGCTCGGACAAGGTGCTGGCTGTCGGTAAGGTGGCCCGTGAGATGTACGAGAAGACGCACCCGAATATTCGTACCGTACGACCGCTTCGTGAGGGAGTTATCGCGGATTTCTACGCTGCCGAGCAAATGATTCGCGGCTTTATCAAGATGGCGAGCGGAAGGAAGCGCTGGTTCGCTCCATCCTTACGTATGGTGATTGGTATCCCTTCTGGTAGTACGGAGGTAGAGATACGTGCCGTGCGAGACTCTGCCGAGCATGCCGGTGGACGTGATGTGTACATGGTTTTTGAGCCGATGGCTGCCGCTATCGGTGTCGGTATAGATGTCTTGGCCCCCGAGGGTAATATGATCGTGGATATAGGCGGTGGTACTACCGAGATCGCTGTCATATCCTTAGGTGGTATCGTGTCGAATAAATCAATCCGTATGGCGGGTGACGATTTAACGGCTGATATCGTGGAGTATATGCGTCGCCAACACAACGTGAAGGTGAGTGAGCGTATGGCCGAGCGTATCAAGATCAACGTGGGTTCCGCGCTTACGGTATTGGAGGACGCTCCGGAGGATTACGTGGTTCACGGCCCGAATCAGATGACTGCCTTACCGATGGAGGTACCCGTCTCTTATCAGGAGATCGCCCACTGTTTGGATAAGTCTATCTCGAAGATCGAGGCGGCTATCTTGAGTGCCTTGGAGCAAACCCCTCCCGAGTTATATGCCGATATCGTGAAAAACGGTATCTATTTGGCTGGCGGTGGCGCTATGCTTCGCGGTTTGGATAAGCGCTTGCGGGATAAGATGAATATCCAGTTCCATATCGCCGAGGATCCGTTGCATGCCGTGGCGAAAGGTACGGGAGTCGCTTTGAAGAATATTGAGAAGTTTAATTTCTTAATCCGATAAGAGTAAATAATTGAGAATTGAGAATTGAAAGTTGAAAATTAGCGAGCCGATAGGTCTGGTTCTTTTCAATTTTCAATTCTCAACTTTCAGTTTTCAATTCCTATGCGTAAGTTACTAGAATTCCTGATCGGGAAGAGGCATTGGTTTTTGTTCATTCTGCTTGAGGCTGTTTCGTTGATGTTGGTCTATCGTAATAACGCGTACCAACGGAATATTATATTCAGCTCAGCGAATGTCGTGACAGGATATATCGCCTCGATATCCGGATCTGTCACTTCTTATTTGAATCTTCGGGATATCAATAAGGAGTTATTGGAGCGTAACGGACAGTTGGAATTGCAAATGCTGGATCTGCAAGATCAGTTAGATGCGCTGATTGCGGATACGGTTAGTTTTAAGGGATTTGCGCCGGATTCGACGGAGCAATTTCCTTATTCGTTTGTCGTGGCGGATGTAGTGAACAACAGTGTCACGCATTTGTCTAATTATATTACCGTGGATAAAGGGAAGCTGGACGGGATCATGCCCGATATGGGAGTTGTCTCGGAACGAGGTGTGGTGGGTATCGTATCGACGGTTTCCGATCATTTCTCCGTGATCATTCCGTTGCTGAATCCTAAGTTCCGGTTGAGTTGTAAGGTATTAGGTAGTAGTTATTTCGGGTCATTAAGCTGGAATGGACGCAATACGCTGTACGCCAACCTCGATGAGTTGCCGCGCCATGTGGAGTTCCAGAAAGGCGATACGATCGTGACGAGCGGTTACTCCGCCGTATTCCCCTCGGGTATTATCGTAGGTACGGTCGCTGATTTCGAGAAACAACACGATGATAATTTCTATTCATTACAGGTCGAGCTGGCTACGGATTTTCAAGCGTTGAACAACGTGCGTATTATCAAGAATTTCCGTCAGACGGAGCAAATTGGTGTAGAACAAGAGGCGAAAAGAAATGATTAATAATTTACTGCGTGGTTTCATATATTTCGTGGTGTTTGTGTTGATTCAGGTCTTGATCTTGAACAACATTCATTTCTTGCGGATCGCTACCCCGTTTCTGTATCTCTATTTCATTATTAAGATGCCGGTCGGTAGCTCACGGACGCAAGTCGTTTTCTTCTCTTTCATAGCCGGGGTGGTTATCGATACATTCAGCAATACACCGGGTATGCATGCGGCCGCCTGTACATTGGCGGGATTTTGCAGGGAGCCGTTAATCCGTGTATTCATGGGGAAAGATTTGCCGGAAGGTATTTACCCGTCTTGTAAGACCTTTGGTTTCGGAGGCTTTTTCCGATATGTGTTATCGTTTGTGTTAATACAACATACGACTCTTTTTGTGATTGAGTCGTTGACTTTATTTGACCCGTTGTTTCTGGTTGTCCGTATCCTCTCGAGCGTGGTGATGACAACCTTATTGATTTGTACGGTAGAAGCATTCAATATAGAGTCTCAGAAAAGTGGAGAATAATACCAAGTATGAGTTTGAGAACAGGCGCTATGTCTTAGGTGGGGCGGTGATCCTGTTGGTTATCATCTTTATTATCCGTTTGTTCATCCTTCAGGTGGTCGACAACGATTATAAAGCTTGGGCGGATAGTAATGCTTTCTTGAAAAAGACCTTATATCCTTCCCGAGGCATGATGTACGACCGTAATGGTAAATTATTGGTCTATAACCAGCCCGCTTACGACGTGATGCTTATCATGCGTGAGATACAGCCTTTCGATACCCTCGATTTCTGCGATGTGCTGGGCATCACGAAAGAGCAATTTCTCAAACGTATAGCGGATATTAAGAACCGGCGGTTAAATCCCGGTTATTCTTCCTATGTCCCTCAAGTATTTATGAACCAGCTTTCCGCGCAGGAATATGGCGTGTTGCAGGAGAAGTTATACAAATTTCCCGGCTTCTATATACAGAATCGCACGATCCGCCAATACGAGTATCCCAATGCCGCTCTTGTGCTGGGAAATATCGGCGAGGTAAACCGGAAAGATATAGAGAATGACGCTTATTATACACAAGGCGATTACTCCGGCAGAACCGGGATCGAGCAATCGTACGAGGAATATTTGCGGGGCGTGAAAGGAGTCGAGATCCTGTTGCGTGACGCTCACGGACGTATCAAGGGGCGATACGAGGAAGGCCTGCACGATATCCAGCCGGAATCCGGCAAAAACTTGAAATTATCCTTGGATATGGACTTGCAGGCTTATGGGGAGAAGTTAATGCAGAATAAATTAGGGGGTATCGTGATGATAGAGCCGGAGACAGGGGAGGTGCTTTGTATGGTTTCCGCCCCTACGTATGATCCGAGTATCTTGATCGGGCGCCAGCGGGGAAAGAACTACGTGGCTTTGCAGAAGGACCCGTTGAAACCTCTGTTCAACCGTCCGCTCATGGCGCAATATCCTCCCGGATCTACTTTTAAACCGACCCAAGGTTTGATCTTCTTGCAAGAAGGTGTGATTACCCCGGAAACTCAATATACCTGTGCGCATGGATACACCTTCCGGGGTGGTAAGCCGGCTTGCCACGGGCATCCGTCTCCTCTGAATCTGGTCGGGGCGTTGGCGACCTCTTGTAACTCTTTTTTCCCTTGGGGACTGCATGATATGATCGACAGCCGGAAGCGATATCCCTCGGTACAGGAGGCTTTTGAGGTTTGGAAGAATCACATGGTCTCAATGGGATATGGCTATAAGTTGGGAATTGATCTTCCGGGAGAGAAGCGAGGGTTCATTCCGAATAGTAAGTTCTACGATAAGGTGTACCGGGGACGTTGGAATTCCAGTACGGTTATCTCGATCGCTATCGGTCAGGGTGAGATATTGGCTACGCCTTTGCAAATCTGTAATTTGGCGGCTACTGTCGCTAATCGGGGATATTATATTACTCCGCATGTCGTAAAAGAGATTCAAGACACTCCGCTGGATACATTATATAGTAAGAGGCATTATACATCGGTGGATACGCATTATTATAGTTATATTGCCGAGGGTATGCGAGGGGCTGTTACGGGAACCGCTTATGGTGGAACCTGTCGTGGGGCGGCTTTACCGGATATCGAGGTTTGTGGAAAGACGGGAACGTCGGAGAATCCGCATGGTAAGGACCATTCTATTTTTATGGGATTCGCTCCTTATCAAAAGCCGAAGGTCGCCATTGCCGTGTTTGTGGAAAACGCCGGATTCGGTGCTACCTATGCGGTGCCTATCGGTAAATTGATGTTGGAGAAATATTTGAAAGGAGAAATATCCGAGGCTAACAAGGCGACGGAGGAATATATTATGAATGCCGTAATACTACCGAACAATGCGCTATAGGAAAACGGAAATATGGAAGTCGGTAGACTGGATTACCATTTTGTTGTATTTGATTATGGTAATCGCCGGTTGGTTTAGTATTTGTGGGGCGAGCTACGAGTTTGATAACGTTGGCTTGTTCGACCCGTCGGGCCGTCCGGGGATGCAGATGATTTGGATCGGTACCTCACTCGCCCTTATTTTCGTCATATTGATGCTGGAAAGTGACTTCTTCGATATATTCGCCTATCTGATCTATGCGTGCGTGATCGTATTGTTGATCGCCACTATATTTTTAGCACCTAATATCAAGGGATCGCATTCTTGGCTCGTATTGGGACCTATCCGTTTGCAACCAGCGGAGTTGGCTAAGTTCGCTACCGCTTTGGCCGTGGCGAAGTTTATGAATGGCTATGGCTTTAAGCTAACGACGGTCAAGAATTTCTCAATCACTTTGTTCTTGATCTTCTTGCCGATGGTTTGTATTCTTTTACAGAAAGAGACGGGGTCGGCATTGGTTTACTTGGCATTCTTCCTGATGTTATACCGGGAAGGAATGACTGGATATATTTTGTTGATAGGAGTTTGTGCGGTCGTCTTTTTCGTTACGGGAATGAAATATTCAGAGGTGATGGTGGGTATTACCCCATTGGGTGAATTAATCGTCTCTTGCCTTGTCTTATTAATAACCATGGGATTAGTTGGGAGTGTCCGTAAGGATTATATAAGCGTTAAGATCATGCTTGGGGGAATTGCTTCGACATTCTTGATCGGGTATGTCGTTTCTTTGTTTGTCCCGGTAAACTTCGCTTGGATATCGATAGGCTTGGTAGGAGCCGCGTCAATCTATTTATTCTATTTATCCATTCGAAACTGGGTATGGCATTATGCGTTAATCGCTCTGTTCGCTTTAGGTTCTATCTGTTTCCTATTTTCTGTGGATTATGTGTTTAATGACATATTGGAACCTCACCAACAAATTCGTATTAAAGTCTCTTTAGGCTTGGAGGATGATCCTAGCGGGGCGGGGTATAATGTGAATCAATCCAAGATCGCTATCGGTTCCGGAGGATTATCCGGAAAAGGATTCTTGAATGGGACGCAGACCAAATTGAAGTATGTGCCGGAACAGGATACGGATTTTATCTTTTGTACGGTAGGCGAGGAGCAAGGCTTTTTGGGAGCCTCTGCCGTATTGATCGTATTCGGACTTTTTATTCTTCGTCTGATTGTATTGGCGGAGCGGCAAGATAATGCTTTCGGGCGAGTCTATGGCTATAGCGTAGCCTCCATATTCTTTTTCCATCTGGCGATTAATGTCGGCATGGTGACGGGATTGACTCCGGTTATCGGCATTCCCTTGCCTTTCTTTAGCTATGGAGGTTCCTCGCTTTGGGGATTTACGATCTTATTGTTTATTTTTCTTCGTTTGGACGCTTCTCGGAAGGAGCGTTAGTGGAAGAAGGTAAGACCCGTAAGCCGATTTCCTGAATGCCCGGAAGTTGGTCGTTACGCATCCCCTGCCGGAAGCTAAAGGTATATTGCCCTTTAACGGGGAAATAGTAAGCAGACCGTATCGGGAAACTGGATTGAAACAGGGAGATCCCGTCCCCATACCATTTCCCAAACTCATCAGCTAACATACATTCGATCGTATCCCTTTTTAAAGGACCTATCGGAAGTTCCTCGCTGCAAAATACCCATAGGTTCTGATACGGATACATATTATTGTTCCGTACTTCCAAGGTTAGGTCGTACGGAACCGATATATCCTCAATCAAGAAAGTGAAATAGTACTCCTTATTCTTCTCCCACGAGGTGTTCTGGATAGCTTGATACTGATCGTATACAGCTTCATTCTCGCAAGAGAAGCATAAGAAGCATGTTACACAGGCGGCAATGAACTTTTTAAGCCTCAGGCTTTGTCTCTGGCCTATTCTCCGTTTTATCAGGTCTGGCCTGTTTGATCGGTTGCTGAGGTTTGTCATTATTCGCAGGCTTGTCATTGTTGGATTGCTTATCGTTATTAGCTCTCGGCCTTTGTTTCGGGCGATTGTTTCGGTTGCTCTCCCTGTTATTATCACGGTTGTTCTCCCGATTCTCCCGACTGTTTTCCCGGCTATTATCTTTGTTATTCTCCCGGTTATTCTCTCTGTCCCGGTTATTCTCACGATTGCTATTCCTATTATTTCCTCCGTTGCGGCGATTATTGCCACCGGCTCCGTTTCCTCCGTTGTTCTTATTCTCAGAAACAGGTGCGTCGGTGTTGGTAACTGCCGTCGCAGTGGTGTTAGCTCCGTTCCCGTTTCCATTGTTCTCGCCATTATTCTTGTTGGCAGGACGTTTTTTCTTTTTCTTTTTAACAGAGTCGAAACGTGTGACGCTTTCTTGCCCAAGAATATCTTGAGCGTCTCGTTTCGGTGGTTGTGGCTTCGTATCCGCCTCTAGAGATATCGGCTTCATGCCTTTCTTATTCATGTTAATGACATCGAAAGCACGGCTTGCCGGAATCGTGATAAGATTAGCCGCAAATGATTTATCCGTAGAATAGGTAATTTCCCGTTTGAAAATATCCGTCTTGAAATGATAGTAATTATTATCTTTGGTCTCCAAGACAATTTCCCGGGAAGGAAGGCGTTTCTGGGCTTCCACATATGTATCTACCTCATAATTGATACAACATTTCAATTTAGCGCATTGTCCGGCCAATTTCTGGGGATTCATGGAAATATCTTGATAACGGGCAGCTCCGGTAGCGACCGATACAAAACTTGTCATCCAACTGGAACAGCAAAGTTCTCTACCGCAAGGGCCGATACCACCGATACGTCCGGCTTCTTGACGAGCACCGATCTGCTTCATCTCGATACGAACACGAAAAGCCTCCGCTAGCACTTTAATTAGTTGACGGAAATCTACACGTTCATCCGCTATATAATAAAAGATCGCCTTATTACCGTCACCTTGATACTCTACATCACCGATTTTCATATTCAATCCTAAATCGGCTGCGATTTGCCGCGAGCGAATCATAGTGGCATGTTCCTTTGCTTTCGCTTCCTCATATTTCTCGATATCGGTCGGTTTTGCCTTTCGGTAAATCCGTTTTGGCTCAGCTTCCGTGCGCACGTTGTTCTTCTTCATTTGCAGCAGAACCAATTTTCCCGTTAAAGAAACCGTACCGATATCATGACCGGGACTTGCCTCTACGGCTACTATATCACCTTTTTCCAAAGGTATTTTAGCACTATTCAAGTAATACCCTTTGCGGGTATTTTTAAACTGCACTTCCACGTAATCGGTAGCGTTTGCCGCATCGGGCACGTCGCAAAGCCAGTCGTAGGTGTTCAGTTTATTATTTTGTATCTTGCTGCATCCTTTTTTACCCATGCAGCAACTTCCTGTATTTAATTTAAAATCCATTTGTCTGGTATATATAATGTATTTATAGTGCGTACAATTACGCAAAAATAGTCAAAATATTTGGTTCGTAGCAAATGAAGAATGAATTATAAAGAGAAAGGGCAAAACAGAATGTTCCGTTTTGCCCTTTTTGGTATTATTTGTCCATGCTGATTTATTTGACCAGACCGTGACTTTTAAATACTTTGTGAATTGCTTCTAATGCGTAGTCGAGCTGTTCAATTGTGTGAGTCGCCATCAGTGAGAAGCGGATCAGCGTATCTTCAGGCGCAACAGCCGGAGATACGACTGGATTTACGAAAATACCGGCTTCGAACAATTCCTTTACGATCAGGAATGTCAGGTCGTTGTTACGGATAAACAATGGAATGATCGGTGTTGAGGTATGGCCGATTTCGCACCCCATATTACGAAATCCATCCAAGGCATAGTGGGTAAGTTTCCACAGGTGTTCGATGCGTTCCGGTTCGCTCAGCATAATATCGAGTGCTGCGCCGGCCGCAGCTGTAGCTGCTGGAGTATTACTTGCACTGAATATATAAGAGCGGGAGTTATGGCGGAGATAGTTGATCGTCTCTTTGTCCGAAGCGATGAAACCGCCGATGGAAGCAAGCGACTTACTGAATGTACCCATAATCAGGTCTACATCGTCTGTTACTCCGAAATGATTACAGGTTCCACGACCGTGATCGCCCAGAACACCCAAACCGTGGGCTTCGTCTACCATTATGCTTTTTGGCTAACGCAACGATTTCCGGTAATTTGGCAATGTCACCTTCCATACTGAATACACCGTCGATAACGATCAGCTTTACCTTGTCGGGTTCGCATTTCTGGAGTTGCTTTTCTAAGGACTCCATATCATTATGCTTATATTTCAGTTTGGTAGAGAAGGAAAGACGGTGTCCTTCGATGATGGATGCATGGTCTAGCTCGTCCCAAATGATATAGTCTTCACGTCCTGTCAGGCAGGATACAACACCCAAGTTTACCTGAAATCCCGTAGAATAAACAATGGCATCTTCTTTTCCGACAAATTCGGCCAGACGTTTTTCCAACTGAATGTGCAAATCCAACGTCCCGTTCAGGAAACGCGAACCGGCACAACCTGTACCATATTTCTTAATGGCATCAATTGCCGCCTCTTTTACTTTCGGGTGGTTTGTCAGGCCTAAATAGGCGTTAGAACCAAACATCAGGACCTTTTTACCGCTGATCATTACTTCTGTATCCTGATCACTTTCAATCATTCTGAAGTATGGATAAATTCCTGCGGCCATAGCCCGCTGAGGTGCATCGTACTTTGATAGTTTCTCTTGTAAAAGTTTCATATTATAATTAACAGAGAATGATTTTCTCGCTACGTTGTTATTCTAAAAGAACCCAGATCTGCTTACTACTATAATATTTATGTTTCGGCAAATCCAG
>ENA-OVGE01002190-OVGE01002190.1-human-gut-metagenome-genome-assembly--contig:-NODE-2190-length-13310-cov-34.274764_pt1 | contig 13310 bp, 12 predicted proteins | sample MGYA00237769_ERZ505417 | MGnify/ENA primary metagenome ERZ505417 (study PRJEB26158, sample SAMN06016403) | human gut metagenome | biome: human gut; feature: ankylosing spondylitis patient; material... | reverse complement strand
AACCGCAGACTTGCTACCGCTTCATCACCTATTGATTGCTTGTATTCCTCGATGGCTTCCTTGCTTCCGAAAATGGCATTGACATTTTCCGGTGCATTGCCATTGAAGAACCGTATAACAGGCTCCAGCTTCGCTTCCAGCCTTTTCAATGCCTCGTTCTTGTCCGAACTGTCCTTTGCGTCCAGTTTTTTCTTGACGTCCTCGATGTCCACTGCCAATGCCCCGATAAGGTCGGTTAAGTTCTGCTTGTTGTCCTTCATCTTTTTCTCCTTCTTGGTTTATGTTTGTCCTTTTCGTTGTCATTCTCACCCCAGCCGCTTTCGTTTCCTCCACCTCCACCACCGGATGAGACCTTGGCTTGGTGCGGCTGCACGCACAACTCCATGAGTGCGTCAATGGTCACTTGAACTATGTTTGAACCGGGTTCAGCAGAACCGCTACCGTTGCCGTCCGCTTCCGTTTTAATCGATGATGACTCTTTTATAAAAGTATCACCCGTATTGTTGTGAGATTCCACATCCTGCCGGATCGGTTGCGGCTGTTCTTGCACACGGGGCTTCCATTCCATACCCTCTGCAATTTGGCTCCCGAAGAGCCTGTCCAACTTATAAAAGCTCATGCTCTGGTCTATCCGTGAGCCGCTGAACGAGATTTCATTCTTCGTAAACGACACTCCGAGGATTTTACCTTCATTTTTATTGTATTTGAAATTCACCCCGATACCCTGTTTTGCCAGTCTATCGCACAAATCCGACCAGCAGTTACAATGGGGTAAGGCGGCTTTGACGGCATCATAGATTTGGTATTTCACCTTGTCCTTGCCACGCAGACGGTCACGCTTCACGTTCATCTTGCCTTTGGAGAAGTGCAGTCCATATTCCCTCGTGAGTGCTTTGCATACTTTTACATTACGCACATTATCATTGCTGTCACTGATGGTGTTCCCGTCATTGTCCACCCTGTTGGCCACGATATGCAGATGCTGGTGTTCCCTGTCGGTATGACGGCACACGATGTACTGGGTGTTCGTTATGCCCATGCGCCGCATATATTCACGGGCAATTTCGACCATCAGGGCATCCGTCAGCTTGGGTGCATCCTCGTGTGCGAAGTCCAGCGAGATATGGTACACCGGATTTTTCAGCTTGCGCCCCGGCTTGTCGTCCGCCTGCCCCTGCATACTTCTTGCGATGGTGGCATTGTCATCAAGCCTCACGTCTTTGCTGTCGATGATCCTTGCCTTTTTCGGGTTGTTCACGTAGTTCACCACTCTGGCGAAGCTCGCCCGTTTTTTCAAATCGCCCATCATATCTTCCCGATGATTTTGTTGAACTCGTCCAGCAAGTCCATGATTTTGCCTTTCAAAAGAGAAAAGCCCTGCTGGTGCGCCATCTTCGTCAGTTGGTTCAGATTGTTGCATCCTCCCTCCAGCATCCTTATCTGCTGCCTGTCCTCCTGTGTCCGTGCCGCCTCGACTTTGCCGTGCAACAACAGTTCACGCAGGAAGTGCGACGGCTTCTTCCCGGCATCGGTTATCCGTTTCATGACCGCTTTCCACTCGGCGAGCGTGAGCCGTGTGGATATGGTCTTTGTCCGTGCTTTGCCCTTTGCAGACTTCGGTCTGCCGCCTTTATGTGATTTTTCGTTGTCTGTCATACGCTTGTTTTTATCGGTTATAAAAGGAATGATGTTTTAGGGCTAAAATAGGGATGTTGCCGTTTCCGGTGTGACCGGGTCGCCGCTTGTAGCGTAGTTTTCGTGGACGAAAACATAAACTTGCCAGCCCTAAAACATTCCCCTGTAAAATGCCCCTGTCTGTCATGTCTGCCATTTACTTACAAGAGGTATTACCATCAAATGAGGTCTGTTCGCCCTGCACGGTTGGCAGTTTCCCCTCCGTATGGGTTGCGGTCAAACCGTCATTCTCCGATACTGGTTGTTGGGGTGATATTCGGTCTGTTTCTTCTTTCCCTCTTATCGCTTTTGCAAAGTTTTCGGCCTCCTGCTGCGAGTTGAAGATGTAGCCACCCTTGCCGAAATCGCTCCAATAGCCGTTAAAATCCCGTGCCATCTGCACAAACTTCCGCTCTCCGGCGGCTTCAATTTCCTTTGAGAAAAGTACGGCGAAGATGGTCGCTCCGCTTCTTGAATGTGTCCGGCTTTCGATGGAATACGGTTTGTTCTCACACTCCGAGACGGTGACTTTGCCGTTCTCCTTATCAACATTTTCCGAGGATTTTTGTGTAGAAGTTGCGCTGTTTTCACTTGGATTTTCGTCCGGGTTGCTCTCCGGTTGCCGTTCATTATCCGTAGAATTTTCATCATCCTACGGCTTTCTTCTGCGCTTCGGAGTATCTTTCGGAACAACAGCATCCATAAGCCACGACTGGATTTCGGAACGAAGAAAATAGAGTTTGTTGCCTTGTTTACGGTATGGAATCCTGTGTTCGGAAGTCATCGCATAGATGGTAGAAACGGACTTGCAGAGCATGGCAGACACATCCTCAACCGTCATGATTTCCGGCGAGGGAGTGACGGCGGTTGAGGAAATGATCTGTTCCAACATTCCGGTCAGGCGGTCTAACTTCTCATGGAGTTCTGCCACTGACCGGGGGAGATTGTCAAAAGACAGGTGTGTATTTTCGCTTTCAGTCATATACGGATTGTGTCTGTGTTTGAAGAAAGAGAACTAATCATTTTTGGCGAGATTACGCATGATGGCGTGTGCCTCCTCCGAAATTTGCCCCTGTGAGGCGACCGGATTCTGCCGGAGCCATTTCAGAAGTTCGGACTTCTCGAAGTACACCATTTTGTTGTTGGGCTTGAAGTACGGGATGACTTGATTGTGCGTCATCTTGTAGAGCGAGCTTTTGGAAATTCCTAAGAACATGGCGGCTTCCTCCAGATTCAGAACCTCCTTTGAAGCGTAAACCACATTCTTGACTCTCTCCAGCTCCTGTTTCAGTCCGTCCACCACCTTTCGGAGCAAGGCGGTTTCGTTCGGTTTTTGTTCTGTTTTACACATAGTCGTTATTTTATAAATGATTTGTTGTTTTGTCGATTTGGGTTGCTCCCGGTTCGATTTGTCAGCGCAAAGTTAATGCGAAAAGAATCTGCAAACAAACACGCAAATATCTGTTTAACAGTCTATTCTATGGCAATCAACTGTGGTTTGTACACTCCCGTTCATCCTCCAAATGTGACAGACTTCATGCTTTCCCGTCAGATGATTATCTGTGAGAATGTCGGATAATTTTTTGAATATCCTGTTCAAAATAAAGGTGTCTTATCTGACGGAAAAGTTGTAACTTTGCCACATATTTATCTGCCAGCCCTGCCAGATAATTTTCGCCCATGAGAGAGGTATGTTTGCTTCTCCAAATGCCGGAAAAACGGTATAGGTTAAAAATGTTGAATTAACATATCATACTCTCAGAGTTTGATTTTAACTGGCTGAACATATACTTCAAATACACGCGCAACATTTTATGATATTTTTGTTGCAACTTTGTTGCGTAAGCCTTAATTTGTTTGACATAATATCTGATACGCAATCAGTTATAAAATATCGTGATATTACGAAGTAGAGCATGGCTCCGTAGAAATGTACTGTCAGATAGCGTATCAGCCATTTCGCCCACGCTCCTTCCCACTTGGGCAGCAATGAAAATGCCCATTGTATCGGACCGAATATTGTGAGCATACCGAGCAATATCTGCTGACAGTATATCGTTGCCCACCAACCGATACGGAACACGATTAGGGCTATCAGCATCACTATCTTGTCGATGCCCACCACAGCCCCTGCCGTCAGTGAGGTGAACCACAGTTTGCTGGCATCCTTCTCCATGTTGGTCACTTCGTCCACGCCCGTCTGCTCCATCGTCGCCTCTATCAGGTTGGGGTCTGATGTGCCCTTATGCGCCACGTCTGCCTGTGCCTGGAGGTCAGTGTACATCGAGTCCCTGACATATACCAACTGCTGCACCTCCTCAAACTTGTCGGAAATTTGGGTCGCCTCTGCCTCATAGAGGTCGTGGGTGTAACTGCCGATGCAATTGGGAATATAGGATAGAAAATCCAATACGCACCAGCTGCTGCCGCTGTTGGTCATGCCTGTGTCAGCAGGTGGGTACCACCAACAGAGGATGATGCTCACCACCAAGGGCTTGAACAGTTTCATCACGTCCAACGGTTCGTTCTTCACCATCATCTTGTAGGCCATGCTTGCCGCCACGATGATAGAGAACAGTGCCGCCAATGCCATACACATTTGGAGGATCCACCAGAACGGCCCTTGTGAGCCTGTGAAGGTGGCATCGGTCAGGAACTCGTTGGTCTGGAATATCACATCGTCAATCTCCTCTTCGAGGATGTTGATGCCGAAATCGCTGAGTATGTTGTCTGCCATCAGTGCCTGGTTCTATTGTTGATAATCTCTTTGATAAACTCTATGCCTTTCGGTGTCCATGACAGATAGAAGTGGTAGAAGCAGCGCATCCTGCCTGTGACATATACCGCAATGCCCTTGTCCTGAAGGTCTTCACGCAGTTTCCACATTCCATATTCCTTGGTGATGATGCCTTCCTCTTTGAGGGTCTTCACAATCTTGCCGTAGTAACTTCCGACATATTTGTGAAGCTTTGACATTGAAACTACCTCTAAATCAGATGGCATATAATGCTCATCAACGATGGGTGTCCTGCCGATAACGCTGATTCGCTTCGGCATCCTTGACATCTCCAACTGCCACTTGCCGTTTTTCCTCTTGGCGGCATAGAGACGTAACTGTATTTTTGATATTGATTCCATAGCTATTTCTTTATTTTATGTTCTTTCGATAACAGGAATGACTCCCACGCTCTTCAGTTTCTCATAGAGGAAGCGGCGACCTTTCTGTGTCCATTTGGTGTTCATGCGCACATCCTCCGTACCGTCCTTGTGTTTAATGAGGTAGGTCTCGCTGGTCACATAACCGCAGTCCTTGTAGTCGGCATACAGAATCCACTGCTTGCCACGCTGATACTGGATGTTCATCTCCTTCAGACGTCGGTTGAAGCGGATGGACGACTCGCCATAGTCCTGTGCTATCTGTGTGACCAGGACACTGCTCTTCGTGGCAAGGATGATGTCAAGGTAACTCACCTTGTCCTTCATCTCCGTCACCTCCTGTTGCAGGTCATCCACCTTGGATCCCAACTCAACGATGCGTGTCCTTTGGTGTTCACACTCCTGTTCGACAAGCAGACGCTTTTGTCGTTCTTCCTTCAGATTGACTGCTAACCGTATCAGGAAGTCTGGCTCTGCCAATGCCTTCTCGATGGTCTGCTGTGTCATATAGGCACCATGCTTGCGGATAGAGGGGAGCACCTCCGATGTCACCCACTTGCGGAAACGTTTGGCTTCGGGTTTGCGACTGTCAAGGATGACATCATACAGTCCGTCTTCATTGATAAAGTTTGTAACCTGTTCTCTTCCAAGACTATCCGAGATGGGGTACTTTGAAAGTACATCATCCGAAAGTCGTTGTACCAACTTGCTGGTTTTTAGTCCAAGAACTCTTGCCACATCAGCCAAACAGAACAAGGGTTGCTCTGGTGTTCCTGTGGTTCGGACTGCTCCAAATTCCTCGTTGTTGAAAATCTGAATATCGTTCATATCTCTATGCTGTTTTGTGATTATTTCTTCTCTTCCCTTATTTCTATCTGTTCACACTTTCTTCACCCTCACCGCTGTTGGCATCATCGCCGTCAGTGCCTGTCGAGCTCCTCACGCCCTTCATGTTTTCCTGCCAACGGCTCTTGGCATCGCTGATGATGCTGCCTTTATGTACTACACGGTCGTTGGTGGCTGCCAAGAGGGCGGTAGTCTGGCTTTGGGTGTTGAGCTGCACAAGGTATTTCAGTAGTGTCTCGTTCTGTGTCGTCAGGTCGGCATAGATGCTAAGATACTGCCGCTTTCTCTGTGCATTGGGCATATAGGCATCCTTGGTGGCTTTCACGGCACACTGGTACATATTGTACAGTTCCTCCCACCGACGCTTGTCGTTGATGGTGCCTCCTGTAGGGATGATATGGTCTATGTTCGCCTTCATCTTGTCCAACTGACCGTTGATCTTGCTGCTTTCGGCAAGCCAGGCGAGGTCTATCTGTCGGTCGGCTACGTTCAAGGCTTCCACCTCAGCACGCTTGGTGAGGGCAGAGTCTATCTTCTCCGCATCATCTACTTGGTTGTAGAGGTTGATGCCGGCAAGAGTGCGGAAACCTAACTTGTTCTTCTCTGCCGCTGTCTTCTTATAGTTGTTATGTAACAGCCAATAATAGAACTCAGGGGTGAGAGAACCGCCACCTGTCTCCATCACCGTTATCTGGTTCTGCTTGGAGGAGTCGTGGTTGTAGGTCACGCTCTGGGCTGTGGCTTTGATGGTGGTTGCTACCGCCATGATGAGTATCATTGTCTTCTTCATGTCCGTTCTTCTTTTGTTTACAATCCGTCAATAGTCAAGTTTTCCTGCCACTTTCCATCGGCTGAAGGCATCTTCCAGTATCTCTTCCTTCGTCCTCGTCCGATACACCTTCTCCTTCCAATAGCCCATGCGCAGCTGCACATACCGCCATGTCTGGAAGTAGGCTTGGTTCAGATGTTTTTCTATCAGGTCCAACGAATTGTTGATATTGTCCAACACCATCAGCAGGTCGGAAGTTGAACAGGCTGCCGCTCCTGTGGCATACAACACGAGGTCGTTGACGCTATGGTAGAGTTGGCTTCCTTCGTTGTATATGTTGTCGATGGCTTTCTTGTTGATGCTGATGAGCATCGTGTCAGCCAGTTCGATGTGTTTCCGCTTGATGACCTTATCATTGAAGTCCTCCAACAGGTTCTTGTAGTCACTGATGCGGTCGCTCACCGTCTGGTAGGTGCTCTTCACGTTCAGCACCGTGCGCAACGACTGGTACATCACATCGATGATGTCGAAGGCCCGGGTGTATTTGTCCAAATCCACATTCAGTTCCTTGTATTTGCCCACCTCTTCACTGCTGTATTCATGCAGCAGTTGATTGCTGTACTCCAAAGTGCTGCGTGCCAGCAAGAGGCTGCGCTGCTTCTTGTGGTCGTTGATGTATGCTTCCACCGATACCGCATCGAATCCCCATTGCGCCAAGGCTGTATTGGGGAAGAGGGTAATCAGCAGGAGAGCTATGATGATGGTATGTCTCATTCTCCGTTCCTCCCTCAGTTTTCGTTCTCGTTATCTTCACCATTCCCTCTGTTAGGGTCTGCATTCTCTCTCCATCGCTCGTAGCACTCTTCAATGAGTGTCCTTCTGCGACCTTGGTCTGCGTCGATTGAAGGAAGAATGTCCTTCAGCACGTCAATGATGCTGCGCTTGTAGTGCATCATTTTTTCTAATGATACCAAGTCGGCGTAAATCTTGGTGATACGGCTATCTACTTCACGGGCTATCTCCAGACGGTCGCTCGACCAGAGCAGGTGTATTACATCGTCATTGTCGGCGGTCTGGGTTGCCTCGCTCTTGGCATATTCTGTGGTGATGCTGCACGACGGGAACTCCTGGGCTATCTCCGAGATACGGCTGTTCACCTGCCTCGTCTTCTCCTCGTCAGAGGCATTCGGGTCAAGGGTCAGCACATCCACCACCTGTGTGTCGGTGTATTCCGAGGTCAGCTCCCACGATATTTGCAGTATCGCACGGTGTATCTTGATGCCAAGGAAGTACTTGGGCTTCCTTGCAATGGACAGTGTCGCCTTGAAGGTGATAATGCCGTTGATGTTGGGCATGGTGGCAGTTCGGACGTAGGTGTAGCCGTTCCACGAACCGGCACCTTGCCACGTGAGATTGTAGGCTGACTTCACATCCTGCATGATGGCAGGGATGCGGTAGTAGTCATCGGTGGAGGTGGCATTGTCGTTAGCCGCCTCGCTCTTGGCATTCTGTATGTCTGCCAACTGCTGCTGCCATGTCGCCAATTCCTTCTTCAGGTTGTCTATCTTCGTCTTGTTGACATTATGTTGCTGCCGCAAGGCAGGGGCTTCCTCCACAGAGGCATTGGCTATCTGCGTGAGCAGGTTCCTGTTCTCTGTCTCCAACTGGCTTATCTGCGCCTCCAACAGGGCTATCTTGCTATTCGCCTCACGTTCCTTCTCGTCCAGTTCCGATAGGTCGAGATTATTTTCTGATACGCTTGTCCTCATGGCGCATTCCTTGCTGTGGGCATTGAGCGAACCGCCGCACTCACGGCACTTGTACTGCGTGCTGCCCTGTCCGAGGGTGACACCGTCCGAACAGGTGACGCTGATGGTCACGCTCTCCACGCCCTTCAGTTTGGCGGCATCGGTGGCTTGATAGTAACGGCGTGCGTCACTGCCGATGTAATAGACATAGCCCTCCTCGTTGTCGTTATACTCCGAGAGACGTGCCTGCAACTGACGCTTGAAGGTATTCAAGTCCATGCTGTAGGAGTCGAAGACATCCTCATACACCTCTTCCACGTTGTTCCAGCTCTTGGTAACGTGTATCTCGTAGGCGTAGGCCTTCTTGGTCTGCTTGCCGCCACGGCTGATGATGTACGACGACATCCAATAGTTCATCGTATAGGTGAAGCCGTCGCTCTGGGCGTTGAGCTGCTGCACACGGCTGCGGCTCCATCCGGCATGGTTCTCCGAGTTGGCCAGTATCTGCTCTCGCTGCGTGCTGTTAGGGTAGAAGTTGGGGTCGGAGGTGTTGATACGATACCAATGGTCACCGTTCAGAATACTGTTGTCATCGGTCGGCGGATAGTAGTCACAGAGGCTTACGCTGCCTTGGTCTCGTCGGGCAATGTACCAACGCTGTGTATAGTAGTTGCCCTGCGTCTCGCTCAGATAGTCTGTCATCCACGAGGTGATGTTGTAGTTGGAGAGGTCGAAGAGGGCTGCCACGTTGTCCTCGCCACCCACCAGACTAAGGAGTGTGCTGCCGATGCCGTTCTCTGCCTGTTCATAGAGGTCATGGTAGTTGTCATAGATGTCGATGATTTTACTCACCTTGCCATTGAAAAGGTCGTTGAAGGCACTCTGCTGCAAGAGTGCGCCTGATGCCCCGTTGATACCTGCCGTCGCCAACGATGCTCCCATATTGTAAAGCGTCTCGATGTCGGCGGTGAGGTTCTCCACGGTGAAGTTGCCGGGCACACTGGCGATGTCATCCAACAGCTGCTGCCAATCTACATTGCCTATCTCCGAGAGTTTGAGGATGGCGGCTATCTCTTGGTTGATTTCCAAGAACTGAATGTCGGCAAAGGTCAAGCTACTGTTGGTCACGACACTCTCAAACTGCATACACAGCGACTTTGTGTCGGCGCATATCTTCATCAGGTAACTGCCCCAGTAGAGGGCGGTCTGCGGACTTTTCAGCATCATTCCTGCCACCGTCCATATCTTGGGCATAATCTTGTTCGCCACCATATTGTGGATGCGGCGGTAATAGTAGTTCTCCGTGCTACTGCTCCAAATGCCGAGGTCGGTGAATGCCTTGCGCTCCAAGAACTTGGCAGCGAAGATGCCGGCAGTGGCAACCTCTGCGGCATTGTAGTGCTTCAAGATTTCGCCCACCTGCTCGTTATAATAGCTCTCTGCCATAGCTCCAGCACCGAATGCGGCAGCCATGGCGGCAACGATCTGCTTGTCGTAGTTCACGCTGTAATACTGCGCATGAACCCTTCCCACGACAAGTGTAAGACACATATATATTATAATAAGGTATAAACGTCTCATTGCTTCACTACTTTACGTTTTTACTACTTTCAGTTTCTACTATTCCACTACTTTACTACTTGTAGTATTTACTATTGGTAGTATTCACTACTAATCGTATTTACTACTAATCGTAAATACTACCCAGCCACCGTTCCCGAAAGTTTTGCTTTCGGGCATCTGGGCTTTACGTCTATTCCGGGATTTCCGTTTCCATCAATCAGCCCCCGTGCTCGCCGTGTCAGCGGCGAGTGGCTCCATCGTCCGTCAAATTGAGCACATGCCCCGCCTCATTGACCTTCTGCGCAAATGCCAACGACTTCCCGATGCCACTGGCATCCCAATCTCTGCAATACCGCTCGATAGCCTCCTGATGTCTGCACTTCAGTTCATGCTTATAGAGTTTCAATGCCTCCTTCTCAGCTCGCTCGGTGGTGTAGGTCATATAGCACTCGTGCGGCTCCTCCACACCATACACTCCGCTCGTCGATCCACGTCGGATAAACACCTCACGGAAGAAACTTCTTCCCTCCTTGTTATCCAAGCGGTTGACAGTGAATATCTTCTTGCAATCCACATCCGTCAATCCTAATATCGCCTTGATCTCGTCGAATCGCTCACGAAATTTGCTTTGGTCGAGCAGCATCACCACGTCGGAGTTGTTGATGATGGCTTCCTTCACGATGGGACTGCCGATGATGTCCTGTATCTCCTGTGTCACTACGCCCACGCTCGCCCAGAACTTTCGGGCTGTCTTGTATAGGTACTTGATGTACTCGGCCATCAGCGGCGAGGCGATGGCTTTCCATGCCTCCTCGATGACAAGGCACTTGCGGTTCTTCTTCAGGCGCATCTTCTGCAGGAACACGTCCATGATGATGAGCGTCACGATGGGGAAGAGCTGCTTGTTCTCCTTGATGGCATCCACCTCGAAGACGATGAAGGTCTCGTCGAACAAGGTGCTATCCACGTTCTCGTTGAGAATCTTGTCGTACTTGCCGCCACGGTAGAAGTTTTGGAGCATATAGGCGAAGTTGTCGCAGTCGATGGTGGTGATGTTGTTCTCGATGCAGATCTGGTCGAGACGCTCACAGGCGAACTCATAGAATGAGTCGAAGGAGAGGGTCTTCACGCTCAATGCCATGCGCCGTTCCTCCAGTCCCTTGATGAGTTTCTCCACCTTGTCGTGTATCTGCGTCAGCTCCGTGCCGCGCCGCTTCTCCATGGTGGAGAGGTTTTTTCTCAGTGTCTCCTTCTGTGAGGAAGGATAGGGCTGCACACCGTTGAAATAGAAATCGTAATACTCCGTCACCAACTGCTCCACGACACGGAACTCCAGTTCGGGTATCTGCGTCTCCGAGCCTTTCCATATCAGCAGTATCAGGTTCTTCAGGAAGTCTATCTTCTCAATGTTCAGCTCCCGCTTGCTGATGTTGAAGGGGTTCATGGTGATGGGCTTGTCCTCCGTATAGGCGATGTACTTGCCGCCCACATACTCGCAGAGTCCCTCATACGAGTTACCCGTATCGACCATGACGATGTCGGTGTTCTGCTCCCACAACTGACGCACCACGCTGTTCATGTGGAACGACTTGCCGCTGCCCGAAGGACCCAAACAAAAAAAGTTCGAGTTGTCGGTCAGCTTCTCCTTTCCCTCCTTTCCTGTGATGTCGATGGCTACGGGCACACCTTGGCGGTCGGTATAGTATATCTTCAGCGGGGTGTCCTCATTATGCACGATGCGCTCCTTGTACATCAGACAGGTGGCGGCATCGCCGAGGGTGAGGAATCGGTCGTAGTCGGCATTCATGCCATAGCAGTTGCCGGGGAAAGAGTTGACGAACAGCTCCAACTGGTTGTAGGCCCGCTTGCTGATGTGGATGCCCATGCGCGAGAAGGAGTTTTCGAGATGGTTGGTGCATTTCTGTATGTCGGTGTCGCCGCTCACTGCCACCACGAGGTTGTAGTGGGTATAGACGAGCTGCTTGCTCTCACGGGCTATCACCTCCTGCACACGCTTGATGTCCTCTACAGCCATCAGGTTGCTGGGGTTGGGCATGGAGGCATGGCGGTTTTTCTTCTTGTCGAGTAGGGCAAGCTCACGCTTCTGGTTGGGCACGAACACCATCTGGTTGAACACCACGCAGTCGGCTCCGGGCACGCTATCGACGATGCTCACGAGATCAACGGGCATACTGGTGTTGTTCACCTCGATATTTGCGTAGGGACGGATGACCGACGGCAAGTTGGCATAATCCACATCCACAAGGCTATACACCTTGCAGCTACGGTCCCCCATGCCGATGGTCTCGTCATCGACCTTGAAGTTGGTCATCGACACCACCTTGTCACGGAAGTTCATGGAGAAGAAACGGTCCACATACTCGCAGGCTTCCGTTTTGCCGAGGAATCGGGACTTCACGCCGGCATCCCTCAGCTGGTCGTGCACCTTGCGTATCTTCACCAAGAAGTCACGCCATTTCTTGTTGTCGAACGACATCAGACGGCTCTTCTTGTTCTCCTGTGTGATGGTGAGGTAGCAGACGCTGTCGGTAAAGGGTCTGCCGTTGAAATAGCGGAAGTAACTCTCGCTCAGGAACTCATGATTTCCACCGTTCTCTTCCTTGAATGCCTTCCTCACAAACACGTCCTGCTTGTGCAGCGCATAGCCTTCGCCCAAGGTCTGGGCAAGGGCGGCGAAGAGGTGGGTGAACTCATAGTAGGCCTCGATGTTGGCGGAATACTTCTGCACAGGGTTCTCCATCTTCAGAACAGCGGAGTATTCGCCCGTCTTGGTATAGAGCACGCCGATGCCATCCACTTCCTCGATGGAGAAGTAGATGTCCTGGAAGATGCGCTTGCGCTTCCCTCCCGTGCCGAATGCCTTGACACTGATGGCCATGCCCACGCAGATGGCTGAGAATATGAGTATGATGTATAGGGTCATTGTTCTTTTTCTTTTTTAATCGCAAAAAGGCGGGCGCACCCTCATGCGTGATGCCCCCACCTCCATTCACTTACAATCATTGATAGCTTTCCACTTGGACATAATGGATTCTCTTTTTTGTTTTACACTTTCTTTGAATAGGCATAGATGAATATGCCGTTGTCACTCTTCTTGCTGTGCAAGCCCTTGCGCTGCTTCATGACGATGAGAACGCCACCGACAGCTACGGCGAGGACTAGCAGCACGAGTCCTGCCACGAAACCGAAGATGCAGTAGCCGAGGATGAAACCCGCAACGGCTCCTCCTGCGGTGGCTGCCGCCCAGTAGATGTAGCGTCCCTGCAACCCGAAGAACTCCAATGGACGTTGCAGTCCCTTGAAAATGGGATAATCCGGAAAACGCTCTTGCTTTGTATCTGCCATAACTGTCAGTGTTTTAACGTTCTACATACTCACAATCTCACGCTGCGTTTAACCTCCAATGCCGAAGAACAGAGGCAGTGCCTGGGCTGCTGCAATGAGGAAAATACATGCGCCGACGACCATCATGATCTTCTTTTTCACGTCCTGTTCCTCGTTGTTCATGGCGATGTAAACGCTTATGGCTCCGA
>ENA-OVGE01002184-OVGE01002184.1-human-gut-metagenome-genome-assembly--contig:-NODE-2184-length-13321-cov-5.950324_pt1 | contig 13321 bp, 11 predicted proteins | sample MGYA00237769_ERZ505417 | MGnify/ENA primary metagenome ERZ505417 (study PRJEB26158, sample SAMN06016403) | human gut metagenome | biome: human gut; feature: ankylosing spondylitis patient; material... | reverse complement strand
CGAGGTCGTCTCGCTTCTGGCCGACACGCTATCCGCCCTCGAGATTCCCAACGTCCGCATCGTCGCCGGCTCGGTGCGGCCGCTTCTGGCCCTGCTCGAGGCAGACGTCGCCGACGAGGTCCTGCGCGAGGAGGTCCTCGCCCAGGTGCACGCTTCGAACCTCGTGGCACTCGACGAGGCCGTCGACGCCGCCGGCCTGCCCGCGCCTATCGCCCGCGCCCTCCACGAGCTGCCGCGCCTGCACGGCGACGCGAGCGTCATCGACCGCGTGGACGAGCTGCTCGAGAGCGCCTGCGTGCCGGCCGACCGCCGCGGCACCGCCGAGCTGCGCGGCCTCGTCGCGGGCCTCGCGAACACGAGTGCCGCGGCCGAGCTCTCCTTCGACTTCAGCATCATCAACAGCTTCGACTACTACACGGGCATCATCTTCAAGGCCTACGTGAACGGCGTGGCCGCGAGTCTCGCCTCGGGCGGCCGCTACGATGCGGTGCTCGCGAACCTTGGTATGCCCAACACGGCTGCCTGCGGCTTTGCGTGCTCGCTCGAGCGCCTGCAGGAGGTCCTGGGGGCCCGCGGCGGCGATGCCGTGCCCGTGCCCGGGGCACATCTGGGCGGCCGCCCCCTTCGCATCGCGGTGCCCAAGGGGTCGCTCTTTGCCCCCACGCTCGCCGCGCTCGAGGCCGCGGGCCTGCCCGTCGACGACCTGCGCGACTACGGCCGCAAGCTCATCATCTCCGCCGGCGACGTCGAGTACGTGATCGTGCGCGCCACCGACGCCCCGGCCTTTGTGGCCCACGGCGGCGCCGACTGCGGCATCTGCGGCTCCGACTCGCTCATCGAGGCCGACCTCGACTTGCTCCAGATCGCAGACCTGGGCTACGGCGCCTGCCGCTTCATCGTGGCCGAGCCCGCCTCGCGCGAGGGCAAGGCCGAGCGCGCCTACGCCTGGCGCGGCACGATGCGCGTGGCCACCAAGTACCCGCGCATCACCCAGGCCTACTACGACCGCATTGGCCAGCAGGTCGACATCCTGGCCCTGCACGGAAACATCGAGCTGGGGCCCATCGTGGGCATGACCGACCGCATCGTCGACATCACGGCCACGGGAACGACCCTGCGCGAGAACGACCTCGTTATCGTCGACGACGTCATGGAGTGCACCGCGCGTTTCTTCGCGGGCCCCGCCGCCTACCGCTGCGACGCGCGCATCCGCGACCTCGCCGCCCGCCTCGTCGCCGCCGTGCGGCAGACCAACGAGCGCCTGGGCACCGTAGTCGCCGGCAAGACCAACGCCTCCGAGAAGAGCGCTGCCGAGAGGGGCGCCGTACCCGCGCCCACCTCGGCAGCGCCCGCCGCGCCCGCACTCGCCACTGACGCTGCGCCCATCGCATCCACGTCCAAGAAGGGGGAGTAACCCATGATCCGAGTTGACCTGACCGGTGGCCGCGAGCTCACCGACGCCGACATCAAGCGCAGCGGCGCCCTGCCGCGCGAGGTGATGGACGCAGCCGAGGCGATCGTCGACGACGTGCGCGCCAGGGGCGACGCCGCGGTGCGCGCCTACTGCGAGCGCTTTGACGGCTCGTGCCCCTCTGCCTTCCGCGTGCCGCCCGAGCTGCTCGACGCCGCGCCCTCGATGGTCGACGACGAGTTCCTCGCCGCCCTCACGCGCGCCCGCGACCAAATCCGCGCCTTCCACGAGCGCGAGGTCCAGCAGTCGATGTTCACCACCCGTTCGGACGGCACGATGCTCGGCGTCAAGATCACCCCGCTCGCGAGCGTGGGCATCTACGTGCCGGGCGGCCGCGCTCAGTACCCCTCCACGGTGCTCATGAACGCCGTGCCCGCCAAGGTCGCCGGCGTGCGCCGCATCGTCATGGTGACGCCGCCCCAGCGCGATGGGTCGCTGTCTGCCTACACGCTCGCCGCGGCCAAGCTCGCGGGCGTCGACGAGGTCTACGCGGTGGGCGGCGCCCAGGCCGTGGCCGCGCTCGCCTACGGCACCGAGTCCATCCCCCGCGTCGCCAAGATCTGCGGCCCGGGCAATGCCTACGTGGCCGCCGCCAAGCGCTACGTCATGGGCGACTGCGGCATCGACATGGTCGCCGGCCCCAGCGAGGTCTGTGTGCTGGCAGACGCCACGGCAGACCCCGTGGTGGTTGCCGCAGACCTCATGGCCCAGGCCGAGCACGACCCCATGGCCACCTGCTACCTCGTGACCGACGACGCCGAACTGGGCGAGAAGGTCGAGCTTGCCATCGACCTGCTCTGCTCCCAGAGCCCGCGCGAGGACATCACGCGCACGAGCCTCTCCCACGGCGTCATCGTGACCTGCGATACCCTCGACGCCGCCGTGGCGGCCGTGAACGTCGTGGCGCCCGAGCACCTCGAGCTGCACTGCGACAACGCCATGGCCCTTCTCGGCAAGGTCGAGAACGCCGGCGCCATCTTCGTGGGCCCCTGGAGCTCCGAGCCCCTGGGAGACTACGTGGCCGGCCCCAACCACACGCTGCCCACGGGCGGCACGGCCAAGTTCTCGAACCCCCTGGGCGTCTACGACTTCGTGAAACGCTCGAGCGTCATCTCGTACTCGCCGGCGGGCCTTAGCCACGACGGCCCCGCCGTGCAGGCGCTCGCGCAGTCCGAGGGCCTGTGGGCCCACGCGCTGTCGGTGGGCATGCGCCTCAAGCTCATTGACGAGGGCGCCGAGCGATTCGCCGACCCCGTCGCGGCGACGCTCGACGCCAGCACCACCGCCTGGCCCACGCAGCTCGCGGCGCCCGCGCCCGCCTACCTGCCCGGATACGGCGAGGAGGCGTAAGGCATGGCCCAGCTCTCGTCTCGCATGCAGGCCCTCGTGCAGCCGCACCTGCGCACCCTCGAGCCCTATGACCCCAACTTCGCGCCCACGCGCGTGAACCTCTCGGCCAACGAGAACACCTACGGTGTGCCCGTCCGGGTGCGCGCCGCCATGGACGCGGCGCTTGCCGCCACGCCCACCAACCGCTACCCCGACCCCATGAGCAACGACCTGCGCGACGCCCTGGCCGCCCGTCACGGCTTGTCCCGCGAGAACGTCATCGTGGGAAACGGCGGAGACGAGCTGCTCTACAACCTTGTGCTCGCCTTTGGCGGCCCTGGCCGCACCCTGGTGAACGTGCCGCCCACCTTCTCCGAGTACGCCTTCTTCGCCTCGCTCGCCCAGACCTCGGTCGTCGACGTCTGGCGCGACCCCGACACCCTCACCCCTCGCGAGGACGAGCTTGTGGAGGCCGCGCGCACCGCCAACCTCGTGGTGCTGACCTCGCCCAACAACCCCACCGGAGACGTGGTGAGCGCGGACCTCGTGCGCCGCTTGTGCGAGGCCTGCCCGGGCCTCGTGCTCGTCGACGAGGCCTACGTCGAGTTTGCCGAGCAGGGCACGAGCACAGAGCCCCTGCTTGCCGAGTGCGACAACCTGCTCGTGCTGCACACACTCTCCAAGGCGTTTGCCCTCGCGGGCGCGCGCTGCGGCTACATCCTTGCCGCGCCCGACGTCATCGACGCGCTGGCCGCCGTGCGCCAGATCTACTCGGTGAACGTCCTCACCCAGTCCGCCGCGCTCGTGGCGGTGGAGCGGCGCGCGGCCTTTGCCCCCGTGGTGGAGAAGATCGTGGCCGAGCGCGGGCGCCTGTGCGCGTCGCTCGAGCGCATCGGGGGCGTGCGCGTGTGGCCCAGCCAGGGCAACTTCCTGCTCGTGCGCGTGGCGCGCGCCAGCCGCATTCGCGAGCGCCTGCGCGACGAGTTCTCCATTCTCGTGCGAGACTTTAGCTATGCGCCGGGACTCGCGGACTGCCTGCGTATCACCGTGGGCACGCCCGAGGAGAACGACGCCGTCATCGAGGCCCTGTCCGCGCTCGTCCTAGAGGAGGCCGCCAATGCCTAGGAGCGTCACCATCCACCGCGCCACCGCGGAGACCGACATCACCCTCACCATCGACCTCGACGGATGCGGCGCTGCGAGCGTGAGCACGGGCGTGGGGTTTCTCGACCACATGCTGTGCGCGTTTGCCCGCCATGGCCTGTTCGACCTCACGGTGAGCGCTACCGGCGACACCCAGGTTGACGACCACCACACCGTCGAGGACGTTGGCATCGTGCTGGGCCAGGCCGTGCACCAGGCCCTGGGCGACAAGCGCGGCATCGGCCGCTTCTCCGACGTCTGCATCGCCATGGACGAGGCCCTCGTGCAGGCTGCGATCGACATCTCGGGCCGCGGCGCCGCCTATGTGGACCTGCCGCTCCCCACGCAGAAGGTGGGTACGTTCGACTGCGAGCTGGCCGAGGAGTTCTTCATTGGCTTCGCGCGCGACGCCTCGCTCACGCTGCACGTGCGCGAGCTTGCGGGCGGCAACTCGCACCACATCATCGAGGCCGCGTTCAAGGCGCTGGGCCGAGCCCTGCGCTTTGCCGTGGAGCTCGACGGCCGCGTCGCCGGCGTTCCCTCGACGAAGGGGTCGCTGTGATGGGACAATACCTGCCTGAGCAACTGTCCCACGCGGGCAAGATCGTGGTGATCGACTACCACAAGGGAAACCTCTCGAGCGTGGCGCGCGGCCTTGTGCGCGCGGGCTGGCAGGCCGTCGAGGTCTCCGACGACCCAGCCACCATCGAGGGCGCCGCGGGCCTCGTGCTGCCCGGCGTGGGCGCCTTCGCAGACGCCATGGGCTTCATGGAGGCGAGCGGCCAGGCCGCGGCCATCAAGCGCGCCGTGGCCGCCGATACGCCCATCCTCGGCATCTGTCTGGGCCTGCAGCTCATGCTCGAGCGCGGCGACGAGGGCACCCCGGCAGACGCCCCGCATGCCCCCTGGACGGCCGGCCTTGGCCTCATGCGCGGAAGCTGCACCCGCCTGCCGGGCGGGCGCCTCAAGGTGCCCCACGTGGGCTGGGACCAGCTGCACGTCACCGAGGCGGGCCGCGCCTGCCCGCTGCTTGCCGGCGTGCCCGAGGGCGCCAACGTCTACTACACGCACTCCTACGCCGCCGACGCCGACGTGGCCGAGCAAAACGTTGCCGCGCGCACACACTACGCGCGCAGCTTTGCCTCGGTGATGTGGGAGGGCAACGCCTATGGCTGCCAGTTCCATCCCGAGAAGAGCTCGGGCACGGGCCTGGTGATCTTGCGCAACTTCGTGCGCATCGTGGAAGGAAGTGCCACCGCATGATCTTGTTCCCCGCCATCGACCTCATCGCCGGCAAGGTCGTGCGCCTCGAGCGTGGCGACCGCAGCCGCTGCAAGGTCTACTCGAACGACCCGGCCGCCGTGGCCCGCTCGTTTGCCGAGCAGGGCGCGCACTGGGTGCACGTCGTCGACCTCTCGAGCGCCTTCGAGGAGGACGACGAGGCCCGCGCCGCCAACGACGCCGCCATCCGCGCCATCTGCGAGGTGGAGGGGCTGTCCGTAGACGTTGGGGGAGGCGTGCGCTCGCTCGCGCGCATCGACGAGCTCAAGGCCATGGGCGTCAAGCGCATCGCCCTCGGCACCGTGCTCGTGCGCGAGCCCGCCTTTGCCGAGGTCGTCGCCAAGGGCTTTGGCAGCCTGCTCGTGGCAGACGTTGCCGCGAGGGACGGCCAGGTAAAGGTGAACGGCTGGCGCGATGACGTCTCGCGCAGCCTCGACGACGTGGTGGGCCACCTGCGCGAGCTGGGCTTTAGGCACCTCGTCTTTACCGACATCGCCCGCGACGGCATGCAGACCGGCATCGACGTCGAGGCCTACCGCCATGTGGCCGCCTGCGCGGGCTTTCCCGTGGTGGCGAGCGGCGGCATCACGAGCCTGGACGACATCCGCGCGCTTGCCGCCGCTGGCGACGACGTTATTGAGGGCGCCATCACGGGTCGCGCGCTCTACGAGGGCAACTTTACGCTGGCCGAGGCGCTCGCGGCCGCGAGGGGTGAGGCCTGATGCTCACGAAGCGCGTCATTCCCTGCCTCGACGTCAAGGACGGCCGCGTGGTCAAGGGCGTCAACTTCGTCGACCTGCGCGATGCCGGCGACCCCGTCGAGCTCGCCGCGGCCTATGACCGCGAGGGCGCCGACGAGGTGGTCTTCCTCGACATCACGGCCACGAGCGACGACCGCGCCACCACGGTCGACATGGCGGCCCGCGCTGCCGGCGAACTGGCCATTCCCTACACCGTAGGCGGCGGCTTCCGCGACCTAGCGGGCATGCGCCGTATGGTGGCGGCGGGTGCCGACAAGGTCTCGCTCAACTCCGCGGCGGTCAAGAACCCCGAGCTCATCAGCGTGGCCGCGCGCGCGTTTGGCTCGCAGGCCGTGATCTGTGCCATTGACGCCAAGCGCGTGGGCACCCCGGGCGCCCCCGGGGCCGACCGCTGGGAGGTCTACACCGCGGGTGGCCGCCACACCACCGGTCTCGACGCCGTGGAGTGGGCTCGCGAGGCGGCCCGTCGCGGCGCCGGCGAGATCCTGCTCACGAGCATGGACCGCGACGGCACCAAGGCCGGCTTTGACCTGGCCCTCACGCGCGCCGTGGCCCGCGCCGTGCCCATTCCCGTGATTGCGAGCGGCGGCGTGGGCACGCTCGAGCACTTCGCGGAAGGCATCATCGAGGGCGAGGCCGACGCCGTGCTCGCCGCGAGCGTCTTCCACTTTGGGACGTTCAGCATTCGCCAGGTGAAGGAGTACATGGCGAGCCAAGGCATTCCCGTTCGTCTCGACTTCTAGCTTCGGCCGCCCACGGCACGTCATCTGCTGCGGCCGTCCACGGCACGTCATCTTGGCGTTCAAAGCTTCGCTCGCGTGCCTCCGAACGTTACGCTCGCTTTTTGTGCCAATCTGACGCACCGCGAACGCCCTCGGCGACATGAAGGGGCCTGAACGCAGGCCTCGTATTTGCTGACCGAAAGGTTTGAATATGGAACTCAAATTCGATGACCGCGGCTTAATCCCCACCGTGGTGCAGCAGTGGGACACCGGCGAGGTGCTCATGGTGGCGTGGATGAGCGCCGAGTCGCTGCGCCTCACGCGGGAGACGGGCACCACGTGGTTTTGGAGCCGCAGCCGCCAGGAGCTCTGGAACAAGGGCGCTACCAGCGGCAACATGCAGCGCGTGGTCTCCATCGACGCCGACTGCGATGCCGACACCCTGCTCGTCCGGGTCGACTCGCCCGGCCCCGCGTGCCACACCGGCGCGCGCAGCTGCTTCTTCAACCGCATCTTCGACGTGCCCGCGCCCGCGGGCGGAGAGGACTAGCCATGGGAGTTAGAACCGCCAACGTCCAGCCCGGCAACATCGGCGAGACGCTCGAGGGCCTCGCCGCCACCATCCACGGCCGCCGCGACGCCTCGCCCGAGGAGAGCTACACGGCGCGCCTGCTCACCGACGTGGAGGACGAGCTGCTCAAGAAGCTCGCCGAGGAGTCGAGCGAGGTCATTATGGCCTGCAAGGACAACGACCACGACCACATCCGCTACGAGGCTGGCGACCTGGTGTATCACCTGCTCGTGACCCTCGAGCGCTACGGCGTCACCCTGGACGAGCTCGCCGGCGAGCTCAACGCCCGCATGAAGTAGCATCGCTCTCGCATCGCACCCGCTTTTACGCGTCTAAATCGCTCCGCACCCGCTTTTACGTGCTAGGAGGGCTCTGAGCGCGTAAATGCGGGTGCGGAATGGGCGTGGTGCGTAAAAGCGGGTGCGGAACGTGATGGGGCTGCCGAGAAGGGCGCACCGCTAGCGAAGCGGCAGCGTGACCCACGAGCCGTCGGCGCGCGGGGCGTCGACGCTCGCGTAGCCGGCCGCGGCGGCGTAGCGGTAGGCGGCCGCGATGCCGTGGCCCACGTCGCAGCTGCGATGGGCATCGCTTCCCACGGTGAGGGGCACCTCGGCGCGGGCGAAGGCGCGCAGCAGGCCCGCGCTGGGGTAGAAGGCGCCGGTCGACTTGCGCAGGCCTGCACTCGACACCTCGACGTGGCGGCGCGTGTCGTGGGCGCACGCGGCCATACGCTCCCAGAGGGGTGCCAGGTCGATCGTGGACGCGAGGCCACTGTTGGCAAAGCGCGCGGGCAGGTCGGGGTGGGCCATCGACGAGAAGTTCAGCGGGCTCTCGCAGGCCGCGCACCACGCGTCGACGTAGCGGCGCCAGACCTCGTCTGGGCCCAGCTCCTGCCATATGTGCAGGTCATCGGAGAAGTCGATCCAGCCGGCGTCACTGCCGGGGGTGCCCGCAAGTTCCACGCCCTCGGTGCCGGGCTGGCCCGTGGCGCCGGCCGCCACGTTGCCCGCGTCTCCCACCCAGTGGACGCTGCCCAGGGTAAAGGGCGCGTCCTGCGCCCAGCGGGCCACGTTGGGCTCGCAGCCCGGGTACCAGTCGCACTCGAAGCCATAGACAAGCGTGAGGTCGGGCGCCACCTGGGCGGCGAGCTCGCGGGCGGCCTCGAAGGCGGCGCGGTGCTCGTGCAGGCGGTCGAGGGGCACCTGCGCGTCTGCCACGCGCTCCATGCTCGCGGGCAGTGTCAGGTGGTCGGTGCAGGCTAGCACGGAGAGCCCCGCGGCCGCGGCGGCCCGTACGTTCTGCTCAAACGTGGAGGCACCGTCTGAGAACGACGTGTGCGCGTGGCAGTCGACGAGCGGCGTGTTCATGGTGGCTCCTTGTGGAGGAGAAAAATGAGTCTTTGAACTATCCTTAAAACATGCAACCGTTTTGAGGGGAGGGGCAATGACCCGAGCCAACGCCGCCGAGAAGCCTGTTAAGGAGACCTTGCTGGCTAGGCTGAGGAAACCCGGAATTCGAATCGGGAGGGGGTTGCTCGCCGCCCTCGTGCCCGTGGTGCTCCTCTGTGTGCTCGCTACGCCAGTCTACCCCATGTGCCCGGACGAGTTTGTCCAGCAGCTCTATGCGAGCGGAAAGTTTCTTGCCGCGGGCCCTAGCCTGCTCATGCCCTACTCTCTCGTGCTGGTGAGCGCTCCGCTCGGTGCGCTCTACTCGATTCTTCCGCAGGTGCCTTGGTATGCCCTGCTCCTCCTTCTGCTTACGGTTGCCTCGTTTTGGGCTGCCTATGACGAGGTGCTGCGTTCGCGCATGAGCGCGAACCTCTGTGTGGCAAGCCTCGCCATCCTCTTCGTGTTCGAGGTCATCTGTACGCTCTACCTCACGTACACCATCGTGGCGTTTCTTGCCTGTGCCGCCGGTCTCATGCTTGTGATACGCCGCGCCGCCTTCGATGGCCCGCAATCCGTTGGCATCTCGGATATCCTGGGCGTCCTGCTCGTTGTTCTGGGCTATGCCCTGCGCCCCGAGAGCGGTCTTGCCACCATTGCCATCTTTGCCCCGTTTGCCCTGTGGGTCCTTGCGAAGAACCGCAATCTTGCCTCGATCGCTCGAGGTGCGGTGGTCCTTCTTCTCATTGCCGCTTGCGCGTTTGCCGGTCGATTCGCTTATGACCACACGCCCGGCTGGGAGGGCTATGCCTCCTACCTCGATGCCGGCCGCAACGTCCTCGACTATCCCGACATGACGGTCGAACAGGTGCGGGAGCTTGCCCCCGAGCTGTCCAACAACGATGTCGCGGTGCTCCAGAGCTGGCTCTTTGCCGATGATTCCGTCTTTGATACCGACCTGTTCGAGCGCCTTGCCCCCGCCTCTGATCACCTGGGCCTTTCTAACGTTAGCGCTTCCCTGCGCGCCAAGACCACCTACCTGCTCGTGGGCATGGTGGCGGTCGTGGCTGCCTACGGGTGGCTGCTCCACCGTGGGGAGCGTGGTGGCGTGCATGCGCTTGTCGCAGGCATCGTGGTCGTGTTCGCGGCGAGCTGCGTCCTGCTCATCCTGCGGGCCCGCGTGCGCCTGCACGTCGTGATCCCGCTCATTGCCGTCGCCGTTCTCGCCCTGATCTCGACCGTTGGGAAGACCGAGCGGGTCCATGGGCGTCACGTTGCCCCGATGCCGGATGTCGCCGCCTCGCCCGCGCTTCTCGCCGTTATTGCGTCCGTGGTGCTCTCCCTGGGCGTCTGCGGTGCGTTCTGGTATGCCTCGATTCGTCCCCTGGCCACGCGCGGCAGCGCCCAGACAACCGAGGCGGCCCGTTCCTACGTGGCCGACCACCCCAACGAGCTCGTTGTCTTTGGCCGCACCCAGACAATCATGTTTCGCGGGCTCACGGCCTTTGACCTCGAGGGCTGGGAGTATCCCGAGAACATGATTCAGGTGGGTGGTTGGGAGAACCACACTGCGCCCTGGGCCACCCTGCTCGAGCGCTGGGGCATCGAGGGCGGCGACCTGCTGCAGCAGCTTCCCGAGAAGAGCAACATGGTGGCGGTTCTCAACCCCACGAACATGGAACTCATCCGCACGTACCTTGCCGAGCACTCCGGACGCGAGGTCCTGGCGAGCGTGGTCGAGGGCCTTGGTCCCAGCTCTGCCGACCCAAGCGTCGACTTGTGCGTCTACAGGTTTACCTACGCTGCATAGATCGAGCGGCGCCGAATGAACAACGGGCTCCCCACGCTATCGTGGGGAGCCCGTTTGCTTGAGCTCGCGCATGGCGCATGAAGCGGCGTGGCGCCTGTGGAAGACTCGCTAGAACGAGGTCTCGGTGGGCTCGGGATAGTACTTCGCGAACTTGCGGATCTGGTTCTTCTCGGTGAGCTCGACGGCAAGGCGGCGGCGGGGCGCCATGTCGGCCGCATAGCGCTGAGGGTCTACGACCTTGCCTGCGGCAATGAGCCCGTCAACCTCGGCGGCGAGGACTGGGTCGAGCACGTAGCGCTTGGCGAGCCTCAGCGGAACGAGGGTGTAGAGGACCGTCTCGTCGGCCTTGAGCAGACGCTTGCCCTTGCCGTCGACCACATCGGTCACGAGCGCGCGCATGGGGTTGACGCCCGCGGCGCAGACGTAATAGGAGTTGCGGCCCATGCGGGGGTTGACCTCGATGAAAAGGGTGCGGCCCGTCTTCTTGTCGCGCTTGATGTCGAAGTTGGCAAAGCCGCGATAGCCCACGGACTCGAGCAGCTCGGCGGCCTTCTCCCACAGCTCGGGCATGGGGCGCGTGACCATGACGACGGGGTTGCCCAGCATGGAGGGGGCGTGGTCCTCGAGCAGCACCTGGGCCGATCCGGCGAGCTGCGCCTTGCCGTTGGTGCCCATGTAGAGCGTGAGGCTGTCCATGTAGGTGTCGTCGCCCTCGATGAGCTCCTGGACGAGGAAGTCGCCATGGAAGCCGTCCTTGCGCAAGGCGTCCCAAAGACGGTCGAGCTCGGCCTGCTCGTGAACGAAGTAGACCTTCTTGAAGCCATGGGCCATGTGCGCGGCGTACTCGGATGAGCGGGCGGGCTTGGCCACGAGCGGGAAGGGGATGGCGCTGGGGGCAATCTTGCCGTCGCCCACGAGGCTGACAACCTCGGTGAGGGGCGTGTCGAGCCCGTGCTCACGGCAGAGCTGGGCAAACGTGATCTTGTCGGACACCCGGTCGATGACGTCAGCATCGGGGATGGGCGTGACGCAGTTGACCGGGAAGTTGTCGCGGCAGTTCGAGAGGACCTTGATGAGGGCGTCGGTGTTGCCGACGACCACGCAGGTCTTCTCGGCGTTCTTCTCGGCAATCTCGCAGACGACGCGAGTGACCTCTTCCTCGCTCAGGCGTTCGACGGGGTGAACGTCCAGAATCTGCGAGTGGGCAACGGCCGCGATGGGCGACGAGGCGAGCATCTGCGGCTTTACGTGGTAGGCCTCGTGGAACTCGCGGGCGAGGGCGTAGGCGCCGATGTCGCCGCCCAGCACGATGGGCACGAGGTCCTCGCGAGGCTTTGCGGGCTTGGCGGCCGCGGCCTTCTCGGCCTTGCGGTCACGAAGGTCCTTGGCGGCGGTGAGGGCCTTGTAGAAAGTCTTGTGCAGGGGGACGTCACGGTCTGGCGCCACGGCAGTGACCTGCTTGGTGAATTTGGTCTTGAACTCGTTGAGGCCCAGGAGCTTGGGCGAGAAGTCGCTGCCGATGGCCATCATGTCGTAGTCGAGGCAGCCCTTGTTGGCGCCGAGGTCACAGCACTCGAAGTAGACGAGCTTGTCGGTGACGTGCTGACGCATCGTCTCGTTGAGGCTTGCGCCGTAGTAGCGTACGGCGCGCGTGCCGTTGATGGTGACGATCGACCACGTCACGACGCGGCCCTCCTCGTCGCGGCCGGCGAAGACGCGGCAGTGGTCGGGGCCCAGCAGGCGAATCATGTCCTCGTAGTCGCTCTGCGGCGCGGGGCTAAAGCCGTCGCGCTGGGCGGTCTCGACCATGACGGCGTAGTACTCCGAGAAGTCGGAGGCGGCGCGGTCGGTCTCGTCGGCGCAGGTCACGGGGCTCTCGCGCAGGGCCTTGCGCACGTCGCGGCGGCCGCGCGGCTTCATGCGGGCGAGGATCTCCTCGTCGCCGCCCGTGACGTCGATCACGACGGTGTTGTCGTAGGGGATGCCCGACAGCACGGGCGTGGTGCTCTCCAGCTCGTGCAGGATCGAGATGCGCATGAACTTCTGCTTGCGGTCGCGCCCGCGCACGTGGGCCGCCAGCGCGTCGATTGCGGCCGCCTCGGTGGCCTCGCTGGGCTGCTCGGCCCAGACGGGCGCGTGGTTTGCGCGCAGATAGTGGTAGCCGTGCGTCTCGTAGTCGATGAGGCTGATGAGCGCGAGCGTGCGGCCGTTCTCCTCGAGCGCGACGCAGCCCCAGGGCATGCGGCCCTCGATGGTTGCCTGGTATGCGGCCCAGGTGGCCGTCTGCTCGATGGGCAGGTTGATGCCGAGCTGCTCGGCGCGGGCCTCGAGCTCGTTGTGGGTGATTTCCTTGGCTTCGATCACGGATGCTCCTGTGTCTGACCGTTGGCTTTTGTGCGATCGTATAGTTTACGGGCTCGCACGCAGCGGCGCCGCGGCTTGCAGGCGTTCCCATACAAACGGCGCATGCGCTGCTGCGGCGTGTGGCGGGGCGTTTGGCGGCGACGGCGCGTGCGGCGGGGCTGCGAAGGCGCGGCGAGCCATCGGTTGCGCACGTTTGGGACGTGTCGTGTCCGCGCGTCTCGCATCTCCCCATCGGTTGCTCACGTTTGGGGCGCGTCTCCCCATCGGTTTTGCACGTCTGCGGTAAACCGCCATCGGTTTTGCACGTCTGACGGCCCCGGGACGTGTAAAACCAATGGCGCGATAGAATCGTGCGAGCAGAGCGACGAGCGTGCGAGCAGAAGCGGCGCGCGCCGGCGAGGGGAGGGCCACGTGAGCAGCGACAATACCAGCGACATCGACACCGTCGCCGCGCACGTCTCGCCCAGCGCCGCGGCGACGCCCG
>ENA-OVGE01002178-OVGE01002178.1-human-gut-metagenome-genome-assembly--contig:-NODE-2178-length-13336-cov-21.196672_pt1 | contig 13336 bp, 11 predicted proteins | sample MGYA00237769_ERZ505417 | MGnify/ENA primary metagenome ERZ505417 (study PRJEB26158, sample SAMN06016403) | human gut metagenome | biome: human gut; feature: ankylosing spondylitis patient; material... | reverse complement strand
TCCCCCTGAAGATCAACCGTGAGACCAACTACTCCAAGGACAAGAACCTGTGGCACCTGAGCCACGAGGGCCTGGATCTGGAGTGCCCCGCCAACGAGCCCCAGTACAACAAGCCCGGCTTCCTGGAGCTGGGTGTCAGCCCGGAGCAGGCTCCCGACACCCCGACTTATGTGACCATCCACTTTGAGAAGGGCATCCCCACCGCCGTGGACGGCAAGGAAATGGGCGCTGTGGAGCTGGTGGAGTATCTGAACAAGCTGGGCGGCGAGAATGGCATCGGCCTGCTGGACATCGTTGAGAACCGTCTGGTCGGCATGAAGAGCCGCGGCGTGTACGAGACTCCCGGCGGTGCCATCCTGTACAAGGCCATCAACGTGCTGGAGACCATCACCCTGGATAAGGAGAGTTCCCACTTCAAGGCACAGCTGGCCCAGAAGTACGCCGACATCGTCTACAACGGCCAGTGGTTCACCCCGCTGCGTGAGGCTCTGGACGCCTTCGCCGACAGCCTGGAAAAGACCGTGACCGGCGATGTGAAGCTGAAGCTGTACAAGGGCAACATGATCAACGCCGGCGTCACCTCTCCGTATACCCTGTACGACGAGCAGACTGCCTCCTTTGGCGAGGACGAGGACTACAACCAGGCCGATGCCACAGGCTTCATCAACCTGTTCGGCCTGTCCATCAAGGAGCGTGCAAAGCTGTCCAAGAACTGGCCGGAGGTCAAGTGAGTTTTAACATCTTCCCTTTCGTGTGTTTTCACACTTTCACACGAAAAAAGTTAACCGGCATCGTTGCCGGCGGCACCGCCACAGGAGCGTTCCCCCTGCGGCGGCTTTGCCGTTTTTATAAGGAATTAACCCTCTCAGTCAAAACCTGACGGTTTTGCCAGCTCTCCCGAAGGGCGAGCTTTGTGCATGGTACGGAAAAGCTGAAAAAGCTCCCCCTTTCGGGGGAGCTGGCGAGCGAATGCGAGACTGAGAGGGTTTGGACATAAAGTAAAGGATAAAATTATGGCAGAACAACTCTGGAAGGGCCGCTTTTCCAAGGCGGTGGACTCCCGCGTGAACGACTTCAACTCCTCCATCCGGTTCGACCAGCGCATGATCGCGCAGGATATGCGCGGCAGCGGCGTGCACGCCGCCATGCTGGCAAAGCAGGGCATCATCTCTGAAAAGGATTGTGAGGACATCCTCAACGGTCTGGCATCCATCGCCGACGATCTGGCAGCCGGCAGGCTGGAGATCGACCCCAATGCCGAGGATGTGCACACCTTTGTGGAGCAGACCCTCACCGCCCGCATCGGCGATGCGGGCAAGCGGCTGCACACCGGCCGCAGCCGCAACGATCAGGTGGCGCTGGATATCCGCCTGACCCTGCGGGACTACAGCCACACCCTGCAGGCCTACATCGTGGAGCTCATCAAGGTCATCTGCAAAAAGGCCGGTGAGAACACCACCGCCGTCATGCCCGGCTACACCCATCTGCAGCGTGCCCAGCCCATCACCTTTGGCCACGCCCTGATGGCATATGCCTCCATGCTGCTGCGCGACCTGCAGCGCTTTGAGGATGCCACCGCCCGCATGGACGCACAGTGCCCGCTGGGCAGCGGCGCGCTGGCTGGCACCACCTACCCGCTGGACCGCCAGTTCACCGCCGAAAAGCTGGGCTTTGCGGCTCCCTGTGCCAACAGTCTGGACGGCGTGTCCGACCGCGATTTCTGCATCGAACTGGCAAACGCCATCTCCATCTGCATGATGCACCTGTCCCGTCTTTCCGAGGAGATCATCCTCTGGTGCAGCTGGGAGTTCAAGTTCATTGAGCTGGACGATGCCTTTACCACCGGCTCGTCCATTATGCCCCAGAAGAAGAACCCTGATGTTACCGAACTCATCCGCGGCAAGACCGGCCGGGTGTACGGCGACCTGAACACCCTGCTGGTGATGATGAAGGGTCTGCCGCTGGCCTACAACAAGGATATGCAGGAGGACAAGGAAGCTATCTTTGATGCAGTGGACACCTTGGAACTCTGCCTCAAGACCATCACCCCCATGCTGGACACCATGAAGACCCTGCCCGCCAATATGCGCCGCGCCGCCGCAAAGGGCTTTATCAACGCCACCGACTGCGCCGACTACCTGACCAAGAAGGGGATGCCCTTCCGGGATGCCTACAAGCTGACCGGCTGCATGGTGTCGGACTGCATTGCCGCCGACAAAACGCTGGAGGAGCTGACTTTGACCCAGTTCCAGACCTACAGCCCGCTGTTTGAGGACGATATCTATGATGCCATCGACCTTGTGCACTGCTGCGAGGGACGCACCAGCTACGGCGGGCCCAGCGCCGCCAGCGTCCAGCGCCAGATCGCGCTGGCAACGGCACGGCTGGACGCATGGGAGGAGGAAAACGCATGAAGGTAAAGGTATTTATTGATGGCTCTTCCGGCACCACCGGCCTGCGCATCGCCGACCGTCTGGCAGCCCGCCCGGAGATCGAGCTGCTGTCCATCTCTGCCGAAGGGCGCAAGGACGTGCACGAGCGGGCAAAGGTCATCAATTCTGCCGACCTTGCCTTCCTCTGCCTGCCGGATGCGGCTTCTAAAGAAGTCATGCCCCTGCTGCGCCCGGACGTGAAGGTGCTGGACACCTCCACCGCCTTCCGCACCGATGCCGCCTGGGACTACGGCTTCCCGGAGCTGAAGGGCCAGAAGGAAAAGATCAAGAATTCCGATCGTGTGGCGGTGCCCGGCTGCTATGCCAGCGGCTTTATCAGCATCGCCCGCCCGCTGGTGGAGCTGGGTCTGGCCCCGAAGGACTATCCCTTCAGCTGCACCGGCATTTCCGGCTACTCCGGCGGCGGCAAGAAGATGATCGCCGAGTATGAGAGCGCCGACCGCCCGGCCCACAGCAAGCTGGATGCGCCCAAGAGTTACGGCCTGGGCCTTGCCCACAAGCATCTGCCGGAGATGAAGGAGATCAGCGGGCTGGCTCATACGCCCATGTTCGTGCCGGTGGTGTGCGATTACTACTGCGGCATGCAGGTGCTGGTGCCGCTGGACCTGACCGTGACCGGTACCACCGCCGAAGCCGTGGCCGCCGGTCTGGCAGACTACTATAAGGATGCCGCCACCGTGAAGGTGCACGCCCTGAACGAACCTCTGCCGGAAAACGGCCTGTACTCCAACGCCATGGCCGGCACCGACCGCATGGAGCTGTACCTGACCGTGAATGCGGCAGACGACCAGATGATGCTGGTCTCGCTGTTCGACAATCTGGGCAAGGGCTCTTCCGGCGCAGCGGTCCAGTGCATGAACCTGATGCTGGGCCTGCCGGAGACCCAGGGGTTGGAATAACAAAGAAAACCCTCTCAGTCACCTGACGGTGACAGCTCCCCCGAAGGGGGAGCTTTTGGCAAAAAAGATAACGTTTCCCTCTTGCTGAAAAGCTCCCCCTCTCGGGGAATCTGGCAAAGCCGACAGGCTTTGACTGAGAGGGCGAGCTTGTTTGTGTGAAACGTGTTTGTGGGAAAGGAAAAGTGTTATGCAGTACAAAGAAGTTATGGGCGGCATCTGCGCGCCCAAGGGTTTTGCAGCGGCTGGCGTGCATTGCGGCATCCGTGCAAATCATACCGAAAAATACGACCTGGCACTCATCAAGGCAGACGTGCGCTGTGCCGCTGCCGGTGTGTACACCACCAATAAGGTGTGCGGCGCACCCATCAAGGTGGACCGCGCCCATCTGGCCGACGGCTATGCCCAGGCCATCGTGGTGAACAGCGGCAACGCCAACACCTGCGCCGCCAACGGCGTGGCGCTGGCCGAGGAATGCTGTGAGCTGGTGGGCAAGGCACTGGACATCGACGCCATGGACGTTCTGCCCGCTTCCACCGGTGTCATCGGCCAGCCCATGGTCATCGACCCGTTTGCCCGGGGCATCCCTGCCGCCGCCGCCAAGCTGGCCGCCACCGAGCAGGGCAGCACCGATGCCGCTACCGCCATCATGACCACCGACACCCATAAAAAGGAGTACGCCATCCAGTTTGAGCTGGGCGGCAAGATGTGCACCGTGGGTGCCATCGGCAAGGGCAGCGGCATGATCGCCCCCAACATGGCCACCATGCTGGCCTTCTACACCACCGACGCGGCGGTGTCCCCTGTCCTGCTGGAAAAGGCCCTCAAGACCGTGGTGCCCGGCACCTACAACCAGATGAGCGTGGATCTGGACACCTCCACGAATGATACCCTCATCATCATGGCCTCCGGCCTTGCCGGGAATCCGGAGATCTGCGAGGAAAACGAGGATTACCATGCCTTTGTGGCGGCCCTGACCGCCATTGCAGAGCACATGTGCGCGGAGCACGCCGGTGACGGTGAGGGCGCTACCCACCTCATCACCTGCGAGGTGACCCACGCCCCCGACCTGAAAACCGCCCGTGCGGTGAGCCGCAGTGTGGTGTGCTCCAACCTGTTCAAGGCGGCGGTCTTTGGCCGCGACGCCAACTGGGGCCGCATCCTGTGTGCCATCGGCTACACCCCCGGCGATTTCTCCATCGACAAGGTGTGCGTCTGGCTGTCCAGCGCCGCCGGTGAGGTGTATGTGTGCGAGAATGCTGCCTACCACCCCTACAGCGAGGACGAGGCCGCCAAGGTGCTGGCCGAGCACGACGTGCTGGTCAAGGTGGATATGGGCACCGGCGACGCCAGCGCCAAGGCCTGGGGCTGCGACCTGACCTACGATTACGTCAAGATCAACGGTGATTACCGCACCTGATAGGAGCAGACACAGATGAAAAATGAAGAAATGGCGCGCCTGTTTTCCGAGGCCACCCCTTACATCCAGAAATATCACGGAAAGACCATGGTGGTGAAGTACGGCGGCAATGCCATGATCAACGAAGAACTCAAGAACGCCGTCATGAACGATCTGGTCACCCTTACCCTGCTGGGCGTGCGGGTGGTGCTGGTGCACGGCGGCGGCCCGGCCATCAATGAGATGCTCAAGAAGGTGGGCGTGGAGAGCCATTTCGCCAACGGTCTGCGCGTCACGGATGACGCCACCATGGAGATCGTGCAGCAGGTGCTGGCCGGTAAGGTGAATAAGGATCTGGTGGCAAAGCTGCGGGGCCGCGGCGTCGGCCTGTGCGGCATGGACGGCCAGATGCTGCGCTGCACCGAGCTGGACCCCCAGCTGGGCCATGTGGGCGAGATCGTGCATGTGGACGCTACCCTGATCGCAAGCCTGCTGGACGGCGGCTTCATTCCCGTGATCGCCACGGTGGGCATGGACGATCTGGGTCAGGCCTACAACGTGAACGCCGACACCGCCGCTGCGCAGATCGCGATTGCGCTGAAAGCGGAGAAGCTGGTATCCATGACCGATATCGCGGGCCTGCTGCGGGATAAGGACGACGAGAGCACCCTCATCCCCGAGGTGGAGGTGTCCGAGATCGAGGGCTATAAGTCCGCCGGCATCATTGCGGGCGGCATGATCCCCAAGATCGGCGGCATGGCCGATGCCATCTATCAGGGCGTGCACGAGGCGGTCATCATCGATGGACGCGTGCCCCACTCCATCCTGCTGGAGCTGTTCTCCAACCGCGGCTCCGGCACCCGCTTTTACCGCCGCAGCCACCGCGAATAAGCATTGCGCCGGTGCCGTGCAGGCGGTATAATAAGAAAAATGACCCTCTCAAGCCTTTGCCAGCATTTTCTGGCGCGAAAGCGCCTGAGAGGGTTTTCTGTTCACAGTTTCTGTTCACAGGAGGGTACACCTATGGATTCTGAAAAAGTCATCAAGCGGGACAACGAATACGTCCTGCACACCTATAACCGCAACCCCATCGTGCTGGAAAAAGGCCACGGCCTGCGCGCCGCAGGCCCAGAGGGCCAGCAGTATCTGGATTTTACCAGCGGCATTGGCGTGAACAGCCTTGGCTACTGTGATCTGGACTGGGCCGAGGCCGTTTCCGAGCAGGCCCACAAGCTGCAGCATACCTCTAACCTTTACTACACCGCGCCCTGCGGCAAGCTGGCCAAAAAGCTGTGCAAGCGCACCGGCATGAGCAAGGTGTTCTTTGGCAACTCCGGTGCCGAGGCCAACGAGGGTGCCATTAAGGCCGCGCGCAAGTACAGCGTGGACCACTACCGCAAGGACCGCACCACGGTCATCACGCTGGTGAACAGCTTCCATGGCCGCACCATCGCCACCCTGACCGCCACCGGTCAGGAGGTGTTCCACAACTACTTCGGCCCCTTCAACGAGGGCTTCCTGTATGCTCCGGCAGGCGATATCGAAGCACTGCAGGAGCTGGTGGACCGCAACACCTGCGCCGTGATGCTGGAACTCATTCAGGGCGAGGGCGGCGTGATGGCGCTGGACCCGGACTACGTGCAAGCCGTGCGCAAGCTCTGCGACGAAAAAGATCTTGTGCTCATCGTGGACGAGGTGCAGACCGGCGTGGGCCGCACCGGCACCTTCCTGTGCTGCGAGCACTACAACCTCAAGCCGGACGTGGTCACGCTGGCCAAGGGTCTGGGCGGCGGCCTGCCCATCGGCGCAGTGCTGATGAACGAAAAGGTGGCCGAGGGCATGGGCCCCGGCACCCATGGCTCCACCTTCGGCGGCAACCCGGTGGTCTGCGCCGGTGCCAACGTGGTGGTGGACCGCATGGACCAGAGCTTCCTTGCCAATGTCAACGAGCGCGCCGTCCAGCTGCGCGCAGGCATCGCAAAGCTGCCCCATGTCAAGAGCATTTCCGGCATCGGCCTGATGGTGGGCATCGAGTTCTACGACCTCAAGGCCGCAGATGTGCTGGCCGCCTGCCGCGAAGCGGGCCTGCTGGTGCTGACAGCCAAGACCCGCCTGCGCCTGCTGCCGCCGCTGACCCTCAGCGAGCACGATGTGGACATGGCGCTGGAGATCCTGAGCGATGTGCTGGGCAAGATGGAGCCGACGGCTCCGAAGGAGCAGGCATGAAAAATCTGCTGAAAATGAGCGACCTCTCCCCTGCCGAGCTGACCCACATTCTGGATGTGGCCGATCAACTCAAGGCACAGCAGAAGCTGGGCGGCACGGCCCCGCTGCTGGCAGGAAAGACGGTTGCCCTGATGTTCTCCAAGGCATCCACCCGCACCCGCACCAGCTTTGAGGTGGGTGTGTACCAGCTGGGCGGTCTGGGCAACTACATGAACACCGCCGAGCTGCAGGCCGGGCGCGGTGAGCCCCTCAAGGACACCGCCCGGGTGCTGGGCCGCTACTACGACTGCGTGGTGTGGCGCACCTACCGCCAGAGCGATCTGGAAGAGTTTGCCGCGCTGGCCGGTGTGCCGGTGATCAACGGCCTGACGGATTACGCCCATCCCTGCCAGGTTCTGGCCGACCTGATGACCATTCGGGAGCTCCGGGGCAGCCTTGCGGGCCGGAAGCTCTGCTTTGTCGGCGACGGCAGCAGCATGGCAAACAGCCTCATCGTGGGCGGACTGCTGGCTGGGATGCAGGTCACCTGCGTCTGCCCGCAGAGCTACCGCCCGGCGGCGGATGTGCTGATGTTCGCCCACAAGTACGGCAGCGCCTTCCACCTGACCGCAGACCCTGCCGAGGGTATTCAGGACGCCGACGTGGTGGCAACGGCCGTGTGGAACACCGCCCAGCCCGGCACGTCGGAAAGTGAGCAGCGCCTGCGGGATTTTGTGGGCTTCCAGCTCACCGGCAAGCTGCTGGAAAACGCAAAGCCCGATGTCATGGTGCTGCACTGCCTGCCCGCCCACCGGGGCGAGGAGATCTCCTCGGCGGTGTTCGAGCAGCACGCACCGGAAATCTTCGATGAAGCCGAGAACCGCCTGCACGTGCAGAAAGCCGTGCTGGCCATTCTTCTGGCGGGGAAATAAAAACAGAACGCCAACAGGGCCGCCGCACATCGTTTGTGCGGCGGCCCTGTTTTTTATCGTGGGAGATTTGAAAAAGCGATCAGCTGCGGTCCATTTTGACCACGAACAGGTAGCTCAGAACAAAGGATAAGCCAAAGGCAATGACCCAGCCGATGGCGGCGTAGATGAAGTAAGGTCCGATATAAGCGGGAATGCTGAAAATGCTGGAGGTGATGTAGCCGTACAGGCGCACACCAAAGGCACCGATGAAGGCGCTGCCCACGCAGCTGCCGATGGTGGCAGCAAGGAAACCCTTCTTGTACTTGGTCAGCACGCCGAACAGTGCCGGCTCGGTGATGCCCAGAATGCCGGACAGAACGGAGGACAGAACGATGGAACGTTCCTTTTGGGTCTTTTCCTTAAAATAGCAGCCTGCTGCTGCACCCACAATGGACAGATTTGCAATGAACATCATGGGCATGAGCATGTCGTAGCCCTTGGTGGCAAAGTTCTCCAGAGCAATAGGAGTCATGGCGTGGTGCATACCCACCAGAATAGAGGCGGGACGGATCAGACCCATGACGACACCGGCAAAGATGGGAGAGATACCGAACAGCACATCCAGCATCCATGCCAGACCTTTACCGATGTAAATGCCCACGGGACCAATGACAGTCAGGGCAAAGAAGCCGGAAATGAACAGGGTGATGGTGGGGGTGATAACGGTGCGGGCGGCTTCGGGAACGATATTATCGACCCACTTGTAGATATAGCTCAGAGCAAATACGCCGAAGATGATGGGAATGACCGAACCGGAATAGTTGAACACCGGGATGGGCAGGATGCCTGCAAACATAAAGTTGCTGATCTCGCCTGCCTTGGCAGCATCCACCATGGTGGGGTACATCAGAGTGGCGGCAATGGCAATGGCCAGATACTGGTTGGTCTTGAATTTTTTTGCGGCCGATGCGGCAATGAAGAACGGCAGGAAGGTAAACACACCGCTTGCCAGCATATCAATGATCTTATAGGTGTCGGTGGCGTTGGATACAACACCCAGAGCGACAAGACCGCCCATCAGGCCCTTGATCATACCGGCACCGGCAATGGCGGGCACGATGGGGCCGAATACGCCGGACACCATATCCATGAACCAGGAAATAAAATCTTTCTTTTTTTCCGGCTGGGCAGGAGCTGCGATATCCTCCTTCAGATCCAGCATCTGCAAGGCAATGTCATAATATTTATGGACGCTGGTGCCAAGCACGATCTGCAGCTGGCCTTTGGCAAACTGCACGCCAATGACACCATCCAGCGCCTTGATGGCGTCCTCCTGGATCTTGCTGGTATCCTTGAGCTCAAAGCGCAGACGGGTCATGCAATGCCAAGTGTTCACAACATTGTCCTTGCCGCCGACATACTCGATGATCTTTGCGACGACTTCAGTCTTTTCCATAAGGGAGAGCCTCCTTCTTCGGTTTCCTTTTTCCTCGATTGTGTTCCAATGCGAAAATCCAGCACGTGCGTTGTGACGCTAATATACCACGGAAAAATTTCATTGTAAAACATACCATTTCTCTGGAATGATTTCAAAAAGAAACGATAACATGTTGTTAAATGATTTTAGTTTCAAAAATTGGACTGTTTTATTTTGCGGTTTTCGCCAAATAAAAAGCAGGAATTGATTTGCCGCCAAAGGTATGATTGAATAGTTCTGCAAGCAAAAATGCAAACCCTTTTCAATCTGCTATAAAGAGGTGTGCTTCTTATGAAACCTACGATCATTACAGATATCAAATGTTTTGTCACGAACCCGGAACGCCACAATCTGGTGGCTGTCAAGGTGCTCACGAATAAGGGCGTTTATGGTGTGGGCTGCGCAACCTTCCAGCAGCGGCCGCTGGCGGTGAAATGCGCGGTGGAGGATTACCTCAAGCCCATCCTGATCGGACGCGATGCCAACGATATTGAAGACCTGTGGAACCTGATGATGGTCAACTCCTACTGGCGCAACGGCCCGGTGCTGAACAACGCCGTGGCAGGCATCGACATGGCGCTGTGGGATATCAAGGGCAAGCTGGCAGATATGCCCCTGTACCAGCTGCTGGGCGGCAAGGCGCGGACGGCGATCCCGGCCTATACCCACGCCGTGGCGGATGATCTGGAAGGATTATACCGCGAGGTGGACCGCATCTACAAGGAGGGCTACCGTTATATCCGCTGCCAGCTGGGCTTTTACGGCGGGATCCCGGACGAGCTGAATACCCCGGAAAACCCCCTGCCCGGCACCTATTTTAACCAGGACGACTACATGCGCAACACCGTGTATATGTTCGGCAAGCTGCGGGAAAAGTACGGCAGCTCCTTCCACATCCTGCACGATGTGCATGAAAGGCTGACCCCAAATCAGGCGATCCGGTTTGCCAAGGAGCTGGAACCGTACGCTCCCTATTTCCTCGAAGATCTGCTTCCGCCGGATCAGAACGAGTGGCTGGCCCAGCTGCGCAGCCAGTGTGCGGCCCCCATTGCTACCGGCGAGCTGTTCAATAACCCCATGGAGTGGAAAGAACTTGTGGTGAACCGCCGGGTGGACTACCTGCGCTGCCATGTTTCCCAGTTGGGTGGCATTACCCCGGCGGTAAAGCTGGCGCACTTCTGCGAACCCTTTGGCGTGCGTATCGCATGGCACACCCCATCGGACATTACCCCCATCGGGGTGGCGGTGAATACCCACCTGAACATCCATCTGCATAATGCCGCCATTCAGGAGAACATCGAGCTGAAAGACAAGATCAAGGCAGTGTTCCCCGGCTACAACGAGGCAAAAGGCGGCTACTTCTACCCTATTGAGCGTCCGGGCATCGGTGTGGATATCGACGAAAAGGAGATCGTCAAGTATCCGGTGCGCTACCGTCCCCATGAGTGGACCCAGAGCCGTATCCCGGATGGTACGCTGGTGACACCGTGACCGACCGCTTTCAATAATGTGCAGGACTTTGCACTTTTTGTCCCAGTGTGGTATCCTTAGCAAAAGACCCCAAGGGAGGATACTGCCTGTGACTGCCAAAAAGACTGAGTTCATCGTTACAGACCTCATCAGCAAGATCTTTCAGCGCAAGACCATAATGGACAAGCTGCCCAGCCAGCGGGAATTGGCAGAGATCTATCACGTTTCCCGTTTCACGATCCAGAAGGTGCTGGGAAGGCTGCAATCCATTGGTTTGATCTATATGACACAGGGCGATGGTACCTATATCAACAAAAAGGCACTGGGGCATCCTATGGTCTACAATTCCCTTACCGAAGTGCCCTATGAGGAGCTGCGTTCCAGAACTCTGTACCTGAAGCAGGTGGAGCCTACGGCGGAGCTGCGCCGGGTGTTCAATCTTGAAGCCGGCGAGACCCTGTGGGAGTTCCGCCGCATCCGTATCGTGCGGTATGAGATCAGTCAGGTAGAGACTGGCTGGATGCCCTGTGCGCTGTTTCCGGAGCTGAACCGGGAGGTGCTGGAGGATTCTATTCAGAGCTATGCCTTGCGGCAGAAGTACCGCATTGCCTACTTTATTACCAACTACCATGCAGCAGCACTGGATGCAGAGCACGCCGAACTTTTGCACTGCAAAAAGGGGCTGCCGGTCATGGATATCACTTCCCGTGGTGTACTGCGGGATGGAAGGATCTTTGTTTACAGCCGCATCAAGGCGGTGCAGTATGAGTGCACGTATGTCTCGCCCTTCAATAAGGACGTGTTCCTTTCCCGGCGGAAAATAATCACGAAAGATGCGTAAAAAGAACGCCTGTCAGGCTCAATGGCCCGGCAGGCGTTCTTGCATGGGGATCATACGTGAGCCGCACCGCGGTCGAGGATCTTATCGAACCGGGCAAAGAAGGTGATGGTGGTGATGGTGGCGGCCAGAATGTCGCTGACCGGCTCGGCCAGAAACACGCCGAACACCGGTTTCGGCAGCAGGTGCGGCAGAATGAAGATGAGGGGAATCAACAGAATGATCTTGCGCAGGCAGGCCAGCAGCAGGCTGACCTTAGCCTGCCCCAGCGCCATAAAGCTTTGCTGGCAGGCGATCTGGAAGCCCATGGCAAAAATGCCCGCCATGTAAATGCGCATGGCCCACGTGGTGTACTGGATCAGTGCGGTGTCCGAGGTGAAAATGCCCGCCACCGCGCCGGGAAACAGCATCATCAACAGCCAGAACAAGCAGGTGTAGGCCCCGCACAGCGTCAGCTGAAAACGGAAGGCTTCCTTGACGCGGGGCTTTTTGCCTGCGCCGAAGTTGAAGCTCATCACCGGCTGACCGCCCTGACAGATGCCCTGAATGGGCAGCGTGCACAGCTGGGATGCGCTGGTGATGACGGTCATGGCACCCACAGCCACATCGCCGCCGTACCGCGCCAGACTGGAGCTGAAGCTGATGGAAAGCAGGCTTTCGGTGGAGAGCATCACAAACGAGGAGATGCCCAGCGCCAGCACCGGCAGAATGATCTGCTTTTCCGGGCGCAGGTAGTCTCTGCGCAGGCGCAGGATGGTCTTTTTGCCGGTGAGAAAGCGGATGATCCATGCCGCGCCCACGGCCTGACTGAGCACCGTGGCAATGGCTGCGCCCCGCACGCCCAGCCCGAACCCGAAGATCAGGATGGGGTCGAGGATAATGTTGATCACCGCGCCGATCACGGTGGTAAGCATACTGGTCTTGGCAAAGCCCTGCGTGGTGATAAAAGGGTTCATGCCCAGCACCACCAGCACGAACACCGAGCCTGCAATGTAGATGCGGCTGTAGCTCAGGGCGTACGGCAGGGTGGCATCGCTGGCACCGAACAGCCGCAGCAGCACCGGTGCCCCGGCATAGAAGCCAATGGTCAGCACCACCGAAAAGAGCAGCAGCATGGTAAAGCTGTTGGAGATGATCTTTTCTGCCTGTTTCTTGTCGCCCTGCCCCAGAGCAATGGCGGTGCGGGGCGCGCCGCCCGCGCCCACCAGCATGGCAAAAGCGTTCAGCAGCATCAGAATGGGTGTGAACAGCCCCACGCCGGTCAGCGCTGCCGCGCCAATGCCCGCAATGTGGCCGATGTAAATGCGGTCCACGATGTTATACAACAGGTTCACGACCTGCGCTACCACGGCGGGGATCATGAGCTGCAGCATCAGCTTTTTGATGTTGCCGGTGCCCATATCTTGTTTTGCCTGTGCCATTGGAATGCTCTCCTCTATACTTCAAATTTGAAAAATATCGTTCCTATTATACTCGGCTCCCGCCCAAAAGAACAGCCTTTTTTGCAAAGAAACCGCGCTTTCTGCCCCAAAAACGCAAAACGGCCCGGCTGCGTATGGCTTGCAGCCGTGCCGTAACGGGAGAAAAGTGTTGACGGAAAACCGCTTTTTTGCTATACTGTAAAGGCTAATATATGGAGATGTATCGAAGCGGTCGTAACGAGAACGACTCGAAATCCAAGTGGATG
>ENA-OVGE01002174-OVGE01002174.1-human-gut-metagenome-genome-assembly--contig:-NODE-2174-length-13373-cov-2.891350_pt1 | contig 13373 bp, 10 predicted proteins | sample MGYA00237769_ERZ505417 | MGnify/ENA primary metagenome ERZ505417 (study PRJEB26158, sample SAMN06016403) | human gut metagenome | biome: human gut; feature: ankylosing spondylitis patient; material... | reverse complement strand
CGGCGACCACCGAGATCTACACTCTTTCCCTACACGACGCTCTTCCGATCTGTGTGGATTTTTGCTTTTTTGGCAAGTCTTTCCGGAGCACGCAATTTTGCGGGCTATTTCCTGGGGGCGGTGATGCTTCTTTTTACCGTTTACGCATTCTTGCTTCCGCTAGATACGGGGACGATCGACGCCTTCCAGATCAGCAATCCGGCGGCGCTTTTCCGCTCTGCCAATCTCTTTACCGACTTTGCCGTGATTGCCGCGGTGTTCGGGGCGTATGTCTGGCTCATTCGTACCGGTCATACGATTTGGATCAAGAGTGTCTTTGTGCTGTGCATTGTGGGCTCGCTCATCAACGGGTCTTACCTTTTGTGGCAGAGCCGAGGTCAATGGCACAGCGATGCGGCGCAGCGGGAAACGGCTGCCGACGAGATCCCGGACTATAACGATCGACTCTTCGGTTTTTCCAAGACAGGAGAAAACATTGTTGTCGTCATGATGGATGCCTTTACGGGCACCCATATGGAACGGATCCTCAAAGATGCTCCGGAACTCAAGCGTGATTTGGAAGGTTTTGTGTGGTATCCCGATACGCTCGCGGCAGGTCCTTCGACCAATGCCGGCATCGCTTCCATTTTGTGCGGTTACGATTGCACGCCGGTTGCCATTAATGCGCAGGGCAGCGACCCCGTTGCCGAAAAAATCAATCGGGGGTACGCCAAGTTTGTCAATCGTCTGGGCGAGAGTTGGGATGTGGCTTTATACGAGCGCAATTGGCTTGAACAAATGCGGTTGCGCAAATACACAGACCAAGAGGTCTTGGGACTTCGTTATCTGAGCGACGCCTACACCGATCGCTATATCGAGCGCAATGATCTCAAGATCGGCCGGGGCAATACCGACGAGTTCTTGCTTGCCGTTTCGGTTTATTCTGCGGTGCCGTGGAGTGCCAAAAATCAGATTTATCGCAACGGCCGTTGGTTTGAAAGTTTCCTCGGAGATAAGAACGAGGTGCTGGTGCTCAGAGCTCTCAAGGATTGGGCGCTTTTTGATCAGTTGCCTGAATTGTCCAACGCCAAGGCACAAAAGAACACGTTCAAGTTCATCGACACGGAACTTACGCACACGCCGTGGTTCATGGATCCGGGCGTGTGCCGCATTGTCTCCAACCCCAAACGGGAGATCGGTGCCGATGGAGTGCCGCTGGCGCATTTGGCCACTGAAACGTGCGCACTCAAAGCGCTTGCCCGCTGGTTTGATTGGATGAAAAAAGAAGGCGTTTGGGACAACACGACGGTGGTTCTCGCAAGCGACCATTCTGCTGGCGACGATCCCGCCTATAGCAACCTTTTCAATGATACCGGCATGGGACGGGAGCCGACGCGATCCAATGCTTTGCTCATGATTAAAAAGGCCGGTCAAACAGGGGAATTCAAGACGGATGCAACGCCGATGACCGCAGCCAAAGCGGCTTCGCTTTGGACGGGGGTTGAGCCGCCGTTGCCGCGTGTCTTCATTTCGGGGAAGTCTCGCGGTGAAGGCTATCTGATCGAGCAGCTCTGGCAGGTTGAGGGCAGTATGTTTGACGCCAAGAACTGGACGGAAAAGAAACCGTAAGGAGATTGATGATGTCGCGCACCGGAATCGTGTCACGAGGTAAGTCCGCCTTTGTCGACGGTTTTGAATTATTTGATGTCAAACTATTGAATGACATTATGTTGCGCGTAGCCATGGGTGGCGGAGGAGACAAGACGCCGCTACTGATGGTGCATGGGCACCCGCATACGCATGTGATCTGGCGTAAAGTAGCCCCGGCGATGGCACAAGATCGCAAGGTCATCCTGGTGGATCTGCGCGGCTACGGTGATTCCACGAAGCCGGAAAGTACGCCCGATCACCGTCCCTACAGCAAGCGAGAAATGGCGCGCGATCTGCAATTGTTGTTGCAGGCGCTCGCTGTTAAACAGTGTGACTTCATAGGACATGACCGAGGCGGACGCGTGGGGCATCGTTTCGCGCTTGATTGGCCCGAGCTGGTGCGCAAGGCCGTCTTCCTCGACATTGCGCCGACGGCTACGATGTATGAACGCACTGACAAGGAGTTTGCCACGCGCTATTTCTGGTGGTTTTTCCTGATTCAGCCAGAACCGTTCCCTGAAAAGCTCATCAACTTTGATCCGGAATACTTCCTGCGGCACCATATCAAAGGTCAACTCAAGATTGAGGGGGCCCTTGAAGAAAATGTTTTCCAAGAATATCTGCGCAGCTACCGTAATCCGGAAACGATTCACGCCATCTGCGAGGACTACCGTGCCGCCGCAACGATTGATCTTGCCGACGACAAAGCTGATGCGGACAAACGCATTGAAGCGCCTTTGCATCTGCTCTGGGGCGCGCGCGGCACGGTCGGCAAGCTTTACGACGTCGTGCAGACGTGGCGCGATAAGGCGACTGTTGTGACGGGACGCGCTCTTGACTGCGGTCATTCGCCTCAGGAAGAGTGCCCTCAGGAATTTTTGAGCGAAATCAGACTGTTTCTGGATGGTAACGAGTAGAGATTGACGATATGGCGAGATTTCATGAACTGATCACAGGATTTCATAGCTTTCGCAACGAATACCTGCTCAGGGACAAAGAGTTTTTCGAGCAGCTGGCACACGGTCAGAGTCCCAAAACGCTCGTCATTGCCTGCTGCGATTCGAGAACCGATCCGGCCATCATTCTGGGATGCAAGCCCGGCGACCTGTTCGTGGTCCGCAGCATTGCCGCCATTGTTCCGGACAAGGACTCCGCGGGCGAACACGACGCGGTGATCGCGGCCATCGAATACGGCATCAAGCATCTTCAGGTGCATGACATCGTCGTGATGGGACACTCCAATTGCGGCGGTATTCACGGATTGCTCAATCCGGAAAAAATTCGTTCGGAAGAATTCATCTCGCGTTGGGTGTCTCTGGCGCTTCCTGCCGTTCGGCGCATTGACCACGAAAACCCAGGGATTGACTCACGCATGCGTTGCCGCTTGTGCGAGGAAGGTTCTGTTCTGCTTTCAATCGAAAACCTGCTCTCGTACGACTGGGTACATGAGCCGGTACAGGCCGGGCGCCTGTGTCTGCACGCCGTTTACTATGACCTTGGACGCGCTTGTCTTGCCTTGTGGAATAGCGAAACGGAAGATTTTGAAGAGGTGCAGGCGCTACATTCGTAGTTGTTTTGAAGTAGTGGGAAACTGCAAAAACACATGATTTTGTGTGGCAATGTTCTTTGCAATAACGACTTAATTAAAATTAAAAATCTATAAAAATCAAAAAGATAGAATAGTAATACGTAAGTAATTTGCAAAATTTCTTGACTGCAAAAAAGTAAGAGAGTAGAGTGCTCTGAACGTTCAAAAACTTGCTTTTTGCAAGAAATGATCAGTTTCAACACAGGGAGTTTTGCAAATGTCGAGCGACAATCGGATCATTATTTTTGACACCACGCTTCGCGATGGTGAACAAGCGCTGCCGCAGAGCCTTTCGGCGCGTCAGAAGCTGCAGATCGCGTTGGCGCTCGAAGAACTCGGCGTCGATGTTTTGGAAGCCGGTTTCCCGATCTCTTCCAAGGGTGACTTTGAAAGCGTTTCTCAGATTGCCGCCACACTGAAAAAGACGATCCCCTGCGGTTTGTCGCGTTGCGTGGCCAAGGATATTGAAGCTGCCGGCGAAGCCCTTCGCGTTGCGGAACGTTTCCTTTATTGCCACAAGTACGATCCACGTGCGCGACAAACTGCGCAAGTCGTTTGACGACATCGTCGAAATGGCCAAAGCCTCCGTGAGGCTTGCCCGCAACTACACCGACGACGTGGAATTTTCTTGCGAAGACGCAGGCCGCACCCCGATTGACGAACTGTGCCGCATGGTGGAAGCCGCCATTGATGCGGGCGCCACGACCATCAACATTCCCGATACCGTGGGCTACACACTTCCGACGGAATTCGGCGGCATCATCACCAACATCTTCAATCGTGTTCCCAACATCGACAAGGCTGTGCTCTCAGTTCACTGCCACAACGACTTGGGCATGGCAACGGCCAATTCGCTGACGGCCGTGCAGATGGGCGCGCGTCAAATCGAATGCTGCATGAACGGTTTGGGCGAGCGCGCCGGCAACACGTCGCTCGAAGAAGTGGCCGCCGCTTTGAACGTTCGCAACGGTTACTTCGAAGGTCTCAAGACCGGCATCGTGATGAAGAACATCGCCAGAACGTCTTCGCTCGTTGCAAAGATCTGCCACGAACCCGTGCCGCCGCACAAGGCCATCGTTGGTTCGAACGCCTTTGCGCACAGCTCCGGCATCCATCAGGACGGCGTGCTCAAGAATCGCCAGACCTACGAAATCCTCACGCCCGAAAGCGTGGGCTTTAAGGGCAACAATATGCGCATGACGGCGCGCTCGGGCCGCCATATGATTCGCACCTGCCTACAGAATCTCGGCTACACGGAGAAAGACTACGATCTTGACGATATCTACGCCCGCTTCCTGAAACTTGCCGACAAGAAGGGCCAGGTGTTTGACTATGACCTTGAATCCCTGGTGTTCTTCACCAAGCAGGGCGTGAACGACGACGACACCTATCGCCTCGATCGCCTCAATGTGATGAGCGGCAGCGGCGACATGACGGCAACGGCCACGGTGAGACTGCAAGTCGGCAAGCGTACGCGCACAGACTCGAGCATCGGCAACGGTCCGGTGGATGCGGTCTACAACTGCATCACGCGTTTGACGGGCGTGCGCTGCAAGCTCACGAGCTTTGAAATCACGGCCAACGGTGCCGGCATGGACGCCCTCGGTCAGGTCAACATCACGGTCGATTACAACGGACGTGTTTTCCACGGCATGGGCTTGTCGACTGACGTGATCGAATCGGCTGCCTTGGCTCTGCTTCACGCCATCAACAATATCGAACGCACTAAGCGCATTCAGGAATTGAGAGAACCTCCCAAGAAGATTGACGATCTGGTGGCCGAACACAAGGCCTGATCGAATCTTTCAGCGAGTCAATGCCGCCGTTTCAGCCGAGAGCCGAAGCGGCGGCTATTTTTCGAACGGCAGTTTTTTGTCCGAGCCGAGTTCGTCGGTGGATAGCCCCAGGAAAAGCGGTTGATAGCTTTCGAGAGCCGGATTGAAGGACAGAAAGACGCGTGCTTTATCTTTCAATGCCGAGAGGTGAATTTTGGCCGGATTACGCTTGATTTCCGCAAAACAGACGGTTCGGTTGAGATCGTCGATCGCCACGCAGTCAATTTCGTTGGTGCCGTTACGATCCCACCAGGGCCCACCTTGAGTAAACAGGCCGAGGTTGCGGAAATGACGACGGTACAATCTTTCGAGCACGCGGCCCGACCAATTTGGATAATCGCGCAGAATCAACTGACGGATGGCCTGCGTGTTGTGGCTCTGCAGAATTCACTGGTTGGGCAGGATGAAGGTAAACCAGAAATCCAACAGTTCGTCGTTGAGTTCATATGCAACGCGTTGGCGTTTGGCGCCGTTTTGCCCAACCGGTTCCAGAGACTCGATCAGAGCGTACTTGTGCTGAAGCTGATACAAATGCGCCGATACGTCAATTGAGAAGGAGCTGACAAGGTCGGCCCGTTTGTTCCTACCGGCGGCAATGCGTCGAAGGATCTCGTGGTAAGTTTGCGTGGAACCTTTGAACTCGGAGGCCAGCATGAGCTGAGCTTCGGAAAGCCAGACGGAATTTTCTTCGACGCCCAACTGCAGCATGTCCTGCAGCGTAAAGGCGCCCATCGGCAAGAAATTTTGAATATATTGCGCAACACCACCTGTGAAGGCGTAGAGCGCCAAAAGGTCGTCACCGCTGAAGTTCGGACAGTAGCTTCTGAAAACGGTTTTGACGAGATCGGGCAGGAACGGCTCGACGTGAAGCACGGCGTTGTTGCGGGCAAAAAGCGGTGCTTGACCGTTCTCGAAGATTTCGCGCATAGAGCTTGCAACGGAGCCGCAGACAACGAGAAGCAACTGCATTTTTTCGTGGTGCAAATCCCAGAGCTTTTGCAAAGTGCCGTAGAAACTCGGCTCAACGCGACCGAAGTTCTGGAATTCGTCGAGCACCAGGGTGATCGGACGCTGTTTGGCGACTTCGAATACTTCCAGCAACGCATCTTCGAAGTTGAGAAAACGCCGAGGACGGGGCCAACCGAAGCATTCTCGCAGGCTTTCTGAAAAATCTTCGAGATTCGACGCGGCATTCAGGTGAGGATTGATGTAGGCGTAGATTGTCGGCATGTCCTCGCTAGAGGGCTGCGCCTCCAGGATGAGACGAGTTTTGCCGATGCGGTGCCTGCCGGAGACAACGGAAAAACGACTGATGACCTTGTCTTTGACGGTGGAACGGAGTCGTTGTAGTTGTTTCAGTTCGCGCTCTCGACCGAAAAACACATTTTTGGAAATAACAGGCACCTGACACCTCAGAAATAATGCGTAAAACAATTGCGCGTAATGTCATTACGCATCTTGACGCAACGGCAAGACGAGTGTGCCGCAAACTTGTCAGAATTCAAACGAATAGAGCAAATCAAGCGCTTGATCCACGCCGCTGACGGCCTCCACATAGAGCCTGGGAATGACGCGGTAACGAAGCGTGAGCGTGGCAAGCGAATCGAAAATCCCGACACCGTACTTCACTTTGAGGCCCGGCAGCACGTAGCCAGAGACCACCAGCTGCGAGCTGTCGCCGACGCCCTCGGTTTCAAATCCGAGGCCGCTGATGCCGACTGCGTCGCCAAGCGATTCGAACACATGACTGCCTTGACTCAATCCAAGGTTAATGAGGGCGGAGGTAATCATGGTGTTGTCCGAGTCGCCGGAAGGATCAAGACCTTCACCGCGGATCAGATAGCTCAAAGCTTCGGTCTCGGATTTGGCAGGGTCGGTGAAGACGGCGACCTGCGGAGAATCAACCGAGCCAGTCACACGAATACCTGCAATCACATCATCGGCTGTGCGATCCGGGTTGCGAATGGCTTCCAGGTCAAGAAGAGGATTGGCCACAGCCCCCACGAAATGGAATTCACCTCGGCGAACGAGTAAGTCTTGTCCGTAAGCCTTGAAGCTACCGCTTGGAACGCTGATTTGACCGGTTAAACCGAGTGTTCCATTGTCCTGAATCACATTGAGGTTTCCGGTGAGTCTGGCCTTAAGGCCCATGGCTTCAACACGAACATCATCTCCGATGTGAATGCGAAGATTGCTTTCTATGGGTATGGGTTTGCCGGCCGCTTTTTTCTTGGCACGGGGACGGTCCAGACGAACAACATCGTCGGAAACGTCAACTGCAGAAGCCGGTAGTTTGCTGACGGAAACTTTAGCCCAGGGAATCGAAATGGCGCCGTCAAGCTTAATCAGATCGCTACTTGCCTCGCAGGTCACATCGGTTGTGAGGTCAAACTCAATGTCAGGAGGTAAGGTCACGCGCAAATTGCTTCCTTTGGTGGTCACGATCGCTTTGCCTTCACCGATAGTGCGCCAATCGGCTGATCCGTTCAGTGCGACTTCACCCTGAGGTGTTTTAAGGAGCCCTTCGAGGGTGGAGGAGTTGCCGTCAAAGGTCAGTTTGATGTCGCTGGGCAACATTTCGAAGGGAAGCTTAGTTGAGTCAAGCTTGGCATTAAAAAGTCCGGTTCGTCCATAAATCAGAGGTTCTTCCAGCGTTCCCGCAAAGCGTAAATTGCCGAACCATTGACCTTCGGCGGATTCACCCGGTGAGAGGAAGGAGTTGACAAGGGTGGCGTCCACTGCGACGAACTTCAGTGTTCCGTCGACGGTGCGGCTGTTGAAGAGGTCGCTCATGCGAAGTGAACCTTCAATGTCGCCGTTATCTTTGATGTCAATCTTCCAGTTGCCTTCGATGCTGTCTTTGGCGTTGGCAAAGGTCAGTTGAACGGAATTGAAGCCCACCTTCAGGTCGCTCAGATCCATGCGGTACTTGGTGCTGATGTCCTGAGCTCGTACAGTAACGCGGCCGCGGGGAAGTTCGGAAAGACCCGCCGGCAACGTCACGTCAGCGTTGGCCTTGATGATGCCGTCAGCAACAAAGCGTCCCGGGAAATATTGCTTGATGAAAGCCAGATCGAATTTCGGAAGACCGATCAGAATGCGCAGATCGCTTCGATTTGTGAGATCAATCTTGAGATCGTTTTCCAGACACAGTCGTGCATGAGTGTGAGCCAGGCATGCTTTACTGACATTGGCTCGGTTGAGGTCGGGCACGTAAGCCAGGCGCATTGGTTTTTCAAGCGTGACGGGGCCGTAGGCAGTTTTGACTTTGAGTTCGGCAAGCGCGCCCGCCCAATTGCCGAGCATGCGTTCGTAAATGCCCGAGATTTTGGCGTCAACGGAAACGGGTGTGCCTTCCGTGTGCACGGTCAGGTTGTGCCGCAGTTCGTTTCCGCGCAATTCAATCGTCGCTTTGCGCATGTCGACGCCTTGCGTCTTGAAGTCGGTAAGCTGCAGTGTCAGTCGACCGGAAACCACGTCGCGCGAACGCATGCGACCGGTCAGATGGCCGCGTTTAAGTGTTGTGCCGAAATAGTCAATGTTGCGTGCCGTCAGATCGGCGTTGATGACGGGCAGCCGCGTGGTCCCCGTCACGGCCAATGTGCCCTTGACCGAGCCCAGCAGGTTGGGATCGACCAAACCGAAATCGGGCGCGTCAATTTTGGTCTTGAAGTCCAGTTCCGGTATGTCTTTGGCAAAGTCGGCCTTACCTGAGAATTCAAACGTGTTGTTGCCGACGGCAAAGTAGAGTTCAGGGGCTTCCACAATGCCGTTGCCGTGAGATTCGACCGAGCCGGTGAGCGCCAACGATTGCCCTCGTAATTCCCCAAGAACCGTGAGGTCCTGCAATTTTGCTTTCCATCGTCCGTTTTGTCTTTCTCCCCAGATCACGAAACTGCCGTCCACTGTCAAGGGCGTCTGAGGGAGAACTTCTTTGGTGTTGAGGCCGGAAAGATTTAAAGCAGCGGCGAAACGAACGTTCTTTTCCCAATTGGCTTGCCCGTCAATTTGAACGCGTCCGACGTTGGACAGAATTGAGAAGTCCGTGAGATGGGAGGCGACTTCGGACCCCTTGCCTCGTATGACGATATCCGCTGTGACGCTGTGTTTCTCATCAACGGGATAAAGCGCTTTGGCGGTGGCGTCGAGAGCGTAGTCAACGGCTTTGCCGGAGAGATTGACATCCACGGCGTTGACGATGGCGCCGGAAATTTCCACTTTGTCGGCACGAATCTCTGCTGAAAGAGGCAGGCCGAGCTTTGTCGGAGACGCAGTCAAGACAAAAGAGGCACCTTGTACGCCGGGGACGTTTTCAATACGACCTGAAAGCGAGAGGGTGTCGTTTAAGGAGCCTTGGCCCGAGAGTGTTAAGTGTACGGCTACCGGAGGCTGAGGCTCGGGTTTGGGAAGTAGACCGCGCACGCTGTCTCGCCAACGTTCAATGCGGCGCTTGAGTCGGGCTTGTGCTTTGCGTCGCAGTTCGCGTTTTTCTTCTCTCGAGAGTGTTTTGGCGTCAACTTGTTTACGGGGCTCGATTCCTTGAGCTCGGCGCTTGGCTCGGCGTTCTTGCGCGGCCTTGAGTCGTTCCGCACGCACGTCTTTTAAGCGCTCGTAAAAGTTTTCGATTTCTTCTGTCGTCGGTTCGGCAATCGTGGGCAGGACTCCCGTCGGGATGGCTTCGCGGGCAACGAGCGCGGACAGACTAAGATCAAGCGTCATTTCGTGCCGTGCGTCCAATCCTAACGTCACGGCGCCTGTGAGTTCGGCGCCCATGGCGCGGGCGGCAATGTTTTCAAGTGCTACGGCCCCGTTTTGGGCAGTGAGCGCAAAGGTAACCGAGTCGATGGTTTGATCGGGGTTGCCCTTGATCGTGAAGTTCGAAAGTTCGAAACGCTTCAGATTTAAATCCAGCGGGATCTCAATGGCCGGAATCGTCGGCACGATAACTTCTGAAAAAGTGCGTTTAAGGGCTGAGCCGATGGATTCGTCGGAAGGGGGTGTTTCGGCTGACTGAAAACTCGAATCCCGCAGGAGAACGGAATCGATGTCGATGCGGGATTGTGTCCAAACAGCCTGTGTCTGTAGGAGACCCACATTCACTAAATTGCCGTCAATGTCAGCCTGCAAGTTTTTGATCGCCACGCGCTCGACAATCACGGCAACCGGCGTTTTCAGTTGCGACGTTTGCGCTTTGTCGGTCGGTTGAGTTGTTGGTTCCAGGGGCGGAGTTGAAGCCGACGACGCCATTTCCTGCGTTCGAACAAGGAGTGAGGCGTCTGAAATCTCAAAGTCATGGAGAGCCACGCGCCGAGACAGAAGCTTGGCGACACTCAAGTCCCATGAAAGATTTCCGTGAAATGCCAGGCCGGGGGCGTCGTACTGCAAATTGTCGGCTTTAAGGGAGAAGGCGGAGCCGCTTAGCGACTCGATTTTCAGGCCCGGTACGGTTTTTTCGAGCGCGCCTTTGATGATCTGAAGGCCCGTTTCAGTGCCGAGCAGAAATCCGGGGACGGCTGCAAGCACGACCAGCACAGAGGCTGCACCGATGAAAAGTCTTTTGGCCCACGTCATAGTTCAGGCCCCAAACCAATATAGAACTGAATGCCGTTTTCGTCAGAATCCCCGATCGGTTTGGCAATGTCAAACTTGATCGGACCGAGAGGCGATTCCCAGCGCACGCCGATGCCTGCGCCTTTTTTCAGGTTGGAAAACTCAAAGTTTGTGTCAGCTCGGCCGATGTCGAAGAAGACGGCTCCCCACCATTTGCCCTTGACGCGCAGCTGGTACTCGATGCTGCTGGTGATCATTTTTGAAGCACCCGTCAGATCGCCGTTTTCATCCTTGGGCGAAATTGATTCGTAGTCGTAGCCGCGAATGCTTCTGTCACCGCCGGCAAAGTAGCGCAGATCCGGCGGAACGTCGTTGAAGTCGCCCGTTTCAATCCATCCGAGGTGAGAGCGCAGCACGAAGCGATGCTTGCGGGCGAACGTACGAATCAAGGTGTATTGCGCTTCAAGCATCAGCGCATCAATGTCCGAACCCCACATTTGGTTGGCATAGCCGATAGTGTAACGCTGAGAGTCGCCCCACTTGGGCATCAGGCCTCCGCGGCTTCGCGTACGCGAGAGTGAAAACTCGGGGTAGACCATCATGGTCTTGTTGTCAAGCGACCCCTGCGTGAAGTCGTCGAGTCGGAACTTCAGCGCAATGCCCTTTTGCCAGCCTTCGTAGAGATCCCAGCGTCGAGTGGCGGCAAAAGGCAGTGAGTCCGCCTTGGTGTCGTTCAAGTCTTCGTGCTTGTACCCTCCGCCGAACATCCAGAACTGCTCCAGTGCATTTTCCTCAAGCGGCAGTTTGTAGGTGAGGTCAAGCATCTGCTCAAGCTTGGAGATGTCACCTGCAGCCTCAAGACTATGGCCTGAATCGTTCAACCATGGCTTTTTCCAGATGAGACGCCCTCGAGGTCCGACGTCGGTGGAGTACCCGAGTCCCGTTTCCACAGAATTTTTGATTTTGGGCGAAACGCGGGTGTGAACCGGCAACTGCTTGGTCTCACTCTTGCGGCCGGCAACTATGTCGGGCGTGACGACGATCGAATTGAACCAGCCGATTGCCGACAGCCTGCGGTTGAGTTCGGCGATGTCATCGGAGAAATAAGGCTCGCCCTCCTTAAAGGGGACGAGATTTTGCAGGATCGGCTCGCGGATTTGGCTTCCTGAAAAATCAACCGGGCCGAACGTATAGCGCTCTTTGGGATCGAACACCAACAGCCATTGGCCTTCATTCTTTTCGGCATCGACCAGAAGTTCGCTTTGAATAAATGTGCCGTCAAAGTGCCCGTACCGCATGGCGGTGCGTTCCACCGCAGCCTTGAAATCCGTGTATTTCCCGTGGTTGAGTTGCGTGCCGGGTTTGGGAAGCTGACGTTGAAGACGGCGAAAGTGCGATCGGCGCGAGTTCTGTTCACCTTCAATGGTCAGCGTCGCTTTCGTGATGCGAACGGGTTCGCCGAGCTTGACGCGGGCAACGAGCAACGTCTTTTCTTTGCGCGCGGCATTTTTGCTCGCTTTGTCGGAGGTCGGATCGACGTTGGGTTGAGGCTGCGGAGTATTGTCATCAGTTGTCGACGGTTTGTCGGAAGATGCTTGTGCCTGAGTCTGCGCGGAATCGGGTTTGACCCAGCGGTAACGGATTTCGTACTGGTAATAGCCCAACGCTTCAAGCCCTCGGCGGATGGCCTTATCGACCTGAGACCGATAGGTGTGCTTGCGTGGAGGAGAGGCTTTTTCACGAATCGGTGTCAGAAGTGCTTCAACATTGTCCTTGGGCTCTCCTTGCAGACCGTCGACTCTGACATCAAACGACCAGGCCGACAGTGCACATGCGAAGGCCATCACCGAAAGCGTCGTCTTGATGAAGACAGCATGAGGGCGCGGGCTGTACGGGGAGCCGACAACCTGTTTGGCAACAACTCGCATTGACCGATACGACATGCTGCGACCTCAGAAGCTAAAGAAACGACGACACAAGAAGAATTGTGCCCGCAAAAATCCTGAAGTGCTAAATGGCGGTTCAGGAATGGATGGAACATGAATATGAATGAATTCATGTATCTGTCTTTCGGTAAACTAAGACGACACGGGGAAGCGGTGCTCGAGGAGATGATTTTATGGCAATCCTTCGATATCTAACTAAATTAACGGGCCTTCAGGCAGGTGATGAGCCTGAAGTGCACGAGATTCCACTTGAATCATCTGAACCAACCAACGTCGGGCAGTTGACCGCACGATTGTCTCGAGCTTTGAAAGCTCGACTGACTGAGACAATGAAACAGGAAGGGTTTGACGACATCGATTCGGCGCACGGCGATATTCTCAATGTACTCTACCGGCAGGGGCCGACCAGTATGACGGACTTGGCTCGTCGCTCGCATCGCACGAAAGCAACCGTCACCGTGCTGGTCAAGAAACTCGAAAGTCTTGGTTATGTCCTGCGTTGCGCCAATACGCTTGATGGCCGTTCCTGTCTGGTTGATCTGGCTGATAAAGGGAACGCTTGTCGGCAGAAATTTGAGGCCATTTCCAAGCGCATGGATCAAGCTGTCCGGGGTGCTTTGTCGGTTGATGAGATAGAGACTTTGGAAGATCTTATGCGGAAAATCAGTGCACAACTGGAGAGGGCGGCACACTAAAATTCAAATTTAGTTTGATATCAAATCAAACTATGAAAAAAATCCCAGACGTTTTTGAGCGCCTGGGACTTGAATTTGGTGGAGGTGGCGGGAATTGAACCCGCGTCCGAAGCGATTTTTCCGTCGAATC
>ENA-OVGE01002171-OVGE01002171.1-human-gut-metagenome-genome-assembly--contig:-NODE-2171-length-13389-cov-3.212689_pt1 | contig 13389 bp, 12 predicted proteins | sample MGYA00237769_ERZ505417 | MGnify/ENA primary metagenome ERZ505417 (study PRJEB26158, sample SAMN06016403) | human gut metagenome | biome: human gut; feature: ankylosing spondylitis patient; material... | reverse complement strand
TTATCATCGGCAAAATTCTGGACAGTGCCATCATCGGGGCGCTCTGCTTTGTGGGGCTTGCCCTGCTGCGTTTCCCCTATGCGCTGCTCATCAGCGTGATCGTGGGCGTCACCAACGTGATCCCCTTCTTCGGGCCCTTTATCGGCGCGATCCCCAGCGCTTTCTTCATTCTGCTGGTGAATCCGCACATCAACAACTTCATCGCCGTGCTCGACGGCGCGCTCATCACGAACATGCGCACGGGCGCGCAGACGGCCGTGGCGCTGAAATACCTGCTCGGCCTGAAGGACGGCGAGCGCCGCCCCATCCACCTCGGCATCTACGGGGCGGGCATGCAGGGGCACATGCAGACCCGCGCCATCTCCACCCTGTTCGACATCGAGGAGCTGCGCATCTACGATGTCTCCCGCGCCGCGCTCGAGCGCTTCCGGGAGGATATGCAGAGCGCCATCCCCGGCAGAATCATCCTCTGCGACGACCCGAAGGACGCCGCGCAGGGCGACGCGGTCATCTGCGTTACCCAGTCGAAGGACGGGTTTCTGAAGGAGGAGTGGCTCTCCCCCGAGACGATTGTGTTCCCCATGGGCTCGTATCAGGAGTGCGAGGACGACGTCCTGCTCCACGCGGATAAGATCGTTGTCGACCATGTGGAGCAGACGCTCCACCGCGGCGCGCTGTCAAAGCTGGCCGCGGAGGGGAAGATCACGCGCGAGAGCATCACCTGCACCATCGGCGAGCTCGTCGCCGGGCGCGCCGAGCTGCACCGCGAGCCCGGTCAGCGCATCGTGTGCCTGCCGATCGGCACGGGCGCGATGGACATCGGCTGCGCGAGCGTCGTGTACCAGCGCGCGCTCGAGCAGAAGCGGGGCCAGTTCTTCGACTTCGGCGTGAGCAGCGCGACAGAGTGGTAGTATTCAAAATGGTCATCACCGTCTTTCAGGTGATCGGCAAGAAAGTGCATCCGCTTTGCCTGTTCCTTCTTCACAAGGGCAGTCTGGACGTGGTGTTCATGCTGATTTTGAACCATGCCGTCGGCGTTTCCGGTATCGCATGGGTGACGCCCATTGCCGACTGGATCGCGTTCGTGATCTCTGTGGCGCTCATCGTGCCGCAGCTGCGGCAATTAAAAGCTGAAGCGTAAATAAGAAAAAATCGGCACCTGCTTTTGAGGCAGGTGCCGATTTCTGTTACCCTATAATGCGCTTGAATTCTTGGCGTAAGTTTGGCGTAAATCCGCTTTTGCACACTCAAAAAATCAAGCAATTTCAAGGCTTTGCGGTGTCTATTAATACATGCCGCCCATGCCGCCGGCCATGTCGCCGGGCTGGGGTGCGGGCTGGGGTGCCGGCTTCTCGGCGACGAGGGACTCGGTCGTCAGAACCATGCCGGACACGCTCGCGGCGTTCTCCAGCGCGCTGCGGGTCACCTTGGCGGGATCGACGATGCCGCCGGCGATCATGTCGCAGTACTCCTCCTTGTAGGCGTCGAAGCCATAGCCGTTTTTGCCGGAGGTGCGGACCTTCTCCAGAATGACGGAGCCGTCGAGGCCCGCGTTGGCCGCGATCTGGCGGATGGGCTCCTCGAGCGCCTTGGCCACGATACGCACGCCCGTCTTCTCATCGCCGTCGACCTTGTCGAGCAGCGCGGTGACAGCGGGGATGATGTTGACGAAGATCGTACCGCCGCCGGCGACGATACCCTCTTCCACGGCGGCCTTCGTCGCGTTCAGAGCATCCTCGATGCGCAGCTTCTTCTCCTTCATCTCGGTCTCGGTCGCAGCGCCGACCTTGATGACGGCCACGCCGCCGGCCATCTTGGCCAGACGCTCCTGCAGCTTCTCCTTGTCATACTCGCTGGTGGTAATGTTGATCTGCGCGCGGATCTGCGCCACACGGTCCTTGATGGCCTGCGGATCGCCCATACCGTCGACGATAATGGTGTTCTCCTTCGTGACCTTGATCTGACGGGCACGGCCGAGCATGTCGACGGTGGTGTCCTTCAGCGTCAGACCCAGCTCCTCGCTGATGACCTGACCGCCGGTCAGCGTGGCGATATCCTGCAGCATCTCCTTGCGGCGATCGCCGAAGCCGGGAGCCTTGACGGCAACCACATTCAGGCCGCCGCGCAGACGGTTGATGATGAGGTTGGACAGTGCATCGCCCTCAACATCCTCAGCGATGATGAGCAGCTTGCGGCCGGACTGGATCACGGACTCCAGCAGAGGAACGATATCCTGGAACACGCTGATCTTTTTATCGGTGATCAGCACGCTGCAGTCCTCGTAAACGGTTTCCATCTTCTCGGTATCGGTGACCATGTACGGGGTAACGTAGCCACGGTCAAACTGCATGCCTTCCACTACCTCGGTGTAGGTTTCAGCAGTGGTCTTGTTCTCCTCAATGGTGATCACGCCGTCAGCAGTAACCTTTTCCATAGCGTCAGCGATCAGCTGGCCGATCTGTGCATCACCGGCAGAAACGGTACCGACACGGGCGATATCCTTGCTGCCGTTGACTTTCTGGCTGTGTGCCTTGACGGCCTCAACAGCGGTATTGACAGCCTTCTGGATGCCGCGCTTGATGTCCATCGGGTTTGCACCGGCGGTAACGTTCTTCATGCCCTCGGTAACAAGAGCCTGTGCCAGAACGGTAGCGGTGGTGGTGCCGTCGCCGGCAGCATCATTGGTCTTGGTGGCAACTTCACGCACGAGCTGTGCACCCATGTTCTCGAAAGCGTCTTTCAGCTCAATTTCCTTTGCGATGGTTACGCCATCGTTGGTGATGACCGGGCTGCCGAACTTCTTGCCCAGAACAACGTTGCGGCCTTTGGGGCCCAGGGTGATCTTAACGGTATCAGCCAGCTGGTCAATGCCGGCGCAAAGAGCCTTGCGGGCGTCTTCGCCCTGCTTAATCTGTTTTGCCATAAATCAGCATCTCCTTTTATCAGTAAGAACAGTTAAAGTTTACTCAACGATGGCCAGGATATCGCTCTGGCGGACAATGGTGCATTCCTCGCCGTCAACCTTGACTTCGGTGCCGGAGTACTTGCTGGTGAGGACCTTATCGCCAACCTTGACGATCATCTCAACGTCTTTGCCATCGACATTGCCGCCGGGGCCGACTGCGATAACTTCAGCAACCTGCGGCTTTTCCTTGGCGGAACCGGTCAGGATCAGGCCGCCCTTGGAGGTTTCTTCTTCTTCAACGAGTTTGATCACAACGCGATCAGCAAGAGGTTTGATTTTCATGATGAAATATCCTCCTATAATTAAAGTTTCTTTGAAACATTTTGTTTAGCACTCTTTTCTCTTGAGTGCTAAATCTATTATAGCGTTCCTTTGCCAAAAATCAACCCCTTGAAGTATAAAATTTTTGTGAACAGTGTTTTTTGTCGTTTATTCGTTGTAATTTATTAGCACTCCGGGCTGTTTTCTCTCTGTTTTTGGGCCTTGGCTGGCAGACTGCCCGGCTGAATGGCACACTGGCACTGCAAATAAAGGCGTGCTTTGGTGGGGATCAGCCTTCGCCGGGGCGGTGCCAGTGCAGGGTAAGCTCCGCCCGCAGCGCCCCCTGCGTGCTGCCATAACGGTTTTGCAGCCAGAAACACAGGTCGAGCGGGTCGGCATCCGGGCCTTTTATTCCGTACAGTGCCGTTATCAAACCGTCAAATTCCCGGTTGGCGGCTGCGGCAAATGCCACCTGCAGTTCGGCATCCGGGCGGGCGGCGGGAGTCAGGTCTTTCAGTTCCACATCCCGCAGGGTCAGGTTTACCCGCACGCTGCCGGGGGCCAGTACCTGCACATCGGCGGCGGCTTTGGCGGCAAGGTGCAGGTCATCCGGCAACGTGCAGTCCAACCGATGGGCCTGGCCGCACAGAATAGCCGCCAGCTGGGCAGCCAACGGGCTTTGCGTCTGGCGGGCTGTATTGGCAGCGGTATCATAAAACAGCATGGCGTATTCCCCGCCCGCACTGACGGGCACAGCGGCGGTTTCGGCGTTATCAAACAGGGTTTGCAGGCCGCAGTGCAGCTGCTGCTTTTCTTCCAGAGCTTTCAAGTTTTCGTACAAGGTCGGCGTTTGGTCCTGGATGGGCATCTGCACGGCAGGATCCAGCACAAACACGGCGATTTCCGGTGCGGGGCGGGCGGTGCTTTGCAACAGCTGAGCGATTTCTTCTGCCAGCGGCCAGCTGCACCCGGCAGGCAGAACGGCAAGGTCCATCAGGCCGTAAAACGGCTGTCCGTTCATGGTTTGGGCGGCAGCATTCCAGGCGGCAGCACAGGTAGCGCCGCTGCCAGTAAAGATTTTGCAGGCGGCGGAATCCTCGCTTTGCTGGTCACTGGTCAAAAGCGTGACCGTGTAGCCGGCATCCTGCGCGGTAAAAAACACCGCCCGCACAATTTCCCTGTGGGAAAGCAGCTGCCCGCCGCAGCCCGCCAACAGGCAGCCCAGCAGCACCGCCGCCATCAGGCGGGATGTTTTATGCATGATACCAGCCATTGGCAGCCTCCTGTTACCATCACAACCGCAGCGAAGCCCCAGCAGACGGCACTGCGCCAATAAAATGCCTGTTCCAGCGGCACGGTGCGCAGCACAGCACACAACAGAGCCATGCCGCCAAAGTACAGCGGGTAACGGTCCAGCCCGGCGGCAGCGCTGCCCGCCCCGGCGCGGCCACCCCACAGTTCCACCACGGCATACAGGTACAGTGCCAGCCGCACCGTGACTACCATGCACCACAGCAAAATTTGCAGCCATTCCAGCCGGTTAAAAATTGAAAGCGCCCCGCACTGTGCAGCCCCCTGCACCGGGGTTTGACGGGTGGGCATGGCCGCGCCAAAAAACAGCTCCAGCAGCAGGTGGACCGCGGCATCAAAGCCCAGTGCTGACGCGGCAAATGTTACTGCCTTGCGGCAGCGCTGGCCGGGCTGCGGAGGCCAAAGGGCAAACAGCAGATATTCCGCCGGGAGCGCCAGCTGAGAGACAAACGCCGCCTGCCAGTCCTGCCCTGTCAGCGGTGCCGCATGCAGGTTGGGTACACGCAGGCGCGGCGCGACCGAGAGTACCATGATTGCCATACACGCGGCACCGAACACCAACAAGGCGTTGGCCGTCTGGCGCAGGGCGGGCTCCCGCCGGAGGTAGATGACCGGTGCCAGCACGACAAAACAGGTGCCCGCCAGCCCCAGTGTACCGGGGTACACGCTGCCAAACAGGGCGTGCAGGCGCAGAATTTCCAATGCTGAACTGATTGCCAGCAAAACACAGAGAACTTTTTGCAGCAGGGCGTTTCCCTGCCAGCTGGTCGACACTAACAGAAGCACAGCGGCCAGCACCGCCGCGCTGGCGGGCAGAGCCAGCAGCCCTGCCCGCGCCCAATAACCGGTGTGCAGCCGCAGCAGCGTATCGGCCAGAATGCTGAGGAGCAGCACGGGGTAAAAATCCACATTACTCTTTTGCATGGCGCGGCAGCACCTCCCCTTTTTGTGCCAGGCGGGACCAGATGGCCCGCACAAAACCATCCCGCAAGGCTGCCTTGCCCGGCGGCATGAGCGGGTAAAGATAATCATAACCGAACGGGTCGCTGCCGCAGGCCATGGCCAGAATCAGCAGCGCCCCGCAGGCCAGCCCCGGCACACCGAACAGTCCCGCCAGCAGTATGACCGCAAAGCGGAACAGAATCGACTGTTCATACAGCGCCGGGACTGCCAGGGTGGCGATGGTGGCCGCCGCGGCCATGGTGAGCACCGGCACGCTGATGATGCCCGCCGAGACAGCGGTTTCGCCAATGATGAGCGCCCCCACAAGGCTGACGGTGTGGCTGATGGATTTGGGGGCGCGCAGCCCGGCTTCACGCACAATTTCCAGCAGCAGGGTCACGGCCAGCATTTCCGGCATGGGCGGTAGCGGCGTGGAGGCTTCGCCCTGGGCCAGTTTGGCCAGCAGGTGCACGGGGATCAGCTCCGGCGCAAAGCTGACCGCCATGACATACAGCCCCGGCCCAAACACCGCCAGCAAAAACGCCAGATATTTGAGCAGGCGGATGAGACCGGCAAACACTGCGCCGGAAGAATAATCGTCCAGGCATTCAAAGTGCTCGGCAAAAAAGCTGGGCACCACCATGGCAAGCGGGCTGCCGGATACAAGGATAACGATTTTGCCCTCACAGATGCGGGCGCAGGCGGTGGCCGGGCGCTCGGTATAGGCTGCCGCGGGGAAAAGGTTGAGCTTGTCCTGCTTGAGGAACGAGGCAAAATAGGTGCTGTCCAGCAGGACGGGAATTTGTACCCCGGCCAGCCGCTGTTTGAGAGTTTGCACCACATCCGCCGGGGCCAGGGCGGTATCATAACAAATGGCGTACTCGGTTTTGGCACGGGTGTTGGCGGTGCAGATCTCCGCCGTAAAGCTGCCGGTGCGGAACTGGCGGCGCAGCTGGGAAATGTTATTGCGCAGGTGCTCGGTAAAGGCATCCTGCGGGCCGCGCATGTTGCCTTCTCCGCTGGGGTTGGTCACGCTGCGGCCCGGCATATCCTGGGTGGAAAACGCCAGCGCCTGGCCGCTGCCCTCCACCAGCAGCACGGCCATGCCGCCGGCGAGGGCTTCCACCAGCTGGGTACGGGTGGTGATGGGGGTTTGCTCTGTGGGTAGGCAGCTTTGCTCTGCCAGGTACTGCACCAGCTGCGGCCCGGCCTTGCAGCCCGGCACGCCTTGACCCAGTGCGTGCAGCACCATGATGCAGAGTTTTTCCGGCGAGGAAAGCCCCGCAAACATGGCGATGCAGCAGCGGCAGCCGCAAATCGTAAAGCTTTTGGTATAGAAATCCGATGAGCCGCCAAACATAGTTTGCAGAAACGCCTGATTTTCAGCAAGGGCCTGCCCCAGCGGCTGGTTATCCGCAGTTGTCATGTAATCACCTTCCCTTGCTGTTCAGTGTGACCCAAAAACGGCAGGGATAAACGCAGGAGGTGTTTTTATGCTTGCATCGGTTTTGCATACCGTAATTATTTATGCTGTGGTTATTTTTGCCATGCGGCTGATGGGCAAGCGGCAGCTGGGGGAATTGCAGCCATCCGAGCTGGTAACAACGTTCATGATTTCCAATGTTGCCTCCATCTGCATTGATGAGCCGGATCTGCCGCTGCTTTCCAGCCTGGTGCCGATTTTATTGATTGCAGCGCTGGAAATATTGAACTCAACCGCCGCCTATTACCTGCCCGGCTATGCGGCGCTGCTGTTTGGGAGACCGGTGACGGTAATCCAGGATGGGCAGATCCGGCAGGATGCACTGCGGCATCTGCGCATGACGCCGGGCGATCTGATGGAAGCGCTGCGCGGCAAGGATATTTTTGACCCGCGGCAGGTAGTATGGGGTGTGGTGGAGCCCAGCGGGAGCATCAGCGCCGCGCAAAAAGTGGCGGACGACAGCCCGCTGCTGCCGCTGTTGGTAGACCAGGAAGTTTACCCCGAAAATCTGGCCCAGCTGGGGCGCAATGAAGCCTGGCTGGATACCGACCTTGCCAGGCGCGGGATGCGGCGGGCAGAGGTACTGGCTTACCTTGGCAATAAGGAAAGCTGCGTTGTGATACAAAAAAAGACCGCCCAGAACGGGCGGTCTGAAAAACCGGAAAGTACAGGTGGTTTTTGAATGAAGCGCAACTGGTATGCCATCGCCATTCTGGTCCTGCTGGCGGCGGTGCTGCTTGGCTGCAAACAGTATGTAAGCGCCACTGCGGGCAGCCTGCGCGCCCAGGTGCAAAGCGCTTATGCGCAGACACTGACGCAGCAGTACCCGCAGGCGCAGCAGGCTTTCCAGCAGGCCGCGCACAGTGCAAGGCAGGCCAGCAAAAAGCTGGGGCTGCTGGTGCGCCGCAACGCGCTGGATCGCATGAACGAAACCATGGCGGTTTTGCCGCAGTATGCCAACCCGGAAAACCAGGCCGACCTTGCGGTGGAAGCTGCACGGGTGCTGGCGCAGATCGACCAGCTGGAGCAGTGCTTTACGGGCACATTTTAGCCCTGCATGCCGCCGTTTTTGGCGCGGGAATCCAGCATGTCTTTCAGCTCATCCATAAAGGTGTTGACATCGCTGAACTGGCGGTAGACGGAAGCAAAGCGCACATAGGCAACGTCGTCCATCTTTTTCAGCTGCTCCATGGCAAGGTCCCCAATATAGACGGAGGTCACTTCCCTGTCGTAAGAGTTCAGCAGCACCTGTTCAATGCGGCTGACGGCGGCATCCAGCTGCTCATAGCTGACAGGGCGCTTTTCGCAGGCGCGCAGCATGCCGTTGAGCAGTTTCTGGCGGTCGAACACTTCACGCGAACGGTCTTTTTTGATGACCATCAGGGGCACAGTTTCCACGATCTCATAGGTGGTAAAGCGTTTTTTGCAGGAAAGGCACTCGCGGCGGCGGCGGATCTTTTCGCCGTCCTCCGTGGGGCGCGAATCAATTACCTTGGATTCATCGGCACCGCAGTACGGGCAACGCATAGCAAAGTTCCTCCTGGTTTACGTTTTCTTGGGGGCGGGGGCAGCCTTGCGGGTCTTATAGCTGACCCACAGCTGGGTTGCAATACACATGGTGCTGTAAACACCGCTGACCATACCAAACAGCAGCGGCACCGCAAAGGTGAAGATGCTGTCCAGCTTGAAGATGATGGACACCACGCAGACGATTGCCAGTGCAATGCAGGTGGTGATACTGGTCATCATGGAACGGCCAAAGCTCTGGTTGATGGACAGGTTGACCAGCTCCGGCAGGGACATCTTTTTGCCGTAAAGGCCGGTGTTCTCGCGGATACGGTCATAGATAACAACGGTATCGTTGATGGAGTAGCCCAGAATGGTAAGCATAGCTGCAATAAAGTTGCCGTTGAGGGGAATGCGCAGCAGAACAAAGACGCCGTACACAACAAACATATCGTGCAGCAAAGCAACGATTGCCATGGCACCGGCGGACCAGCCGCCAATGCGGCGGAAACGCACGGCAACGTACAGCAAAATCAGCACGCAGGCAGCCACAACAGCCACAACGCTCTTGGCCAGGAACTCGTTGCCGATGGTGGGGTTGACGTTGCTGACTTCCTGCTGGACAAACTGGTTGTCCGGGTAGGTGGTGTTCAGGGTTTCGATCATGCTGTCCAGCTGCTCGGTGGAAAGGGTCTCGCTGCCGGGCAGGTTGATGGTCAGGGTCTGTGCACCGGAAACATCAGTGCCGGTCTGTACGGTCAGGTTGCTCTGGCCCAGCTCGGCGGCTACCGTCTGCTTGACATTGTTCAGGTCAACATCGCCCTGGTAGCCAACGGTAACCATAGCGCCACCCTTGAACTCGATATCCATGGTAACGCCGAAGACAAAGCTGAACACCAGCACCACGGCAACCAGAACGCCGGAGAAGGTGTAGAACTTCTTGCGGTTGCCGACAAAGTTGATGTTGGGGCACTTGTAAGTCTTTTTGCCATCCTTGGAACCGCCATACAGAACGGGGTTGCGGAACACCTTGCAGCGGGATGCACCACGGATCATAATGCGGGTTGCAAACACGCCAAAGACAAAGTTGAGCAGAACACTGGTGAGCAGCGTGAAGCCGAAAGAGTAGATGCTGCCAGCCGTGGAAGGACCAAACATGAAGAAGATGGGGTTGAACACCTTGCCCCAGAAGCCATCGGTGGGGCCAAAAGCACCCATCAGCAGGGCTGCAACGATGACGATGGTCACGTTGCCGTCAATGATGGGGGTCAGGCCCATCTTGAAGCCGCTGGCGATAGCGCCATCCAGCGTTTTGCCGTTGCCAAGCTCTTCTTTGATGCGCTCAGCGGTGATAACGTTGGCGTCAACGCCCATACCGATACCAAGGATGATACCGGCGATACCGGGCAGGGTCAGCGTGGAGCCATTGAACACGGTGAAGTAACCGGAAACAAATGCCAGCGTGGCAACAACCTGGCCAAACAGAGAGATGACCGCAATGGTACCGGGCAGACGGTAACGCACGATCATGAGCAGAGCCACAAAGGCAAAGGCAATGATGCCGGCCAGCACCATCACATCCAGGCTCTTAGCGCCCAGGGTGGGGCTGATGGTGGAGAAGCTTTCGGCCGAGAGGGCAAAAGGCAGAGAACCGGAGTTAATCTGGTTTGCCAGCGCGGTGACCTGGTCCTGGGTGAAAGAACCTTCGATCACAGCGTTGCCGTCCGTGATGGCAGTCTTGACGGTAGCGGTGGAGATGTTCTCGCCGTCCAGCCAGATGGAGATGGTGCCGTTGGACTGGGCTGCCAGCTCGGTGGTGGCCTCAGCAAACTTTTTGGCACCGTCAGCGCTGAACTGCAGCTGAACAACATAACCGTTCTCCTGGTTGTAGCCTGCGGTTGCGGACGTCACATCGTCACCGCTCAGGATCTCTTCGCCGTCGGCAGTAGAGCCCTTGCGGAACACCATCTCGGCGGTGGTGCCGATCTCGTCAATGGCGGTCTGGGGATTAAAGTCGGTTTCGCCGGTTTTCCAGGGGAAACGGACGATGATGCGGTCCTTGTTATAGTCCACATAATCCTCATAGTCGGTAATGCCAAGGCCGACCAGACGGTCTTCGATGACGGTTTTGGCCGCGGTCATCTGGTCATCGGTGGCTTCCACACCGTCAGCCGGCATGAACGTCACGTCCACGCCGCCGCGGATGTCGATACCGAAGCGGATATCCTCCGCGCCCTTGATGTAGACGTTCTTGGTATCGCCGTATGTGTAGCTCACGCCGAACAGGGCGGTAAACGAGAACACGACGATCAGCAGCGCCGTGACAATCAGATGCCACGACTTCCCTCTCTTATTCATATGTACCTCCAAACATTGCCCGCGCACCGGCACGGGCGGGGTTTTATTACCGGCGTATGCGCGTTGCCACACACCGCCATGCAGGGAAGCAGCCGCCTGCCGGAAAGCAGGCGGCTTTTTCCCTTTTTTGCAGGCGCACCCGGCCGGGAAAACCGGGCGTACCTGTTTTAACTATGCAGGATGGCTGCTTATTTTATTCTGCCAGCAGCTTTTCGACCACAGCCAGGCGCACACAGACGGTGAGCAGCATGGATGCGGTTTCTACCTCAGACAGGCTGGGGTAAGTGGGGGCAATGCGCAGGTGGGAATCCTGCGGGTCAATGCCATAAGGGAACGCTGCGCCGGCGCCGGTCAGGGTCAGGCCGCAGTCCTTGCAGAGCTGGGCTACACGCTTGGCACAGCCGGGCATGACATACAGGCTGATGAAGTATCCGCCTTTGGGATTGGTCCAGTGGGCGATATCGCCGCAGGGGGTCAGCTCATGGGCAAAGGTGGTTTTGACTGCGTCAAAGCAGGGCACCAGGCGGCGGCGATGCTTGGCCATATGCTGCAGCACGCCGTCCTTGTTCTTCAGGAAGCGGACATGGCGCAGCTGGTTCATCTTGTCATAGCTGATGATCATGACAGAGAAGCGCTTGCAGATATAAGCCAAAGATTTTTCACTGCATGCCAGGGCAGAAACACCAGCGCCGGGGAAGGTGATCTTGCTGGTAGAGGTGAACATAAACACACGGTCCTCATTGCCGTACTTCTTGGCCTCGTTCAGCAGCACCGGGGTCTCGATGATTTCATCGGTCAGGTGGTGGACAATGTAAGCTTCGTCCCAGAAAATCTTGAAATCCGGGGCAGCGGTCTTCATGGATGCAAAGCGGCGGATGGTTTCATCGCTGTAGACATAGCCATCGGGGTTGGAGTACTGCGGTACGCACCAGATGCCCTTGATGGTGTCGTCTTCGGCAACCAGCTTTTCCACCATATCCATATCGGGGCCGTCCGGCGTCATGGGGATCGTGATCAGCTCAAAGCCAAACTCCTCGGTGATTTTGAAATGGCGGTCATAGCCGGGGGCCGGGCAGAGGAACTTGCGGTGCTCCACCTGGGACCACGGGCAGGGGGATTCCGGGAAGCCAAAGGTATGACCTATGCTGATAAGGTTGTACATCAGCTGCAGGCTGGAGTTGCCGCCCACAAAAACCTCGCTGGACTTAACGCCCATCACATCGCCAAACAGGGCGCGGGCTTCTTCCAAACCTTCCAAGTTGCCATAATTGCGGGCATCATAGCCATCCTCGGTGGTATAGTCACTCATTTTCAGCAGATCCATGGCCAGGTCCATCTGATGAGGGCCTGGTTTACCGCGGGCCATGTTGAGCTTAAGGCCCTTGGCCTTGAACTCGGCATAGGATTGTTCCAGCGCAGCCTTTTCTGCACGGAGCTGGTCTTTGGACATTTCAAAATAATTTGCCATAATCATTTCCCCCTAGATCGTGGGCTGCCATGGCGCTGCACGCGCACAGGGCAGGTCCAAGTACGTTTCCCTCTTGTGTCCGCTTGTATGCACAGAGCATACAGTTTTCAGACATACATATTAGTATAAACGAAACGGCCACAATATACAAGCAGTTTTGAAATTTTTCCCACAAAAAGCAGGCGGTTTTTGACCCAAAAGCAGGTAAAGAAGAATGGATAACCAGCCACAGATTTCTATATTGACCTTTCAGCGTGGACATGTTACACTTTTGTTGTAATAAGTTGTACGCATATTTATTCATGAGCTCAACTTTTGTCCGGCCGGGCAGCACAACTGGAGTATGGTTATGGAACAGCATGTCACCTTCCGGCGCGTGGCCGGTATGCTGGTGGGCATTGTGATCATCAGCCTTGGTGTTGCCCTTTTCAAGTTTGCCCATCTGGGCAACGACCCTTTCAACGCGCTCAACATCCGCTCTGCGGAGCTTGCCGGGCTGACCCTTGGCGTACAGAACCTGATTTATAACGCGGTATTTTTCACGATGCAGATGATTTGGGGCCGCAGATATGTCGGCTTTGGCACCGTTGCAAATGCCGTTTGCTGTGGGTTTATCATCACGTTTTTCTATGATTTCCTCACTGCGCATTTTGCACAGGCCGCTACCCTGCCCGCACAGCTGGCGTGGGTGGCTGCAGCGGTGGTGTGCACCTCACTTGGCATTTCGCTGCACCAGACCTCCGATTTGGGGGTTGCCCCGTATGATTACCTGGCGCTGGGCCTGCGGGACCACACGCCACTCCCCTATTTCTGCTGCCGCCTTTTTACGGATACGCTGTGCGCATTGCTGGCTTTTTTGCTGGGCGGGCTGCTGGGGCTGGGCACCCTGATCTGTGCGTTCTGCCTGGGACCGCTGATCCAGTTTTTCAACACCCATGTTTCCGAAAACGTGTTGCAATATGTTCCAACCGGGCGGCAGGCATAATATTTACCAGCGGCGCAATTATAATTTTGCAGCGGCGGCAGCTTTGGCTTGCCGCTGCTTTTGGTTGTTTAATGGCATTTTATCTAAATTTGGTGTAAGATATAAGGCAA
>ENA-OVGE01002163-OVGE01002163.1-human-gut-metagenome-genome-assembly--contig:-NODE-2163-length-13433-cov-3.675886_pt1 | contig 13433 bp, 13 predicted proteins | sample MGYA00237769_ERZ505417 | MGnify/ENA primary metagenome ERZ505417 (study PRJEB26158, sample SAMN06016403) | human gut metagenome | biome: human gut; feature: ankylosing spondylitis patient; material... | reverse complement strand
TCTGTGTGATGGGGATGCCATTGTGATGCGGCAGGAGCATCTCTTGCAGATCTTGGAAGCCTTATATGCGGCGTTTCCGCATCTGCGGCAGGTCACGGTTTATGCCGGCACCCGAAGCACCATGACCAAGAACCAGGAGCAGTTGAACGAATTGCGTAAAGCTGGCCTGACCAGGGCATACTTGGGGGTAGAGTCTGGTTGGGATGAGCTGCTGAAAAAGGTCAACAAGGGCGTTACCTCAGAACAGATGCTGCAAGCTACCTCCATGCTGAAAGCAGCTGGCATTGATCTGTGGGTCATGGTGATCTTGGGATTGGCTGGTCCTGGAGAACCTGCGAAACGACACATCGAAGAAACGATCAAAGTCCTCAATAAGATGCAGGCCAACCATGTTTCCTGCCTGTCCTATATGCCGGAGCCCAATTCCCCCATGTATAAGGATGTGCAGGAGGGAAAATTCCAGCTGATTAGTCCCCATGAATATCTGGAGGAAACTCGCGCTCTGGTGGCTGGGCTGAACTATGGACCGTTCCATTTCACCAGCAACCACGCCTCTAACTACGTTCCTTTGAAGGGGACCTTGCCGGACGACAGAGAGAAATTTTTGTCGATGATCGACCAGGCTCTGGGTGGAAAAGGGCATATTCGCAGCGAATTTTCTCGCGGACTTTGAATGAAGCAAGCTAACAGATTATAGTATTTTTAACTTTAAGCTGTTAATTTGTTGTAAGATAAAGTAAATTAGATGGATAAATAAATTATAGAACCAAAAGAAAATAATTATGCAATGGAAAGAAGTGTCAACGTTTATGTTGTCAAAGTGACGAAAAAGAAGGTAAGTTGATGCTAACATTGCAGAATTTAGAGAGAAACAGTTGAATTTTTGCAATAAAGGTGATAAACTGTCTCCTGGAGTTTCGTGGGGCCTGGCGTTGATTTTCTTGCGCTTTCTCCCTTTGGGAGGGGACCGCTTCTGGCAGAGGGGGCCATGAAGTTTCTCTGGGCGATTTACCCGAAAGCACGCGAAAGTTTCCACCAAGCAACAGATGCTCTATATGCAACAAGAGACACAGGAAGTTTCCGGTGCCTTTGGTTGTAATCTGCAAATTGGAGGAAACGATATGCACCAAAACAACGAAAAGGCCGTCTTGAAAGACGTCCTGAAGATCGGCGGCGCTTACGCTGCCTTCTGTATCGGCTCCGGCTTCGCAACCGGCCAGGAGATTATGCAGTTCTTCACTGCCTTTGGCTGGGCTGGTATCGGCTCTGCCATCATCACCATGATCCTGTACGTCTGGATGGGTGTCACCCTGATGCGTGACGGCCGGAAGTACAGCTTCACCAGCGATGCTGCTGTGTGGAAGCACTACTGCGGTAAGGGTCTGGGCGTGGCAATGAACTGCTTTGGCACCTTTGTTATCTTCGGCATTTATGTCGTCATGATCGGCGGCGCAGGCGCTTCTATGGAACAGTATCTGGGTATTCCCAACCTGGCTGGCCGTCTTATCATGTCCGGCATCTGTCTGGTGGTCGCCCTGATGGGTCTGAACCGCTTGGTCGATGTCATCGGCTTCATCGGCCCTGTTATCATCGTCTGTGCGCTGGCCATCGGTGTGGTCACGATTGCTCGTGACGCTGGCATGATCGCAACCGCGCAGCAGGTCCTTGGCTCGGTTAAGGTGACTGCTTCCTGTAAAAACTGGGTCCTGTCCGGTTTCCTGTATTCCGGCTTCATGGCTTTTATGATCATTCCCTTTATCGCTCAGCTGGGTCACTCGGCACAGGGTTCCCGGAAGAGCGGCATGCTGGGCGGTGCCTGCGGCGGCTTCTTCCAGGTCGTGGCCATTATCGTCATGCTGGTCGCTCAGATGTGCAATATCGAGCTGATCCACAATGCACAGGTGCCTTCTCTGGTTTTGGCTGAGAAGATCAACCCCATTCTGGCAGACCGCTGCATGGTCATTTCGTTTCCTGAGGCCAATGCTTCTCGCATCAAATCCATCAGCAAGAAATATGCCGAGGAAATGCTGTCGAGTGACCTGTACAGCATCATTGATTTCAACTACGAGCTGATGTTCAAATCGATCGATCGCCTCGTCGGCCGAAATATCACCTCCTTGCGAAAGCATCAGCAGATGATTGAAGCCGTGCTTGAAAACGCCCTCGATGTCGCGTTGGTTCAAGAGGACAACTCCCCTGTTCCCGTAACGGAAAGTATGTTTGCCAAAGCCGAGCAGGCAATTCTCGGTACAGCGAAGAGGACGGTCGGCTTTGCTTCATAACCTGAATGGCGCATTGTTCACGATCTTCTCCCGCCCGAATGAGAGCCGGATGGCGACCGGCCGAAACTACAGCCGCAATGACGGACGATTGCTGCTGTAGTCGTGGGAAGCCACAATTCTCCGATACAAAAAGCGCAAACCGACCAGCAAATATTAAGGGGGGAAAAACAATGGCCAATTTCAACCCCCGGGAGTATTTCCCGACGCTGCAGGAATGGATTCGTTACGGAGGCGACATCACCTGGGACGATTACAGCATCATGAAGAATCACGGAGACCGTGTCCAGCTGATGTTCCCTTCCTCCGCCGCAAAGGGACACGACACCTATGACCTCTACCACGATGACAACGGTCGCATGACGAAGGTTTTCGGCCATCCCGGCAATGCCGGATTTGAGGGATGGAAGTACGATTGATTTCCAGAGGCAGGGCATGAGCAAACGCTGCTCATGCCCTGCCTCAAAACGATCCCGGATGTTTCAGCACAAGCGAGGTGTTTACATACGCTGCGGTGGCTGTTTGCTGCGGCAGTGCGGGGTCACGCGCTGCCGGTTTCTTCGGCGCAGGCGCGCAGCTCGCGGAAAATGGCCGTGTAATCGGCGCGGAAATTGCTGTTTTTCGGGAACAGAAACATGATGTCGTGCCGCAGCCGAAAGTCGCTCAGCTCGATCACGCCGAGCGTGCCCGCCGCCTCCTCCGGGCGGATGGCCGCGCGGTAGAGAAACGACACGCCGTAGCCGCTTTTGAGCAGCGTCTTGATCGCGCCGATGTTGCCAATCTCGACCGTGCGGGCAAAATCCGCCGCCGCCAGGCCGTGCTCCTTCAGGTAGTACTCCAGGATCACGCGCGTGCCCGAGCCCTCTTCGCGCAGCAGCAGCGGCTCGACCAGCAGGTCCGTCAGGCGCCGGCCGCGATAGCGTGCGGCCTTCTCCGGGTCTCCGGCGGCGACATATTCCTCTGTGCCGAACACAAAGAAGTCATACTCCGCCTTCGGGAAATCGCCCTCGACGACTGCAAAATCCAGCTCGCCGGAATCGAGCTTGCTCAGCAGCACCTTCGTATCCGCCACCTGCATCTGAATGTGGCTGTCCGGGTGCAGCTGCAAAAACCGGCCGAGCGCCTCGTTGATCATGAACTCCGCGACCGAGAGCGTCGCGCCGAACGAATAGTCGCGCGTGCCGAAGGCGGCCTGCTGCATGCGCTTTTGCAGGTGCTGCTCGTCATGCTTCATCGTCAGCAGCGTGCGGCGCAGAATCTCCCCCGCCTCGGTCAGCTGCAGGCGCTTGCCGTTGTGCTGGAACAGCGCCGTGCCGTAAGCCTGCTCCAAATAGTGGATGTGGTGCGAGACCGCAGGCTGCGTGATGTTGAGCTCGCGCGCCGCCTTCGTAAAATTCATGTGCCGGCACACGGCCAGAAAGGTCTCGACGCGAAAATCCAGCATGGGTATCCCCCTTTTCCGTAGATTCCTCGGTCAATGATAACACATAATTATCATTTGATAAATAGAAATCATTTTTCTTTATCGTTCGGTTATGATATGATGCTCTCTGCAAACAACGCATGGAGAGAAAGGAATCCTCGACCCACTATGAACTTCATTCAGAAAAGCTGGAAAGGTATCCTCGTGTGCCTCGTCATGGCCGTGCCCTGCTGGCTGCTCGGGCAGCGGTTTCCGATCGTCGGCGGCCCGGTGTTCGGCATCCTCGCCGGCATGATCGTCACCCTGCTCTGGCACGACAAGAGCGCGGCGCAGCCCGGCATTTCGTTCGTGTCGAAAAAGGTGCTGCAGTACGCCGTCATCCTGCTCGGCTTCGGCATGAACCTGTCCGTCATCTGGCAGACCGGCAAGCAGTCGCTGCCGATCATCCTCGTGACGATCACGACGTCGCTCGTCGTGGCGTGGCTGCTGCACAAGCTGCTGCACATTCCGGGCAAGATCTCGACGCTCGTGGGCGTCGGCTCGTCGATCTGCGGCGGTTCGGCCGTCGCGGCGACCGCGTCCGTCATCGACGCGGACGATGAGGAAGTCGCGCAGGCGATCTCCGTCATTTTCTTCTTCAACATGCTCGCGGCCATCTTCTTCCCCGCGCTCGGCGCGCTGCTCGGCTTCTCGACCACGAACGGCGAGGCGTTCGGCATCTTCGCCGGCACGGCCATCAACGACACGTCGTCCGTCACGGCCGCGGCCTCCACGTGGGACTCGCTCTACGGGCTCGGCAGCCAGACGCTCGACAAGGCCGTGACCGTCAAGCTCACGCGCACGCTCGCCATCATCCCGATCACGCTCGTGCTCGCCTTCGTGCGCACGAAGCGCGCCAAGACCGACGGCACGAAGGTCGATTTCAAGAAGATCTTCCCGATGTTCATCCTCTACTTCCTGCTCGCGTCCGTGATCACGACCATCTGCGTGAGCGCCGGCGTGTCGGCAAGCGTGTTCACCCCGCTCAAGACGCTCAGCAAGTTCCTGATCGTGATGGCCATGTGCGCCGTCGGCCTGAACACGAACATCGTCAAGCTCGTCAGAACCGGCGGCAAGCCGCTCATCATGGGCTTTTGCTGCTGGGTCGGCATCGCGGGCATGAGCCTGCTGATGCAGCATGTGCTCGGCATCTGGTAAGACACGAACAAAAACGGGCGGCAGCCGGAGCTATCCGGCTGCCGCCTTTGTTTTATGCTTCTTTGCCGTCGCGCGGCAGCGTCACGAGCATGACCGTTCCGTCCGCGCCGCTGCGCTCGATCTGCACCGTGCCACCGTGCAGCGCGGCGATCTCCCACACGAGCGACAGACCGAGCCCGACACCGCCATGCGCCCGGCTGCGCGACTTGTCCACGCGGAAAAACGGCTGGAAAACGCTCTCCCGGTATGCCTCCGGGATGCCGGGACCGTGGTCACAGACGCGGATCTGTACATTCCCGTCCGCCTCGCTGACCGCGATGCGCACCGCCCCGTCCGGCCGGCCGTAACGGATGGCGTTTTCGGTCAGGTTGAACAGCAGCCGGTACAGCAGCGGGTCGCTGCCGGTGAGCACAGCGCCGCCGTCGGCCTCCAGCGCGATGCACTTGCTCTCTGCAAGCGGCGCGAGATCGGTGAAGATCTCCTCGATCATGGGCGCGAGCTCGACCCGGTCGTCACAGGGCACGGTGCGCAGTTCGCTCATCTCCAGCAGGATCTTCGTCATCTGCGCCATACGCTCCGTCTGCTCCTGCAGCAGGCTCAAAAACGCCGCCGTTTCGGGCGTGACGTCCGCGTGCTCGGCGGAAAACAGCTCAAGCTGCGCCTGCATCAGCGCAAGCGGCGTGCGCAGCTCGTGCGCAGCGTTGCCCGTAAACTGCCGCTGCGCCGTGAAGCCCGCGTCCAGGCGGTCGATCATGCCGTTGAACGAGCGGCTGAAGCGCTGAAACTCCGGCAGCACGTCCTCGCTGACCTTGCACTGCGCCAGATTGCCCGGCTGAATACTTTCCACCTGCGCTGCAAAGCTGCGCAGCGGACGCAGCGCGCGGCCGCTGACAAAATACGCGAGCACGCCGCCGGTGAGCGTGACCGCCGCCGTGATGTACCAGTTCGTGACGCCGAAGGCCGCCTGCGCGCCGCTGATGATGATCGTCAGCTCGTCATCCGGCTGTTTGCTCTGCGGGTCGAAGGCGTCGGGCGCACCGGACTCGATCTCGCTGTAAGCCGAGATGCCGCTGCCGATCGCGTCCATGTACCGCTTGCCGGAATAGCCGATCAGGCAGTTCATGAGCACACACGTCACGCCGATCAGCGCCGCCGTCATCAGCGTGATGCGCCACTGCAGAGATAACCGCTTCATGTCTGCTCCTCCATAACATAGCCCTCGCCGATGCGGTTGCGGATGGGGTCATAGCCCAGGGCGGCGCGCAGCTTTTTCCGCAGTGCGGAGATATGCACGCGGATGGAGTTGCCGAAGCCGTCCGCCCCGCTGTCCCACACGTGCTCCAGCAGCTCCTCCTGACTGACCGGCCGCCCCTGATGCAGCAGCAGGTATTCGAGGATGCCCGTCTCCTTGCGCGTGAGCGACAGCGCCTCGCCGCGCACGGACGCCTTGCGCGCCTTGGTGTCAAACGACAGCTCGGCGCAGGTCAGGACCACGTCGCTCTGCGTAAAGCGGCGCAGCGTCAGGCTGCGGATGCGCGCCGCGAGCTCATCGAGGTGAAAGGGCTTGGTGAGATAGTCGTTTGCGCCTGCATCGAGCCCCGCCACCTTATCGGCGACCTCGCAGCGCGCCGACAGGATCAGCACCTTGGTGTCGCGGTCACGCTCGCGCAGCGTCCGCAGCACCGTCATGCCGTCCTCACCGGGGAGGTTCAAGTCCAGCACGACCAGATCAAAGCGCTCGACGGCAAGCATCTCCGCGGCGCTCTGTCCGTCATAGCAGCAGTCCACGCTGTAGGCAAGCCGCCGCAGACTGCGCGCGATCGTGTCGCAGAGCGCCCGTTCATCTTCCACAATTAAAATATGCATACCATTCTCCTCGTGCGTATTTACGAATGTCCGACTTTGTTACATGATAACACAAAGGCATAAAATCTCTGTTAAGTTTCCGTTCTTAACGAAGATTTTATCTGCGCCATGGTATCATGGGGCAAACAGAAGGGAGTGATCCGGGTGTTTCGTGCAAAAAAAGCCGTTGTACAGGGCTTGCTGATTGCTGCAGGCATCGCCATGGTGTGCTTCGGCGCGCTGCGCGGCGAGGCCGGCGCCGTGCTCAACAAGGCGATCCGGCTGTGCTTGGAGTGTGTCGGCATTGGATAAGAAAAAACAGTCTGTTTCCCTGCTCTTGAGCCGGTTTCGCGGCTGGATCCAGGCGGCGGCGACGCTGCTGACCAACATCCACCTGCCGAACTTCTTCAAGGGCGGCATCTATCAGGGCAAGGGCAAGAGCGTCTGCGTGCCCGGTCTGAACTGCTATTCCTGCCCGGCGGCATCGGGCGCGTGCCCGATCGGGGCGTTTCAGGCGGTGGTCGGCTCGTCCAAATTCCGCTTTTCGTATTATATCACCGGCATCCTGATCCTGCTCGGCGTGCTGCTCGGGCGGTTCATCTGCGGCTTTTTGTGCCCGTTCGGCTGGCTGCAGGAGCTGCTGCATAAGATCCCGGGCAAAAAGCTGTCGACAAAAAAGCTCAGGCCGCTGACCTATTTGAAATACGTCATCCTGCTGCTGGCCGTGGTGCTGCTGCCGGCGCTCATCGTCAACGACGTGGGCATGGGCGACCCGTTTTTCTGCAAGTATATCTGCCCGCAGGGCGTACTCGAGGGCGCGATCCCGCTTGCCGCCGCAAACGAGAGCATCCGCGCGGCGCTGGGCGCGCTGTTTACGCGCAAGCTGATCATTCTGATCGCGGTCGTCGTTTTGAGCGTGCTGTTTTTCCGCCCGTTCTGCAAGTGGATCTGCCCGCTCGGCGCGTTTTACGCGCTGATGAACAAGGTCTCCCTGCTCGGCATCCAAGTCGACACGGGCAAGTGCGTCTCCTGCGGCAAATGCGCGCGCACCTGCCAGATGGACGTGGACATCACCAAGTCCCCCAACGACACGGAGTGCATCCGCTGCGGCAAGTGCATCCGCGCCTGCCCCACGGAGGCCATCCGCTTCCGCTATGGCTTCGGCCTGAGCGGAAACACGAATCCGAAACAAGTAAGCAACCATCAAAATCAAACGGAGGAATCATGATGAAGAAAATCACAAAATTTGTGACGCTCCTGCTCGCGCTCGCGATGGTGTTCAGTCTCGCAGCGTGCTCGTCGGGCAAAGGCAAGGACAAGGCGGACGGCAGCACCGACATCGCGACCCTGATCGCGACCGAGCCGAACAGCGCCGACGAAGCGGCCAAGCTCTATCAGCAGCTCATGCAGAAGGAAAACGACATTCTCGCCGCAAACTCCGACCTCTGGAACAAGGTGTTTCTGTCTGCCAACAAAAACAGCACCATGATCGAGGACGGCACGAACTACGGCGACTTCCTGCTCGCCACGATCGAGAGCGCGAAGGACGGCTTCTCGGCCGATGAGCTCAAGACGCTCAAGGCCGGCGCCGAGCAGATCAAGGAGATCGAGGGCAAGCTCACCATTCTCGAGCAGAAGTATCCCGGCTGCGGCACGGCGCCCGGCGCAGGTGACAGCGTGAGCGCAGAGGAGGCCGGCATGACCGCCTCCGGCAGCGACCTGATGAAATTCCCGAGCTTTCAGGGTAAGGACCTCAACGGCAATGACGTCGACAGCAGCAAGCTCTTTGCCGGCAACAGCGTCACGGTCGTGAACTTCTGGTTCACCACCTGCAACCCGTGCGTCGGTGAGCTGGCCGACCTTGAGGCGCTCAACAAGGACCTCGCCGCGAAGGGCGGCGCGGTCGTCGGCATCAACTCCTTCACGCTCGACGGCGACAAGACCGCCATCGCCGAGGCGAAGGACATTCTGGCGAAAAAGGGCGTGACCTACTCCAACCTCTGGTTCGCCTCCGACAGCGAGGCCGGTAAGTTCACCGCCGGTCTGTACTCGTTCCCGACCACGTACGTCGTCGACAAAAACGGCAACATCGTCGGCCAGCCGATCGTCGGCGCGATCACCGCACCCGATCAGGCAAAGAAGCTCAACGAGCTCATCGATCAGGCGCTCGCAAGCAGCAAATAACGGCCCGAGACAGCATCCGCCTCGACGCGCCCTTCTGACGGAAGGTGCGCCGGGGCGGATATTTGCTGTCTGTCAGAGCCTGACGTCCTCGAGCTGGTGCAGCTGCTCGAGCGCGACGCTGCCGCCGCTGATGACAAAGCAGAACTTGTCTCCCCTGCGCACCGGGAGCTGGCCGCGCAGCGCAGCACCGATGCCGATGGCAGACGACGGCTCGCACAGTAGCTTGCCCTCCAGAAGCAGTAGCTTCATGCCGCGGAGAATGTCGGCATCCGCCACATCCGCAAAGCCGTCGGTGTGCGCCGCCACGTACGGGAAGCACACATCCCCCGGCGTCTGCGCAACGAGCGCGTCCGCAATCGAGCGCTTCTGCTCCACCTGCACCGGATGCCCGGCGCGCAGGCTCGCCGTATAGCGCGGGAGCGCGGCCGGCTCCGCGCCGAACACGCGCACGCGCGGTGCGAGCGCCTTGACGGCCGTGGACACGCCGCCGATGAGTCCGCCGCCGCTGACCGGGACGACGACCGCGTCGATCTCCGGGCACTGGGCCATGATCTCGAGCCCGACGGTGCCCTGCCCCGCCATGACCAGCTCGTCATTGAACGGCGGCACCATCGTCGCGCCCCGCTCGGCACACAGCCGCGCCGCGACCGCGAACCGCTCGGACGCATCGCACAGCACGAGCTCCGCGCCCAGCGCGCGGATGGCCGCCTGCTTGACGGCCGGGGCCGTCTCCGGCATGACGATGCAGGCGTGCGTGCCGAAGCGCTGCGCGGCATAAGCCACCGCGCGGCCATGGTTGCCGGACGAGGCCGCGACAAAGCCGCGGGCACGCTCGGCATCCGTCAGGGCGAGGATCTTGTTCATCGCGCCGCGCAGCTTGAACGCGCCCGTGCGCTGCATGCACTCGGCCTTGACGTACACCTCGCAGCCGAGGACGTCATCGAGCGCCGGCAGACGCAGCAGCGGCGTGGGCACAATATAAGGGGCGATGCGCGCATGCGCCGCCCGAATGGTTTCCAGTGTCATACTCATGGGAACGCTCCTTTCTCAGCAGGATCATTGTAACGCAGCCGGCACGGATTGTAAAACCAAATCTGAGCGCCGCGGTGCTTGACAATCCGGGGCGCAGAGGTCATAATCAAAAGAAGTTTTTGCAAATTTTCAAACTCAGGAGAAACCGCACGTGAAACACGCCGACAAAAGCAAACGCGCCCGGAACCTGTGCAACGCGGTCATGCTCTGCTGTGCTGCCGCCGTGCTGCTGACCGGGCTCGGGCGTACACTGCTGCACCCGAAGGACGTCAACTACTACGAAAACCGCCCGGCCAACACCGTCGCTCCGCTGACGGCGGAAAGCTGGCTCGACGGTTCGTTTCAGGATGCCATGGAGACCGCGCTCAGCGATCAGATCCCGCTGGCGCAGACGATGAAAAAGGCCTTCAATGACGCGCAGAACAAGATCCGGTACGACTCCATGATGCGCCTGTCGCGCCGGTATCCGAACGTGCCGGTCCAGTACGACCAGTTTCTCGTCTACGGCGGGAAATATCTGGCCTACACCTACCGCAGTCCCGACGTGGTGACACCGGGGCTCACGCGGCACAGCGAAAATCTCAATGCACTGATCGCCGCGCATCCGGACGTATCGTTTTACATCTACATGGTCGAGGGCGACACGAACAACAACTTTCCGGCCGGAGAAAACAACGGTGCGTTTGAATACCTGAGCAGCCGGTTGAACCTGCCGGCGGCGCAGATGCAGAAATTCGCCATAAACGATCTGACGACATATGAACGCGACTTCTACCAGACCGATCATCACTGGTGCAACGTCGGTTCCTACCGCGGCTATCGGGAGATCGCCGCCATGCTCGGCTGCACGGATCTGCTCGAGCCGCTGGAAACCGTGCGCGTGTCCGACCGCTTCTCCGGCTCCAAGGCGCTGGCCATCGGCGCGCAGGAACAGTTTTTCGAGCCGATCGATGCCTACCGCTTTGCATTTCCGAACATGTCCTTAACGATCGCAGGAGAACCGGCGGACGATTACGGCCGGCAGGACGACGCGCTCAGCGGCCGTCTCGAGAGCGTCAGCTACGGCGGCATCTACGGCTGGGACAACGGCGAGGTCATCCTCGACACCGGTACGACCGGACGCGGAAACCTGCTGATGATCGGCGACTCCTACGACAATGCCATCCTTAAGCTCATAGCATCGCACTTTGACCGGGTCTACAGCGTCGACATACGCAGCTATGAAACCGACATGGGGCAGCCGTTCCGGATGGCAGAATACCTGCGCGCGCACGAGATCACAAAGGTGCTTCTCGTCGGTAACACGACATTTTTCACAACGGACGAGACCATCCTGGAGGACTGAGCCATGGTATTCAGCAGTCAGACATTCCTATTTTTCTTTCTGCCGCTGGCAGGCCTGTGCGTGCTCGTCCGCGCAAAGCCGGTGCAAAACGCGCTGCTGCTCATCGCGTCGCTGATCTTCTACGCCTGGGGCGAGCCGAAGATGGTTGTGCTCATGGTGCTCGTAACGCTCGTGGCCTACGGCAGCGGCTTTGCCATCGTACATTTCGAGGCGCGGCCGCGCGCGAAAAAGGCCGTACTGATCGCATCGGTCGTTGTCATTCTCGGCAACCTCGTCGTGTTCAAATATCTCAACTTCCTGTGCCGGACGTTCTCGTTTCTCGGCCTGACGGACCCCGGCATTGCGCTGCCGATCGGCATCAGCTTTTACACGTTTCAGATCCTGTCGTATGTCATCGACCTCTACCGCGGCAAGATTGCCCTGCAGCGCAACTTTTTCTACCTGCTGATGTACGTCAGCTTCTTCCCGCAGCTCATCGCCGGCCCCATCGTGCGCTATGAGACCGTCGAGCAGGAGATTCGCTCTCGCAGCGTGACCATGGACGATCTCGCGCAGGGCTTCCGGCGCTTTGTCGTGGGTCTAGCCAAAAAGCTGCTGCTGGCCAATCAGGTCGCGCAGGTGGCCACCATCGTCTACAACGGCGACCCCGCCAATTACGGCTCGCTCATGTACTGGCTGGCCGCCATCGCCTACACGCTGCAGATCTATTTTGACTTCTCCGGCTACAGCGACATGGCCATCGGCCTCGGCCGGATGTTCGGCTTCCACTTTCTTGAAAACTTCAACTACCCATATATCTCCCTGTCGGTCACGGAGTTCTGGCGGCGGTGGCACATCTCGCTGTCCACCTGGTTTCGCGACTATGTGTATATCCCGCTCGGCGGCAACCGCGTTTCCCGGGGAAAGTGGGTGCGCAACATTCTCATCGTCTGGGGCCTGACCGGCCTGTGGCACGGCGCGGACTGGAACTTCCTGCTCTGGGGCCTGTACTACGGTGTGCTGCTGCTGGTCGAAAAGCTCTGGCTGGGCAAGTATCTCGAGCGCCTGCCGAAGGCGCTGCGCTGGCTGCTGTGCATGATGATCGTGTGCATCGGCTGGGTGATGTTCAACCTCACGGACTTTGCGCAGATGCGCGCCGCGCTCGCGCGGATGTTCAGCTTCACGCACGTGCAGCTGGCACAGTCCATCGGCGCGGATGTGAGCATCGTGCCGCCGCTGCTGTGGATGCTGCCCGCGCTCGTATTCTCCACGCCCGTCTGCCGGCGCGTGCACCTCGGCGAGAGCTGCGGCGCCGAGATCGTGCGCAACGTCGTGTGCCTGGCGCTGCTGGCCGTGTGCATCGTCTTTTCCGTGAGCGCGACGTTCAATCCGTTCATCTATTTCCGCTTCTGAGGAGGTTTCCGCCATGTATGATCTCAACCGCTTTCTCACCGCACAGAGCCGGGACTATGCCGCCGCCCTGCGCGAGATCCAAAACGGCCGCAAGCGCAGCCACTGGATCTGGTACATCTTCCCGCAGGTCGCGGGGCTGGGCATGAGCAGCACATCGCAGTACTACGCCATCTCCGGGCTCGACGAGGCGCGGGCCTACCTGCGCGAGCCGACGCTGCGCGCGCATCTGCTGGAGATCAGCAGTGCCCTGCTGGCGCTCGACGAGAGCGATCCCACGGCCGTGTTCGGCTTTCCGGACGACCTGAAGCTGCGCTCGAGCATGACGCTCTTCGCGGCCGCCGCGCCGGACGAGCCGGTGTTTGCCGCCGTGCTCGAGAAATTTTTCGGCGGGCAGCCCGACACGCGCACGCTGCAGATCCTCGGCCTGTAAGGAGACGCGCCATGGACAACCTGACTGAAACAAAACTCACATCCGAAAAGATTTACAGCGGCTGCATCCTCGACTTCTACCGCGACACCGTGCGCCTGCCCAACGGCGGCACCGCGCCGCGCGAGCTGTCGCGCCACGTGGGCGCGGTGTGCATCGTGCCGCTGCTGGACGACGGCCGCGTTCTGGTGGGCTTCAAGGAGGCCCAGTGGGCGGAGCGGCTGGGGAAGCTGTAACGGCATAACGATTTTTTCGCATGACAGACGGCGAGGCGCTCCTTGGGATGGACTATGGTGTGGGCGCAGGCGG
>ENA-OVGE01002157-OVGE01002157.1-human-gut-metagenome-genome-assembly--contig:-NODE-2157-length-13465-cov-3.240492_pt1 | contig 13465 bp, 9 predicted proteins | sample MGYA00237769_ERZ505417 | MGnify/ENA primary metagenome ERZ505417 (study PRJEB26158, sample SAMN06016403) | human gut metagenome | biome: human gut; feature: ankylosing spondylitis patient; material... | reverse complement strand
CCGCGATGCACGCAAGAACGCCGCCCGCGGTCCCCGTGAGTACTTCACGGCTGTCTGCGCTGCCTGCGGCGGCGAGGCGAAGGTGCCCTTCGAGCCGAAGAGCGACCGCCCCGTGTACTGCAGCGAGTGCTTCGCGAAGATGCGTGAGAACGGCTGAGTCTTTTGAATGATAAAAAGGTGCTGCGCCTGTGGCGCGGCACCTTTTTTATCCTCCCCCAAAAGGGCTCTTCCCTTTTGGGGGAGGGGGGGGTCGCTTCGCTCCGCGCCTCGGCCAGCTTTGCTGGCCTGCGACACTCCGCTGCGCGCAAAGTGTTTTTTGCGGCGTACACGCCGCAAAAAACGGATTTCATTTTATTCGCGGCCCCGAGCCGCGCACTCTGTGAGACTTTTCACTGCCAACAGCAAAGGCCTGCCCGGCTTTGGCCGGGCAGGCCTTTGCTGCTATACAGTTCAGTTCCGCGAGCACTTCTCCGCGTCGATGGCCAGCACGACCATCAGCGCGCCGAGCGCGTCGGCGCTGTCGTGAACGTCGATGACATAGGTGTCCGTCAGGTGGAAAATCTCCTTGCTGATGGCGGCGATCTCGCGGCCGCGGCCGTCCGTGATGCGGTAGTCCCACTCCATGAAACTGCCTTCCACCTGCCAGCCGAGCCCGTCGAGCACGAACGATGGGCGGAAGAGGGTGAACTCCTTGCGGATCTGGCCGATGCAGCGCTCACCGACATAGAGGTCGAACTTCGGCAGGAACGTCAGCACGCGCTGCTGGACGGTGGCAATGTGCCGCCCTTGCGGGTCGAGAATGTGCAGGCAGTGCCCCCACGCAAGCTGGCCCTCCACGGTGAAGGCGACGGAGCCGTCGGCGGCGTTGTAAATATCATAGCTGTCGAACCAGCTGAACAGGCGCTGCTTGAAGTAGAGCTGCATGAAAAATCCCCTCCTCTGTTGGTTCATTATATCCAACCGGGGAGGGGATTGTCAAGTCGGTTACTCAGCCGCGCTGTCGGTCTGGGCGGCAAGGTGCTTCTGCAGCCAGTCCTTACCGTCGACGAAGCGGGCGACGATGAAGGAGACAACATAGTCACCGGCGGAGTTGACCATGGTGGCGGGCGGGTCAATCAGGTTGCCGATAGCCAGCGCGATGGGGTACGCCACGGCCAGCTGGTCGGGGAAGAAGATCGTGCAGATGACGAGCTCACCCGTACCGCCGCCGCCGGGGATACCGGACATGGCCACGGAGGAGAACACCGCGACAATGATGGCGATGAGCGCCTTGCCGGTGGAGAAGTCCATGCCGAAGATGCCGAACAGGAACGCGACCTTCACGATGGCGGACATAGACGAGCCGTCCATGTGCATCGTCGCGCCGAGGGGGAGGACGATGTCCGTGACGTCCTTGTGGATGCCGGTCTCCTCAGCGACCTCCATGTTCGTGGGGATCGTCGCAACGGAGGAGCAGGTGCCGAACGACACCGCCGCCGGGCGGAAGAGTTTGGAGAACATGACCTTCGCCGCGCCCTTGCCTCCGCCGAAGCGGGCGTAGATCGGGAAGAAGATGAACATGTACGCGAAGCTCATCAGATAGTAGATGATGAGAGTGCGGCTGTAGTCGCCGATGAGCTCGGGGCCGTACGTCGCGACGAGGTAGGCGAAGAAGCCGAAGAAACCGATGGGCGCATAGTAGGTGATGAGCTTGACGGTCTTCATGATGCAATTCGTCAGATCCTCGAGGATCTTGGCGGTCTTTGTCTCCGGGCCGCCGGCCATCTGGATGCCGAAGCCGAACAGCACGGCCGCCACAATCAGGGGCAGAATCGCGCGGCGGCTCAGCAGCTCCGTAAAGTCGGGCTTGGTGAAGAAGTTGACGATCATATCCTGCCAGCCGAGCGTGTCGCCGACCTCACCCTCGCTGACGGTGTACTGGCCGCTGACGAGCGGGAAGATGCGGCAGACGATGTACATCAGTACGCCCGAGATGGCGGCGGTGACAAGGAACGTCGCGATCGTGGTACCCATGATCTTACCGGCGCGCTTCATGTTCTTCATATTGGCGATAGCGGAGCTAATGGAGCAGAACACCATCGGCACCACGACGCAGAACATCATATTGACAAAGAGGGTTCCGAGGAACTCAATTTTCAGGCCGAAAGCGGGCCAGATACCGCCCACGATGCAGCCAAGCACGATACCCGTCAGCATGCAGACGATAAACCAGTTGTTTTTCAGAAATTTCATGTGATCTCCTCTCTTCCGATGCACCTCTCCGGCGCAGGAACGATGATTGCCCGCCGTGCGGGAGTTTATGTGTCCTATTATATGGCATGATTTTCAGAAGTAAACCGCACTGGGTGCTCAACTTTTTGCAAAAAATGCTCTCAGCGCTGCGTATCTGCCGACGGGGCGCGGCCAAAGTGGTTTTTGTACGCGCGGGAGAAGGTGGAGTAGTCCTGATACCCCACATCGAAGCAGACCTGCGCGAGCGGCGCGCCGGTGCGCAGCAGCTGCTGGGCGAGCATGAGCCGCTTTTCCATCAGGTAGTGGTGGATGGTGTAGCCCGTCTCCTGGCGGAAGCGGCGCATCATGTGGTACTTGCTGAGATAGAACCGCCCGGCCAGCTCGTCGATGGTGATCGGCTCGGTCAGGTGGAGGTTCAGATACTGCAGAATGGCGACGATCTTGCTGTCGCCCGCGGCGGCGGGGATGGCGTGGCGCGCGAGCACCGTGCGGTTGAGCTGGACGAGCAGCTGCACCGCGACGGCCCGTTGCAGCAGCGTCGCGCCGAATTCCTCCGAGCGCCCGGCCTGCTCCAGCGCGGTGAGCAGGGGGCTGATCTCGTCGTCCGCGCCTGTGCGGTAGACGTACTGAAACCGGCTCTGCGCCTGCTGGAAGCACGCGGCGAGATCGCAGTCCGGCGTGCTGTTTTTCTCGAGAAATTCGGGCGAGATGTAGAGGATCATCCGCTCGTAGAAGTCGCCCTGCCGCAGCTCCGGGCGGTGGATGCTGCCGCGGCCGATCACGACGAGGTCACCCGGTGCGAGCTCGTACCGCTCGCCCTCGACGCAGTACCCCGCTCGCCCCGCGAGCAGGAGGATGATCTTGTGAAACGTGTGGTAGTGGTAGGCAATCTCCGGCCGATCGCTGTCGGAGAGGTGGAAGAGGCGGAAATCCTCCCGCAGATACCCCCGCTGTTCGTATTGCTGTGGCTCCATGAAAGCACCTCCTGCATAGTCGGTGGATCTATTATAGCATAAACTGCGCGGAGCGGGCAATAAAAAATGCTCCCGGGGAAAATGGACGGGCCGCATGAGACGGTAAACAGGCACAGCGAAATCATCCGCTGTGCCTGTTTTTGGTTCATTTGCTTAGATGAAATGCGTACTTCCCAAGCATCCCTCGCCTCTCCCTCTGGGAGAGGTGGCCGAGCGCAGCGAGGTCGGAGAGGGGAAATGCTGCAAGTTCTCAAAAAGCTGCAAGACCCTCTCAGTCACCTGCGGTGACAGCTCTCCCGAAGGGAGAGCCAAGGCATGGCATATTGCTATGAATCGTTTTACGACCAACCCGGAAAAATCCGGGAGCATTTCCTGTTAATTCTGCTTGTTCCGGAAAATGAACCGCTTCTGGATTGCGTAGCTGCAGAAGAAGAGCAGCGTATCGACGATGAGCTTGTTGAGCGTGGGCGTGTGCGGCAGGAGGTGCGTCAGCAGGGAGACAAGCCCCGCCGAGCAGAGCATCTGCACGGCGGCGAGCGCGTAATACTTCACAAGCGCCGCGCCGGTGCCGCCGCGGCTGGCAAAGACGACCTTCTGATTCATCAGGAAATTGTAAATCGACGAGCAAACGCGGGCGATGGCCGTGGCGAGGAAGATGTGCGTCGTGTCGACGCCGAACACGTGGTGGATCAGCAGGTTAAACAGCAGCAGGTCGATGAGCGCCGAGCTGACCGATGAGAGCAGGAACTTCACAAACGTCCCGAAGAACAGCCGGTAGATCCGGTAGGAGTCCTTGATGGGGTTGAAGTGCGAGCTGGCGTTGTCGTTGAGGTAGATCGTCTCGATCGGCACCTCATGGATGGGAATGTGCTCCTCGGCGCAGAGAATGAGCATCTTCGTCTCGTATTCGTAGCGGCTGCCAGGGCAGCCGAGCAGCCGCTCGGTCATGCAGTTCGGATAGCCGCGCAGTCCCGTCTGCGTGTCGGAGATAGTGACATGGTAGAAGATTCGGAAGATCGAGCGGGTCAGCTTATTGCCGAAACGGCTCTTGGCCGGGACATGGTCGAGCGAGAAATCCCGCACGCCGAGCCAGAGCCCCGTCTCGTCGCGCATGGCGCGGCAGAGTGCCGTCACATCGGCAACGCTGTGCTGTCCGTCGGCGTCGGCGGTGACAACACCGTTATACTCGCTGCGGTCCGGCAGCTCCTGAAAATAGCGCAGGCCGGTTTTCAGCGCGTCACCCTTGCCGCGGTTCTGCTCATGGCGCAGCACCGTGCAGCCGGGGATCTGCGCCGCCAGCGCAAAAATCGGGGCGTAGTCCGGGCCGCTGCCGTCATCGACGACAACAAGCTGCCCGAGCTGCGCATCGGAGAGCGCCTGCAGATAATCAATCAGCTCGGCGCCCGGCGCGAGCGCCGGAATGAGAATCATTGTTTTCATCAGTTATCACCTATCCTTGCTGTGTGGGGGAGAGTTCATCCGCGCACGTCATGAGAACATAGTTGTCCGTCCCGGCGGCAATGTGCCAGCCCGCGCGCAGCAGGCAGTCCTGCGGGATGCCGCACTGCCGGTAGAGAATGACGTATTCCACGCCATATTTTGCCAGCAGCGCTGGGATGCCGTCTGTCTCCGGCTCACCCTGGTTGACAAAGTCCCGGAGCCGCAGCAGATCTTCGCCGGTTTCGGCCTGCCCGCGGTAGACATAGAGGTCGAGGATGTACTGCGGCCGGGAGACGAGCAGCTCCAGCTCCGGCCAGACCTGCCGCAGCGTTGTGGAGAGCGGCTCGCAGGCGAGAACAGGGGAGCGGACGCCGCCGTCCGTGAGCAGCTCGCCGAAGTCGAGCGTCTCCTGCGGAACCTTTTCCACATTCTCAGAGGGGAGAAACGGCGTCTCGCCCGCGGGCGCGGAGGTGAACATCCACTCACCGGGCAGCGCCAGCAGCGCGCTGCACACCAGAACGCCCGCGAGGTGCATCCACCGGCGCGGCAGTTTTTCCGTCAGCCACACCGTGCTGTATGCGCAGATCGGCCCGACCGGGATGAGCCAGAACACGCGCCAGTACGACGGCGTTTTCGTGGCGTACTGCGCCACAAGCCGACCGAGCACGGGCGACCACACAAACAGCGCCAGCAGCACGCTTGTCAGAACGAAATAGGTTCTGGCCTCACGCCCGCCGCGCAGCAGCACAGCCACGAAAAGTACCGCGAAGAGCGCCAGATAGACCTCCTGATGGGCGAACACCAGCTGCAGCTGCTCGAGCATGTAAAGAGCGCCCCGGCGGCGAGCGGCGGCAGCAGGTGCACCATCAGCCGCCCGCGCTTTTCCGTGATGGCGACGGCGGCGGTGAGAAAGAGCATCTCGAAGCCCACGACATAGAGCCCGGTGGGGTTAAACGAGATGGCGGCCAGCATACACGCCAGCAGGAGCGTCCAAAGCCGCTTCTGAACTCTCTCTCCGCGGCCCAGCTCGCGCAGCAGCAGCGCCGAGAGCACCGGCAGCACAATCGTCAGACTCGCGGACTTGCCCTGCCAGACGCGGCCGAGCAGGAACGCGCCGACGCTGTAGCCGTTTGCGCCGCTGAAAATATAGAACACGGAGAGCACGAATGTAAACAGATACGCGCGGCGCTCATTCCCGAGCAGCGACAGCCCCAGCGAGAAGGCGGCGGACGCCGCCAGCAGCAGAAGCGGCGGCAGCATCGCCGTGTGGCACAGCTCCGCTGCGCCGAGCCGGAAGACCCGGCAGAGCATGGCGAGCACGCTCTCCCAGATCTGGAAGTCGTACATCGGCACCGTCCCGACGACATGAGAGCCCATGCTGCTGTCGAACGGGTTGAGCACGGAGCTGTTTGCGAAGAGGGCAACGTTGCTGACATAGAACGAGTCGTCCGAGTCGGAACGGAAGGTGACAAGCGTCATCACCAGCTCGAGCGCAACCGCCGCCAGCGCCAGCAGCAGCGCGATACGCCGCGCGGCGGGCGCATCCTCCCGCACGCTGGGGAGCGCCGGGCGGCGCAGCCATGAGAGAAGCCCGAACAGCGCCAGCGCAGCCGCCGCCGCGCCGACGAGCACCATGAACAGCGTGGAGGACAGGCGGAAGGCGACCATGGGCCAGCCGACGATCTCGCCGCAGGCCATCAGCATCACGAAGCCGACAGCCGGGCGCTCCGCCGGGGCGAGCGTCAGACGGAACAGCCGCTCGGCGCTGCAGCTGCTCAGCCAGCTCAGTGCCAGCAGCAGCCCCGTCAGCAGCAGGGTTTTACAGATAAAGGACAGGGTCAGTCCCCCGATAGAAAGCATAGACAGAAACCTCGGTTCAGAATTTACAGCGCCTCGGTGGCGGCTTTGAGCCATGCGCGCTCGTCGCCCGCGAGGTGCGGGGAGATCGTCTCCCACACCGCGCGGTGGTAGCGGTTGAGCGCGGCGCGCTCCTCGGCGGTGAGCAGCGCCGGGTCGATGGCGTCGCGGTCAAACGGTACCATCGTCAGGTTCTCGAAGCGCAGGAACGCGCCGTACTCCGTCTCGCACGAGGGGCGCACGAGCAGGAGGTTCTCGTGCCGGATGCCGAAAGCGCCGGCCTGATAGTACCCCGGCTCGTTCGAGATGACCATGCCCGCCTGCAGCGCGCAGGGGGCGGAGCCGGGGGTGAAGCGCCAGTGCAGGCGCTGCGGCCCCTCGTGGACGCTCAGCACATACCCTACGCCGTGGCCCGTGCCGTGCAGGAAGTCCAGCCCCCGCTCCCACATCGGCTGGCGCGCGAGAATATCGAGATCCTGCCCGACAGTGCCCTGCGGGAACCGAGCCTGCGACAGGCGCAGGTGGCCGCGCAGCACGAGCGTGAACAGTCGCCGCTCATCCGCGGTCACGGGGCCGAGCGCGACGGTGCGGGTGATGTCGGTCGTGCCCTGCAGATAGTGCCCGCCGGTATCGAACAGGCACAGGCCGCGCGGAGCGAGATAGGTTTCCTCTGCCTGCTGCGCGGGGTCATAGTGGACGATGGCCGCGTGCGCGCCGTAGGCCGCGATGGGATCGAAGCTCGCGCCGAGATAGTCTGCCTGTTCGGCGCGGAAGCTCTCGAGCTTCGCCGCAGCGGAGCGCTCGGTGATCTCTTCATAGCCGACGCAGGTCTTGAGCCAGTACAGAAAGCGGCAGACGGCGACGCCGTCCTTGACGTGGGCGGCGCGGATGTTTACCTGCTCGGCCTCGGTCTTGACGGCCTTGTGCAGGATGACCGGACTGGGCCGGTCGAGGAGCGTCACGCCGCGGGGGACGCTGCGGATGATGCGGCTGTTGGCGCTGGCGCTGTCGGCGAGGAGGGTCGTCCCCGCCGGGAGGTGCGCGATGCGGTCGTAGATGTCCGCATACGGGGCGAGCTCGACGCCGCAGGCGGCAAGCGCCCGCTCGATCTCCAGCGGGAGAATCTGCCGCTGGACGCAGAGCACGGCGCGCTCCCGCCCGATGAGCAGGAAGCTCAGAAACACCGGTGTGCACGCGACGTCGCCGCCGCGGAGGTTCAGTGTCCACGCGATCTCGTCGAGCGCGGTGAGCAGGAGCGTGTCCGCGTCCTGCGCGGCCATGTCGCGGCGCAGCAGCGCGAGCTTTTCCTCGCGCGTGAGCCCCGCGAGCGCGGCGTCCAGCTCCCAGACCGGCTCAGCGGAGAGCGCCGGACGGTCCGCCCAGATCTCGCCTACGAGGTCGCGGCCCGCGGCGAAGCGGATCTCCCGCGGCGCGAGCGCCTTTTCCAGCCCGCGCGCGAACGCGGCGCTCACGGTGCGCCCGTCAAAGCCGAGCGTGCCGCCGCACGGCAGGTGCTCGGCGAGAAAATCGGCGACGGACGGCACGCCGGGCTGCCCCTCGCGCATGAGCTCGATGGTGCTGCCCGCGAGCTGCTGCCCGGCCTGCAGGAAGTAGCGCCCATCCGTCCAGAGCGCGGCGCGCTCCGGCAGCACGACGAGCGTTCCCGCCGAGCCGGTGAAGCCCGAGAGCCACGCGCGTGTCTTGAAGAAGCTGCACACATATTCCGAGCCGTGGAAGTCACCGGTTGTGACGACGTAGCCGTCCATCCCGGCATCGCGCAGCTTTTCGCGCAGGGTGGTGAGCTTTTCGGTGGTCTGCATAAAATTCAGCGTCCTTTCCCGGGAAATATCACAGGCCGAGACCGGCCGTTACCTTGCCGATGAAGTCCTGTACGTTCGTGACCATCGTCGTGGCGGCGAGACTGCCGCGGTCGAGCAGCTTGTTCACGACGAACTCCGCCGCGTCCACGGCGTAGAGATACACGGGGCGCACCGTCCCGTCCGGCAGGACGCGGAATGAGGGCGTCATGTTGCCGGTTGCGATGGTGTGGAGCATTGTGGCGAGGCAGATGACGGTCGTCGCCTGCCGGACCTGCGCGCGCATGGCATTCTGCCCCTCATAAGCGTTCGCCACGACCTCGGGCAGCGGCCCGTCGTCGCGGATGGAGCTCGTGAGGACGAAGGGGACATTCTGGCGCACGCAGGCATAGAGAATGCCGTTATCGATGTGGTGATCGGCGATGAACTGCGGGATGGAGCCACTGGCGCGCACGAGATTCAGCACGTCGAGGTGGTTGTAGTGCCCGTTCGGCTGGGACTGCTGCGTGTAGATGTCCTGCCCGAGGGCGGTGTGCAGCAGCGCGGCCTCGAGGTCGTGCGTGCCGAGGGCGTTGCCGGCGAGCAGACCGTGGCAGTAGCCGTTTTCGATCAGCTTCTGCATGGCGGCGCGGGCGCCCTCGTCGAAGGCAAAGGCCGGGCCCATGACCCAGAGAATGTGCCCGTGCTCACGCTCGTGGCGCAGCAGCTCGACGAGACGGTCGTAGTCGCGGGCGTAGGACGTCTCACGGCTGCGCCCCTGGCGGAAGGCAAACTGGTCGCCGCTGGCGGCCTTCTCCGGCTCAAAGCCGCTTGCGTGTAGGTAGATGCCGTCCTCGCCGCGCTCGGTGCGGCCGATCACGACGCGGTCGCCCGCGCGTAGGCGGCGGTTCTCGACGACGTCGAGCGTCCCGTCCGAACGCAGCACGACGCTGCAGTCCATGCGGCTCTCGGGCGCGAGCGTCCACTTGCCGCCGATTTTGAAGTATTCGGGGTACATCGACGTGCTATGAAAGCCCACAGGGGCGACGCCGTCCTTCGGCGCGGGGGCAAAGCGCGCATCCGGCGCGCCGGTCAGGTGTGAAAAGTCGGGCGCGTGATAGACGGGGAGCTGAAAAGACATAACAAACCCTCACAATCCAATATTTTTCAATTTATTATACCCTGTGCCGTCGGACTTTGCAAGGCGGAGATCATACCCTCGGTTGACAAGGGGAACATGCCATATTATAAAAATACGGCGGACAGACGTTGACAAAGCGGGACGGGCGGCATACAATCAAAACACGAAAAAACATACCTAAACGGGGAGGATTACGATGCATATTACGATGGACGAGGGCGAGCGCAGAGAACTGGACACGCTCTTGCGCGGCATCCGCGCGCAGGTTCACAGCCATCCGGAGCTCTCGAACCGCGAATTTGAGACGACGAAGCTGGTGCAGCGGCATCTGGCCGCGCTGGGGCTTGAGCCGGTGGAGCTGGGGCTTCCGACCGGAGCGGCGGCGCTTCTGCGCGGCGGGCGGCCCGGCCAGACGGTCGGTCTGCGCGCCGATCTCGACGCGCTGCCCGTCACGGAGCAGACCGGCGCGCCCTATGGTTCGGAAAACGAGGGCGTCATGCACGCCTGCGGCCACGACGTCCACACGTCGGTGCTGCTCGGCGCGGCGGAGCTGCTGACAAAGCGCCGCGAGGAGATCGCGGGCAATATTCTCTTCCTCTTCCAGCCCGCCGAGGAGGCCATGGTCGGTGCGCGGCATGTGGTGGAGCAGGGGCTGTTTCAGCGCGTGAAGCTCTCGGCGCTGCTCGGCATGCACGTCTGGCCGCAGCTGCCGCGGGGGGAGGTCGGCCTGCGCGCGGGTGCGTTCTTCGCGGCGGTGGATAACTTCCGCATCGTGATTACGGGCCGCGGAGGACACGGCTCCACGCCGAACCTCTCACGCAGTCCCATCGGCGCGGGCGCGGCGCTCGCGCTCGCCATCCCGGCGATCAAGGCCTATGACCTCCCGCCGACGGAGCCCGCGACCGTCGCGGTCACGCTCCTGCAGGCCGGGTACTGCAACAACGTCATCCCCGACACCTGCGAGCTGCAGGGGACGATCCGCACCTTCTCCGAGGAGGCGCGGCACATCGTGGCGCAGCGCCTGCAGGAGTTGACGCGCAGCACGGCGACCGCCTGGGGCTGCACGGGCGAGGCGGAGATCTCGAAGGGGACGCCGCCGCTCGTGAACGACGAGGGGCTCGAGCAGGTCATGGCCGGCGCGGCGCGGACGGTGTTCGGGGAGGACGCCTGCCGCACGCTCGAGCCGGTGACGATCTCGGAGGATTTCGCCTATTACGGCACGCAGGTGCCGAGCTGCATGGCGCTGCTCGGCGTAGGCGGGAGCGCGGCGCTGCACAACGCGGCGTTCTTCCCGTCCGAGGAGGTGCTCATTCCGGTGCAGCAGGCGGCAGAGCAGGTGCAGCGTACCTACGCACGGCTGTCGAGCGGCGAATGCGCGATCTTCTCGCAGGAGCAGACCGTATTCGAGGACGCACGGCAGGCGGCAGCGGCCCTGTCGGACGCGCTGGCGAAGGCGGCGCATCAGCTTGGCGATAAGGTTGCAGAGCTGCAGCAGCAGCTGACCGAAAAGCAGACTGCGCTTGCCGATCTGCGCAGGAACATCAAGGACTATCCGCGCGGACTGCTGCCGTTCCGTGCCAAGCTGGCGGAGGAACTGGAGCAGCAGGCGGGAACGCCGGTTGCGGTAGATATTCTCGCGGATGTGCTGGAAATTGAAGATGAGCGCTGGCGCGGTGCTGTGGAAGGCTATCTCAACAACCAGAAGTTTTATTTTCTGGTTGAACCGGCATATTACGAGCAGGCTTTGCGTATTTACAACAAACTTAAGTGGGAAAAGAGCCTGAACGCCTACGGTCTGGTCGATATCGGCACGCTGCGCGAGCGTGAGCATATCGACCCGCAGAGCGGCAGTCTTGCGGAAAAGGTGGAGACCGGGAACGCGCTTGCGCGAACCTACATGGATTATCTGCTCGGGCGCGTGATGTGCTGCGACACGGTTGAGCAGCTGCGCGGGTATCGGACCGCCATCACGGATGAGGGCATGCTGTATCAGGGCTATGTGGCGCGTGCGCTCCGCAGAGACCGTATGGAGGATGCGTTCATCGGCCGTCATGCGGTCACGCTGCGTATCGCTCGTCTGGAGGAGGAGGCCGCCGGTCTGCAGACCGAAATTTCGTACCGGAAACCCATCTGGCAGGCAGTTTCTCAGCAGAAAGCGCCCATGCTGACACCATATTATGTGCGAAACATCGTACCGCAGCGGCAGGCGGATTTTCTGTACCGCGCGGAACTGGAGGAGGAGATCAACGCGATCGACGAGCAGGTTTCCCATCTCGACCTGCTGTGGCTGGATCAGCAGAAGCAGCTGATCACCGAAATCAGCGACGAGATTGCGGCGCTGAGTCATCAGCGCGAGGTGCAGATCGCACACAAGGCAAGGCTGGAGGAGCGTATTCGTCAGCTGGACGAGGAAATCCTGCCCGAGCAGTACCGCAGCCGCACCGAAATGGAGCGCAGGCTGGCGGAAACCTTCTCGGAGACCTACCGCGACGATATCGGTCTGCCGCGCTACCGGCAGGAGCTGGAGCGTCTGCACCGGCCGGATATCGTGTACCGCAATTTCAGCAGCCACCATGCACAGGTTGTCAACGAGATGGAGAACGCCCGCGCGGCACTCCTGCGGGCGCGCCGAGAATATGTCGAGCGGTTTGGGCCGTGCTCGTTCCGCGTGGAGGCAGATGACAATGCGGAGTTCGATGCGGAACGCCGTGTGCTCGAGGAAAGCGAGCTGCCGCAGTACCGCACCAAAATCCGTGCCGCACGCGAGAGTGCGATGGAGCAGTTCCAGAACGACTTCCTGTCCAGACTGAAAAGCAGCATCGAGCAGGTGCAGGATCAGGTCAAGAACCTCAATCGGGCACTGCGGCAGGCGCAGTTCGGCACGGACAGCTACCAGTTCCGCGTGGACCGCAATCCGGATTACGCCGAATATTACGACATGATTATGGCGCCGGAGCTGATGGAAGGCGATATTACGCTGTTTTCCGCACAATTTCAGGAGAAATACGGTCCGCTGATCGACAAGCTGTTCAGCCAGATCACCATGGCAGACGATACCCAGCTCAACGCCCGCAAGCAGAGTGAGCTGCAGGAGAACATCGAGCGGTACACCGACTTCCGCACCTATCTGAAGTTCGATCTGGAGACCACCGATCAGAACGGCTCCAAGCAGCTGCTGTCGCAGACGCTCAACACCAAGTCGGGCGGCGAGACGCAGACGCCGTTCTATATCGCAGTTCTGGCGTCGTTTGCACAGCTGTACCGCGTGAGCGATACGTCTAGCTTTGGCAACACCGTGCGTTTGGTCGTGTTCGATGAGGCGTTCAACAAGATGGACAGCGAACGCATCATCGAAAGCGTGCGTCTGCTGCGCAAAATGGGTCTGCAGGCGATCATCTGCACCCCGCCGGATAAGGTTTCGGATATCATGCCGATCGCTGACCGCACGCTGCTGGTCGATAAGCATAAGTATCGGATGCACATTCTGCCGTTCAGCAAGGAGAATGCACAGTAAAGAAAAATCCCGCTTTCTCGCGTGAGAAGGCGGGATTTTTGTGTGATTTCGGACAGGCTGCCCCGTTGGACAGGCGAAGTCCTTCTATACGGCTAGCTATTCTGACTCTATTGTACTTTGCGAGCAGAACATCTTACAATTCACCGCACATGAGTGCGCCGAGCGCGTCCTCGAAGGTACGGCTGCCGAGAGAAATCGCACCGAGTGCTTCGGCACGGCGTCCAACCTCGTATTTGTGCAGGTGCACGCCGCCTTCCGGGCACTGCGTGGTGATATAAACGCGCGTACCGCTCTGGATCAGGTCGCGCACGGCGGATTCCAGACGGGCGGGTACGCCGCCTGCACCGAAGGCTTCGAGTACGACCTTGGGGTAGCCGAGCAGCACGGAGAAGAATGACGGGTCGAGATCGGGGGTCAGGCGCACCGGAAGGATGTGGGTGTCGATTTGTTCTACGAGTTTCGGTTCATCGGAGGGGACAGGCGCAGGTGTGTTCCAGTGTACTTCACTCTC
>ENA-OVGE01002151-OVGE01002151.1-human-gut-metagenome-genome-assembly--contig:-NODE-2151-length-13531-cov-37.443084_pt1 | contig 13531 bp, 9 predicted proteins | sample MGYA00237769_ERZ505417 | MGnify/ENA primary metagenome ERZ505417 (study PRJEB26158, sample SAMN06016403) | human gut metagenome | biome: human gut; feature: ankylosing spondylitis patient; material... | reverse complement strand
CAACATCCTCAACAAGAAGGCCGACGAGACCGTTAAGGTTACCGAACGTTGGCCTATCCACCGCAACCCGCCGGCATTCGACCAGCTGGAGTCCAAGACCCAGATGTTCGAAACCGGTATCAAGGTCATCGATCTGCTGACCCCGTACGTGCAGGGCGGCAAGATCGGTCTGTTCGGTGGCGCAGGCGTCGGCAAGACCGTGCTGATTCAGGAAATGATTCAGCGTGTGGCTCAGAACCACGGCGGTGTGTCCGTGTTCGCAGGCGTCGGCGAACGTACCCGTGAGGGTAACGATCTGATCGGCGAAATGGACGAAGCTGGCGTACTTGAGAAAACTGCACTGGTCTTCGGCCAGATGGATGAGCAGCCGGGTACCCGTCTGCGCGTGCCGCTGACCGCACTGACCATGGCAGAGTACTTCCGTGACGTACAGAATCAGGACGTGCTGCTGTTCATCGATAACATCTTCCGTTTCACCCAGGCTGGTTCTGAGGTATCCACCCTGCTCGGCCGTATGCCGTCCGCAGTGGGCTACCAGCCGAACCTGGCCGATGAGATGGGCGCGCTGCAGGAGCGAATCACTTCGACCCGTGGACACTCCATCACCTCGCTGCAGGCCATCTACGTGCCGGCCGATGATTACACCGACCCGGCCCCTGCAACGACCTTCGCCCACCTGGATGCAACCACCGAGCTGTCTCGTGACATCGCTTCGAAGGGTATCTACCCGGCAGTCGACCCGCTGAGCTCCACTTCGCGAATCCTTGATCCGCGTTACGTGGGCCAGGCGCACTACGACTGTGCAAACCGCGTCAAGGCGATTCTGCAGCGTAACAAGGAGCTGCAGGACATCATCGCCCTGATCGGTATCGATGAGCTCGGCGAAGAAGATAAGACCACTGTGAACCGCGCCCGTAAGATCGAGCAGTTCCTTGGCCAGAACTTCTACGTCGCCGAGAAGTTCACCGGCCGTCCGGGCTCCTACGTTCCGGCGGACGAGACCATCGAAGCATTCACCCGCATCTGCGACGGCGTGTATGACGACGTTCCGGAGCAGGCATTCTCCGGTATCGGCGGCATCGACGACCTCGAGAAGAAGTGGCACGACATGCAGAAGGAATACGGTGCGTGATGGCCGGATCGACTATGCAGGTGAACATCGTCGCCGCTGACCACCCTGTGTGGCACGGCACGGCGAAGTCCGTTACCATTCCCGCCTCCGAAGGCGGAATGGGCATCCTGCCCGACCACGAGCCTGTGCTGACCGTGATCAAGGAAGGAACCATCGTTGTGGTGGATCCTGAAGGCAATCGCCTCTCCTTCGAGGTGACTGACGGCTTCATCTCCTTCGATTCGAACAAGCTCACCGTCGCGGTCGAGCGTGGAACCAACGTGAAGCGCGCCGAATAAGCCGTTTCCGCTTGACGTAAGGTGGCCCGGTAATCGCAATATGTTTTTGTATTGCGATTACCGGGCCGCTTTTGTCTTTTACGTGGCTTTCCGCCGCCGCGAATACGTATGCCGTACGTACGGCGACGCGCATGGTAGGGTAGTGCCTCGTGCGAATTATTGTTGCTGACTGCTCTGCCGAATATTCCGGACGATTGAACGCCTCCCTGCCGCTCGCCAAGCGCGTGCTGCTCATCAAGGCGGACAACAGCCTGCTGATCTTCTCCGAACTCGGCTCATACAAGCCGCTCAACTGGATGTCCGCGCCATGCAGCATCAGGGACATCACCCCCGACCACGCCGATGACGACGTTGATACTGAAGTGCCGCAAAAGGTGATCCGCGCGTCGGCCGACAAATCGAACGACGTGCTGGAAGTGACGTTGCAGCACATCTATTCGGACGAATCGTACGACCTCGGCGAGGATCCGGGCCTCATCAAGGACGGCGTCGAAGACCATCTGCAGAAGTACCTGGCCGAACAGATCGAACGCATCGGCAAAGGCGCGAAGCTCGTGCGCCGCGAATACCCGACAGCCATCGGACCGGTCGACATCATGGCGATTGACGGCAACGGCGAGCACGTGGCCATCGAAATCAAGCGCAACGGCGGCATCGACGGCGTCGAACAGCTCACCCGCTACTGCGATCTGCTCAACCGCGACCCGCTGCTGGCCCCCGTGCACGGCATCTTCGCCGCGCAGACCATCACCCCGCAGGCCCGCGTGCTCGCGCAGGACCGCGGTTTCAAATGCCTGCTTTTGGATTACGAGGAGATGAAGGGCACTGAGGACGATTCTTTACGGTTGTTCTGATTCTTTCGGTTCCAACGCTGGAAATCGCGGCAACGGAGCGTTATCTTCGTTGTTCCTCGGTCGACGTACCTTCGTACGCCTTCCCTCGGTACGCCTCGATACCGCACGCGTTGTCTCGATTTCCCCTAGGACTTGCATGCATATGAAAATAGCCTCCCGAGGGGGAGGCTATTTTGTTTTTGGAGGAACCTATCAGTCGGTTCAGCGGATCAGTAGGCGGCGAGAATGTCGATCACGAAGACCAGCGTGGAATTCGCCGGAATCTTCTCCTGATCCTTGTTTCCGTAGCCGAGGCTCGGCGGCACCACCAGCAGCACCTGGGAACCGACCGTGTGGCCTGCCAGACCCTGCTTCCAGCCCTTGATCACGCTGTCAAGCGAGAAGGCGGAGGACTGTCCGCGATCCCACGAGGAATCGAACTGCGTGCCGTCAAGCAGCCAGCCGGTGTAGTGCGCCACCACGGACTGCGTATCCTTGACCACAGCGCCCTTGCCCTTGATGAGGTCCTGGGAAACCAGGGAATCGGAACCCTTATAGCCGTTCATGTCGATCGACGGCTTGCCGTCCTTGGCGAGCGTCACCTTCGGCAGGTCGGCCGGAACGCCCGCGACCTTCTTGCCGGTGGCCTTCTTCAGGTCCTTCGACTTGGACACCAGCGTGAGTACCATCAGGTACGAGGTGCCGGAGGAATTCGAGTCGTTCACGCCGAACGCCACGGTGGAATTGAGCTTGAGACTCTTGAAGATCTTGTAGTAGTTCTCGGTCATCTGGCTGGTATCCGAGGTGACTACGGTGGAGCAGTCGGGGGTGTTCTTCTCCCACGTGCTGGCCAGTTCGGAACCATCCTTGACGCTGATGGCGATGCCCTGCGAGCAGACGCGGTCGCCGTCCTCGATCTGGGCTCCGTCGCCCTTCTGCAGCACCACGTAGCTGTTGTCCTCAACCGTCATCGGCGTTTTGAACGAGACGGTCGGCTTCTTGCCGAGCTCGCCCTTGGCGGTCACGCCGGCGATCTGGTGCATGCCGATTTTTTCGGAAGATGAGGAGGAATCCGAGTTCGATTTGTCGGATTTCGCGCTGGAATTACCGCCGCACGCAGTGACGCCCAGGCACATGACCGTTGCGCAGACTGCCGTGACGGCCTTGGAAAGAAGTGATTTACGCATAGGGCCAACCATAGCGGCAAAGCATGATTTTCATGTTTTTTTCAGGCTTGTGCAAACGGACACTGTAGAATGGAAAAGCTATGACTGTATTGCAGGAAGAACAAGAGAAGCCGCAGATCGAGACGGGCCCTACCCGGCATGCGAAGATCATGCGTGGCATCGTCACGCCTATTTTCGGCTTGCTTGCCATCGCATGCGTCGTGTTTGGCGTGTTGAATTCAACCGTCTGGAAACCGGACAATGAGATCACCGCCGCCGCTCCGGTGAACGGTTCGGAATACGTGGTCACCGATCCGAACGTGTTGCAGCTGGTAGACAGCCGCGTCAATATTTCGGCCAAATCCCGTGACAAGAAATCCAATGTGTGCATCGCCATAGGTTCCGCGCGCGACGTTGCCGGATGGATTGCGGGAAACAAGTACATGCGCGTCTCCGGTCTGTCCGATTGGACGACGCTTTCCACCATGAAGGTCTCCGCGCAGGGAACCGCGGACAATTCCCAGAACCAGGTGGCTTTCAAGGACTCCGACATGTGGCGCACCATCAAGTGCAATGACGGTGCCGTTGATATGCAGGTCAAAGGATCGAACAGCAATAACGCCGAGGATGTTGTGGCGTTGATTGATTTCGGCAACCGCAAGGGAGATACGGTCACTCTGAATTGGGACCGTCGTAACCTGCCGAATTTCGCCATGCCGTTGTATCTTGCCGGCGGACTGCTGGCGATTCTCGCCGTGCTTTCCGCTTCCGTATTCGCCATGCCGCCGCATAAGCGCCGCAACAAGCGCGCTTTCGCCATGGTCGAAGGCGTTGGCGTCAACGAAGGCGATGAGAACGAGGTTTCGGCTTGGGTGAAGAACGCCGAAACCGCCGCCAGCAACAGGGCACGGAGCAGGTCGCGTCACGGCAGGCGTCGCCATGCGGAACATCGCACCGGCGGTCGTACGTCGTCGTTCGAGGAAACGCAACAGCCCGTCATCGTCGATCCTGTGGCACGTAACCTGGTCGCCGACCAGCAGAACACGATTGCGGAAAGCCAGCCGACTGTGTCCGAATCGACCGTATTTGAATCGACGGCGGGCGAATCGTCTGTTGACGACGAGGCGACTTCCGTGATCTCGCAGGATGAGCTTGCCGCGTATTTCGCTCGTCTTGCCCAAGAGGAGGTTCAGACGGAAACGCAGGAAGACGGCCAAGAGGAGGACCAGTGATGAGGAAGCGTAGTCAGGCGATTATCGCGGCCATGCTCGCGCTGGGAATGGCCGTCGGCATGTGCGGTTGCGAAGGCCAGCTGCCGACCCCGAAAGCCACCACCCGGCAGGATGCGCCGAACTTGAGCGCCAAGCAGGAGCAAAAGGTCCGCACGAGGATTCTCAAAACGCTCGACCAGTGCAATCAGAACCGTGACACTGATACGTTGCCGACGATTCTCGAAGGTCCGGAACTGGACATCCGCACCAGCGAGCTGAACGTAGCGAAAGCCACGGGCAATCTTGACCGTAAGACCACCATCCCCACGGATCTGGCCCAGGCCGTGATCTCCACGGATGCCGGCTGGCCACGGTCCGTGTTCTCCATCACGTCCACAACCAAGGACCAGCAGTCCAAGCGTCTGCTGGTGTTCAGGCAGGATTCCGCACGCCAGAACTACAAGCTGTGGGGTGTGGCGCGACTGTTCTCCGGCGTGAAGATGCCGAGTTTCGAAATCTCCAAAACCGGCAGCGCGCAGGGAACGCCTACGGACACCGGTCTGGTCATGACGCCGAAAGCGGCGGTGGACGCGTATGCGGACCTGCTGCAGAACGGGGCGAACAGCAAGTACGCCAGCAAATTCGCGGATGATGATCTGCGATCGAAGCTTGCCGATCTGACTGCCCAGGTGCAGAAGGCCATGGAGCTTAACGAAGGCACGCAGCAGCAGACCTTCGAACCGGTCAATGGAGCCATCAGCGTCATGCGTTCCGCGGACGGCGGCGATCTGGTGGTGGCGCAGATCAACTCCGAATGGACGCGTTCCGCCGGCGCTGGCCGTGAATCGCAGCCGGCCTCTGACGCGGAAAAGGCGCTGTTCGGCAATGGCAAGGCCACCAGCACCATGAAGACGAGCTATGTGAACGTCATCGCGCTGTATGTTCCGCCGGCGAATTCCGGGCAGAAAATCACCGCGGTCGGTTCCGAACGCCAGCCGGTGAAGGTCGAAGCGCTGTAAAACGACGGGTCCTTGGACGCGCATCGTCGGCGGTTTTCCGCCTATCGCGCATCCGTGGGAATGAAAACCGGGAAATCGTTGTTGGCACCTATAGTTGGTGCCAGCAACGATTTCGTGTTTTTGGAGGCAAGTATGGCAGAGCAGCAAGCGTTCCATCCGGGTGTTTCATTGGCGGGAGCCGTTGATCTGGAAGCGCTCAAGCATCAGGTGAAGGCCGAGCCGGGGCAGGCGGGCGGCGCTCCGGCGGCTGGCGGATATGTCATCGACACCACGGAGAACACGTTCCAGGCCATGGTGCAGACCTCCGCCACGTTCCCGATTCTGCTGTTCCTGTGGGTGCCGACCGACGACCGTCTGTTCGCCATGGCACGCGCATTGGGTGACGTGGTGAACAAGCTCAACGGCCAGATCCAGCTGTCCCGCATCGACATCGCATCCAATCCCTCCATCGCACAGGCGTTCCAGATTCAGGGCGCGCCGGCGCTGTTCGCGTTGATCGGCGGCCGTCCGATGCCGATTCTGCAGGGCCTTCCATCCGACGAGGAACTGCAGCAGATCACAGACGTGGTCGTGCCGAAGCTTATCGCCGCCGCGCAGCAGGCCGGCGTGACCGGCACCGCTCCGTATTCGGGCGATCCGGACTCCGACGCGGCCAATTCCGCATCCGCCGGCAGTGTGCAGGATCAGGTGCCGCCGGAACATCAGGAAGCGTACATGCTGGCACAGCAGGGCGATTACGCCGGTGCCGCCGCCGCGTACGAGAAGGTTTTGGAAGCCGATCCGAACGATACGCGCGCCGCCCGCGAACGTGCGAAGGCGCTGCTGCTGGCCCGTTCCGCCAATGCGGACGTGCGCGTGGTGCGTGCCGCTGCCGCCGACAAGCCGGACGATGTGGACGCGCAGCTTGCCGTCGCCGACATCGACATGATCGGCGGGCAGATCCAGGACGCGTTCGACCGTCTGCTTGATTTCGTGGCGGCGGGCCACAAGGCCGACATCGAGCCGGTGCGCCAGCGTCTGCTCGAATACTTCACGATCCCCGAGCCGACTGACGAGCGTCTGAAGCGCGCCCGCCGTCGCCTCGCCACCCTCATGTACTGAGCGTGCAGCGCGTGCTGGTTGCGCCGAGCACTCTGATGCATTGAGCGCGCGTACTGACTTTCCCAACGATTGCAAGGTCTGCGTCACGTTTTTCGCCGAATCGTGTCGCAAACGGGCGCAGACCGTGTACAGTAGTGCGTTGTATGGGTTTGTAGCTCAGCGGATAGAGCGTCTGTCTCCGGAACAGAAGGTCGTGGGTTCGATCCCCATCAAGCCCACCGGGCAAGGCTCCAGTCGAACGGCTGGAGCCTTTTTGTTGCTCGTTTGTTGTATTTTTCCGCGGTTTTCCTTGCGATTCCGCCGTTTTCGTGCCTGCTGCGCCGTGTGGTGCCAACTCCGGCCATATCGTTCTGTGAACGGTTTTTCCCGCTTCCACCCATCGGAAAAGTATGATTTCAGGTGCGACGCAAATAGCGCATGTACGGGCATATTGGCACATACTTGGCGCGCGTTTACATACCTTGCGGCAACATACCTTACGACAAAGGAGAACAGTATGAGCGAAAAGCTGGAAGCAGTGGCCACCTCCGAAGCCCCGGCAGCACTCGGCGCCTACAGCCAGGCCGTGAAGGCCAACGGATTCGTGTTCGTCTCCGGCCAGCTGGGCATCGACCCGGCCACCGGCGAACTGGCCGGCGAGAGTGCGGGCGAGCAGGCCGCGCAGGCGCTGAAGAACATCAAGCACATCCTCGACACCGCGGGCAGCGGCATCGAAAACGTGTGCCGCGCCACCATCTACATGAAGAACGTCGAGGACTTCCATGAGGTCGACGACGTATACGCCAAGGTCTTCATCGGCTCCGTCAAGCCGGCCCGCGTGGCCTTTGGCGGCGACGACATTCCGAAGGGCGCGCTCGTCGAGATCGACGCCATCGCCGCGCTCTGAGCATTTCGCGCATACCGCGAGTAGCGCGATCGACGGCCCGCATGCCTTCCCGGCTGCGGGCCGCCGCTGTTCCGGGCGTTCCTCCGCTCGCGGTCGATCCGACGATGCTCGCGCATTGCCGTGAGCCTGCCGTATAGTATTGCGATTGTGCGGCCAGCCAAAACACACGCCGCACCCAACCAAACGCGCAGGAAGCCGGAGGCAAGCATGGCGCAATCGCAAGCAGAGCAGCAGGCACAGGCGCAGATCGCCGGCGAACCGACGCGGACGAAGGAACGGCAGCCGCAGCCAGCGACCGGAACCGCCGCGGATCCCACGGCGCAAGCCCAGCAGAACGACGAGCAGGGCGGGCTGGAGCGCAAAATGGAGACGCGCCACCTGACCATGATTTCGCTTGGTGGAGTCATCGGAACCGGACTGTTTTTAAGCTCCGGCTACACCATCCACCAAGCCGGTCCACTCGGTGCGATTATCGCCTATGCCATCGGTTCCGTACTGGTCTACTTCATCATGCTGAGTCTTGGCGAACTCTCTGTGGCCATGCCGTACGCCGGCAGCTTCCACCTGTACGCGAAGCGTTTCATCGGCCCCGGCACCGCGTTCACCATCGCCGTGCTCTACTGGCTGAATTGGGCGGTGGCGCTCGCCTCCGAATTCACCGCCGCGGGCCTGCTGATGCAACGCTGGTTCCCGCATTCGCCCGCATGGATCTGGTCGGCCGCGTTCATCGTGGTCGTGTTCCTGCTCAACATCCTGTCGGTGCGCCTGTACGGCGAATCGGAATTCTGGTTCGCGTCCATCAAGGTGTTCGCCATCATCGCGTTCATTATCATCGGCCTGCTCGCCATGTTCGGCGCGATTCCAATTGCCGGCTATAGCCATGCGCCGATGTTCGAGAACTTCTACAGCGACGGCTGGCTGCCCAACGGCGTGCTGCCGATCTTCTCCACGCTGCTGACGGTCGTGTTCGCCTTCTCCGGCACCGAAGTGGTCGGCGTCGCCGCCGGCGAGACGAAGGACCCGTCCAAGGCGATTCCGAAGGCCGTGCACACCACCGTGCTGCGTCTGGCGATCTTCTTCATCGGCTCGATCGCCGTCATGGCGGCGCTGATTCCGTGGCGCAAGTCGGGCGTCGACACCAGCCCGTTCGTGCTCGTGTTCCAGTCGATCGGCATGCCGTTCGCCGGCGACATCATGAATTTCGTGGTGCTGACGGCCGTGCTGTCCGCCGCGAATTCCGGCCTGTACGTGTGCTCGCGCATGGTGTGGTCGCTCGCGCAGGAGGGTATGATTCCGCGCAAGCTCGCCAAAACGAACTTCCACGGCGTGCCCGTTTTCGCGGTGATGTTCAGCATGGCCGGCTCGCTGCTGGCGCTGCTGTCCTCCGTGGTGGCCGCTTCGACCGTCTACCTCGCGCTGGTCGCGGTTTCCGGCCTGGCCACACTGGTGGTGTGGGCGTCGGTTTCCGTCTGCCACTTGCGATTCCGCCACCAATGGCTCGCGCAGGGACATACGGTTGGCGAGCTCAAGTATCGCGCGCCTGGCTACCCGTTCGTGCCGATCGTCGCGATTGTGATGTGCGTCGGCGCGCTGGTTCTGGTGATTTGCGATCCGTCGCAGCGCTCCACGCTGCTGTACATGATTCCGTTCGTGGCGCTGTGCTACACGGGCTACTACGCGTCCGTGGCGTGGCGTACGAAACGGCATGGCGGGCAGGACGATGCTCAGAACGCCTTGCAAAGCGTTCCGCAGGACGTATCGCAACCCCATCGTGAGGATGGACAGGAAGACTGATTCTGTCGGCGTGCCCGGTATTCTTGGAAGAATGAGTCCAGAAGCCCTTAGTGAACTGATTTTCAACATTGCCAACACCCTTGTCTCCGAAGGCAAGGCAGGCACCCTGACCGCCGATCTGATTCCGCCGCAGGCCAAGTTCGCCGTGATGCGCCCGAAGGACCGCGCACATGGCGATTGGGCGTCCAACGCGGCCATGCAGCTGGCCAAGAAGGCCGGCATGAAGCCGCGTGATCTCGCCGAACTGTTCGCCGCCGAACTGACCAATGCCGACGGCATCAAGTCCGTGGAAGTGGCCGGCCCCGGCTTCATCAATATCACGCTCGACTCCGCATCCGCGGCCGCAGTGGTGGACACCGTGCTCGAAGCCGGCAGCGACTACGGCAAGAACGACCACCTGTCCGGCAAGACCCTGAACCTCGAATTCGTATCCGCCAACCCGACCGGCCCGATCCACATCGGCGGCACCCGTTGGGCGGCCGTCGGCGACTCCATGGCCCGCGTGCTTGAGGCCAACGGCGCCAAGGTGGTGCGCGAATACTACTTCAACGACCACGGCGAGCAGATCAACCGCTTCGCCAAGTCGCTCGTCGCCGCGGCCCACGGCGAGGAAACCCCGATCGACGGCTACAAGGGCGCGTACATCGACGAAATCGCCAAGCGTGTCATCGACGAAGCCAACGCGGACGGCGTGGACGTGCTGAGCCTGCCGCGCGTCGACGGCGGCGCCGACCAGGACGGCAACCCGCTCGGCGAAGGCGATTCCGAACAGCGCGAGGAGTTCCGCAAGCGCGCCGTGCCGATGATGTTCGACGAAATCCAGCGTTCCATGAAGAACTTCCGCGTCAATTTCGACGTGTGGTTCCACGAGAACAGCCTGTATTCCGACGGCGAAGTGGACCAGGCCATCGCCGATCTGCGCGCCCGCGGCGACATTTACGAAAAGGACGGCGCCACCTGGTTCGAATCCACCAAGCACGGTGACGACAAGGACCGCGTGATCATCAAGTCCGACGGCAACTACGCGTACTTCGCCGCCGACATCGCCTACTACCGCAACAAGCGCCACCGCGAGACCAACCCGGCCGACGTGGCGATTTACATGCTCGGCGCCGACCACCACGGCTACATCGGCCGCATGATGGCCATGTGCGAGGCCTTCGGTGACAAGCCGGGCGAGAACATGCAGATCCTCATCGGCCAGCTCGTCAACGTCATGAAGGACGGCAAGGCCGTGCGCATGTCGAAGCGCGCCGGCAACGTCGTCACCATCGACGACCTGACCGACGCCATCGGCGTGGACGCCTCCCGCTATTCGCTGGCCCGCACCGACTACAACTCCCCGGTGGACATCGACCTGAACCTGCTGTCCTCGCATTCCAACGAGAATCCGGTGTACTACGTGCAGTACGCGCACGCCCGCTCCTGCAACGTGGACCGCAACGCGGCCGCCGCCGGCATCACCTACGAAGGCGCCGACGTGAGCCTGCTCGACACCACCGCCGACGGCGAAGTGCTCGCCGCGCTCGCCCAGTGGCCCGCCCTGCTGCGCGAAGCGGGCGACCTGCGCGCCCCGCACCGCGTGGCCCACTACCTGGAGGACCTCGCCGCCACCTACCACAAGTGGTACAACGTGGAGCGCGTCGTGCCGATGGAACTCACCGATCCGGAGGCCCGCGGGGAACAGGCCGACGCCATCCGCATCGCCAAGGCTCCGGAACCGGCCCGCGCCGCCGCGCGACTCAAGCTCAACGACGCCGTCAAGACGGTCATCGCCGAAGGCCTCGACCTGCTCGGCGTCACCGCTCCGGACAAGATGTGAAGCGAATCCACGAAAAAGGGAGATACGCAAACCATGCCTGTAAGCCCAATCTGGCCGGCCGGCTCGGCCGTGAACGACGAAGGCGAGATCACCTTCCACGGTCGTACCGCCGCAAGCCTGCTCGACGAATTCGGATCTCCGCTCTACGTCATCGACACCGATGACGTGCGCGCCCGCGCCACGAAATTCGTGCATGCCGCGTCCCACGCGTTCAACAACACCGTCACCCACGTCAGCTTCGCCGGCAAAGCGCTGCTGAGCAAGGAAATCTGCCGCATCGTCACCGAATCCGGCATGCTCATCGACACCTGCACCATGGGTGAGATGCGCATCGCGCTCGCCGCGGGCGTCCCAGGCCGCCGCCTCGTGCTGCACGGCAACAACAAGTCCGATGCGGAAATCGAGCTGGCCATCGAACAGGGCTTCAACAAAATCGTGATCGACGAGCCGGATGAGCCGGCACGCATCGCCGCGATCGCCAAGCGGCTCGGCAAGCGCGCCCGCGTCATGCTGCGCGTCACCTCCGGCATCCACGCCGGCGGCCACGAATTCGTGTCCACCGCCCACGAGGACCAGAAGTTCGGCGTGGCCCTGCTGCCCGCCGGAGCCGACGCCGGCAAACTCGGCGTGCTCGACGACCTCACCGACGTGACGCCCGCCGGCTCGAATGCACGACTCGGCGAACACGCCTCCGAAGTCCATGCGCAACGCGAGCTGCAGTACGACATCAAATACCCGTACGATTTGAGCCACGAGAAGGTCTCCGAAGGCGACCGCAAGCTCGCCGAAGCCATGACCATGGTGGCCGACGGTCCGGCGCTCGCCGTGCTCAAGGACATCTACCGCCGCCAGGACGTGCTCGAACTGGTCGGCGTGCACTCGCATATCGGCTCCAACATCCATGACGCGGACGCCTTCATTCAGGCGGCCAAGCGCATGATGCTGCTGCGCAAGACCTTCTACGCCACCGATGCGTACACCCTGCCGGAGGTCGATCTGGGCGGCGGTTATTCCGTGGCCTACACCGACGGCGAGGATTCCATGGACATCGACGTGGAGCTCGGCAGGCTCGCCGACGCGGTCAGCACCGTGAACCGCGCGCTCGGCATGCCGGCCCCGGTCATCTCCTTCGAGCCGGGCCGCTGGACGGTGGCCCCCACCGGCGTCACGCTGTACCGCGTGGGCACCGTCAAGCCGGTCGAGCTTTCCGGCGAGGCGAAAGACAAGTCAGGCAATCCGGTGACGGAACGTGTGTACGTGTCCGTGGATGGCGGCATGAGCGACAACATTCGTCCGGCGCTGTACGGCTCCGACTACACCGCGCGTCTGGCCAACCGCAAGGGAAGCGAGCAGACCAAGCTGTGCCGCGTGGTCGGCATGCACTGCGAATCGGGAGATATCGTCGTCAACGAGGTGCGGCTGCCCGCCGACATCAAGCGTGGCGACATCCTCGCGGTGCCGGTCACCGGCGCATACGGCCGCACGATGGCCAGCAACTACAACCAGGCGCTGATTCCCGCCGTGGTCGGCGTCGGCGAGGCCGGCGCACACGTCATGATCCGCCGGCAGACGATCGACGATCTGCTGAGCTGGGACGTCAGCGAATAGTCCACGATTGCGTCTCACGGTATGGACGGTTTTCGGGCTTCCTTGCGGGGAAAGCTTCGGAAACCGTCCATTTTCTTGATATTCCGCGGCCTTACGTCATATTGAGACCGTACAATAAGCAAGGTCACACCAATACTTCACATTCAAGGGAGGATGCCTTGGCACAGGAAGATGTTGCGCCGATTCGCGTTGGATTGCTGGGCGCAGGTACCGTTGGTTCCCAGACCGCACGCCTGCTGGTCGAGCAGAAGGACGAGCTTGCCGCACGTATCGGACGACCGATCGAGCTGACCGGCGTCGCCTGCCTCGACCCGGTGGAAACCGATCCGTTCCCGTGGATCGACAAGGCCATCGTGACCACCGACACCATGAGCGTGGCCACCAATTCCGACATCGTCATCGAGCTGATCGGCGGCACCGGCGTGGCACGCAAGTTCGTGCTCGCCGCCATCGAATCCGGCGCCTCCGTGGTCACCGCCAACAAGGCGCTGCTGGCCAAGTATGGTCCGGAGATCTACGCGGCCGCCGAAGCCAAGGGCGTCGACATCTACTTCGAAGCCTCCGTGGGCGGCGCCATCCCGTTCCTCAAGCCGCTGCGCGAATCCCTCGTCGGAGACAAGGTGACGAGCATGCTCGGCATCGTCAACGGCACCACCAACTACATCCTCGACGAGATGACCA
>ENA-OVGE01002142-OVGE01002142.1-human-gut-metagenome-genome-assembly--contig:-NODE-2142-length-13575-cov-8.812426_pt1 | contig 13575 bp, 8 predicted proteins | sample MGYA00237769_ERZ505417 | MGnify/ENA primary metagenome ERZ505417 (study PRJEB26158, sample SAMN06016403) | human gut metagenome | biome: human gut; feature: ankylosing spondylitis patient; material... | reverse complement strand
TCATCAAACATCATGTTGTTCACCTTGGTATCGCAGTGGCAGACATGCTTCTGCAACTTGCCCTCGCGGAAGAGGCGCTGGCAGAGACACATCTCATCCATATAACTCTCGATTTCTGCGATGAAATCCTTTACGCCTTCTGCTCGTCCGGCACGGTCTTCCTTCACAGCCTGGCGGAGCTGGTCGCGGCGCAGTTCCATATTGTGGAAATCAGGGATGGTTTCGCCGAGACGGTCGGTGATGTCGGTGAGCTGAGCCTCGAACTCTCCGAAGGTCTTTCCTGCGTAATAAGAACTTTCTGGGTTTACTGCCTCCTGGGTGATGGCACGAGGAATGAAGACGGAAATGCGCCAGTACTGCTGGTCTTCGTCTTTTACATAGGTCTTGCCGTTGCTCGCCTTGACGAAGGTGAGTACCTTGCGGTCGATATCGTCAGCGCCCTGTTTTTCGAGCTGCTGGCGGATGTGGGTAGTTACTTCCTCGATATTGTGCTGCAGGAGATCTACATCGGTGAAGATAGAGTCGTTGATGCGCTGGAGAACATAGTCTGGTGCATCATCTTCTACTGTTGTCACCTTGTAGGTGTCATTGATAAGTCCATTACCGAGAGGCTTTACCTCATTTACAGTTCCGATGATATCGAACTGTGAGATGATAGGTTTGAGATCTTTCATTTTAGTTTGGTTTTAAATATATTTTTAAAGCTTTTGCCCTTACAGGGCGTAGTTTCTTATTGGATTTTTAACCCAGGGTGATACCCTGGGCTAGGAGCTTTTGCCCTTTCAGGGCGTATTGCTTGCAACATTCTCCCAGTGCTAGGAGTTTTCCCTTTTCAGGGCGTATTGCTTGCAATATTCTCCTTATGCTGGGAGCTTGTTAGTTGGCTCCTCACGCCCTGAAAGGGCAGAAGCTCCTAGCCCAGGGCAACGCCCTGGGTTGTTTGGATGCAAGCCTTTCGCCCTGTAAGGGCAAAAGCTTTGACATTATCTCAGGTCGATGACTTCGGCTCCTGGGAATTCCTTGCTGTTAAAGACGAAGGATTTGTTGGAAATGCCCTTTGCCTTGAAACCGGAGATGTTGATGGTGCTCCAGGTAGAACCCTGGCGCATCTTTACCTGCGATGGCACGTGGGTGTTCTTGTTGATGGTGATATACATCTCTGCCACGGTGCGCTTCTGGTTGTTGGCAACGAGATGCACCTGATAGTTGCTGCCCACAGTCTTGAGACTGCTCTTATATCCTGTCTTGTAGATGTGGATGAAGGTATAAGGATTCATCGACATCTGCTTGGCCTGGGTAGGGTTGCTCACGTTCACCTCGTTGGTCTTCTTCATATAAGTCCACTGCGTCTTGCCGTTATACCATACGATGGCTTCCGGTGTGCGCGCATTAAACTTGTTACCCTTGATGGTGATGGTACCGCTTGCCGAGCCATACTTAGGGCTAGACAGTTTGAAGTTGGCGGTAGCGCCCTTCTTGTTGCCGATGACGGCAGCGGTCTTGTCGAGCACCTGCTGGGCGGTCTGCGCCATAGTGCCCAGGCTCATCATCGCTGCGAAAGCGATAGCTAAAATCTTTTTCATATCCTTACTGTTTATTGTATTAAAACTAAACCTAAAAGCTTTTGCCCTTTCAGGGCGTATTGGTTCTTCGCTCATTGACCCAGGGTGTTGCCCTGGGCTAGGAGCTTTTGCCCTTTCAGGGCGTTTGGAGCGAATATTACCTTTTGCCCTTTACCTTTCCCTTCGGCCGGTGACCGTTGGTTCAGGGCTCTCTTACGAGTTTCTCAGCTGCATCAGTAATGTATTGAGCTGGTTCTCATCCTGCAGGAGCACCTCTCTTGGCTTACTGCCCTGAGCGGCTCCTACGATGCCTGCTGCCTCAAGCTGATCCATCAGTCTGCCGGCACGGTTGTAGCCGATGCTGAAACGGCGCTGAATCATACTGGTGCTGCCCTGCTGCGAGAGAACGATGGCATGGGCTGCCTCCTCGAAATATGGATCCAGGTTGCGGGCATCTACGCTGCCGTTGCCTCCTACGCCGCCATCCTCGCTGGCTGGTTCAGGGAGTTCCATCGGTTCGATAGGACCAGGCTGGTTGCAGATGTATTCGTTGATGCGTTCAATCTCTGGTGTATCTACGAAGGCGCACTGTACACGCACCGGTTCGTTGCCGTTGAGATAGAGCATATCACCACGACCGATGAGCTGGTTGGCTCCCGTTCTGTCGAGGATGGTTTTGGAGTCGATGGCAGAAGTTACCTTGAAGGCAATACGGCCCGGGAAGTTCGCCTTGATGTTACCGGTGATGATGCTGGTGGTAGGACGCTGGGTAGCGATGATCATGTGGATACCCACGGCACGTGCCAGCTGGGCGATGCGGGCGATAGGAAGCTCTACCTCTTTGCCGGCTGTCATGATCAAATCTCCAAACTCATCGATAATCACCACGATGTATGGCATAAATTCGTGACCATCAGTCAGTTTCAGTCTGTGGTTCACGTATTTCTGATTATACTCCTTGATGTTTCTGGCTCCCGCCTTTTTCAGCAGGTCGTAGCGGCTGTCCATCAGTACACAGAGGCTGTTCAGTGTTCTCACCACCTTGGTAACATCGGTGATGATAGGCTCCTCCTCATCAGGAACGGCTGCCATAAACTTATTGGTGATGCGTGAATATACGCTGAACTCCACCTTCTTAGGGTCGATGAGAACCAGCTTCAACTCGTTAGGATGCTTCTTGTAGAGCAGGGAAGTGATGATGGCATTCAGACCAACAGACTTACCCTGACCGGTAGCACCGGCAACGAGCAGGTGAGGAATCTTCGCCAGATCCACCATGAACACCTCGTTGGTGATGGTCTTGCCCAGTGCGATAGGCAGCTCCATCTTGGTTTCCTGGAACTTCTTGGAGTTCAGGATGCTCTCCATGCTCACGATGTTCGCCTTGGCATTAGGCACCTCGATACCGATGGTTCCCTTGCCAGGGATAGGAGCGATGATACGGATACCCAGGGCAGCGAGGCTCAGGGCGATATCATCCTCCAGGTTCTTGATCTTGGAGATGCGCACACCCTCGGCAGGCTGAATCTCGTAGAGAGTGATGGTAGGCCCCACGGTGGCACGGATGGTCTTGATCTGTACGCCGAAGTTGCCCAGCACCTCGATGATTCGGTTCTTGTTGGCCTTCTGCTCCTCTTCGTCGATAGACACCTCCTGATCGTCGTATTTCTTCAGCAGGTTGAGGGTAGGGTACTTGTATCTTGTGAACGGCTCCTTCGGATTGATAGGCGTATTGAGCACCTCGGCATTGCTTACGGTGTTGCTGGTAGCCTTCTCCTCTCCGGTAGCCACAGAGATATCCATTCCGATATGAGCCGAAGCGGCAGCGGCTGCAGCCATCTCCTGGCGCTCTCTTTCTGCGCGCTGTGCTCTGAGCTCGCGCTGCTGCTGAATCAGACTCGGAGCAGCCACGTTCTTGTCGGCATCAGCCTGCTGGCTGTCATCGGCAGCGGCTGCATCGAGGTCGATTGGCGTGGTGGTCTTCTCATTTCCGTCCTTCTGCTCCTCAGCCATCTGCTGCAGAGAACTTTCCTCGTTCTGGTCTGCCATCTGGTTCTGGGATGTCTCCTGAGCCTGAGAAGTCTTGGAATTCTTGTCCATCTCCTCATCATCATCCACGACACCCTGGGCAGCATTCCGGTAAGCTTCATCGATGGCATTATTCTCCTCCAGCTCCTCCCTGTGGTTGGTAATCTCGAATTTCACCTTATTAGATATATAGCCGATAGGGTTGAGTGCCTTTCTCACGATGGTGATGGTCTCGGTGGTGATATAGGTGAGGAATGCAATCGCCACGAAGAGAAGGATGGCGGTGAGTCCCGGAGGACCGATGACATTCTCCAAGGTCTGGACCACAAACATGCCGTGCTTTCCGCCCGGATTGAAGATGAGACTACCGAAGATAGGAGTGAGGAACTTGGCGAAGGTGACGGATGACCAGATCATCACCACCATCATGCAGAAGAACCACTTCCAGAGATTCACGCGATAGACATTCATCAGCTGGAAACCCACCATCACCACGAAGCAGGGAATCAGGAAGGCAGGGAAACCGAAGTTCACCGCCATCAGCCAATAGGAGAGGATGGCTCCCATGGATCCGCAGTAGTTCTGGAACAGCTGCTGGGTGTTGGTCCATTCTCCAGGCTGCATGTTCTCCAGCAAGCTCTGGTCGGCAGCGCCCGTACTGAGGAAGGAAATCATCGCCAGTATCATGACGACAGCAACCACGAGAAGAGCGAGTCCGAGGAAGAAATCGGTGATCGTATTGTTGAAAATATATTGTAAACCAATGGCTTCGCTAAATGATTTAGTTTTGCCTGATGTTCTTTTCTTTGCCATTTTTCTATTCCTTTTTAATATTTAACTGCAAAATTAGCAAAAAAGATTGAGAAACGCTCCTTTTTTTCGGGATTTTTTGCTAATTTTGCAACTTGTAATGAATAAATAGCAGTAATGAAGATAATTTTCACTAGTTTCGAAAAGAAAACTATCAATAGCCTGCCTCGAATTCTCTTTCCTGGCAATATGATAGTGATAGATAAGGCTGAAGATACAGATGCCGCTGTTGAATATCTCCTGGGACAGGATATTCTGGGTGTGGATACGGAGACACGACCAAGTTTCTCCAAGGGTATGCACTTCCAGGTATCACTGCTGCAGGTGAGTACCCGCGATACCTGCTATCTCTTCCGCCTGCATCTCACGGGTATGACACCAGCCATCATCCGATTCCTGGAGGATAAAAAGGTGCCAAAAGTGGGATTGTCTTGGCATGATGACCTCTTGCAGTTGCATCGCAGATGCGATTTCAAGCCGGGATATTTCATCGAGTTGCAGGATGTGGCTAAGAAATTCGGCATCAAGGATATGAGTCTGCAGAAAATCTACGCCAACCTCTTCCATCAGAAAATCAGCAAGGCACAGCGACTCAGCAACTGGGAATCCCAGGAGCTCAGAGAGGCTCAGTGCAGATATGCCGCCACGGACGCATGGTGCTGCATTCATATCTACGAGGAGTTCAACCGTCTCAGCAAGGCTGACGATTACGAGCTGGTAGAGTTCTAGGTTGATGTATTCGATTTTTCGTAAATGAAAGAATTGATAGAACTTAAAAGACTATATAATATAATAATGTATAAGAACGTATATTTAAAGAAAGGAAAAGAAGAATCTCTCAAGAGATTCCATCCATGGATATTCTCCGGCGCTATCCAGCGCATGGACAATGATATAGAGGAAGGTGAAACCGTAAGGGTCTTCACTTCTGCTGGCGACTTCATCGCCATCGGTCACTATCAGATCGGTTCCATCGCCGTGAGAGTGCTCTCTTTCAGCGATGTGGATATCGACAACGAATTCTGGTGCGCCCGACTGGAGTCGGCTTACAGAATGCGACTGGCGGTAGGTATCGCCGGAAATCCAGACAACAACACCTATCGACTGGTGCATGGCGAGGGAGATAACCTGCCGGGTCTCGTTATCGACTGCTATGGTCCTACTGCCGTGATGCAGGCTCACAGTGTAGGTATGCATGTATGCCGTATGGAGATTGCCAAGGCGCTGAAGCAGGTGATGGGCGACGAGCTGCAGAACATCTACTACAAGAGCGAGACCACCCTGCCATACAAGGCCGACCTGCGCCAGGAGAATGGCTTTATCCTGGGGGGCGATGCCGATGACGTGGCTGTGGAGAACGGATTGAAGTTCCATATCGACTGGCTGCGCGGTCAGAAGACCGGTTTCTTCGTAGATCAGCGTGAGAACCGTTCCCTGCTCGAGCATTACGCCAAGGGCAAGAGCGTGCTCAACATGTTCTGCTATACCGGCGGTTTCTCAGTCTATGCCATGCGCGGCAATGCCAAGGCGGTTCACTCCGTGGACAGCAGCGCCAAGGCGATCGAGCTGACCAATGAGAACATCGCTCTCAACTTCCCTGGCGACCCACGCCACGAGGCATTCTGCGAGGATGCGTTCAAGTATCTGGATGAGCACGACCAGCAGTATGATCTCATCATCCTCGATCCTCCAGCCTTTGCCAAGCACCGTGCAGCGCTGCGCAATGCGCTGAAGGGATATACCCGCCTGAATGTAAAGGGATTGCAGAGAATCAAGAAGGGTGGAATCCTCTTCACCTTCAGCTGTTCTCAGGTGGTTACCAAGGATAATTTCCGCAACGCTGTGTTTACTGCAGCAGCCCAGGCAGGAAGAAAGGTTCGCATCCTGCACCAGTTGCATCAGCCAGCCGATCATCCTATCAATATCTATCATCCTGAAGGCGAATACCTGAAGGGACTCGTGCTTTATGTAGAGTAAAAATACAATGAAGAAATTTTCAATCATGATATGTCTGGTTTCAGCACTTCTGCTGGGAATGGCCAGTTGCGGCGATTCACAGCAGAAGCGACTGCGACTGAGCAAACAGGAGAAGGCCCGACTCGACAGCATCGACCGGGCTTCGCTCAAGGTGGGTGTGATGCCTACGCTCGATTGCCTTCCGGTATATCTGGCTTACGAGGACAGCATCTTCCTGAAGCAGGGAGTAACGGTACATCTCTATCGCTACAATGCGCAGATGGACTGCGATACAGCCATCGCCCGAAAGAGGGTAGAGGGTACGGTGACCGACCTGGTGAGAGCTGCCCGCCTGCAGAAGCAGGGTACACAGCTCTTCTATCCTGTCTCTACCAATCTGTACTGGCAGCTTATCACCAACCGCAAGGCGCGTATCTCGGAGCTGAAGCAGCTGTCAGACAAGATGATAGCCATGACCCGTCATTCTGCCACCGATTATCTCTCTACGCTTGTCATCGACAGCGTGAAGACCAAGTATGACGTATATCGCGTGCAGATCAATGACCTGAACATCCGCCTGCGCATGCTCCTCAACAATGAGATGGATGCCGCCTGGATGCCGGAACCATACGCCACACAGGCAAGAATGGCTAAGCATGTGGCACTGGCGGATAGTAGAGACAAGAACCTCCAGTTGGGAGTGATTGCCTTCCGCAGCAAACTGAAGACGGAACCCCGAAGAAAAAATCAAATCGACAGATTCGTGAAAGCTTACGACATCGCTGTAGATAGCATCAATAAGAATGGCGTACACCACTATGTCGCTTTACTGAACAAGTATTATGGTATTGATGCCCAAACCGTTAGCAATCTGCCAAAATTAAAGTACAGTCACGCTATGGAGCCTCGCCAGCGAGACCTCAAGGTGGCAGATATTAACAATTAAACAACTACAATTATGTCAGAAGAAGTAAATTTGTCAGAAGAGTCTAATAACCCAGAAGAAGTTCTGGCCCAGAAAGAGTTATTGGAGGATGTTGTTGAAATCCGTCAAATGATTCATCAGCAGCGTTTCGCCGAATGCAATCCAATGCTTTTTGCTATCATAAAAAACAGTCCGAACCATCAGCCGTATATACACCGTCTGGTGCAAGGTTTGCTGTCAACCATTATCGCCAGTTTGAGTCTCTTCCAACGCAAGAAGATATCTACTGAAATGCTTGGCTTTCTCAAGCTGGATGCCAAAGCTGTAAAGGAGTTTAAAATCCCGGAAACGACACCTGAGGGTAGAGCGAAATTAGTCTCCGAAGCTATTTCTGAACTCGACCAGTTTCTGGTAGATATCGAGATGGATATCCGTTCAGAACAGGGTATTTTCGAGGATTTGAAAAAGCAGGGCGAGGCGATAGATATCAAAGAGGTGAAGCCAACCCTCGAGAAATTCGTTTCCCGAGAGGCGATGCTTTTCCTGAACCACGACCTCTCGAAGGAGGATCAGGACCAGGCTTCAGCCCGTCTGTATCAGGAGTGGGAAGAGTATCGCGAAAAGATCTTCGACAGATTTGTCTCTTCTGGATATTGGAATGATGAGGAACGCGCTGTTGTCAAAGACACCATCCTTTCGCCTACAGTTGATTCCTTGACCTCCCAGCTGCTGGTGAGTGCCATTACGCTCTCTGCCGCCACCGTTTTCGATATGGGTAAATTCACTTTGCTCTACGATATCTACCGCCTGGCAGATGACGATGAGGTGAAGGTGCGTGCCCTCCTGGGATGGCTGCTGGTTTCTGCGAATTGCGGCTGCTACGAACAGCAGCCTGATTTCCGTAACTTTGCAGAGCAGTTGACCGAGGATTGCAAGAATGATTCAGACTTGCTTGCCGAAATCATAAAAGCCCAGAAGATGCTTGCCGTGACTGTATTCAGCGAGCAGAAGTCTATCGACTATACCAATGACATCATGGCATCGCTGTCAAAACGTTTTCTCGGCGACCTGAAGGATAAGGTAGCCAATTTGCTGGAGGCTGATGAAGATATGCGAAATATCTTCGGAATTGAGGATGACGAGGAAACTTCGGAAGAGAGTCCTATCCGTTCTGTCGATATCAATACCGACGAGGATGGAATCCCTAATCTCGACGTGGATATGGATAGCCCGCTCTCTATGGATGAAATGATGGATAAGGGCATCGATATCCTCTTGCCGCAGTTTAAAATGTTACGAGACCAGACAGAGTTCTTTACTCATCTGTACAATTGGTTCATGCCTTTCTATCTGAAGAATCCTCATATAACCGAGGCTCTCGGATTCGTAGATGAGAAGAGAAAGTTCTGTAAGGCTTTCTGTTCTACTGCAAGATCTTGTCCTGCCGATGCCTATTCCCTGGCAAACCTGATCGTCTCTCATCCTAATGAGATACCGGAGAATATTGTTGACTGTTACGATGACCCTGAGGATGAGGGAGATGGCAGCGAGCCTGCAGATGAGGAAGAGATTGTTAATGAATTTTTTAAAGAGCCTGGAGAGCATCGTGCAAAGCGTATCCGTATCAACTACATCCGCAACCTCCTGCGCTTTTCCAAGTTTTATAAAGCGAAGGATGAAATCTTCAATATCCTCGACGAGCTGGATGATGACAAACCAGCCTATGCCGTCTTGGCAGGTCCTCTTTTCCAGGATGAATTCTTCGATAAGTACCGCATGGCTATAGCCCGCTATTCCTTCCGCCGCGAGTTCCCTGACCTGGTTGAAGTGATGCTGGAAGGTGTGCCATGCGACACGCTGGAGATGCACTTCATGAAGGGATGGGTATGTATGCAGAAGGGAAACAATCATAGTCTCCGCATGGCTGTCGATCATTTCAAGAAGATGCTGAAGATAAAGCCTGACATGAAGCAGGTATATCTCCAGCTGGGCATCTGCTATCGTAATCTCATCCAGGTGGATGAGTATCTGGAGAATTTCGACAAGCTGATGGAGTTCAAGGATTCATTCTCAGAAGAGGAACTCTTCGAGTTGAAACTGGATAAACTGAAGTTCATCGTCATGAACAACAGATTTGAAGAGGCGATGCCGCTGGCTTACGAGCTGGATTATACCCATCCGGAGAATCAGATGGCGGGAGCCTTGCTCACACAGCTGCTTATCAAGATAGGTGGCGAACATGCGGAAGAGAACTTCCTGAAGGCTCATCAGCGCCTGGATGAATATTTCGCCGAAGCGAACGAGCTTTTCGGTAGTTTCGAGAAGATGAAAAAAGAGGGTAAGGATACGAAGAATATGATGATGCAGGCGATGGATCTCTTCTTCAAGATGATGAAGAATGATAAGGCTGCCGAAGCGTACAACAACTATTCGCTTGGTCTCCTGGCATTGATAGAACATCAGCCGAAAAAGGCTATGGGACCTTTCTTCAGGGCTTATGCCTATTATGTAGAAAAGGATGAGAATGTATTCTTTGAAGCCCTTAAGGAAGACTATAAATGGTTGAAGAACTATGGATGTTCTTACACTGATTTGATGATTATCTATAATCAGATAGTGGCTGAACACCAGAAATCGCAAGAAGAAATAAAGAAGTATGCCGATAAATCAGAATAGAAATAATAATAACAAGACACAGATAGATACCAACTACGCCCACCTGCAACCGCAGGCGGTGGAGTTGGAGAAGGTGGTTCTGGGTGCATTGATGATTGATACCGATGCTTTTTCGGTAGTATCCGAGATGCTGAAACCCGAAACCTTTTATGATCCGAGACATCAGAAAATCTACGAGGCGATTCAGACCATGAATATGGAGGAGCGCCCCGTGGATATCATGACCGTTACGGATGAACTTACCAAGATGGGCGCCATCGAGAAGGTGGGTGGAGCCGGTTACCTGATGGAGATTTCCTCGCAGGTGGCTTCGGCTGCCCACATCGAGTATCATGCCCGAATCCTGGCGCAGAAATATCTGCAGCGACAGCTCATCCATTATGCCGGTGACATCGAGACCCAGGCGTATGATGAGGGTGTGGATGTGGACGAACTTATGCAGCATGCCGAGGGTGAGCTTTTCCAGCTCTCTCAGGGTAATATGAAGCAGGATTACACCCAGATTGATCCGGTGATCAAGGATGCCGTGGATATCCTGCAGCGTGCTGCCCAGAACAAGGGCGGACTCACGGGTATTCCTACAGGTTACCAGCAGATGGATGATATGACTTCCGGATGGCAGCCTTCCGATCTGGTGATCATCGCCGGACGTCCTGCCATGGGTAAGACTTCCTTTGCGCTGAGTATCGCCAAGAATGTTGCGGTGGATCACGGGGTGCCTATCGGATTCTTCTCGCTTGAAATGAACAACGTTCAGCTGGTCAACCGTCTTATCTCGAATGTCTGCGAGATTTCGGGTAAGAAGATCCTGAACGGTCAGTTGGATCCAAGCGAGTGGGAGCGACTGGACAAGAAGATCCGTTCTCTCACGGGTGCACCTATTTATATAGATGATACTCCGGGCCTCTCCGTCTTTGAGTTGAGAACCAAGGCGCGCCGACTGGTGAGAGAGAAGGGAGTGAAGCTGTTGATGATCGACTACCTCCAGCTGATGAATGCCAACGGAATGAAATTTGGTAGCCGTCAGGAAGAGGTTTCCACAATCTCTCGTTCCCTCAAGGGACTTGCCAAGGAGTTGAATATCCCGGTACTCGCCCTCTCTCAGCTCTCGCGTAACGTAGAAAACCGTGAGGGTCTCGAAGGAAAGCGACCTCAGTTGAGTGACCTCCGTGAATCCGGAGCCATCGAACAGGATGCCGATATGGTACTCTTCGTTCATCGTCCGGAATACTATCACATCTATCAGGATGAAAAGGGAAACGATCTTCATGGTATGGCGCAGATCATCATCGCCAAGCACCGTAAGGGTGCCACCGGAGATGTACTCCTGAACTTCCGTGGCGAGTTCACCCGCTTCCAGGATCCTACCGATTCCTACACTCCAGTACAGGAGGGTGGTGAAATCATGGGTTCCAAGATGAACAGTGGGGCTTCTGATGGAATGATTGCCAGCGGTGCCATTCCACCTCCGCCGATGACTGGACCTGACGGTCCGTTACCTTTCTAGATAAAAAGAGAATAATTTCGTACCAGAACGTTCTTTTTCTGAATAATCTGGCATAAAAACGGCACATTTCTCTAGATTTTGGGTAAAAAATAGGTGAAAAATGGCAATTTGATAGATTTTCTATTAAAAAAGTTATAAATTGTTTGCGTATATCAGAGAAAATGATTACCTTTGCCAGCGATAAATATATAACGTATAAAAATAGAAAGATATGAGAGCATTAGCGTTGAATATTACAAGCATTATTATTATTCGACTTCGACTGCAGCATGTAGGCGGAAGTGATAAGGTGTGCGTATAGTTCAGCGGTTTGGATATATTGAGCCTTTCTACACTTCCGTATATGGGAGTGAGAAAGGCTTTTTTAATTCCCAGCTCTTTACGCCCTTGCCAAAAGTAAGGGCGCAATGTTGCCCCTGAAAGGGCAAAAGCTTTAATTAATAAGAGAAATAAAAATATTTAAGAGATATGAGTGACAGATTATTTATTTTCGACACAACCCTTCGTGATGGCGAACAGGTTCCAGGATGCCAGTTGAATACCGTAGAGAAGATTCAGGTAGCTAAGGCGCTGGAGCAGTTGGGCGTTGATGTCATTGAGGCTGGATTTCCAATTTCAAGCCCGGGTGACTTCAATTCCGTAGTAGAGATTTCCAAGGCTGTAACATGGCCTACCATCTGTGCGCTGACCCGTGCGGTGGAAAAGGATATCGACTGTGCTGCCGAGGCGTTGCAGTATGCTAAGCATAAGAGAATTCATACGGGTATCGGTACCAGCGATAGCCATATCAAATATAAGTTCAATTCCAACCGCGAGGAGATCATCGAGCGTGCCGTGGCTGCCGTGAAGTATGCCAAGAAGTATGTTGAGGATGTGGAGTTCTACGCTGAGGATGCTGGCCGTACCGACAATGAGTATCTGGCTCGCGTGGTAGAGGCTGTCATCAAGGCAGGTGCTACCGTAGTTAACATTCCAGACACCACCGGCTATTGCTTGCCGGATGAATATGGTGCCAAGATCAAGTATCTGATGGATCACGTTGACGGCATCGAGAATGCATGCATCTCTACCCACTGTCACAACGATCTCGGTATGGCTACTGCCAATACCCTGCAGGGTGTATTGAATGGTGCCCGCCAGGTGGAGGTGACCATGAATGGTATCGGCGAGCGTGCTGGTAATACTTCGCTCGAGGAAATCGCCATGATTCTGAAGTGCCACAAGCACCTCAACATTGATACCAACATCAATACTACCAAGATTGTGCCTATGTCTCGTATGGTGAGCAGTCTGATGAACATGCCTGTTCAGCCTAACAAGGCGATTGTGGGCCGTAATGCCTTCGCCCATTCTTCTGGTATCCACCAGGATGGCGTGCTGAAGAACGTTCAGACTTACGAAATCATCGACCCTAAGGATGTGGGCTTGGATGATAACGCTATCGTATTGACAGCCCGCTCGGGTCGTGCTGCCTTGAAGTATCGCCTCCATGTGAATGGTGTGAATGTAGATGACGAGGAGAAGCTCGACAAGATCTACAAGAAGTTCCTCCAGTTGGCTGACAAGAAGAAGGAAGTTACCGACGAGGATGTATTGATGCTCGCTGGTGCTGACTCTGCCGATAAGCATGGTGTTCAGCTCGACTGGTTGCAGGTAACTACCGGCAAGGGCGTGAAGAGCGTGGCAAGCATCGGCTTGAACATCGCAGGTCAGAAGTTCGAGGCTGCTTCATCTGGCAATGGTCCTGTGGACGCTGCCATCCGTGCCCTCAAGAAGATCATCACCAAGGAGATGAACCTCAAGGAGTTCACTATCCAGGCAATCGACAAGGGTTCAGACGATGTGGGTAAGGTTCACATGCAGGTAGAATACGACGGTCATGTATATTATGGCTTCGGTGCAGATACCGATATCGTAACCGCTTCCGTAGAGGCTTACATCGACTGTATCAACAAGTTCAAGGTAAGATAAAAGTTCTGTAGCTTAAAAGTTCTGTAGCTAGAATGTTCTCGCCTTGTAATTAATCAATAATAAATAATAATTAATCAATAACATAATGAATACATTATTCGACAAGATTTGGGACAAGCACGTTGTCCAGATTGTTCCGG
>ENA-OVGE01002135-OVGE01002135.1-human-gut-metagenome-genome-assembly--contig:-NODE-2135-length-13600-cov-2.730823_pt1 | contig 13600 bp, 13 predicted proteins | sample MGYA00237769_ERZ505417 | MGnify/ENA primary metagenome ERZ505417 (study PRJEB26158, sample SAMN06016403) | human gut metagenome | biome: human gut; feature: ankylosing spondylitis patient; material... | reverse complement strand
GCGCTCTTTGCGCAAGAGAGTAATCTCTCTTAGTCTTATCCCTGGCCTTATTCTTAGCCTTAGCCTTAGCCTTATTCTTATTCTTAGCTAGATTTGCTAGAGCTTGCTAGATTTTGCTAGGCTTTGCCAGACTTCGCCAGAAAAGCTGCGCACATTGGTCTGTAGGACCCCCACACGGCGCAGCGACAGCTGCGCAAAGGGAGCGCCCTGCGCCGATCGGCCGCAGCCCGGCAGCGCGCTTTGCACAAGGAGAGAGTAATCTATCACATTCACAATACCTGTACCATTAACAGTAACAGTAACATTAACTGCTTGATTTGCTTGATTTGCTTCAAGGTGCTTCAAGGGTGCTTAAGGGTGCTTGGGTTTGCTTCGCCTTGCCAGAAAAGCTGCGCACATTGCCCGGCAGGAGCGCGCGCACAGGCGCAGCGGCAGCTGCGCAGGGCGCTGTCAGGCGCCCATGATCGGCGTCAGCCGATGAGCATTAGTAATCTTATTATTACTCTTACTCGTACTCTTACTCTTATCATTACTCTTACTCTTAGCTTGTTCGTCAAATGATAATGCTTGCTCATTTGCTTCGGCTTGTTCGTCAAATGAGCAAGATGATAAAACATCGCCTCGCACAGAAGCCGCACTGAAAAATCCCCTCGCAGCGCGGCTTTGCGGGGCGTTTGTGAGCACAAAATGAGCAGGAAATGAGCAAGAGCTTTTCTGCGCACTGCGCAAAGCTGAGGTGCATTTGATTAACATCATGCTAACAAAATGCGCAGGATTTTCGCAGGATGATAATCAAAATGAGCAGGGTTTTTCACAGGATGCTGCGCAAAGATCTGCCGTTTGGCGCAAAATCGTTTTTCTGAACAGATAATTTTCATCTGTGCCCGGCGCTTTGTGGCGATTTTGCATAATTATGCGTGCTGCCGCGGCGGACGCTGGCGCTTTTGCCGCCGATGCCGGCGGCGCTATGGGTCTTTTTTGACGGAAAACGAGCCGTGCGCATCGCCCGGGTTTATGGTATAATAAAGAGAACGATCCCCGAAAAAGGAGGCCCCGGCCATGAGAAAACCGCCGATTTTTCTTGACAAGCCCATCGCCGGCGCTATAATCAGACAGACAGACAGACAGACAGACAGACAGACAGACAGACAGCGTTAAGTCTGTCCATTTTTGCCGCGCAAAATTTCATCACGCACCAACAGGGCGCACTGCGTCCGTGGATTTTCCACGGATGTGGTGCGCTTTTTTGCGTGCGCCGAACGCGCCGAGGGGAGGTGACCGCCCATGCTGAGCACCGACGCCCGCGTCGCCCTCGCCAAAGCCCGCGCCCGGGAAATTGAACAGCGGCGCAAACGCCGCCTCCTGCTGGCGGCCCTCGCCAGCGGCGCAGCCTTCGCGCTTGTGCTGATCAGACAACGATGCGTCCTTCTTCGACCAACGAAAGGAAGTGTATAAAATGAAGATCCTGAAACGAAAAACCCTCGCCGCCCTCCTCGCATTGAGCCTCCTCGCCAGCCTCCTGCCCCTTGGCGCCCAGCCAGCGCTGGCGGTAGACACTGCGCCTCAAACACTGTATGTGGGCAGTACAATAATCAGTACCGGATACTGGACATCCTCTGACGGTGGAAAAGTTTGGACCTCACCAGCGGATGAGCCGGAGGGAAATAACTACATACACTACGACGGCCAAGGCACCCTGAAACTGCACAATGTGACCATCCAGGGAGCGTCTAATGCCGTATCAGCGCCTTTTGGCTCCGGGATCTATGCTCTGAGCAGCAGCAATCAACCAGTTGCCCTGACCATAAAGCTGATTGGTGAGAATACCATCACAGGCGACATGGGGATTTATGTGGCTGCAGAGGCGAGCGCGACCAGCTATGGTACAGACGCCTCACTGACTATTACGAGTGAAAACAATGGCAGTCTGCAAGTATCTGGTTTAAATTACGGAATATATGTCAAAAGCGGAACAGGCAACGCCTCCATAAACATCAAGAATGTCGCTGTCACAAGCAGCACCAATGGCAATTCTGCCGCCGGCGTCTATGTGATGTCCAGCTCAACCGCCACCAACTCCCCGCAGCTCTCCCTTGCCGTCAACGGCGGCAGCCTGACCGCCAGCGGCACTGAAAGCAGTGATGGGATATGGTTTTATGTGGGATCGTCTCAAGCCATCGGTGCCACTACCAGTCTGACGGTCAGCGATAATGCCATTGTGCGGGCCAACGGCGGGATCAAAGCTAGTCGTGTCAATGAACTTACACCATCAGGTACCGGCATCGTCTTTGACGGCAGCGCCGGCACCGTGTACGGCAATGTGACCTTGCAGAAAGACCTTGAAATTAAGAGCGGCGAAACCCTGACCGTCCCGGAGGGCTCCTCGCTGAACTGCAATAGAAAACTGACCAACAACGGCACCATCCGGAAGGGCACATTCACAAAGGAGGTCATAAATGAGAGCAGCGGTGCCATTAACGGCGGCACATTTACTGGTACGATCACGAACAATGATGGTACGGTTTCAGGCGGCGATTTCAGCAAAGCCACCCTGAACGGTATGCTCGTGATCACTTTTGACCCGGACAATGGAGACCAAAGCATCACCCAGAAAGTGGATTGGAGCAAGGACGGAGCGGCACTCACCGCCCCCGCTTCCACCAATGAGGGGCATAGTCTTGACGGCTGGTATTACGATAACAACGGTACGGAAACAAAATGGAACTTTGACATGGATACAGTCAAATGCACTATGACCCTCAAGGCAAAATGGGAACTCTCCACCTATTCCGTAACGCTGCAGACGGACGGCGGTACGATTGCCAGCGGAAAAGAAGTAACCGGCTACACTTACGGCACCGGAGCAGTTCTTCCGACCGCCGCTGATATCACCCGCGAGGGATACCGCTTTGACGGCTGGTACGCGGACAGCAGTTTTTCCAGCTCTCCTATTACAGAGATCTCTGCTACCGAAACGGGAAATAAAACATTCTATGCAAAATGGACGAAGAACACGACTCCCATCGTTCCCGGCAACAACACCAGCAATATCGTAGAGCAGTATAAGACTGACGACAGCAGCTCAGGAGAACAGACCGACCGTGAAGTTCCCTCTCCTGTCGTGAAAAACACCACCTCTTATTTGACCTATACCGTACAGGCGGGGGACACTCTCTGGAAAATCGCCAGAAAATACAGTTGCTCCGTAGCTGGGATCGTGGCAGCCAACAGTGATCGGATCAAGAACCCGAACCGGATTCACGCCGGCTGGCAGCTTAAGATTCCCCAAAGCGGAGCGCCTATCACAGGCGGCACTCCCGATGCTGTTCTGCCTGAGAATAAGAAAAGTGGGAGATACATCGTCAGACAGGGCGACACCCTCTGGGCAATTGCCAGAAAGTACGGCTGCTCCGTGGCCGAGATCATCTCCCTGAACCGGGAACTGATCCGCGACCCTGCTCTGATTTATTCCGGCTGGGAACTGAAAGTACCACAGAATTAGCCTCCCCTGAAAGAATCTACCGGGCCAGTCATACTTCATAATGTCGGATTGAATATTTTATCTAAGGGAAAAAACGAAAAAATAGACGGCCAGAGGCCGATGATCTGAGTTCCTTGAATTCTTTAGATTTCTCAAATCCGCGCAATCGGCGGACACATTTCGATTGCGCGGAAATCTGAGCTATGAAATTCCATAAATACTTTGTTTCACCTGTGTGCCCCGGTCAGGTGATGTTTCCAAAACAGACATACAAAGCTTACAGCTCCTCGATCACTTTCATAAGCTCATCTACATCAATGCCATGTACCATAGCTGCCTCTTCCAGGGTCTCTCCCTGTGAAGCAGGGCATCCCAGGCAATGCATTCCTGCATCGAGGAGTACGGGAGCTACTTCAGGATTGGCACGTAAGATCTCGCCAATGGTCATGTCTTTTGTTACTCCGGTCATATCGGTCTCCTTTCTGCCGTATAAGGCTTTTTTAGTATAATACTTTCCCCAAAAGATTACAAGAATATTCTTGTACATCAGCATTTGTTCCTCCCCCGGGATCAGCTCTGCCGCAAACCACATTCATAAAAGCATTTGCTTCACAAATGGCGCCGCTTCGTAGCTCACATTTATTTCATGTTGGTGCGCTTTGTCCATGAAAAAGAGGTTTTCGTGCTTTGTGCGCAAGCGCCCTCACCAGGGGATAGTCTTTTTATGTCAGAGCTGATGTACAAAAGCGCGTACATTACCTAAAACTGTTGACACTTACCCTTGTCAGGTAGTACACTTTTATCGTAAAGAAACAGCTTGGGACGCCAGCGCAACTGGTACTCTCAGTTGATAATATTAATTGTTTTTACTAGAAGGAGGTAAATTTTCATGGCAGAAGCATGGAGAGGCTTTAAAAGAGATGGCCACTGGGATGTAGACGTCAATGTACGTAACTTCATCCAGACCAACTACACTCCGTATGATGGAGATGAGAGCTTCCTGGAGGGACCTACCGAAGCAACTGATAAGCTTTGGGGCAGACTTCAGGAGTTACAGAAGGAAGAGCGTGAGCATAACGGCGTTCTGGAATGCGAAACAGAGATCGTATCCAGTCTGACCGCTTATGGCCCTGGTTATATCGATGAATCTATGAAGGATCTGGAGCAGATCGTTGGTCTGCAGACAGACAAGCCTTTAAAGAGAGCATTCATGCCTTATGGTGGTATTAAGATGGCTCAGCAGGCAGCAAGCACCTATGGCTACGAAGTAAATGAAAAATATGACAAGATCTTCAATGAGTATCACAAGACTCACAACCAGGCAGTATTTGATGCTTATACCGATGAAATGAAGGTTGCTCGTCATACCCATATCGTTACCGGTCTTCCCGACACCTATGGTCGTGGACGTATCGTAGGCGACTACAGAAGAGTTGCTCTGTACGGTATCGATTTCCTGATCGAGCAGAAGAAGAAGGATAAGAAGAACTGCGGTACCGGCGTTATGACCGAGGAAATCATTCGTCTGAGAGAAGAGATCGCTGATCAGATCAAGGCTCTGCAGGGAATGAAGGAAATGGCTAAGATCTACGGCTACGATATTTCCGGTCCCGCTACCACCGCTAAGGAAGCTATCCAGTGGTTATACTTCGGTTACCTGGCAGCTATTAAGACCCAGAACGGTGCAGCTATGTCCGTTGGACGTATCTCTACTTTCCTGGACATCTATATTGAGAGAGACTTAAAGGAAGGCACCCTGACCGAGAAAGAAGCTCAGGAGCTGATCGACCATATGACCATGAAGTTCCGTATGGTTAAGTTCGCTCGTATTCCTTCTTACAACCAGCTGTTCTCCGGTGACCCCGTATGGGCTACTCTGGAAGTTGGTGGTATCGGCATGGACGGCCGTCATATGGTTACCAAGAACGACTATCGTTTCCTGCATACTCTGGAGAACATGGGACCCAGCCCCGAGCCGAACCTGACTGTTCTGTACTCCAGCGCTCTGCCTGATAACTTTAAGAAGTACGCAGCTAAGATTTCTGTGAATACTTCTTCCATCCAGTACGAGAACGATGACGTTATGAAGCCTATCTGGGGTGATGACTACAGCATCTGCTGCTGCGTATCCGCTACTCAGACCGGTAAGGAGATCCAGTTCTTTGGCGCTCGTGCTAACCTGGCTAAGTGCTTACTGTACGCTATCAACGGTGGTAAGGATGAGAAGCATCTGGACAAGGACGGCAAACATATGCAGTGTGGTCCTGAAATCGCTCCTATCACTTCCGAGTACCTTGATTTCGACGAAGTTATGCATAAATATGACATCATGCTTGACTGGTGTGCATCTCTGTATGTTAACATCCTGAACCTGATCCACTACATGCATGATAAGTACTACTACGAAGCAGCTGAGATGGCTCTGATCGATACCGATGTAAGAAGAACCTTCGCAACCGGTATTGCAGGTCTGTCCCATGTAGCTGACTCCCTGTCCGCTATCAAGTATGCTAAGGTTAAGGTTATCCGTGATGACCAGGGTTGTGCTGTAGACTTCAAGATCGAAGGCGACTTCCCTAAGTACGGTAACGATGATCCCAGAGCTGATGAATTCGCTGTATGGCTGCTGAAGACCTTCATGGAGAAGATCAAGAAGAACCACACCTACAGAAATTCTGAGCCTACCACTTCCGTACTGACCATTACCTCTAACGTTGTATATGGTAAGGCTACCGGTGCTCTGCCCGATGGTAGAGCAGCTTACACACCGTTCGCTCCCGGTGCATCACCTTCCTACGGTGCTGAGAAGAGTGGTCTGCTGGCTTCTCTGAACTCTGTAGCTAAGCTGCCTTATGAGTATGCTCTGGATGGTATCTCCAATACCCAGACTATGGCTCCTTCCGCTCTTGGTCACAACCTTGACGAGCAGAAAGAAACTCTGGTACGTGTAATGGATGGTTACTTCGATCGTGGTGCTCATCACCTCAACGTTAACGTATTCGGTACCGAGAAGCTGTTAGATGCACAGGCTCATCCTGAGAAGCCTGAGTACGCTAACTTCACCATCCGTGTATCCGGTTATGCTGTTAAGTTCATCAGCCTGACCAAGGAGCAGCAGGATGATGTTATCGCAAGAACCTGCCATAAGAGTCTGTAATTCTTACAGGTTTTGAGATAATTGATGTATATGGGGCCGGGCAGTAATGTCCGGTCCCTTTTTGGATATACTATTCGTAACACTCACCCCTCAGCTGCCTGCATGGCAGAGAATGGAGATTATTACAATGATCAAAGGCAGAATTCACTCATTAGAATCCTTCGGCGCAGTAGACGGACCCGGAATCCGCTATCTTATCTTCCTCAAGGGCTGCAATATGCGTTGTCAATATTGCCACAATGTAGATACCTGGAATCCCGACACTGACAATCTGATGACAGCAGACGAGCTTCTGGATAAGGCAGAGCGTTTCCGCAGCTACTGGGGCAAAGAAGGCGGCATCACCGTCAGCGGCGGCGAAGCTTTATTACAGATTGATTTTCTCATCGATCTCTTCCGTAAGGCTCACGAGAGAGGCATCAACACCGACCTTGATACTTCCGGACAGCCTTTTACCAGAGAAGAGCCCTTCTTCTCCAAATTCAACGAATTACTGAAATATACCGATCTTGTCATGTTGGACATCAAGCATATTGATGATGAGGAGCACAAAAAACTCACCGGCCATACCAACAAAAACATTCTGGACTGCGCAAGATACCTCTCCGAACAGGGTATCCCCATGTGGATCCGTCATGTGCTGGTACCCGGAATCACTGACAATGACGAATATCTGAAGAAAACAAGAGAATTCTGGATACCGTTATGAAGGTAGAAGTTCTTCCCTATCACACATTAGGGGCATACAAATGGAAAGAGCTGGGAATCCCCTATAAGCTGGAAGGTGTGGAGCCCCCCACCGAGGAGAGAATTCAGAATGCGAAGAAGATCCTGGAGTTCAATAAATATAAATAAACAACTGTAACTAATGATAAAAAATACTAAATAAGACTTGTATTCACGCCATATTTATATTACAATACTAATAGTTATATTGATAAATTTGTATCAAACAATATGATTTGATACACGCAAAATAGGAGGAAAAGATTATGGCATTTGTTATTGGTGATGCTTGTGTAGCATGTGGAGCTTGTGAAGCACAGTGCCCCGTTGGCGCTATCAGCATGGGCGACGGAAAGTTCGAAATCGATGCAGATAAGTGCATCAGCTGCGGTTCCTGCGCAGGTCAGTGCCCCGTTGGATTAATTTCCGACTTAAAATGCAACCTTGGGAAGGCATTTCAGAAAATGAAATGCCTTTTCTTTTTTTCTGCTTTATTTTTATCATTCTCTTTTGGATTCACTGGTGTATCTTTTGGCTGTTTTTGCAACCGTCCTTTGGTCTTTTTCCGTAACAGCTCGTCCATCTTCTGATAATATTCTTCACTGCGCTGTTCCAGCCTGCGATCCCGCTCTTCCTCACGCTCTTCTCTGCTGCGGAACTGATAATCCAGTTCTTTGACCATGCTCTCCTTTAATTCTCGACATAGCTCCTGATTATTTTCTTTTACGGCTTCACGGATCATCTGCTGCAGAATCCACTGTAGTCTTTTAACCTTCTCCTCCCGGTTTTCGCCTGTCAGCGAGGTCTCCTGCACCGGTGATGGTACTGTTTTCTTCACTGTCTCATCTACAATTTCAATTGCCATACGCGGTGCGGCAGCTGCTTCTTTTTCTGTCGTTTCCTCCGGCAGTACATCCAGCTTCCCATCCTTTAATATCATTTTGATTGCTTTCAACTGTAATCCCCTTTCTTTCATGCTCTTGAGCTCTTTGAAGCGTTCTACATCTTCTTTCGTATAATGGGCAGGTGCAGTTCTTCCTCCCAGTAACGAAGCACATGGCTCTCCACCTTTACCTGTTTTGCCGCATCCGAAATCAATAAATACTCTCCCATAATCTCTCCTTTTCTAAATTGTCATATTATGAAAATGTGAAATAAAAAAGAGAACAGGTACAGGGGAATTTCCCTTACTTGTTCTCTTTCGTGTTTTATATTCTGTATTCGCAGGATACTTAGAAATCTTTTTTTCTGTCGTTTTCCAGGTTAGCGAACTTGGTGTACTCCGGCAGCCATGCCAGTTGTACGGTTCCGATCGGACCGTTTCTCTGCTTGGCAATGATGATCTCGGAAATACCCTTGTCCGGTGAATCATGGTTGTAATAATCATCACGGTAAATAAACATTACCACGTCGGCATCCTGCTCGATAGCTCCGGATTCACGCAGGTCGGACAACATCGGCCGATGATCCGGTCTCTGTTCTACCGCTCGGCTCAGCTGGGACAGAGCAAGCACCGGTACGGATAACTCTCTGGCTACCGCCTTTAAGGAACGGGAAATATCGGAGATCTCCTGCTGTCTGGAGTCGCTGCTTCTGCCGCCGCTGCCCGACATCAACTGCAAATAGTCAATGATGATCATGGACAGACCGTTTTCCTGCTTCATTCTCCTGCATTTGGAGCGGAGCTCTGCAATGCTGATGCCCGGCGTGTCATCAATCATCAGTTTGGATTTACCAATGACACCGGCACTCTCGATCAGCCGCTCCCACTCCTGGTCATTCAGCTGACCGGTACGAAGCTTCTGTGCATCCACGCTGGATTCCAGGGAAAACATACGGTTGATCAACTGCTCCTTACTCATTTCCAGACTGAATATGGCTACCGGCAGATTCTGCTTAAAAGCCACATGCTGCGCGATATTCAGTACAAACGCTGTCTTACCCATGGAAGGACGGGCGGCGATCAGCACCAGGTCAGAGGGCTGCATACCGGCAGTACGATAATCCAAATCAATGAATCCGGTGGCAATACCTGTAACAGTTCCGTGAAGCTTGGATGCCTTCTCGATCTTGTCCATAGCATTCATAACCACCGTACGGATCGGGACGAACTCTTTTACATTCTTTTTCTGTACCACCTCATTGATCTTGCTCTCGGTACTCTCCAGGATTGTATCCAGACTTTCTTTCCCGCTGTAGCAGGTATTGGCAATCTCTTCGTTGGTACGAATCAGTCGTCTGAGGGTTGCTTTCTCCGCAACAATACCGGCATAGTACTTAATGTTAGCGGAGGTGGGCACCGATGCGATCAGGTTCGTCAGGAAATCCAGTCCGCTGACCTCCGGCGGCACATCTTCCCTGGATCTCAGTCGATCCTGCAGGGTAACAAAATCCACCGGTTTTCCCTCGTTGTTCAATTCCACGATCGTGTCAAATACAATACCGTACTGACGATTGTAGAAATCCTCTCCCGAGATCTGTTCCGTCGCGGCAGCGATTGCCTCCGTATCGATGAACATAGATCCGATCACCGACTGTTCTGCCTCCAGGCTGTGGGGCATTATTCTTTTGATTACATTTTCATCTATAGCCGGCATGGGCCTGTCTATGCCTCCGTAACTTTCACCGTCAGTTTTGCTGCCACCTGAGGATGAAGCTTTACTGTCACCTCATAGGAGCCAAAATTCTTCAGGCTCTCGGGAAGTACAATTTTCTTCTTATCGATTTCAATGCCATGCTGTTCCTTGCAGGCAGTTGCGATCTCCTTGGAAGATACAGAGCCAAAGGTCTTGCCGCCTTCTCCTGCTTTGATCTTAACCATGACCTGCTTAGTCTCCAGCTCCGCTGCCAGAGCTTTTGCCGCATCCAGGTTCTCCTGTGCTACTTTTTCTTCATTCGCTTTTTGAAGCTTCAGGTCATTCATATTTTTGGAAGTTGCTTCCACACCGATCTTTTTCGGTAAAATATAGTTTCTTGCATATCCTTCGCTGGCTTCAATGATATCTCCTTTTTTGCCCAGCTTTTTTTCATCCTGAAGTAAAATAATTTTCATGTTATATACCTGCCTTTCCTATCTCTAAATCTCTCCGGATTCCAACATATCGTCAATGGTATGCTTCAGCACGCCGATGGCTTCTACCAATCCTACACCCTCCATCTGACAGGCTGCAGTGTTCATGTGACCGCCGCCACCCATACGTTCCATAATGATCTGTACATTAACCTCATCAATGGATCTGGCACTGACATAGATCTTACCCTGATAATCCGTGAGTACGAAACTTGCCTTGATTCCTTTGATATTCAGCAGTTCGTTGGCTGCCTGTGCCCCAATGATCGTAGGACTGGGCAGATCCTCCGCGGTACACAGAGAGATGGCAAAAAACTGCTTGTAAATCTCTGCCTGGCTGACTGCGTCTGCCTTTGCCTTATATTCTGCAGCATCCTCACGGAACAGCTTTCTGACTCTGGTGACATCTGCGCCATTTCTACGCAGAAATGCGGCAGCTTCAAAGGTGCGGACACCGGTCTTGGTCATAAAGTTGTTGGTATCGATCATGATACCGGAGTACATACAATCCGCCTCTTCCGTACGGATCTTGATATTGTCATAAGTGTACTGCAGGATCTCGGATACCATCTCACAGGCCGAGGATGCATAAGGCTCCACATAGGATAATGTGGCATTTTCTATAGTCTCTGTGCCCTGTCTGTGATGGTCCAGAACCACTACAGATTTACAGAAGCGCAACAGATCCGGGCATTCTGTAATGGACGGCTTATTGACATCCACGACTACCAGTACGGTGTTGCTGCCTGCCATATCAATTGCCTGCTGGCTGGTGATGATCATATCTTCATCATATTCCGGGTTATTCTTAAACAGCTCTACCAGAGGCTGAACAGAAGTCGTCGCCTCGTTCAGTACAATATGAGCTTTTCTGCCCAAAGTCTGGGCAATCCGGTAGATACCCACTGCAGACCCGAAGCTGTCCACATCCGGCATCCGGTGACCCATAACAATGACGCGGTCCTTGCCGGTAATGATTTCCCGCAGGGCGTGGGCTTTTACTCTCGCCTTGACACGGGTATTTTTCTCTACCTGCTGACTCTTGCCGCCGTAGTAGGTAATGCTCTCCGGAGTCTTGATGACCGCCTGGTCACCACCACGTCCCAATGCCAGATCAATGGCAGTACGGGCGAACTCATAATTTTGTGCATAGGTCAGACCATCCAGTCCGATACCGATACTGATAGTCACAGCCATTTCGTTACCGATGTTAACGGTCTTCACTTCTTCCAACAGATCAAAACGGCTCTCCTGCAGCTGTGCCACCGCTTTTTTCCGCATGATCACGAGGTATTTGTCCTTCTCCAGCTTTTTACTGATACCATCCAGGGAAGCAATGTATTTGTTCACCTTACGGTCGATCAATGCGATCAGCAGGGACCTGCGGACTTCCTCTACGCTCTCCAGCGCTTCCTCATAGTTATCCAGGTAGATCATCCCCACCGTGAGGCTCTGGTCATCCACTTCCTGCAATGCGATGTGCAGCGCGGTCTCATCAAACAGATAGACTGCGATCAAATAGCCGTTGTACCCTTCCGCATCGATCATATCGCTGTGTTCTGCCATTTCCTTCAGGGAAATCTTACGGAACTTTGCTACGTATTCACAGCCTTCATACTCCAGTTCGTACTGTGCCTCATCCACACCGGAATCATCCGGAAGCCTGTCCCTGGTAATGGTAGGGAACAGGGAAGTAATGGATTTGTTATATCCCTTTGGCTGGTGCACCACATTTTCAAAGGCAATATTCGTCCAGATCACCTTGCCGGAATCATCCAAAAGGGCATAAGGCAGTTCCAGATCCCGCAACAGTTTCCGCTGGATCTGTCCATACTCCGTGGCAAAACTGATCAGTTCATTCATAATGATCGGTTTATTATAGAAATACAATGTCAGTGTAATTGCAAAATAGAAGATCGTAAATCCGAAAGTAAGCAGTCCGGCACGAAAATCCAGCATAAATACCGCGGCATCAATTGCCAGCAGCAGAAGTCCCAGATACAGGGTGAACTGAATATATGTACGGATTCTTCCCTTCAGTCTGATTCGTTTTTTCATCAAAGAACACCTCTCAATGTTTGCGTTCGACAACTTCTATTATAACAAATAATATACCACTATGCCACCATATTATTTTGACGAATAGACAATATTCCTCTGTCAAATTTGTGCTTTTTGTCAGCATTTCAGGTTAAAATCGCTCTTATCTGCATAATTCCCAGAATGCCACTGCACTGGCTGCCGCTACATTCAGGGAATCCACACCTCTTGCCATGGGGATGCAGACCGTGTAATCACAGTCTGCGATAGTGTCCGCTGCCAGGCCTTCCCCTTCCGTCCCCAGAATAATTGCAAGCTTTTCCGCTTCGTGTAATACCCGGGCATCCGGTGACAGGCTGTCTTCCTTTAACGCCATAGCTGCGGTACGGTATCCCATGCCACGCAGCTGTGCCATCGTGCGATCCGCCCAATCTTCCGTCCCCAAAAATGTCCAGGGCACCTGGAATACCGTCCCCATGCTGACTCTCGCCGCACGACGGTACAAAGGGTCGCTGCAGCCTGCAGTCAAGAGCACCGCATCAATCCCCAGCGCTGCTGCGGAGCGGAAGATTGCTCCTACATTCGTGGGATTCACGACGTTTTCCAGGATAGCGATGCGTCTGGCATCCCGACACAGCTCCTCCATCTTCGGCAAAGCTCTCCGCCGCATGGCACAGAGCATGCCACGCGCCAGCTTGAAGCCTGAGATCTGGGATAATACCTCGTTAGATGACACATAGACAGGAATTTCCTCCGATCTCTCCATGATCCGCCCCAGGACTTCTCTTCCCTTCTCGGAATCCGCTTCTCTCTGTTCCATCAGAAGCGACAACGGTTCGTATCCCGCCGTCAGCGCCCGCAGGATCACGTTTGCACTCTCCGCAATGAACAACCCGGGAGCCGGTTCGTAATAGCGGAGCAGCTGTATTTCCCTGCGTTCGTTGTAAATCTCCAGTTCCGGTGTATGTAAATCTGTGATTGGTATTCTTCTCATGCCGCTTCGTCTCCTTGCATACGTCGAAAAAAGACCAGCCACTTTTGCGGCTGGTCTCTTACTACTATCTTAGTCTGAATTATTCAGCTACGTAAGGCATAAGTGCTACGTGACGTGCTCTCTTGATGGCAA
>ENA-OVGE01002133-OVGE01002133.1-human-gut-metagenome-genome-assembly--contig:-NODE-2133-length-13603-cov-6.030337_pt1 | contig 13603 bp, 10 predicted proteins | sample MGYA00237769_ERZ505417 | MGnify/ENA primary metagenome ERZ505417 (study PRJEB26158, sample SAMN06016403) | human gut metagenome | biome: human gut; feature: ankylosing spondylitis patient; material... | reverse complement strand
AGACATATTTTGAAATATGTGCCTTGTATTTTTTATTTGCTCCAAAGGGGGTGCGGAGAGTTTTCAAAAAACGGGTGAAAAAAGTGTGCCTTGTCAAAATTAAAAAACACAAAAAATCCGATTCAAATTATCGAAATATTATTGAAATAGTTTAATTTCGTACTTGCTATTATGCAGGGGCTTTCTCGTGCAGTAATGTAAGCGAAAGCCGTATGTCAGAAAATATTTTCAATAACAGTTATATAACCTAAAAAGTACCATGGAAGAAAACCAGATAAACAGAAGGAATTTCCTCAAAGGACTGGGCATGGCGGGGCTTGGCGTGCTGGCAACGACGAGCCCGTGGCTGTCGGCCTTTTCAGAGGTGAGGGAAACAGGCAAGGAACGCTGCCGCCTCGGCATAATAGGGCCGGGCTCGCGCGGTCAGTTTCTTATGGGTTTCCTGGCAAAGAATCCCAAGGCCGACATAGTGGCACTGGCCGACATTTACCAGCCGTCGCTCGACGCGGCCAAAGCCATAGCTCCGAACGCAAAGACTTACAAGGACTACCGCCGGCTGCTCGACGACAAGACAATCGATGCCGTTGTAGTGGCAACGCCGCTGAATACGCATTTCCAGATAGTAATGGACGCATTCGACGCCGGCAAGCATGTGTATTGCGAAAAGAGTATAGGCTATGATATGCAGCAGTGCTTCGACATGTACAACAAGCACCTGGCCACCAAACGTATCTTCTTTACTGGGCAGCAACGTCTGTTCGACCCTCGTTACATAAAGGTAATGGATCTTGTGCACCAGGGCATGTTCGGAAAGATTACGGCCGTGCATGCCTATTGGAACAGGAACGGCGACTGGCGGCGCGCCGTGCCGTCGCCCGAACTGGAAAAGCTCATCAACTGGCGGCTTTATAAGGAATCGTCGAAAGGACTGATGACAGAACTTGCGTGCCACCAGCTGCAAGTAGGCACGTGGGCAATGCGCAAACTGCCTTGCAAGGTAATGGGGCACGGAGCAATAACATATTGGAAAGACGGGCGCGAGGTGTACGACAACATAAACTGCATTTATGTGTTCGACGATGGCAGGCAGATGACTTACGCCTCCGACATAGCCAATAAGTTTTACGGCCTCGAGGAACAGATTCTCGGCAACCTCGGCACCGTAGAGCCTGAAAGAGGAAAATATTATTTCGAAGACGTAGACCCCGCCCCGGCGTTCATGCAGATGATAAACGATTGGGAACACAAACTGTTCGGAAATATCCCGTTTGCAGGTACAAGTTGGGCACCCGAAACCGCGAACGAGAACCACGGGGAATATATCCTCGGCAAACGTCCCGACAACGACGGGTCTTCCCTGACTACAGAGGCGTTTGTTGAAGCTGTAATCACCGGTAAGCAGCCTCCGCGCATAGCCGAAGAAGGATATTACGCAAGTCTTATCACTCTTTGGGGGCACGAGGCACTCGTGTCGGGGCAGATTCTCGACTTTCCGACGCAGTATAGCATAGATTACGACAACTATAAAACAAAAGCCGCAAAATCATGAAAGATATAAACATACACATAGGTCCCAAGCGGCAACGTTGCGAACTCATAACCTTCGCAGTGTGTTTTGCCATAGCTTTTTTATTGAATGTCTATGCCATAGTTACATACAACTCTTCCTGGCTGGAATTGATAACCTCTATATTTTACGTAATCACTTTTGCAGTGGTAATTTATGTGGCGTGGAGTTGCATGAGGTTGATAGTATGGGCATTATTTAAAAGAAAAAACAAAACAAAAACCAAATAACCATGACAACACGAAGAGATTTCCTTAAACAAATGGGCGTAGCTGCCGCTGGATTGGGAATAGCTCCGATTAGCAGCTTTGCCTCAGGGCATTCAAATAATATTGCCGCGCCTAAAGGCGACAAGGTTAAGATAGCTTTCATAGGCATAGGCAACAGAGGGGAACAGGATGTTGACGAATTTGCCCGCACGGGTATGATAGATGTTGTTGCGCTTTGCGACGTGGACCTCGACGGCAAACAGACGCAGAAAGTGCTTGCAAAATACCCTAATGCTAAACGCTTCCGCGACTTCCGCGAAATGTTCGAGAAATACGGCAACCAGTTCGAGGCAGTGGTGGCCGCTGTGCCCGACCACATGCACTTTCCCGTAGCTATGATGGCACTCGATTACGGAAAGCACATATATCTTGAGAAACCTATGACGCGCACTTTCATAGAAGCCGAATTGCTTATGCAGAAAGCGCGGAAAAATCCGAACGTTGTTACACAGGTGGGCAACCAGGGGCATTCCGAGGCCAACTATTTTCAGTTCAAAGCCTGGAAAGAAGCCGGAATAATCAAAGATGTTACGGCCATAACCGCACACATGAACAATCCGCGCCGCTGGCACGGGTACGACGCAAACATCTCACACTTTCCCGAGGCACAGCCGGTTCCCAAGAACATGGATTGGGACACCTGGCTCGGAGCCTGCCAGTGGCATGACTTTTCCGACAAGTTCCACCAGGGAAACTGGCGCTGCTGGTACGATTTTGGAATGGGTGCGTTGGGAGATTGGGGCGCGCATATCCTCGACGCCGCACACGAGTTCTTAGACATGGGATTGCCTTACGAGATTTCTCTTACTTACGAAAAAGGACACAACGACTATTTCTTCCCGTATTCTTCTACTATTCTGTTCCGTTTCGGTGCAAGGGGCAATATGCCGCCTTGTGATGTGACATGGTATGACGGAATAGACAATCTCCCGCCGTTGCCCAAGGGCTACGGAACTTCGGAGTATAATGCGGATATACCTTCAACCAACCAGGGCGACACGCCTAAGGCAAACATAAACCCGGGCAAGATTATTTATTCGCGCGACTTGATATTCAAGGGCGGAAGCCATGGAAGTACGCTTTCGATAATAGGCGAGAAGGCCGAAGAAATGAAGAGCCGCCTGCCCGAGGTGCCCAAGAGCCCTTCGAACCATTACGCCAACTTCCTGCTGGCCTGCCAGGGCAAGGAAAAAACGCGTTCTCCGTTCGAGATAAACGGTGTTCTCAGCCAGGTGTTCTGCCTTGGTGTCATAGCACAGCGTTTGAACACGCAGTTGTTCTTCGACCCGCGCATAAAGCAGTTCACAAACAATGCCTTTGCCAACGCTCTTCTTGCCGGAATGCCGCCGCGCAAGGGCTGGGAGGATTTTTATAAAGTATAGTCAAACAATAATCAATAAGATATATGAAAAAAATAATGATAGGTGCTTTTGCCGCATTGATGGTCTTTCCTTCTTTTGCCCAGGACTGGAAACCTTTGTTCAACGGCAAAAACCTCAAGGGCTGGGTTAAGAAAAACGGCAAGGCACCGTATAAAGTCGAGGACGGTGCGATAGTAGGCTATTCGAAGATGAAAGAACCGAACACGTTCCTATGTACAAAGGAAAACTACGGTGATTTCATTTTAGAGTTCGAATTTAAAATTTCCGACGGGCTAAACTCCGGGGTACAATTACGCAGCGAGAGTCTTAAGGATTATAACAATTACCGCGTTCACGGTTACCAGTTCGAGATAGACCCGTCGCCGCGTGCGTGGTCGGGAGGCATTTACGACGAGGCGCGCCGCGGCTGGCTTTATCCCATGACCAAAAACCCGGCAGCACAGAAAGCATTCCGCAACAACGAGTGGAACAAGGCACGTATCGAGGCTTACGGAAACAGCATACGCACGTGGGTAAACGGCATTGCCTGCGCAAACGTGTGGGACGATAAGACTCCCAGCGGTTTCATAGCATTGCAGGTACATGCCATTGGCAACAAGGCCGATGAAGGAAAAACCATAGCATGGCGCAACATCCGTATTTGTACCGACGATGTTAAGAAATACCTGTCGCCGGCCGACAAAACACCGCAGGTTAACTGCATAGACAACTGTATTTCGCCCGCCGAAGCCGCTGACGGCTGGAAACTGCTCTGGGACGGCAAGACAACGAACGGCTGGCGTGGAGCAAAACTCGACACCTTTCCCGAAAAAGGGTGGAAAATCGAAAACGGAGTGCTTAAAGTGCTTCCCGGCGACGGCGGCGAGTCGACAAACGGCGGCGACATCGTTACCACATCCACTTATGGCAGCTTCATCCTTTCGGTAGACTTTAAAATCACCAAGGGAGCCAACAGCGGAGTGAAATACTTTGTCGATCCCGAAGCCAATAAGGGCGAAGGCTCGGCAATAGGCTGCGAGTTCCAGATTCTCGACGACGAACGCCACCCCGACGCCAAGCTCGGAGTAAAGGGTAACCGCAAGCTCGGCTCGCTATACGACCTTATCCCCGCGCCCGAAAAGAAACCGTTCAACATAAACGACTTCAACAACGCCACAATCATCGTGCGCGGAAACCACGTGGAGCACTGGCTCAACGGAACCAAGATGCTCGAGTATGAACGCAACAACCAGATGTGGGACGCGCTCGTGGCGTACAGTAAATACAAGAACTGGAAAAACTTCGGCAATCATGAGCGGGGCAATATTCTGCTGCAAGACCATGGCAACGAAGTTTGGTTCAAGAACATAAAGATTAAGGAACTCTGATTCCCGTTTCCGACATCCCGCATATATACCGCCGCCGTGCCGACGGGCAGGGTATGCTCTACGCATGGTTCGGTGCTATGCACACTCGTGTCGACGCGGCGCTCATAAGCACTGAAAGCGAGGATGTATTGCTCGAAACGGTGGCCGAAACTCGCAAGCGGATAAACAGTATTGAAACTGCCGCCAACTGCTTCGACCCGCAAAGCGAACTTTCGGCCGTGAACCTTATGGCGGCCGAAAGAATAATGCCCGTAAGCCGCGAACTCGAAAGCATTTTGCGCGAATGCCTGCGATATAACGTTATGACGGACGGCCTGTTCGATATAACTGTCGGTAGCGACGGCTACGACAACCGAATGGTGCATGATATAATACTTCCCGGCGACGGAACAGTTGTGTTCCGCCGCCGGGGGGTGTATATAAACCTTTCCGGATTTCTCAAAGGCTACGCTTTGGAACAGGTGCGTCGCATAATCAAAGGCGCAGGTATTACGGCAGCGCTTGTAAATATGGGAAACAGTTCGGTCATGGCATTAGGCCGTCCCGACGGGCAAAACGGATGGGAAGTGAGTTTCGGAAACGGTAGCCGCAAGGATACGGTTACGCTTTGTGACCAATGTCTCACCACGTCGGGCAACGACAGTCCGGTACGCCGGCACATCGTGAATCCGGCGACAGGGAAATTGATAGAAGGTTGCCGTTCCGTAAGCGTGGTGAACCGCAATGCCGCCGAGGGAGAGGTGCTCTCTACATGCCTGTTCATAGACCCGAGAAGGACGTTCCCCGCTTTCGGGGACTATTTGCTTATATGAAAAAGCATTCCGTCTACCGGCGTGTGTAACTTCTTTTAAATGAGATACTCCTGCTTAAAATCAAACGGAGTGTTAAAGAAAAGGTGTTAGAGGCGGGCAGATGTTAAAAAATTACCCCATGTTTTAGGCTTTGTAAAGGAGGTGTTTTACCACTCCTCTGAGCAAAGAAAAAATATGTCCGAGATATTTTGAAATATGTCGGACATATTTTGAATTACGTGCCTTGTATTTTTGGTAACAATTTAAAGCAATATTGAATATCTATAAATTACTATTGATTTTATATAAATCAATAGTTTTATCGGTATGTATATGTAGAATATGTTTCGCCTCTCCATTCATATGTGATTAATATTCCTATGTTGGATGTTTGGGTCGGATTGTTCCAGTAGAGCGTCTTTTCACTTTTTGACATAATTGAGGCATTTACGTTTTCGCTATTGCTGAGAACCTTATTCGTTTCTTTATCAAATATTATTATGTTTTTTACAGATATACTTTGTGTGCTGGAGTTCTTAATGTACATTTGAAGTCTAAAATAAGGAATTCCATTAATGAAACCACTAGCAAAACCAGAAGAAGTACTAATAAACCCTGTTATATCCACTACATTAAGATATTCTATTGATTTAAAATTCCCCTCTTCTGTTGTGGCTGTTATTGTGGTTGTTCCAAAACCTACGGTTTTCAATTTGTTTCCTTCAATTATTGCAACGTTTTCATCGCTGCTTGTAATTGTTGCATTCTTGTTTTCAGCATTCTCAGGTATTACTTCATATGAGAAATATGAATTATCACCTAAAAGCAAACTGGTCGGGACATTCAGATAAATTCCTGTTACTTTAACTGGTATGACGTTTACGGTGCAGGTGCTTTTTATTTTTCCGTCGGTGGTAGAAGCCGTTATTGTACAAGTTCCGACTTTTATTGTCTTGATAACACCATTGTCTACCGTAGCTACAGATTCGTTCGAAGAACTCCATTTTAAGGTTTTGTATGTTGCGTTTTCCGGCAATAATTTAGCTGTTATTTTTATAACGGAATCTTTGTTTACTTCCAAGGTTTGTTTACTGAGTTGTATCTCTGTAACTTCAACGGGATTTACCGTTATCTTGCACGTAGCCGAGACGTTGCTGCCTGCTACGGTTGCAGTTACTGTGGTCTCACCCGGAGAAACGGCTGTTACCTTTCCTTTGTTTACTGTGGCTATTTTGCTATCACCCACTTCCCACCTGATGTTTTGTTCAGTAGTGTTTTCGGGGATAACGGTGTACAACAGGTCGAAAGATTCGCCTACCAGGAGGGTCTTTTCAGTTTCCGATAGTTTTACATCGGTAGCTTCAACGTTCGTTACCACAACAATGCATTCGTCCTGTTGAATACTGCCGTAATAGTCGGCCGTAACGGTTACTACCGAAAATCCTGCGCGCAAGCCTTTCACCTTGCCCGTGTTGTTTACTGTCGCTATTCCGATACTGCCAGAGCGCCATGTTACGTCGGGCTTGATGTTTGCAGGCGAAACGCTGTATGTAAGCGAATCTTCCCCGCCAACGTTTATGAACACGGAATCGCGGTCTAATTTGATTGAGTTGAATTTAGGCTTGTCTTCATCGTTCGAGCAAGCCGTTCCCATGATCAGGCAAAGCACAAGGGTTGTTGCCAAATTGAAATACCTTTTCATATCTTATATCTTTTAAAGTTAAGGTGTTAACCTTTAAAAGACAATGGCGCGAATATAAAAGACGTAGAACCACTGCCAACGTCGTCGTGGCCTACCACAGCCAATCTTACCCATGGAAGCGGTTCTACGTCATAGGACGCAGACACACTATGCCTGTGGGTAAGAATCTCAGCCTGTTGCGGTCTTTTTTGTGGTAGTTTCGACGACGTTTTAGGCTGTATGTCAGAAATAAAAGGTAAACTTTCTATTTCCGCAGGCAAAGTTAAGAAATATAAACGATTCGCTTTGCATAATTTTTTATGATTGTCGGATTTTTGCGCGGGACAAGCATTGACTTGTTGGTTTTATAGCACTTTTAACCAAGGCTTGGAATGAAAATGGCGAATAACGGTAATGTGTTAACAGCATATGTTGAAGTGTTAATAAAATGACCTTAGAAACAAAGGTAAAAAGAGGACTGTTTTTCCCTTTCCGGGAGAAAGAAAAAAATTAGTGGCTCGGATTTCAAAATCCGAGCCACTAATTTTAAAATTCAAGGCACATATTTTCGGCCGCATGGAATAGGGGTTTGCGGGCATGCCGATAGGGTATGTTAAAATCACATCCTTTTAATGTCGTTTTCGTTAAGTTCGCATTCTTTCTCCAATAGGAGCGCGGGTTGTTTGTACTTCGGCATTTTGCGCACCACTTCGTTGTAGGAGTGGTTTATGCAGTGCTTCAAAGTCTCGTCGCCCATGTCGCTGTCTGTGTACAAGTCGTTCCAGCAACGTTTGTTCATGTGGTATGCCGGCCTGACGGCGCGGTATTGCTCGCGCAGGGCTGTGGCAATGTCGGGGTTGCACTTGAGCGCGATGTGCGTGTCGGGCCAACCGAGCCACAAAAGGGCGAATATGCGGCCGTCCACACGCAGACAGAGTATGTCGTCGCCAAAAGGCATGTCCTCGGTTGTGTTTGGCAGCGAGAGGCAGTATTCCCTAACGTCTTCTATGTTCATCATACGGACAAAGATACTGGTTTTATCCGTAAGTGCCACTGCCTTGTGCAAGGAAAACGGCTGTGTGTCAAATGCCGTAGCGCGAAGTGTCGGGCCGGCGTGTGCGGAGTTCCTTGTAGCCGCCGAATTTCCAGGTAAAGCCTACGTTGAACGTGCGCTGGTAGAAGTTCTGCTTTAGCCGCTGGTTCTGTGTACTTATCCGGGTATGGATGTCGGGCATGGCACTTTCGAATATGTCGGAGCAGTCGAACGAAAGCACGGCGTTGTCATTGAGGAATTTCCATTTCACGCCCGCACTGACGTTGCAGAACCCGTCGATGTCCCATTCGCCGTTCAGCGCCGGCGACACGTACCAGATGTCTAAGTCGGCGGTAAGTGTTTTGCGGGAATTAAGGTAGAACGTGGTGTGGCTGTTCAGTTCGGCAACCCATTTGTGGTGGTCGTAGGCCAGTTCGTGCCACTCCTTGCTCTTGAAATGTTGCATATATGCCCGCGCCGTTATGTCGGTGTAGGCAACCTTGCCGAATTTCACCGGGGCAGAGGCGTTGAACGAAAGGATGTCGAATTTTTTTATGTTGCGGTTTTGGTATATAAGCTGCAATGCGTCGGGCGACTGGTAGGTCTGCGTCATTATCAAGCCGTTTATATCGCGATACAATACTGTAAATGTGTATTTCCCGGCGAGTATGTATTGCAATGAGAGGTCGTTAATTTTCTGAGGCTTCAAGTCGGGGTTGCCCATGTGCACGGAATATTCGTCCGTGCGGTTCACATAATCCTGCTTCATCCAGTAGGACGGATATACCTTGAACGTGCGATACTGTAGTTGCAACCTGTGCTCGGGAGTAATGCTCCATGTGGCCGACACGCGGGGCATGAGCGAGTTGTTGCGGTAATGGTTCATGCGGTAGTATTGGTTGGTTATAGTGGCGTCCAAGAGGATTTTGTCGCCGAGCCACGATTTCCTTGCCCCGGCGTATGCGTCTATGGTATTTTCGTATGTCGCGGTGTTGTTCCGATAGCTATCCTGCACGGCGTCGGATGACTGCATGTCCTGGCGGTTGTGGCTTTCAACGAAGTTGAACATCGCGCCAAAAGAAATGCTCCAGCCCCGGCCGAGCGAGTGCCCGTAGTCGGAGTAAGCCTTGTAGTTGTTTATACGCTGGCGGGCGTGGTAATCGAAAGCTTGAATGCCGTCATACTTCATGCTTTGCAGCCCGGTGGTGGAGTAGTAATTGTAGCTTGCGCCCGCCTTCAGGCCGAACGACGAGTTGTAGTCGGCGCTTACGTCGTGGTAGTGTGTGGTGTAGCGGTCTTTGCTCTTGGCGCTGCGGAACATGTTGCTCGCCGTTTCGTTGCCCGATTTTTCCGAGGGCGTGAAGTCGCCCATGTATCCTATTGTGAGCGTGCTTTTGTCGTTGAAGCTGCGCTCTGCGGAGGCGTTGACATAGAAATTTCCCGCCCGCAAAGGCGTGCTGGTGGTCTGGCGTATGTCGTAGGTGCGCCCCGGCTCACCCGGCGCGGCAGCGGCAAGCATGTGTTTCGAGTATTGTTCGCGTTTGTAAACGGTGTTGGCAAAATCATACGAGTACATCAGGCTGAAGTTCCATTTTGCCAAAGAAAAGAACGTGGCCGCGTCGTTGCCGAAAGCGCTGTCGTGCCGCCATTTGTAGTGCGCGGCGAGCTGGCCGCTGAAGCCGCTGCCGCCGGAACGCCCGGTTATGACATTTATCACCGAGGCGTTGCCCGCATGGTATTCGGCGGGAGGGTTATAAAGTAGCTCCACCTTGTCAACCTTGTCAGCCGGGAGCGTTTTAAGGTAGCGTATTATCTGTTCGGCTGTAAGATTCGACGGTTTGCCGTTAATCATCACCGTTGTGGCCTGTGCGCCCGAGAGGGAAAGCGCCTCGTCGTCCGTGCTGCTCACGAGCGGCAGCTCTTTAATGAGCTCGTGTGCATTGGCTGAGATTTTTTTGTTGCGCACGGCCTGCATGTCGATTGTGAAACGCCCGTCTTTCATGGTAACGCGCGGGCGTTCGCCTTTTACCGTGACACCTTTTAGCGCAAGTGCCTTGAGTGAATCTTCTTGCGGGATGTTGTTTTGCGCGGCAGCCTGTGCGGTGAGCGCGCAAAACAGTAGAATGATTGTTTGCTTCATTTGTTTTTACTTTTGTCTAATGTGTTATTGCTGTTTGCGGCAAAAGTAAAAATCGTGGGGCATGTACATGAAACCACGTGCTTCACTATGGTTCACGTGTAGGTTCACATCGCTTCACACAATGGTGAAGCACCTGTTTAAAGGCTCTTTATGAAGTCGTCGAGCATTGTCGCCGAGCCTTTTTTGGCTTGGAACATTTTCTTGTAAAGACGTGCGCGCAACATGCTGAGAGCATTTTGTTCCATGCCTAAGTTTACGGCGATATTTTTCAGAGGAACATCTGCCTTTATAAGCAGGCAGGCTTTTAATTCATAGTCTTTAATCGACGGATATATGTCGTGCAGGCGTTCCATGCAGTTGTCGTAGGCTTTGTTTACGGCTTTTTCCAACTCACGGTAGTCGTTGTACGATGGTGTGAAGCGGTTGTCGTGGAAAGAACGGTAAACGGCCGAATCCTTCAAGGCTTCTACATTCTTGCGACGTATCTCTTCCTTGTCGGCAGCAGCCTTGTTCTTGTCGCGTTCGTTTATCTGTGCCAGCAGGTTGTTCAGTTTCTCCTGTTGCAGGCGGAGGCGAATGCGTGTGTAGCGCATGTAGAAAACTGCCCCGAGCGTTCCGGCAACTACAACTAAGGATATTGCAAATATAAGCATGTAAAGCCGTGCTTCCTTCTGTTTTTGTTTCTGCTCGTTGTGTAGTTTTGCGTCGAGCGTGGTAACAAGGTCGTTGCTCGTGCTCAGCGCGGCGCGGTTTAGCGAATCCTGTGCGATTAGTGCAGGAAAGAGGTATTTGTTCAACTGTTTGTAACGCTCCGATTTAAGGAACGACATTACTATCTCTGAACTTGCGTCGCGTTGGAAGGTAAAGTTTCCCAATGCCGCGCATTTGCGGTAATATTCTTCGGCTTTGGTATTGTCTCCGGCCCAGGAGTAATAAAGGCTGTAGTACAAATAATAAAGCGAGAGCTGCTTGCTGCCTTTTATTCCTTCGGCTTCCTGCAATACCCGCAAGGCATTTTTTCCGTCATCCTTTTTCAGGTATGCCGGCAAGAGTGAAAGAGCAATGCTTTTGTGAACTTGTGTCAGGCCGGCGCGCTCTGCTGCTTGTGCAGCTTTTTCGGTTTTGGCAATGCAACTGTCGAGGTCTCCTTTGCCCAAGCTGCATGCACCGTAGTTAGCGCCTATAATAGCCTTGATTCGCATGTCGTTGCCCTTAGCGGCGTATTTGCTCGCTGTGTCGAGCGCCTGTAGTGCCTTGTCAAATAACTTTTGCTCGATGTATATGTCGCTGATTCTTGCCAATGCGTAAGCGGCCCATTCGTATGCCGCCGAGTCGGGTTTACACTCTACAGCAAGGGCCTTGTTATAGTAATTCAATGCCGCGCCTTGCAGGTTAGCTTCCTGGTACACTCTGGCCAGCAGGCAGTATGCCTTGCGCAGGTCGATAGCGCTTCCGTTGTCCTTGCAGTATGAGATTATTTCGAGCAATACCGAGTCGCTTGTCTGCGGTGAGCCGGTGCGGTCGTATGCTTCGCTGAGCAGAAGATGAAACTTGGCCCATTCCGCCGGAGTGCTGTTTTGGAATTTGCCCTTGTTGGCTTTCAATTCTGCCAACACACGCGCTGCGTCGGTACGCATGCCTTTTTCCGCAGACTCGTATATCTGCTTCAGTTCGCTGCTTTGCTTTGCGCACGACGACAGAAGCATGAAAGACAGAAATAGGTATATAAGCAGACGCATGTATGTACTTTTTTGAAGCCTGTTATTATGTTATTGCAAAGGTAGTTCTTTTTTGTAAAAAACTTTCCCGGCAATATCTTCAAATAGACAAGCCCTCTCGGTTGAAGTATATAATAGGTTTTCGTGTATTTTGCTTGCAAATAATTGTTTGTATTTGAATATAAAGGATTCGGTTCGACATAGCCAAACATGAAAACATTTGTTTCCATTTGTCTCTGCGCTCACATTTATTTATATTTGTGAATGTAACGGAGTGCGTAAGGAAAAGCCCGTTTAATGGTATAATTTATTAATGTAGCGTAATGGAAAAGAAAGAAAAGATGATTCGCAATTTGTTTTTTTCAGTATGCGCGTTGGCCTTGTTCTCTGTCCCGGTCATACTTCGCGCTTCAGACTATCAGGCGGCTTCGACGGAGAACGACGCGGCGGAGAAAATTCCTGAAATAAAGCGTCCTGCCGATTTGGTGTTGATATACGATGGCTTTTATAACCGTCCGAAATATACGCCGGACGAAATGCGGCACTACATCTTCCGCAATAATGGCGGCAAGGTGGAATGGTTGTTCGACGGGTTTCTGTTCTTGGAGATTTATGCAAGGACTGGCGATGTTGAATATGATTACGGCATAGCCAGCCATGGCCGTATTTCTGCACGGAAGATAGAGTGGGAGAACTTGCTTAAAACAACGTTTGCCGAAGGTTTAGGTCCTGACGCTATTGAGGAAACTATAGACAGCCTGGTGAAAAGCGGAGTGAAGCTACCCTACAAACGCGAGATAGTGTTTTCGCTGCCCAACCCGCAGGTGCAATGCAAGGACTGGGGTGAACTTAACGGCAGTAAAATGGATTTCAACAAAACAGAGGACCGGCTCGAGGCCGTGAAATGGTATGTGCAGCAGATTCGGAAGATTTGGAAAAAAAAGAAATACAAGTATCTAAACCTTTCGGGTTTCTACTGGGTGCACGAACAGATAGACAAACAGTATGGCGACGACGTGCTTGTAAAGGAGGTGCAGGCATACCTCAACAAACTGGGCTATCCGCTGATATGGATACCTTATAACGGCGCGCCGGGCGTGGACGAAAACTGGAAGAGTCTCGGGTTCGACATAGCCTACCAGCAGCCTAATTACTTCTTCGGGGAGAATACTTCAATCGATCTCATGCACTCGGCCATAAACACGGCAGAGAAATATGATATGTCGCTTGAAATGGAGTTTGACGACAATGTGTCTAAACCACTGTACCGCGATAAATTCTACACTTATCTTAGGGAGTTCGAGAAATCGGGCGCGTGGGATAAGTTCCCGATTGCCTATTATGAAGGTGGTGGTGCGTGGTTGCGCATGAGCCAAAGCAGCGACCCCGAAATGCAGAAAATGGTAAAAGCTATGGGCGACATATTGGTGAAACGCAAAGAAAAACTGTCTACTATTATAAAATAGTGGATACGCGGAGAACTGTTAGCTTGCATGTGTAGGTATAATAAAAAGTGAGCCTTAGGACAAAGAAAATCCGGTTGAAAAAACGTCTGTTTCCGCTGAGGAAAAGTGAAAACTGATTTTCAGCGCGTTTACCACACATGGGAGCAAATAAAAAATACAAGGCACATATTTCAAAATATGTCTGACCTA
>ENA-OVGE01002127-OVGE01002127.1-human-gut-metagenome-genome-assembly--contig:-NODE-2127-length-13619-cov-3.180330_pt1 | contig 13619 bp, 7 predicted proteins | sample MGYA00237769_ERZ505417 | MGnify/ENA primary metagenome ERZ505417 (study PRJEB26158, sample SAMN06016403) | human gut metagenome | biome: human gut; feature: ankylosing spondylitis patient; material... | reverse complement strand
GCATACGAGATCTGATCGTGACTGGAGTTCAGACGTGTGCTCTTCCGATCTGGGCTTTTATATGCCCGAATTTAACAGCGATTCCGCCAAAGAAAGCCCCTATCACTGCCTGATCTGCGATGAAGCGCATCGTTTACATTCCCATCAGAACATGTACCGTGGCAAGAACCAAATTGAGGACATCGTCAAAGCCGCCTGCGTCTCGGTTTTCTTCGTGGACGACAATCAGGCTCTTCGCCCTTTCGATATTGGTTCGGTGGATTCAATTCGCCAAGCAGCCGACAAGTACAACGTTCCCGTGGAACAGGTTGATCTTGCCGCTCAATTTCGCTGCCAAGGCTCCGACGGTTTTCTTAACTGGCTTGCTGTGGTACTCGACCTTGCTGACGCTCAAAGCACCGGAAATGCCAATGGTTGGGACAAAACTGCATTTGATTTTGACATCGTTGATACGCCGGAAGAAGTCATTGATTTCGTCAACGGAAAAAACCGTTCTGCTGGGTTGCAAAATCCTGTGGCTGGTCGCAGCGTTATCTCCGGCGCTCGCCTTCTGGCCGGTTACGCTTGGCCTTGGACCAAGGAAGGCAATGATCTCGGTGAAGTTCCCGACGTGGATTTAGGGTCTGTCAAATTGCCGTGGAACAATCGGAAATCCAGTTACGAATGGGCCATAGACCCGGCAACAATGCAAAGAAACGAAGTCGGGTGCGTACACACCAGTCAAGGCTTGGAATTTGACTGGGTTGGAGTGTTCATCGGAAAAGATCTGCGTTATGACCCCGATAAGAAGATTCTCTTTGCCGACATTGACAACTACCACGACAAAGGCGGCAAAAACGGCCTCGGCAAAAACAAAGTCGAACGGTCCAAGAATCTTCTCAAGTACGTCTGCCGTTGCTACCGAGTGCTTTTGTCTCGCGGCGTGCGTGGTGCCCGCGTCTACTGCTGTGACAAAAACCTTGCCGAATACCTCAAAGCAGAACTTGCTAAAACAAGCAATTTGAGCGCTAATTGACCACCAAGCAACAAGGCGACTTCAGGGTTGAGCACCGATACTGCTTCACCATAAATAGCAGAATTTCGGCCTGTTGCTCTCAGGAGCTTTCTTTCCGTCATATCACCAAACGGAAAGAAAGCTAACAGAAAGAACGGCAGACATTGAGAACACCGACATGTCTGCTGTCAGAAGCGATTAGTTCCTTGTTTGTCCTCTACCAAAAGTCGCTTAACTCTTGGAGCTCGCCGCGCCCCAAACATCAGCCCAAGAACCGGTGAGCGCCCCTTTGGCGTAGTCAACCACGCGGTTTTCAAAGAAGTTTGTGTGCGTCACACCAAGCATCGCGTCAACCCAGTTGAGAGGATTTTTCTCCGATTTGAAGATCGGCTTCAAGCCGAGCCCCATCAGGCGACGATCGGCAATGTAGCGGATGTAATCCTTGACTTCCTGCTTGGTAAGGCGCTTCATGTCGCTTACGCCGAAGGCGAGTTCAATGAAACGATCTTCCAGGTCAACCATCGTTTCGGCGATCGAGTAGATGCGTGCCTTGAGTTCATCGTTCCAGAGCTGCGGATTCTGCTTGATGTACTCGCGAAAGAGCATCGTCATGGATTCGGTATGAAGCGTCTCGTCGGCAATCGACCAAGCAATGATCTGTCCCATGCCCTTGAGTAGTCCGTTGCGCGGAAAGTTGAGCAGCATCACGAAACTCGAAAACAGCTGCATCCCTTCGGTGAAGGCCGAAAACGCGGCAATCTGGGCGGCAAGCTCGTTTTCTGACAGGCATTCGTTAAAGAACTCGTGCTTCTTGGCCATCGCCTCGTACTGCAGAAACTCGTTGTAGACGGTCTCGGGCAGGCCCAGCGTCTCGATCAAATGCGAGTATGCCGCAATATGCACCGCTTCTCGGCCAGCAAAGCTCGAGAGCATCATGCGGATTTCCGGCTGAGGGAACTGAGGCAGGTACGTCGTGACATAGGCACCTGACACGTCAATATCGCCCTGCGTGAAAAAGCGAAGGATCTTTGTAAGAAAGTCACGTTCGGAATCCGTGAGCTTGAGCTGGAAGTCCTTCACGTCTTCCATCATCGGCACTTCCGTCCAAAGCCAGTGCATTTGTTCGCTTTGTACGAACGCGTCGTAGGCCCACGGGTAGGCAAAGGGCTTGAAGTAGTTGCGGTTGCCCGCGAGTTTCAGTGCGCTTTTTTGCATTTCTTATCCTTCACAGGCAAGGCAACCAGTGTCATCGGCCACGGCCCGCATATCGATTTCGTCTTCAAGACGCCGACGAACGGCAACCTGACCGACCTTGTCGGCTTTTCTCAATTTGTCACTGCGGCAGTAGTAAAGAGACTTCAGCCCCTTCTTCCATGCCATAAAGTGGCAAGCGTGCAAATAACCGATCGGCACGTCCGGCGCAAAGAAGAGATTGACGCTCTGCCCCTGGTCAATGTAGGGCTGACGGTCTGCTGCCAGTTCAATGATCCAGCGCTGATCGATTTCCTGAGCCGTCTTAAACACGTCTCTGACCTGCTGCGGCAAATCCGTGCGGTGTTGCACGCTGCCGTCGTGGGCAATCAGATCACTCCAGACTTCATCCGTATCGAGACCAAGTTCAGCCAAAACACGTTTGAGGAAGCGATTCTTGACGATATGCGCGCCGGAAATCGTGTCCTGCCGGAAAACGTTAGCGCGAATTGGCTCGATTGACGGACTTGTACCGCCAGTGATAAGCGACGACGAAGCATTGGGTGCCACGGCCATCCAGTGACTGAAGCGGCGAGCAACGCCGGCAGCGGCTGCATCAGGGCAAGCACCGCGTTTTTCGCACAGAACCTTGTCGGCCCGCTCGCATTCGTTTCGGATATGGCGGAACATGGCCATATTGGTTACTTTGGCGACAACGCTCTCAAAGGCAATGCCGTTTTTCTGCAGATAGGCATGGAAGCCCATGGCACCGAGCCCCACGCTGCGCTCGCGCATGGCGCTCAATCGTGCACGTGCAATCGTGTCCGGAGCGTGATCAATGAAGTATTGAAGCACGTTGTCGAGAAATTCCATCACATCCTCGATGAACTGAGGCACGTGCTTCCATTGATCGAAATACTCCAGATTCACGGACGAAAGACAGCAGACGGCCGTACGCTCCTCGTTCGTGGGCAGGAAAATTTCCGTACAGAGGTTCGAGCCGCGAATCTTGAGCCCCTGATCGGCCAGCCACTTCGGCAACACACGATTGGCCGTGTCGGTAAAGACCAAATACGGCTCTCCGGTGTGCATGCGCATTTCCAAAATGCGCTGCCAGAGATCACGAGCACTCACCGTCTCGACCACTTCACCAGTAGCCGGATGCTTGAGCTCCCACGAATCGTCATAGTCGGCATCACGCATGCTCGCTTCAATCTTCTGCATGAAGGCGTCGGAAATATTGATGCCGTGATGCAAATTGAGCGCGCGCATGTTGGGGTCGCCCGTTGGCTTGCGCATTTCGATGAACTGAACGATATCGGGATGATCAATCGACAGGAAGGCCGCGTAGGACCCGCGCCGCGTCGAACCTTGACGATACGCAAGACAGGCCGCATCGTAGACCTTGAGATGAGGCATGACACCCACGCTTTTGTCGTCAGCGTTGCGAATGCCCACGTGAATACCGACGCCGCCGCCGAGCATCGACAACCAGTTGACTTCGGAAAGCGTATTGACCAGCCCTTCGGCCGTATCGGGCATGTAGCTCAGAAAGCACGAGACCGGCAAACCGCGCTTGTTACGCCCGAAGCTCAAAACAGGCGTCGAAAAACTCAACCAATGGCGACTCGCGTAGTCATAAATGCGTTGAGCATGTTCGGGATTGCTCGCAAAACTTTCCGCCACAAAGGCGTAGCGTTCCTGCGGGGACGTTTCCCCTTCTCGCATATAGCTTTCGCGCAAGCGCTGCAGCCCCAACTCGTCAAAAAGCGCGTCGCGTGATAAATCAATCTGAACGGGCATGTCGAATTACTCGGCAAAAAAAAGCGGCTAACCGCCGATACGCGGCGCCTCGAATTTAAATGTCCGAAAAATACTATATGGAGACACCAACAATCGCAATTGCACAAGATGCTGTTGTCTTTGCCGATGATTTAGTGCCAACCTGTTGATACCGCGGCAAATATTTTTCCTCACCTCCAGACTGGAGTAACACTTTTTTGCTGATTTCGACTGCCAAAAATGACAGTCTGCGTCCTATCGCGTAATGAAAGCCACGTGAAGCGTTCTTTTTCTGTTGAAAAATAGAAGTTCAACAAAGGAAGGAGGTAGAATGCGGGTTTTCCTGCTTATGACGGGAGGGGTGATTGTTCCCGTCATTTTTGTCTGCCAAGTACAAGAAACTTTGTGACGCTGTCGGCAAAGTGTTTCGTCGCAATCCGGACCGACGTTCTGATTTCGCGCAACGTTCCACAACATTTTCCCTAAAAACAGATCACTAGAAAGTTTGCTTTCCATCGAACTTTCATCAAGTTTTCATTTGCTCGGCAGATAAAGCACCTAAACTCTAGGCTGTCTCTTTCCTGCCTAAAAAAACAACAAGGACAGAGCGCATAAGTAGTCGTCACCGATTTATTGTCGTTTGAGCGCTACAAAATCAAACTCTCGGAGCCAAAGTCGTCATGGACTTTCTTAATCATCTCGTCAGTGAGATCAACAGTGTCCTTTGGGGCGTTTTCTGCCTGATTCCCTTGCTGTGCGGCACGGGCATCTTCTACAGCATCAAGCTTCGTTTTGTGCAGGTACGCAAGTTCGGCCTTGCCACGCGTCTACTGTTCGGCGGCGCCACGCTTTTCGGCAAGCGTGCTGATAAAACGGGCATGAGCTCATTCCAAGCTTTGGCTACCGCCATCGCTGCCCAAGTGGGTACCGGTAACGTTGCGGGTACGGCCACAGCTATCGTCTCGGGCGGCCCCGGCGCACTGTTCTGGCTGTGGGTTGCCGCCTTCTTCGGCATGGCCACCATCTTTGCAGAAGCAGTGCTGGCTCAGACCTTCAAAGGTAAAGACGCCAACGGTCATGTGGTCGGCGGTCCTGCCTACTACATCACCAAGGGCATGGGCGAGAAATGGCGTCCGATGGCTGTCTTTTTCTCCATCGCCATCATCATTGCTCTGGGTTGCATCGGCAACATGGTGCAATCCAATTCGATTTCCAACGCCATGCACACGGCTTTCGGCGTTCCGCTGGTCATCACCGGTATTGTGACAGCCATTCTCGCCGGTGCGGTTTTCTTCGGCGGCGTCGCCCGTTTGGCGTCTGTGACTGAAAAAATCGTTCCCTTCATGGCCGCCATCTACATCATCGGTGGCTCCTACGTCATTGCTTGTCACGCCGGAGAACTTGGCAATGCGTTCCGTCTGATCTTTGTGGCTGCATTTGATCCTCAGGCTGTTATGGGCGGCGCACTCGGTCTGACGGTTGCTAAAGCCATGCAGTTCGGCGTTGCCCGCGGCTTGTTCTCCAACGAAGCCGGTATGGGTTCCACACCGCACGCTCACGCCGTTGCCAAAGTAGAGCACCCGGCCGAACAGGGGCTCGTCGCCATCTTCGGCGTTTTCGCCACCCTGATCGTTGTTACCTTCACGGGCATCGTGATTCTCGTGACCGGCGTACTCGACTTTCAGAGCACCGGCATTGCGCTCACTCAGAAAGCTTACGACGTGGGGCTGGGTTCGTTCGGCGTAAGTTTTGTTGCTATCTGCCTCTTCTTCTTTGCCTATTCAACGATCATCGGCTGGTACTTTTTTGCCGAACAGAACGTGCGCTTCCTCTTCTCTGAAAAAGCGCTCCTTCCCTATCGCGTGATTGTCTGCGCTTTCATCATTGTCGGCGCCACGCTCAAGGTTGATCTGGTGTGGGCACTGGCCGACCTCTTCAACGGCCTGATGGTCATTCCCAACTTGATTGCATTGATTGCTCTGCACAAGGTTGTCGGCAACTGCCTTGATGACTTTGAAGCCAAGTTGGCCAAATACGAGAAGACACAACAAAACATCTCTCACAGTTAACGAGAGTTTTGCCGCAGTCAGTACGAGGCGCTTTCTTCACGAATGCGCCTCGTTTTGTATCTGCTCACGGACATTCAAACCGGCACATCACACGGGCATGGTCATGCAAACGATTGAGGACCGCCTCAATCTCCGCGCCCTGTAGCAGTTGCGTCTCGGGGGCTTCGTCGGCAACCGCACGTAACCAAAAACGCTCGCGGTTTACAGCACGATCGTATTGTTGTGCGGCCATTTCAGAAACCAGCACCGCCCCGGCTTCGAGTCTCTCGCGACTGCATTCGATGATTGCCTCGGCATACGTTTCGTTGCGATCCATCCAATGGAACAAATGCCCGGGCGCAGCAAGACGGTCCGACTTGCTGCGATTGCACTTCGGACAAGCCAGTACAAAGTTAAATGTCCTTGTATGCGCGAATCGCGAGTACGGCAAAAAGTGGTCAACGTCACAACCGGAATCCAACTTGCAACCGCAGTAAAAGCACGTCTGCGCAAGCGTCGACTCCCTCAACACGTCTCGAATGGCCGCAAGCGTTTCCGAGCGATGCGGATAGAACAGAAAGTCGCGCAGCGTGGATTCCGGCGTCTCGCCAAGCACGCCGGAATTGGCCCGGATCGAGCGCAGCATCTTCTCCCACCGCGAAAAGATCAGTTCCTGAACGATTGGCTGAAACCGACACAGCAAAACTGCGACTTCTCGACGTACATAAATCCGATTGGTACGATCGTCCTTATCAAACAGGAACTCGTAGTCTTGCATGTACTGCAACGGATTTTTCTTCAGAACTCGCGTCTGACAGTCCTTGACCAGCCGATCGAAATCCTTCTCAAAACGCTGCGCCTGCAGAAATGTCAGCCATTGCGCGTCTGCCGGACACAACCGTTCCTGAAAAGCCTGAATCAGCGAAATGACAAGCGCGTTACTGCCACCGAAGCTTTGTCGCAACACAGCGTCTTTGACAGCACTCTTGTCGGCTCGCGGATAAGCTTTGGCTTGTGGCCAATAGATACGCAAAAACTCAAGCGCCAGCTCGCGATAGCTAATCTCAAAAACTTCTGCATCAGGGTGATTCACAAAAGGAATTTCTCCTGCCTTATTCGTGACGGCCAGCACCAATGCCAACTTGTAGGTGGTGTTGAGATCGTTGCCAAGTATCAGCTTCTGAATCGAAAGCAGAAAGTCTTCGACTGACAAAGTCATTTGAGTGGCCCACAAACGTAGAAGACACCGTTCGGGCCATTGTACCTTCGTCCCAGACCAAGAAAATACGGGCAAAGCACAACACCTTGCCCGCCAAGGAGATTGCGGTTTTCCGAAGAAGTTGCCTTCCCGGAAAACCGCCTGAGGAGACAAATTATTTGCCAAGGACCTGGGCAGCAGCGTTTTCACCGGCCAGGCGACCGAACGTGATAGTTTCACTGATCGAGTTGCCGCCAAGGCGGTTCTTGCCGTGCACGCCACCCGTGACTTCACCGGCCGCATACAAACCGCCGATGGGCTTGCCGGAGGTGTTGATCACCTGCGTCTTGCCATTGAACTTCAGGCCTCCCATGTAGTAGTGGATAGCCGGCGTGATTTCGATGGCGTAGAACGGAGCCTTGTCGACCTTGAGCTTGGCATTCAGACCCGGACGGTTGAAGTCGGGATCCTTGCCGGCTTCTGCGTACTTGTTGTACTGAGCAATCGTTGCTTCAAGGTTCTTGGGATCGATGCCTGCGTTCTTAGCAAGTTCCGCCAGCGTCTTGCCTTCCTTGGCAAGCCCCAGTTCGAAAGCCGCACCGGTTTGCTTGACACTCTGACGAACCTTATCGTCAAAGATTTCAAAAGCCGTGCCACCGGTTTGCTTCGACACTGCAGCACTCGTCACGTCGCGCGTGGTGAGTTCGCTGATAAAGCGCTTACCTTCGCGGTTCACAAACACCGCACCTGCTCCGCGCACCGTTTCTGAAACAATCACGGGGCTGCCGACCAACAATGTCGGATTGAGCTGAATTTCCTTGGCATCGACCACAGCCGCGCCAACCTTCTGTGCGAGCACCATGCCGTCGCCCTGGCTGCCCGGCTGATTGGACGTCTTCACATCCGCGCTGATGTCCGGACGCAGCGACTGAACGAGCTTAGCATTGGCGCCGATACCGCCCGTAGCCAAAACCACAGCCTTGGCATTGATGCGATACAGGCCCGAATGCTTGCCTTTGATGAGCGCACCGGTCACATTGCCCTTGTCGTCGGTATAAAGCTTGACCATCTTGGAGTTCAAGCGCAGATCAAGATTGGTTTCCTTAGCGTGATCGCGGAAGAACTTGGAAAGATACGGTCCCACGAAAACGCCGCCCGCAGGTCCGTGCATACGAGCTGCCGAGGCACCGCCGCCGCGGCCGACATGCGAGAGCACAGCACCGCGATCGGCAAGCCACTTGATCGAATCAGCTGAACGTTCGGCCAGTATCTTTGCAAGCTCGGGGTTGCTCACGTTCTTGCCGCCCTTCATCGTGTCTTCGAACATCAGCTTGGCATTGTCCTCAATGCCTTTTTCCTTCTGATAAGGAGTGCCGGCCGCATTCATGCCGCCAGCTGCAAGCTGGCTGTTGCCGCCCGGCACCGCCATCTTTTCGACCATGATGATGTTCTTCACACCGGCTTCCTGTGCCGTAAAGGCTGCCACAAAGCCTGCCGCACCGGATCCGACCACCAGAATATCGGTGGTTTCCGTCCGTTCGGGCTTGGCGTTGTCGTACTTCGCCAGATCTTCATACTGAGAAGCCGGCTTGGCACCCTTGCCGAACTTCATGTCCTTCATGGACGGGAAATCATGGCAGTTGGTGCAGTAGGCAACCGAAGGCGTATGCCCCGAATGGCAAGCCGTGCACTGTACGTCGCCCAAATGGCTCTTATGCGGATTGGGCTGTCCCTTCTTGGCAGTCTTCTTAGCCAAAGCGTTCGGTTCATGGCACTGCACGCACTGCTTGTTGATTTCCGTTTCCGAATCGCTCACCTTGTCGGTGGTGTGGCACATCTGACAGGACAATCCCTTTTGCCCGTGTGCCCCCGCCAAAAACGCCGCCTTGTCACCCTGCGAATAGGATTTCGTGATATCGGGCGCAAATGCCTGAGCACCCGTTGCCATTCCGAGGCCGAGAACAACCGCGCTCGCGAGCAACGTCAACTGTTTGTACTGCATATCTCTCTCCTGTCGGGATTATTCTTAAAAACCGAATTTCCTATCCGGAACTCAGTCTTCCAACGACGCTGTTCATCAAATCGTTTCTCTTTAATACAGGCCGCTTGAAAAGAATGTTAAGCTTTGAAAAAGAATTGATCCATCAGTCTTTTTCAAAGAGCATTTTCGGATTTTCCAAATACGGTTCCAAACCATGCATCATTTTTCACTTGTCGACCTGAAGGCTTTCTGCGCCGTTGCCGATGAAGGCAACCTCACGCGCGGCGCCGCACGCGTGCATTTGAGCCCCTCATCCGTCTGCTCACGCATCAAAGGGCTGGAATCCAGTTTGGGTGTAGCACTTCTGGCACGCACGGCACAGGGCATGAGCGTGACACCTGCAGGCGAAATCGTGCGGCAGGGAGCGCAAAGCATCGCGCGCGACATCGACACCATGCTGGCCAAGCTCGAACCATTCGTGAGCCGCGAAGCCGGCACGCTTCGCATCGTCACCAACTACGGCGCCGCACTCAATTTTCTGGCTGATGGTCTGGCCCGCTTTTTGCGAGCGCATCCCGTCATCACGATATCGCATCGGCGCTGTTCCTCGCGTGAAGTGGTGGCCGCCGTTGCCGAAGACCGCGCTGACATCGGAATCGGCGCTTACGTAGGCGACTACCCCGGCGTAGACTTCATCGATTACGCCCGAGACGATCTGGTTCTGATCGTGGCAAAAGACCACCCGCTCGCCAAGAAAGAGGCCGTCGACTTCGCAGACTGTCTGGAAGAAAACTTCGTCTACCTCAACGACAGAGTGGAAATGCAGCGTTTCGTGGATGACCGAGCCAGAGAACTCGGCAAACGCATTGAGCCCAAAGTGCGTGTTTCGAATCAGCCGATTCTTTTTCAAATGGCAGCAGCCGGGGTGGGAATCGGAGTTGCGAGCCCGCGTTGCCTTCGAAGCGCAGCCCAATCCACGCGTAAGGGCCATACGGCTTACCAACTACTGGGCCAAGCGCTACATCCGCATCGCCGTACCGACGGAAGCACAAAGACGCATTCGATGGGCCAAAGAATTGATTGACGCACTTCAATCAAGCACCTAACCAACGGCGCCCTAGACAGAGCGCACGCACTCCGGCTATGCTGCAGAAGAATCGACTCCGTTTCTTTTGCAGTCCATGGACAACGGTCACACCTCATTGAAAAACCTGCAGAACAGTCTGACAACGTCCTTTGTCGACGCATCGACCGTCTCCGAGCCGAATCTTCGCGCTCAACTTCTTGCCAACGGACTTCAAGGCGCGGGATCTAAAGTCATCACAGTGCTTGAGCAGGAACTCAGCCGGTGCGAATATTTCGACTTCAGCGTTGCGTTCGTCACCCTAGGCGGGATCACGCCGCTGCTGCTCATTCTGAAGGAACTCGAAAGCAAAGGAGTCCCTGGTCGAATCCTCACAACCGACTATCTGCAGTTCACCGAACCCGAAGCTCTGGAAAAGCTCGCAGGCCTCAAAAACATCGAAGTACGGCTTTTCCGCACGGGCGAAGCCGGTCCTCGTACGGGTTTTCACACCAAAGGCTACATTTTTGATCGCGACGGACTATGCAGCATCATCGTGGGTAGCTCCAACCTCACACAAACGGCGCTTTCGACCAATCAAGAATGGAATGCTCGCCTGATCAGTACTCCGGGCGGCGAATTTGCACGACAAATCCGACGCGAATTCGACCTGCTCTGGAATAGTCGAGCCGCGCATCCGCTGGCTAACGTCATTGACGATTACCGAGGCGAGTACGGTCAAAGCAAGACCGTGCGAGAGCGCTTTTTCTCTGCCGAGTCCACATACGCAGACACTGCTTATCAAGCAATTGTCCCCAACGCCATGCAGCGTCAACTTGCTGCCAATGTGCTCAGCCTGATGCGCTGCGAACCCCAGGGGCAAAACCTGAACAAGCCCAAGAAAGGATTGCTCATTTCCGCCACCGGCACCGGGAAAACCTACGCGTCGGCCTTCGTGATTCAAGCGCTCAACCCCAGGAGAATCTTGTTTCTTGTTCACCGCGAACAGATCGCCCGCAAAGCAATGCAGAGCTATCGTCGCATTCTCGGCGACCGCTATTCCTACGGACTATTCATTGGGCAGGAACTCGACACAACCAGCGACATCGTCTTTGCCACCATGCAGACCATGGTCAGGCATCTTCACGACGGTTCTTTTGCCAGAAAACAATTCGAAGTCGTCGTGATCGACGAAGTGCACCGTGCGGGCGCCAAAAGCTATGAGCAAATCATGGCGTACTTCGAGCCACGCCTTTGGTTCGGCATGACCGCCACACCCGACCGTCCCGACGGCATCGACATCTACGCACTTTTTGATCATCACATTCTTACGGAAATCCGTCTGCAGCAGGCGCTCGAAAACGATCTGCTCTGTCCTTTCCACTATTTCGGCATCACGGGACTTTCCGTAAGCGACCGGGACTACGAAGTCAAGAACCTGTCTCGGCTGGCCTCCGACGAACGCGTCGAACACATCCTTGAGCAATCCCGATATTTCGGCGCAAGCGGCAGCCGCATCAAAGGACTCGTTTTCTGCAGTTCGAACGAAGAAGCACAGATACTCTCAAGTAAGTTCAACGCTCGCGGACTGCGCACCGTAAGCTTAAGCGGGACCGACTCTCAAGCCGTTCGTGAAAGCGCCTGCTCACGCCTGGCCGAAGATGCCGGCCAAGATGCTCTCGACTATATTTTTTCCGTCGACATCTTCAATGAAGGCATCGACATTCCAGAAGTCAACCAGGTCATCCTGCTGCGCCCGACGCAAAGCCCGATCATCTTCGTGCAACAAATCGGTCGCGGCCTACGAAAGCACGTCGGTAAAGAATACGTTGTTATTCTCGACTTTATCGGACAGTGCTCCAACAATTTCCTGATTCCGGTGGCGCTATCGGGCGACAGGACCTACAGCAAGGACACAATGAGACGCGCCGCAGGAAACGGCACGCAAGTGCTCTCCGGACCGTCAAGCATTCATTTCGACCGGGTGGCACGCGAGCGCATCTATGCGGCAATCGACTCGGCGCGCACCAACAGCATGGCGCTGCTGCGCGAAGCCTACCGTCTGCTTCGCTTCAAACTCGGTCGCATTCCGACGATTTCGGATTTCGACTCCCACGGCTCGGTCGATCCGACCAAAATCTTCAGTGTCTGCGGCTCCTACTACGCCTTCCTGAAGCGCTGCGTACGCGAAGCTGCCTACACCCGCAATTTGGATTCAACGGCCGGCAAACTGCTTGTCTACTTCAGCCGACGCCTGGGCAACGCACAACGGATCAGCGAGGCAATGGTCCTTGAACGCATTCTGCAGGGACACCGCACGAAATTGAAGGCGCAATTTGTTGCCGACTTTACGGCCGAGTTCTCGTTTAGTCCGTCGCCCGCACACATAAAATCATGCGAACTTCTGCTCACAAGCAGTTTTTGGCGTAAAACCGATGAGAAAGCGTCCAATGCGGACTGCGCCGTCCTCGCAGCTGACGGCCCCGACGAATGGAAGGCATCGGAAGCATTCCTCACCGTACTCACCCTCAATCCGGATTTAAAGGATGAATTCGCCGACCTGATTGCGTTCGTGCGCAACCGCTTCAATCAGGTCTACAGAGGCGGATACCGCGGAACACTTTTGAAGCTCTACGAACGCTACACGTACGAAGACGTCTGCCGCATGCTTGACTGGGACCGCAATATGCCCGCGCAAAATATCGGCGGTTACTGCTACGACAGGGCCTCCAAGACGCTTCCGGTGTTCGTGAACTACATCAAAGACGAAGGCGCAATCGCTTATGAGGACTACTTTGTCTCCGAAAACCACATCGTGGCGCTTTCCAAGACCAATCGCAGTGTTCACTCGCCCGATGCCGATCACATCTTCAAGCGAAAGGACGCCGACAAAGCCAACCGCATTTACCTTTTCGTACGAAAAAACAAAGACGACAAGGAGGCCAAATCGTTTTACTTCCTTGGCGAAATTCAGGCCGAGGGCGAACCGGAACCGGTGAAGCTTGCGGGCGGCGTCGATGCTTTTGAAATCAACTATCGTCTCACCGACGCAGTGCGCCAAGACATCTACGCCTACCTCACTTCGTAGGGCACGTATACTTGCCGCCGTTCATCAGGAAATAAACAACATGAAGACCATTGAAGTCGTTGCCGCCATCATTCACAAGAACGGCCGCATTCTCGCCGCACAGCGCGGCTACGGCGACTACAAGGACGGATGGGAATTTCCGGGCGGAAAAGTACAGCCCGGAGAATCCGCCGAAGCGGCAATCGTGCGTGAAATCCGAGAAGAGCTGCGCGTAACGATCAAGCCCGAAAAATTGGTGACGACGGTCGAATACGACTACCCGACCTTTCACCTC
>ENA-OVGE01002122-OVGE01002122.1-human-gut-metagenome-genome-assembly--contig:-NODE-2122-length-13648-cov-13.135143_pt1 | contig 13648 bp, 11 predicted proteins | sample MGYA00237769_ERZ505417 | MGnify/ENA primary metagenome ERZ505417 (study PRJEB26158, sample SAMN06016403) | human gut metagenome | biome: human gut; feature: ankylosing spondylitis patient; material... | reverse complement strand
AGGTTGGTAAAACTACTACAATATTATAGAAGATTTGCGTATTTTCTAATATTTCCACTAAAAAGATTTACGTATTTTCTAATATTTCTGCTAAAAAGATTTGCGTATTTTCTAATAATTTTGTATTTTTGCATCGCCAAAAGGCATAAAATCAAGAAGTTAAAGCTTTCGTAAACATTAGAAAATAAAATGAATAGAATTTTTAAACGAAAACTATATGATAGACTCCTGCAATGGAAGAATACGAGAAAGGGAAAAACAGCCATTCTCGTAGAAGGAGCACGTCGCGTTGGAAAGTCAACGCTGGTGAAGGATTTTGCTCAAAAAGAGTATGATTCTTATATTCTCATTGACTTCAATAAGGCATCCAAGCGAGTTGTTTCACTATTTGACGATTTGATGGACTTGGATTTTATCTTCCTTCAGTTGCAAGCTATATATAATGTTTCTCTCGTAGCAAGGAAGTCTGCCATCATTTTTGATGAGGTGCAGGCATGCCCTAAAGCAAGACAAGCCATCAAGTATTTGGTGGAGGATGGAAGGTATGATTATATAGAGACGGGGTCTCTTATCAGTATCACTAAAAATACGAAGGGCATTACCATTCCTAGTGAAGAGGAAAGAGTCGCCATGTACCCGTTGGATTACGAGGAATTTCGTTGGGCGATGGGAGATACGGCATCAATTCCTTTGCTCAAGCAATTCTTTGATAAACGGCTGATGCTAGGGCAAGCTCATCGATCAAAGATGAGGGAACTTCGTCTATATATGCTTGTTGGTGGTATGCCTCAAGCTGTAAATGAGTATTTGGAGACAAATAATCTCAGCATGGTAGATTTGGTAAAGCGGGATATTATTCGTTTGTATCTAGATGATTTTCAAAAGATAGATCCCTCTCGCAGAATAGAACAGTTATTCTTGAATATTCCTGCCCAGTTGAATCAGAATAGTAATCGATATAAACCTTATTCAGTTGTGGGAAGTGTGGATACGGACAAGCTCCAAGGACTACTTCGAGAGATGGAAGATAGTAAGACTGTTTTGTTTGCTTATCATTCCAATGATCCCAATGTGGGGATGTCATTGCATCAAGACAATTCTAAGTTTAAACTGTTTTGTGCTGATACAGGTTTGTTTGTGACTTTGGCGTTTTGGGATAAGTCGTTTACGGAGAATGTGATTTATGAGAAGCTGTTGAGTGACAAGCTTACTGCCAATCTGGGCTATATTTACGAGAATCTGGTAGCCCAAATGTTGACGGCGAGTGGTAACAAGCTGTTTTATTATTCGTGGGCTAAAGATGCAACGCATAATTATGAGATAGATTTTCTCCTGTCTCGTGGAGCCAAGATTTGTCCGATAGAGGTGAAGTCTTCTGGTTACAAAACTCATGCGTCGCTAGATGCCTTTTGCGATAAATTCTCTAAGGTAGTATCGCAACGCTACTTGTTGTACACCAAGGATTTGATGAAAGATGGCAATACTCTGTTGTTGCCATTCTATATGATTCCATTCATTTGATGGGGGTGTGTTATCTCAATAGGGATTCTTATGGTTTAGGACAAGAGAATCTGGAAATTATGTGTAAAACGGCTCGCAAGATAATGACTGCATCTTGCGAGCCGTTTCTGTCTTTTACATCACCAGACTATCAGGATTCATCAGAAAATCTAGCAGTCCCATGGTGAGTGTATGTAAAATCGATAGAGATGTATCTCATCGCCTCTACCTCTAAACTCGGTGATGATGTCGCTCGACAGAAATTTCGAATTACTGCCTGTTACATATACGTCTGCGTTCTCAATGCGGAGCAGACTGTTGAGCACTTCCTCAAATCTGGGTACCAGTTGCACTTCGTCAAGAAGGATATAGTACAGGTCGTCGTCTATCATCTTGGCTTTGATGTGTCTGTAGAGAGTAAGTGGCTCCCTAAGTTCTGAATTTTCGATATCATCGAGTGCTATCTGGATGATATCTTACGAAGATTTTTTGGCAATATTGCCACTTTTTCTCTGTAAGCGAAAAGACAGTTCCTTAAAATGATTATAAATACCATATTATCACTTAAATAAATTCTCCATTGTAACCTCTTTCTGCACAATTCCACTATGCTTGCCATACGCCACACCATAAGTGGTAATCATCGTAAGATGAACAGACTGTTTTGGCGACAAAGTGCTCTTCAATGCCTCTATGCGATGGCGCAAACGCATTTCTTCATCCTTACTTATATGATAAGGAGCACTGGCAAATTTCATCTCACATAGATTGACCACGTTGTCATCCCTAAGAATCAACAAGTCAATCTGCACGCCTTCCTGTTCATCATCTCCCTTCACACTCCAGGCAGAAACAGAAGATTTGACGCCAGCAATCTGAAGAGCACGCTTGATTTGCTCTATATGTTGCCAACAAACCTCCTCGAAAGCCACCCCATGCCAGGCCTTCAGAATGTCTGAAGTCATGTTATCATTGGCAAAACCTGCATCACATGCATTAGCTTTCACATATTTCAGCCAAAAGAGGCAGAAATTATCCATCAACTTATAGCATTTCACACTCTTCGCCTTACCATAAGGATGATATCTCTTAATAAAATCACTCTCCACCAAAGCTGCAAGCGTATTCGTTAGTCCACCACCCAAAGGAATACCGGTGGCTTTACTGATTTCCTCACGAGTGAAACCTGCATGACGAGTAGTCAACAGCCTGACTACCTTCTTGCTTTCCTCTGGATTGTTGAAGATGGCAGCAAAAAGTCGGTTGAACTCATCACGCAAACGAGGCTTGCTACCAAACAGAATCTTATCCACATTCTGCTCGAAGCTCAATCCTTTCTGGAAATAGCTTATATAATAAGGTATGCCTCCAAACACCATATAACTTTGCAAGATATCATATTGGCTCATTTGGATTTGATTATGCTCAAAATACTTTTCACACTCTCGCAAGGTAAAAGGAGACAGTTTGATTTCCGCAGTCAATCTGCCATAAAGTCCACCTTTGTTTCTCGACAAATTGCTAAGAATCCATGAGGTAGCACTGCCACAAACGATCAGCATGATGTTATCTCTGCCACTGCACCATCCATTCCAAAAGTTCTCGAAAGCAGGAAGAAAGCCAGACCTAGGCGTATCCATCCATGGCAGTTCATCTATAAAGACAACCTGTCGCTCACCTGTATCCAAGTGCTGCAACAACTGTTCCAGCTGGAAGAATGCCTCCATCCAGGACTTAGGTTGTTTATATCCCTCAAGTCCTTGATTTAGAAGCGCATAATAGAAGCTCTCCAGTTGAACCTTCATCCGACTTTTGTCACTATCTTGGTCAACTGGCGAAACCCCTGTATGCTGAAAGGTAATGCGACCCTTCAGTGCCTGCTTGATAAGAAACGTCTTGCCCACACGTCGTCTGCCATATACGGCGACAAACTCTGGTCGGTCACTGTAATACAACTTGTTTAATTCTGCAATTTCCTCTTTTCTTCCTACTATCATAGTCTCAAAACTTATTATATTCTGCCGCAAAAGTACAAAAAATATAGTTTGCGGCAAAATATAATATACTATATTCTGCCGCAATTATGCTTTTTTAGCGATTTGCGGCAGAATATAACGTCCCCTCGTTAATCCTTAGCAAGGAGACCATTTTCTATAGAAGGTTGGTAAAACTACTACAATATTATAGAAGATTTGCGTATTTTCTAATATTTCTGCTAAAAAGATTCGAGCTGTACGGTTGGAATTGTCCTATACGCCCTTAAAGGGCAGAAGCACCTAGCCTAGGCTTTCTGCCTGTGCCAACCGTACAGATGGAAACTTTTTTGATGCGGATGAATATAAAATTAGGGCTTATAGACATGCTCGCATAGCGAATGGTCTCGTTTTGGCGGATTTCCACTTGCCAGTTTTACAACTTTTTGCTATATTTGCAGTGTCAATCGATTATTTTACACTAAATATAGGTTATGCTTATGAAACATTTTACACTCATGAACGAATTCAAAGTTGTGGTCATCTGCACCCTGCTGATGAGTCCTATCCAATCAGTCTTAGCCGAAAACATCGCCAAGGGAACTTGTGGCACAGGTGTCACCTGGTCGCTGGATGACGAAACCCTCACCATTGCGGGCAGCGGAAAGATGAACGACTTTGGCAACCCGGAGCGTAGCGAGTCCACCCTCCCTTCCTGGAATCCCTACAAGAAAAATATCAAGCATCTTGTGATAGGCGACGAGGTTGAATACATCGGACACTATGCCTTCTATGGCTACACCCAGTTGGAGGACATCAAGTTTGGCAAGAGCGTAAAGCGGCTGGGCAACAATACGTTCCGAAACTGCACGGGGCTTACGGAACTCAACCTGCCAGAGTCAATCGAGCAGATAGGAGACAAGTGGACCAACTATAGCGACTATGGAGGCACCTTCTTTGGATGTAAGGCATTGAAGGAGCTGACCTTGCCCGTTAACCTCAAGTTTATCGGTGCCAATGGTTTCGACCAATGCTCTGGCATCGAAAAGCTCTTTTGGAATGCCCGAGATTGCGAAGTAGACATCGCGGGCTATTCCAGCTATGATGTCTTCGAGAATTGTCCTATCAAGGAGGTTGACTTCGGCAGTGAGGTCAACTCGGTGCCGGAAAGGGCGTTCTATACCAACGGAGGCTTGGAGATAGTGAAGACTCACGGCACCATCAACTATGTCGGTACTGAGGCCTTCAAGGGTACCACATGGCTTGGCAACCAAGAACGTGGCATGGTGTATCTCGACCATGCGGCCTATATCTACAAAGATGCCGCAGAGAGCGATGACCCTATCAAGTTGGACTTGCCAGAAGGCACCAGAAGCCTGAGCTCGCGTGCCTTGATGGGCAACAAGAAACTGGTGAAAGTTACGATACCTAAGACATTGGACCGAATCGGCGAAATGGCTTTTGATGGTTGCTCGTCGCTTGGCGAAGTTGTCTGGAACGCTGATTCTGCCAGTATTATCGAGGATTTCTACTATGGTTTCAAAGTCCAGTTGTTCTCTCCGTCGCTCTCAAAGATAACTTTTGGCGAGGGCGTAAGGGTATTGCCTCCTTCTTTGCTCTGCAAGTGCTCTGGACTGGAGGAAATCAAGTTGCCGGAGTCGTTAGAGACAATAGGCGAAAAAGCTTTCTCCGAATGTGACGGCATCACTGAGCTCACGATTCCAGACAAGGTGAAGACTACGGGCAGGGAGGTATTCTATCAACTGAAGAACGTGGAAACCATCACCATCGGAAAAGGTGTGAAGGAGATAGACTATTCTTACATTTTTGGTCAGTGTCCTAGGCTCAAGACCATCAACTGGAACGCCACCCATGTCGCAGAAAACAAGTATGATTATTATCATAGCGACCTTCACTGCATGGCCAGCATAGAGACGCTCAACTTCGGCGACAATGTTGAGTATGTCCCTGCCATGGTTTTCTCAAAGGTGCCGACGCTCACCCATGTCAAGCTGGGCAAGGGCGTCAAGCATATCGGCGGGGGCGCATTCCTCCAAGACGAAGGTATCACGGAGATAGAGCTGCCAGATGCGTTGGAAAAAATCGACCACGATGCCTTTTCTTCTACGAGTATCGAGAATCTTTTCATCCCAGAGAACGTGACATATCTGGGAGGTAGCTCGTTTAGCACTTCCACCCTGAAGCAAGCCATCGTTACTCCAAGGGTTACCCCAGAAGGAGCAACAGGATTGGTGTCTAATTATGAGGCGAAAGTATATACTCCTGATGTGGAGGCCTTTAATGAGGGTGTATATAACAACACCTACAAGGAACGAGTGCTGCCGATGGTCGTGGCCAATCAATATGAGTTCGACTATGAGGAGGGTAAGGTGCCGACGGCAACATTCAGCTGCAACATTCCTGGATACAAGTTGTCGAGTATCGAAAACGTGACTCTTGATGGTGCGGAAGGCTCTCATTGCACCAAGATGAATGCCACATTCGAGGGGGCGAGAAGTTTCTCCACCACCATTGCTTATTATTATACTGTAAAGAAGGAGACGGAAACGGGCATCGCTCAGGTTTCCGCCGAAGGTGCTCCAACCCTCAAGGTTGATGGAAAGACCATCTTGCTTTGCAACTTGTCGGCACCAACTACAGCCATAAGCATTGCCACTATTGATGGAGTTATCCGAAAGAGCGAGATAGTTAAACAGAATACATGGCAGACAACTATGAGCGAGGCTGGTGTATATGTTCTGAAAGTAGGACAAAAGTCTTATAAAATTGTTGTGAAATAAACAGAGCTAAGTCATATTTTTGCTACGATATGTCTTTAGCTTACGAAAAATATAACTCCCTATGTGAGAAGTCGATAGAACTTTTTTGCATAGGGAGTTATGCTGTACGCTTGGAAGGTGGCAATTTCTTCGAGGTCGAAGATTTTTTGGCAATATTGCCACTTTTTCTCTGTAAGCGAAAAGGCAGTTCCTTTAAAAATATGCACGAACTGGGGCGGTAACTTGCGTCTCGCCATAGCTTGATTTCATCTTTTAATTCAAAAGCAACAGAATAGAGTATGTTGTAATCTGTCTTAAATAGGATTTCCTCTCCTTCATACCATACAGGATATGGCGCAAGAATATTGATTTGGCTTATGTCTAAGGTTTGCATAACTAAGCCAAATCATAGATATGAGAATCATTTGCAAGCTTAATTTTTTTCTTGCAAATCATCCAATTTCTTATTCATTTTTTCCTCCCATTCTTGCTTACGCTTCTTTTCACGACGCATTGCCGCCAAGAAAGTTTCTCTTGTAAATAAAATATCCTTTGCCATGTTGTTTATATTTTAATTCAACCGCAAAGCTACAACTTTTATTTGAAAACACCACGATTTTTGGAGATTATTTTCATGGGAAAGTTGAATCTCCTCATTCCCCTGTTGAGGAGCTTACCGCTCGTGTCAAGACTTCGCTCGACATCACTTGGATGAAACAAGGTGGCGAAGAGGAAGAGCATACGCTTGCCGAACTGATTATGGAAACGGATGGACTGTTGATACCTTAAAGAGATGCAGATTTTTCTATAAGGCATATAGTCCATATCAAATTGGGGCAACACCGTTGCCCCTATTGAATGAAGTATTAATAGGTTTTACATGCATAAGGAATATTCCATTTGTACCGATTGTGAGACTTATAACGTTTGGAATGCACGCAACAGGCATACGCTGCAAAAGTACAAAAAATAGTTAGAACATGGGCAAAAAGTTCTGCTAAAGTATCCATGTGGATTTTTTTATAGATTTTTCGGAAAATCTTTTGGGGGTTCAGTTTTTTTTATTATCTTTGCAGTTATAAAGAAAACGGCAACCCGCCTCTGACGAGCTCAACGCTTATCGGAGGTGGGTTGTTCGCGTTATATACCCCTGTGAAGGGGAATGATATAGGTATTAATTACTGTATTTGAAAATAGGTAAAACACATGCAAATCAGGATATTAGAGATGAAGAATAATTCCACCATTGTAGTGGTAAATATAAAACAAGGTAGAAAAATCTTCTAAAGAAGTACTTCTCTACAAATGGTTTTCTGCCATAAACAAAAAAATATGGCAAGATTAAAAAGACTGGTTCTGGTAGTCGATGAGAATGCCGTAAACCAGGTTTTAAAAATGCTGACTGCGATTGCGGAGCTTTCGCAGCGGAAGATTGAGATAGCTTCAGAAGATGAAATTGAAGCTATGAGTGAAAAGGAAGACGCAGTAAATGATAATAAGTCTTCTGAAGGTTTTAAGGGAAACAACGCTCAAGTTGCAGATGATCCTGAGTATAAGTTGCTGTTTTCGGAGAAAGGACGTCGCGTGCTGAATCAACTCCGTGATATCCAGGTGCTGGACGATAACTATCAGCCTGATCATCTTTCTTGGACGAAGAAGGGATATTTGGCATACCAGATAGCTTTCAAGCTGGGTATTACCCGTGTCTGGAAGATTATGGGTGGTTTCTGGCATCTCGACAGTCATTCGCTGAAGACTGGTAGAGACAAGGCTGAAAGTACGCTGAAGATTCAGGCCTTTGAAGAGAAAATCAAGCCGATTTTTGGCTGATAGAGGTTTTTTATCGTAGTTTTTACGATTTTTTCTGGTGCTACCTGCTGCTATGGCACCAGTCGGGCAGCAGGTAAGATTCAAAATATCGCCGTACATTTGCCCCAGATTTCAGAACGATACCGGTTCTGAGGTCTGGGGCTTTTGCGTTTTCTATCGCCAGGATGCTGGCATAGGTTTCCTGCCATGTTGTAAGTGGCGCAGCGTATCAGCCCATCGGTCTTTGACAAGGTTGATACATCTTTTTATTGCAAAACTTTTTGTGGGGAAGTTAAAGGAGTTAACTTCTCAACTTAAAATATTTGCGGAAACTTTTAGCGTGTATTTTTTTTACGGAGGTATCCGTCGGGTACCTTTTATATATTTACTTAATTTTTTTTGCTTATGATGAATTCAAAAATTCAGAAGGCGGAGGATGGCAAGAATACCGGCTCTGCCAAGAAGAGTGTGCAGACTGGTAAGAAGGTGGTTGACAACAAGGAAGTCAACAAAAAGGAAGCCAACAAGAAGCAGGCTGCACCTGTGTGTGTTTTTGAGAATCCGGAGTTCGGAATGGTTCGCACCGCTACTGATGAGAAGGGCGAGCCTTGGTTCTGTGCTAAGGATTTGTGTGATGCGCTCGGATATAAAAAAGCGTCAGACTCTGTAAAACAGCATGTTAGGTATGATGACACCATGAAACGTGGTGTATGGGTAGAGGTGGGCATGAAGAAGGATGGAACTCCCGCCAAACGTTTAACGAAGATGATCTTCGTCAACGAGAGCGGCTTCTATGCTCTGGTGCTGGGTTCGAAACTGGCTTCGGCGGTGAAGTTCAAGGATTGGGTTACCTCGGTGGTGCTGCCGCAGATTCGCAAGACGGGCGGTTATATCCCGGTGCATGAGGGGGAGAGCGAGGAGGAGACGATTCGCAATGCCGAGGAGATTCTCCGTGCCACCCTGAAGAAGAAGGAGGAACTGCTGGAGCAGCAGAAGAAACTGATCGAGGAGCAGAAGGCCCGATTAGATGGGCAGAAGGCTTGGATAGCAGACCAGGATGCTCGGTTGATTCAGCAGAAGGCTTTGCTGCATCAGCAGGAGGTGCAGATGGGACTTGACAAGAAGCTCATCGGCGAGCAGGATGTGGAAATCCGAAGACTGAACGGCGTGGTGGATGAGCAGGTGGTGAATATCGCCCGAAAGGGTGAGAACATCATCCATCTGGAGCACCAGGTGGATGGGCTGATGCCGAAGGCTATCTACTCGGATAATGTCTTGGATTCCGTTTCGTGCTTCACCACCACCCAGGTGGCGAAGGAGCTGGGAGTTACGGCGCAGGAGCTGAACCGCTCGCTCTGTGCCCTGCATATCCAGTATTACCAGAGTGGGCAGTACATGCTCTATGCGGAGTATGCGCACATGGGACTGGCGAAGAGCCGCACCCGATACAATGCCTTCCTGGATCCGAACTGCGATGGCAGAAAGGAGAAAATGGGCAAGGCGGTGACGCATACCTATCTCGTATGGACCGAGAAGGGCAGGAAGTTTATCCATGATCTGGCCCGCAGATTCTGGGAGCTTGCTGAACTGTATGAGGTGAAGAATTTGGGATAATCATTAAAAATGGAAATATGGCGATAAAGCAACAGGTAATGGCTTTAAATCCGGCACGCAAGGGCAATATGGGAAGATTGAATTCTTCCCAGCCCCTGTATGTCTATGACACCCTGATAGCACAGCCGTGGCTGAAGGGTGTGATTGCGCAGATACGTGGGGAGAAGGCGATTCCCGGCGTAGATGCTGGTGATGAAAAGGCGGTGAAGAAGGCACGTGAGGGGCTGAAAAGACAGCTGCCTATCCGTGCCATTCATTATTCTAAGTTCAGGAATAATCACCGCTCCAGTGAGGATGCGGTGCCTGAAAGCTTCCTCTTTCAGACGACTATTGATGTGGATGATGTAGAGTATGTGGATGCTGCCCTGGAGAAGGCTCGTGAGCTGAACTGCAGCAACACGATATGGAAAGGGAAGCTGCTGCATCTGGAGTATTCGGCTAGAAAGAAGCTGCATATCGATATCAGAATGCCGATGGGTATGACGATAGAGGAGACGCAGAAGGCGTATTGCGAGGCGGCTGGGATTCCCTACGACAAGAGCTGCATCACGCCGGAGAGAATCATCTTTATCACGGATAAGGACTCCGAGATTTACCGTTCGAAGGAGTGGTATGGGGTGCTGCCGGATGAGGAGATCAAAGCTCGCAGAGAGGCTTTTCTCAAGCGTGGGCTTACGATTGACGGTAAGGGGACGGCTCGCTATAGCTTGCTTGCCGGGGATTGCAAATCCCCGGAACGCCTGGCGGGGGACTTTCAGGGGCAAATACCTAGCGATAGTAATCATAAAGTTCAAAGTTCAAATCTCAAAGTTCAAAGTAATGACGATGTTCAAGACAATCGATTTCAGGGCACTGACAGCCATTCTGCTGTTTCTTCTGGCGCTGCTATTCAGCCTGCCCAACCTGGTAATAGCCATCGTGCTGATGATGATTATATCAGCCATACTGGAGGTTCTCAGAAAGCTGGCGGACTGGCAGCCCAAGAAGCAAGGCAAGTTGATGCTAAGAATCTCATAGCCTTCGACCTCTTTCAGGAATCCGCAGGACTGAAGGGGATGAATATCGATACCGTGGGGTCAAGACACTCCTCCCTGCTCGCCATTATGAGTGCTGGCGCTTCTCGTGTGATGAGTGAGGAGGAGCTGATGAAGGTGGTGGCGAAGAGAATGCCGAGCTATTATCAGGAGAATGACTGCCATCAGCTGATTCACGATTTCTATGCGAAATATGGGGACAGCTCCAAGCCTTTTTCGAGGGATGTGATTCGCGTGAATGCCTTGGCGGAGCAGGCTGCTAAGAGCTTGCTTGCCGGGGATTGCAAATCCCCGGGACACCTGGCGGGGGACTTTCTTGCTGGACAAAATGGTTATAGCTTGCTTGCCGGGGATTGCAAATCCCCGGAACGCCTGGCGGGTTCAATGCTCAATGTTCAAAGTAACGCCTGCGTTCAAAGTAGTAACGCCTCTTATCCGCCTCCACCTCTTATGCCCAAGAAGCTGCCGAAGCTGGTGGAACTGCTGATCTCGAAGACTCCGGAGATTTATCAGCCGGCTGTGGCGCACGCCATTTTCCCTCCGCTGGCTACCCATCTCTGGAATACGAGATTCAGATATATCGACAATGTGGAGCACGAAGCCACTCTGATGACCTGCCTCCTTGCAGGAACAGGTGCAGGTAAAAGTTGTGTACAGATGCCGATTTCGATGATTATGGAGGATATTCGTAAGCGTGACCAGGAAAACCTGAAGCGTGAGAAGGAGTGGAAGGAGGAAATGATGCGCAAGGGTGCCAACAAGGATAAGCGCAAGAGACCGGATAATCTCATTATACAGGAGATAGATGCGGATATGACCAACCCTGCCTTCGTGATGCGTACGGCAGAAGCCAAAGGCCACTTCCTCTATACTTCGCTCAATGAAATTGACCAGTTTGATGCCCTGAAAGGTTTCGGCAACCAGCATTTCCGTATCATGTGCCTCGCCTTTGACCCAGGTAATCAATATGGACAAACACGAGTGGGAACCCAAAGTGTCACCGAGCGAGTAACCGTCCGTTTCAACTGGAATGCCTCTACCACCATCCAGAAGGGACAGCGTTATTTCTCCAAGGTGCTGACCGACGGTCCGCTGAGCCGAATCAACTTCTGTACCATTCCCGAAAGAGAAATCGGCGATAAGATTCCGGTGTATGGCACCTACGACGATCAATTCCGCAAGGAGCTGAAGCCCTATATCGAGAACCTCTGTATGGCTACCGGCTTGATAGATTGCCCCGAGGCTTACCGCCTGGCTGAGATTCTGAGTGAGGAGAATGCGGATTTTTCGCAGGTTACCCAGAACAGAATCTACGAGAACTTCACGTTCCGTGCCAACGTGATAGCCTATCTCAAGGCTTGCGTGCTCTATGTTGCCAATGGCTGCAGATGGGAACCGGAGATAGAGGATTTCATCCGCTGGAGTGAGCGCTACGACCTGTGGTGCAAGATGCGTTTCTTCGAGGAGGACATCCAGAAGGCGAACAATGTGGGCGAGCATTCCAACAAGCGTGGCCCTTCCAATCTCCTGCAGTCGTTGCCGGATACGTTTACCGAGCAGCAGGTGGTGGAGGCTCGTGCAGCCCTGGGACTCTCGGAAGAGGGTACGGCGCATCTGCTTTCTACCTGGGTGTATAGAAAATACGTGAAACGTGGCAGCGAGAACTATCACAGTAACAGTTATCACAGTTTTACGAAGCTGAAATACAGATGTGATGGGCAGGAATTATCTTAATTTCTAAACTTTAATTTATTTTGATTTACTTATGGAAATAGTTTTAGAGCGTATAGCTAAGAAGAATACTTATACCATCGGCCGACTTTATCTGTTGGCTGATGGTGATGTGAAGCGCAAGGTGCTTAGCGGCAAGACTGCCGGTGACAAGCGCAGTTTCGAACATCGTTTCGATTTGGAGAAGTTGTCTAAGGAGAGCTACTTCTGTGACACCCTGGAGCCAACGTGGCGCAACCTGAAGGGGATAGAGCTGAAGCCCGAGGAGGAGAATGCCCGTTTCAGCCGGGAGAGCGGCAAGGTGGCGAGAAAGATTCCGGGGCATACCGCCATCCCCGAGGGTTCGTATCGTGTGCTTATCACCAAGTCGCCACGATTCAAGAAGTGGCTGCCGTATGTGCAGGGTATTCCCGGTTTCGAGGGCATCCGCATCCATGCCGGCAACTATCCCGATGATACCCAGGGCTGCATTCTGGTGGGCGAGAATCGGGTAAAGGGTATGGTGGTGAACTCCCGTATCTGGCTCCATCGTCTGATGAATCGCATCATGGCAGCGGAGAATCAAGGGGAAGGTATCTGGATTACTGTCATCTAATGAAGGGATAGTTTCATAGATATTCCTGGGAATAGTTTCATTGGTAGCCGGGGATAGTTTCATTCCTATCCCCGAAATAGTTTCATTGGTATGGTAGTAATCGTATTTTTAAGTTCTTTTTCTTTAGATTTTGACCTTGAAAAAAGATGAGTTAGGTAGTAAAAATCGTTTAGGGGGGGGGTAATTTTGGCTTGATATATGCTGAAAAAACAGATTTTACCCCCATATATACTAAAAATTACCCCCTAGCATACGGTTTTTGTTGTACCTTTGCATCAGAAAAAATAAAACGGCGTTGTGAAACGCTTTCATCATCTTTTACTTATACAAGAATAACAATGGGGTTTCGATAGGGGTATCGAAATCCCATTGCTGTTTTTATGCCTGGTGTCTGAAAGCTTTTGCCCTTACAGGGCGTCTTGCTGACTGCTTGAATACCCAGGGCGATGCCCTGGGCTAGGAGCTTCTGCCCTTTCAGGGCGTGTGGGTCTTGCTGCGAGCCTTACACCTTATTATATATAGAAGAAGCTCTAACTGTACGGTTGAAATTACCCAATACGCCCTGTTTTACTCTAATTGAGCAAGCTTTGAGCGTATTTTTTAACGTTAATT